>ERZ773194.89-NODE-89-length-114949-cov-6.803941_pt1 | contig 114949 bp, 95 predicted proteins | sample MGYA00511240_ERZ773194 | MGnify/ENA primary metagenome ERZ773194 (study PRJEB29015, sample SAMEA2737774) | human gut metagenome | biome: human gut; feature: human-associated habitat; material: faeces | place: China | collected 2012 ... | reverse complement strand
TATGCTCACGACGTTTATTTACAGGATTATACGCAAGTTTCTGATGGCGTGGTATATCACCTTTCTGCATCAGATAAATATAATCAGCAACATGATCTGTCTTTATATCTATGCAATAATCAATTCTGCTGACTTTCCAGAAGTTCCAAGATGGCAAGCCCATCTGCATCATAATCTGATTAAAAGCATATACAACTGCATCATGATCTGATTCTTTGTATGTTAATACTCTGTTTTCCTGCTCGATCAGACGTTTAAAGTTCAACCTACAGGTGACGTGTACTGCTGTAAACTGTGGTTTCTGTATATAACGTGCCTGTATATATGTGATTCCATAATCCTTGAATGCGATATTCACCCATGTTCTAAACTTATCTTGCCTGTGAGGTTTCGTGTCTGGGTGACTTCTAAACTTTTCAAATTGATCTTTATTAATATTGCAAAAAATCATTCCTGTATGTATCATTTAGCACCTCTCTTATACGCTAATAAGTAGAATTATTTTTAATCAAAAAAAGCCCATAAATACAGGGATTTACGGACTTAATAGGTATTAGTTTTGTATGGTTTGCTGTACTTATTTATTACAGTTTGCATCTTTTCACACTTACATGATAACACCAAATTTATTAATAGTCAAGGATTAAAATATTTTTTCAAAAGTTTTTTCAAACTTTTTCTCAACCATTAAATCTGAGATGAGCTTTTCAGACTGCTACAGGCATTCACTACAAGAAAAACCTACTCAAACCTATCAAATGTATGATTTCGTAGGTCATTTAACCTGCATGGGCACTGTTATTCCAGCCCGATGACCTACTCAATCGCTAATATAGCTCTTTTGAGTAGGTTTTTTGCCCACCTTTATTTTATAATACCGCATCATTTGCAGTAAAAAGACCTACTAAAATCACTCTTTTTTATTAATTAGTGGGCTTTTCATCTGCTTGCAATCAAAAACTTCATTTTAAAAACCTACTCAAGTTACAATTAATACCACTTTCGTAGGTCTTCCCGACAGAGACTGACAATCACAGCAGACTGACAGCCACATCGGCCTGCCAATCTCATCAGCCCGACGGCCACATCAGCCTGTCAACCTCATCAGCCCAACAGCCTCATCAGCCTGCTGCCTTCATCAACCTGACGCCCTGCTCATGCCATGTAATTTACACATCCAGAATATATCCGATCCAGAACAGATATCTAGAACAGATACCTCGTCCACAACAGGAAATTCTTAATCAGCTTCATTCTGCGTTCTCTCTTAGGAGTAAGCTCCACAGGCTGCACATTATATGGATTATCGTATGTGCCATCAGCATTAGCCTTTCTTGCACTATGCTCATACATCTGCATGGCACCGCCAAGCTGTTCATTAATCTCCGGGCTGTCAATAACCAGCATAAGTTCGGTATCAAGATAAGCACTTCTCATATCAATATTAAAAGAACCTACCACAGATATATCATCATCTATAAGAACCGACTTTCCGTGGTATGAATATCCGCCTTCATATTCCCACACTTCAAGCCCTGTGCCAAGCACCTTATCCTTATGTGCATAATAATCTGCTGAACCAAATGGATTGCCATTATTGCCCACAGAATTAGTCATTAAAGAAACATTTCCAACTGAGTCACATACTTTCTTTAATCCATCATACATGTACTGGTTGCAGATGATATATGGCGTATGTATCTTAACCTTCGAATCTGCCTGCTCCATAAGTCTTGTAAGCTGATACCAAACTACCGGCTTTTTCGCGCCACATTCTATTGGATTACTAAGAAGTGCTATATTGCTGACTTCAACTGTTTCATCTGTGTAATCAACGTCGGTCAGATAATCTTTGTTATCTGCATAATATATGCTGTAGTTATCAAGCAGCTCCTTTCTTGCCGCCCTGACCTTCTTATTGCCTGCACATCTGTTATTCTTTAAAAATGCTTTGCTCTCCTTATAGTTCCAGACGCTCTCATAATAAGCAAACACATCATTCACAGAGCTGGTTTCATCAGGGCTTTCGCAGTACACAAGCACATCCCTGTCGTAATTCTTATGTCCCGGATATGCTCCCAGAAAATAATTAAAAGTATTCCTTCCTCCAAGTATATAATTAGTCCTGTCTGCTATGACATATTTGTCATGAAGCCTTCCCATTGACTGCCATGGCTTGAATGGATTAACTTTGTTATATATCTTCACATTGACATTGTCAGATGACGCAAGTGCCTTAAAATCAGGATTGCCTTTCATCTTAGTAAACCCAGATACACCATCAACTATTACATTAACCGATACTCCCCTGTCTGCAGCGTCTATAAGTGCGCCAAGCATAAGTTTTCCGCTGTCATCAGACCTGAAGTCAAATGTAGAGAGAATAACTTCTTCCTTCGCGTTGCTTATCATTCTTATTCTCTCCTTAAGTGCCTCATCATTATCCTCGATAATGCGTGCACGCTCGGCACTTGTTCTCTCTTTCCATATGCCCTGTTCATCAAGCTGCTTCATCTCGTCAGCAGTAAGTTCTGGCTGTCTGTGGTAAGTTATTAAAGCACATGATACAATTGCTGCAACTAGCGCAACAAGCAGTATCACTGCTCCAAGAATTATTCTTTTCATAAGCTTTCTCCTGTTGTAAGATTTCAAGATTATTCTCCTTAAATATTATCTCTATCCTTTTATTACCCCGGCTCTCCCGTAAACAAAAAAGATGTGTCATATATTATATATACAACACACCTTTTCGATATCACATTAAATATTTATGAATTATTCTTAAATTATCTGATATAGTTAGTCTTTATCTTATTCTCACCCTGTGGAAGCTCAATTCCAGCCTTCTTCGCTGCATCTACTGACTTAACAAGCCATGCAAAATTCTGACCTAAAAGTCTCATTGTCTGCATGCCTTCCTCGTCCTTTACAACTTCATCTGGAGTATTGCCATGTACTATATTCCAGTAATTAGATGACACAACCGGCATCTGGTTAATCTGGAAATACTTATTCAACACATCAACAGTTGATGTTGTTCCACCACGGCGGGCAGATGCGATTGAAGAACCACATTTGTAACGAAGCTCATTGCCATATGCACCAAATAATCTGTCGAGGAACATCATTATCTCTCCTGTTGGAGAAGCATAGTATACAGGTGAACCAACGATAAGTCCGTCTGCATCTGTAACCTTTGCACCGACTTCCTTAACTACTGCATCAAGCTCGCCTTTTACAACTCTGCTGCCAACTGCAACTATCTCAGTCTCAATACCCTGTGCCTCTAATTCCTTAGCAACAACAGAAAGTGCTGTATATGTACAGCCCGCATCTCTTCTGCTGCCATTAACTAATACAACCTTCATGTTAACTCCTTCCTGTGCATGCTTTCCGCGCACATACAATTATTGATTAAACATTAATCTCTGCCTTCATACCAAGCTCTTCCTTATTAGAATCAAGAATAGGCTTGATAACATTAGCAAGATACTCGTCAACCTGTTCCTTAGAACGGCCAACATACTTCATAGGATCAAGCTTTGACTGTAACTCTTCAAGAGTAACACCGAACATTGGCTCTGCTGCAATAAGCTCAAGAAGATTATTATCAAGACCTTCCTGTTTAACTCTCTTTCCTGCTATCATAGAAAGCTCTCTTATCTTCTCATGAAGCTCCTGTCTGTCTCCGCCAGCCTTAACAGCGTCCATCATAATATTCTCTGTTGCCATGAATGGAAGCTCTGCCATCATATGCTTGATGATAACCTTGTCATATACAACAAGTCCGTCAACAACATTCAAGTAGAGATCAAGGATTCCGTCAACAGCGAGAAAGCCTTCTGGAACTGACATTCTCTTGTTAGCTGAATCATCAAGTGTTCTCTCAAACCACTGTGTAGATGAAACAATAGCTGGGTTAAGTGCGTCACTGATAACGAAATCAGCAAGTGACGCCATACGTTCGCTTCTCATAGGATTACGCTTGTAAGCCATAGCTGATGAACCAATCTGTGATTTTTCAAATGGTTCTTCAACTTCCTTAAGGTGCTGTAATAATCTGATATCATTAGAGAACTTGTGTGCACTCGCAGCAATTCCTGCAAGTACATTAAGCACTCTTGTATCAACTTTTCTTGAATATGTCTGTCCTGAAACTGGAACGCATGCGTCAAATCCCATCTTTTCTGCAATCTTTCCGTCAATCTGGCGAATCTTATCCTGATCTCCATTGAAAAGTTCAAGGAAGGAAGCCTGTGTACCTGTTGTACCCTTACAGCCTAAAAGCTTCATTGTAGAAAGTACATAGTCAAGATCTTCAAGATCCATAACTAATTCGTTGAGCCATAATGTAGCTCTCTTACCAACTGTAGTTGGCTGTGCTGGCTGAAAATGTGTGAAAGCCAGTGTAGGCTGTGCCTTATATTTATCTGCGAACTTAGAAAGCTCATCAATAACATTAACAAGCTTCTTACGAACAAGCTTTAAGCCTTCTGTCATGATGATGATATCAGTGTTATCACCAACATAGCATGAAGTTGCTCCAAGATGTATGATACCTTTAGCCTTAGGGCACTGAAGTCCGTAAGCATATACATGTGACATAACATCATGTCTTACTTCTTTCTCTCGTCTCTTGGCATCCTCATAGTTAATATCATCCTTGTGAGCCTTCAGCTCATCAATCTGCTCCTGTGTAATAGGAAGTCCAAGTTCATGCTCTGTCTCTGCTAATGCAATCCAGAGTCTTCTCCATGTCTTAAACTTCATGTCAGGAGAGAAAATGTACTGCATTTCCTTGCTTGCGTATCTTTCCGCAAGTGGTGTCTGATATCTGTCGTTCATCTCGTATCCGCCTTTCATATATCAATTCTAAGTATGCCATCATCCAGACCGCATACAAGTTAAGTATATCATAGCAGGCTTGTGTTTGCAATTCTACCACACTTTTCCATCTGCTGAATTTCCGTCTGCTGATTATTCACTTAATTTAAATATGTTTACCGAATTACCATTTTCAATTGTTTCTAGTTTGTAGTAGTCTGTATGACTTGTCCCATCTTTATAAGATATCTCTGCCTCAACTAAAACAGAATTCAGCACTTCATTTTTTGCCTGTCTTTCAGATTCTGGCGACTGCTTGTTCATATACCATGAATCATTTGTTGATTTCAGTTCAAGACAAAGAATCATTTTCAGTTGTTCCTGTTCACCTGCTGTTATGTCAGCCTTATCCATCTTCAGCTTCTTTTTATTCTGGTATTCATTTGACAAATCATCTTCTATTCCCAGCCGCACCCTGGCATTGTATGTTTTGTATACAATTTTTTCTACATCATCATCATTATAAAGTACAGGCCATTTAAAACTGCTGATAATTATATATGATGTATCTTTATCTCTAACATCTGTCTCACTCTGCTTTCCATTTATGGAGCAGACTGCAGCCTGTTCCATATCGGCACAGTCGTGTTCCATTAACGGATATATAATCGTCTGCTTTGCTCCTGTTTCTTCTCTGTATTTCACGCCATCTTCTTCATAGTCTTTTACATTAGCCGCATTGTACTCTGATGTAACAACTGATGTATTTTCTCTATTCTTACCACATGCCACTGCCGTTAAGCTGCAGCACACCAGCAGGCCTGCAATTATCATTTTATTAAAATGCATACATATCCCCCTCTTTCATATAATAATAAACAGCACTATTGTATTAAGCACTATCAGCAGCGGAACCTCCCTGTTAGAATTCTTTTTAAATATATATCTTGATACAGCCATAGTTTCTATCGATACCAGTAAAGAATATAAGATATATACCCCAAGCTGCATAATCATATACTGTTTTATCGTTATGTATCTCAGCATTTTCCCAACTTTCATAAAAGACAGACTTATAAGCGGTGCATCTATATATGGCATTCCATATGTATGAGACATAACTGACATTTCTGTTATATTCACAATTACAGCTATAATTGCTGCTATTATACATACCGCACCTGATTTGACTGCCTTTCCCCATATTCTTCCCCTTGCTGATGAGCCAAGCAGCATGTTCATTCCGCTTTTATACTCTAAAGCATTTTCAGATTCAGCAATAAGCACTATTCCAAAGCCAAGTATTATGTATATAATAAGCTTTCTTATCTTCGCATTATCTCCTAATATCTGATTGTATCCTCTCTGTGACATAACGTATGCTTCTATTCCGTACTGTGCATTTACTTCTTCCACATAATTAATCTGTTCCATATATTCGTTCATGCTGTCAAGAAGTCTTGTTGAGTCCATATAATTATATACATATTTACTTACAGTATTTTCATCTATCTCACCTTTTTCAAATTGTTCCTGCGCTTCTTCAAGTTTTTCCGCAGCTTCTTTAACTTCTGCTTTCCTTAATTCTATAATTTCTGTAAATCCGCTGTAATCTTTTCCTCCATATTCCTGATAATATTCATCTTTTTTCTTTTCATCATCTGAATAAATTACTTTCTGGCTATTACATATAAATATTGTGATAAACACTACCACTGCAATTACGAGCCAGCCTTTTCCTGTTATCAGCAGCTTATATATTTCCTTACACAAATGTGGAAGCTGTCCCAGAAGTTTCTGTATGCCATGTCTGATTTTTTCAATAATCTTATCTATTACACCTGTCTTTTTACCCGGTCTGATATACTTCCCCATTATTATAAGAATGCTCATCATAAGCACTGATATTACCAGACATACAACACACAGCATAGCTGCCATGCCTGCTGATATATTACCATATACTATATTCTCATAGTCTTTAAGCATGGCATTGACATCCATTATATTTATTATATTAATCTTTCTGAATATTCTGAATCTGCTCTGCAAAGATATATTCTGATATGCATAAGCCTCTATTCCGGCAATAATCCCCACTATAACCACAGAACTTATTCTTTTTCTGCACAGTGCAAATATCACAGATACAATAAGCGATAATGTAATAATTATCATTGAATTAATAAAATATCTTATAAACAGATAAGTAATCACACTGACCGGGAGTGTATAACTGCTATATCCTGTAAGACACTGAACCGGCTCTGTTAATATTTTATTTCCTCCATATATGCACAGCATTCCACCCGCTGCACATATATTCATAATAAACATTTGTACAGCAATTATAATAAACATCGCAGCCACTGAACATGCCGAAAACCGCATGCGTCCATTCTTTGCCGTATATGTAAGCTGCCACATCCCATTATCTCTGTACTCGTATATGTTATAGATAACATATATCATCAACGCTAACATGACATATATAGATATATCATGCTGAAGATATTGCTCTATTGCCCTGCTGCTGACTTTCGTAACATTAACATCCTTAATTCTTGAATAATCTCTTTCTGTTTTATCTATATTAGCCACCGAGTCCGTTGTTCCAAACACGCTGAACTTTTTCATATTCTGTGCATTAGAAATAACCGCATTTACATTGTCACGATATCCCTCTATATATTCCGTTCTGATATCATATTCTTTTGCAAGTCTTTTATATATCCTTCTTTCATCTGAAGACAGGCTGTCCAGATGCTGTTTTCTTTCATCATCTGTATGTCCTGCCTCCAGCCAGTGATACTCTCTTACTTTCACATTATAATTATCTATTCCGCAATCTGAGAAGTCTCTTGCAACAACAGCCGCAACACATATAAATGCCGCGGCTATCATAATCATAATTGTTTTTTTATTAAGCAGCCTCCCCAGTTCCTTCATCTACCTAAACTCCTTAATATCCCCATTAGCAATGTCACTTTTATCAATATATATTATTGCGTCTTTTTTTAATGAAAACATAAACATTCTGGTCTTGTCACCATGCATTATCGCAAATATTTTCTCATCATCATCAAGTACTCTCCTGGCAATCAGCTCCCCATCCTTACTCAATTGATATATCGTATAATTAAGAGTCTGGCTCTGCTTATTAAAGTATTTTGCCGCATCTTTATATATTGTATCATCTAACCATATATATTCACCATCATATGTAAGAGTAAAACACTGACTTCCTTCAGGGTCTTCAAATATCTTTACGCTCTCACAACTATCTGTATTATACATATATATTCCTGTATCATCAAGCCTGCTGTAATATAGATTATGCATCTTAGAATCTATACAATATCCATATATGTTATCCGTAATTACACATTTAACATCATTGTCCTGAATCTGATATAATCCGTCACTTGATATCGAATACAAATCATTATCATCCTTTGATACATTCATCTTTATAAAATAAGTATTTCCACCATATGTGTTCAATGATTTTATTCCCAGCCCATACGATGTTTCGCTGTATATCCTTTTTGATTCCTTCGTCTGGATATTAAAAGCATATATCTCTACTTTTATATCCCCATTAATTCCTTCCTCATTCTCCTTGCTGATATATGCTGTATCCCCATTAAAACTTACATTTATTGTATCTGAACTGCCTGAATTGCATACATTTCCTAATACAATCCGTTCTGAACCATCAGCACTGATCTGCTCTAAATCCCCATTCATCCTAATCATATATATGAAAGAATTGTAGTAATATATTTTGGGCTTATATTCTGACATATCCAGATATGCCATACATTCCTTAGAATTATGTTCGCACTGTGGTTTGTTGCATAGAACTATGCTTTTCTGTTCCTCATTATCATAATATTTTAACAGATTAACCCCTGCCATTTCCTGCTCTGACATGTAATAATATCCCGTTGGACATTTTGTTACTTCATGCATTCCATTAGTAAAATACGACTGCGTCTGCTCCAAATCATTTTCCCCAGATATGTCTCCTTTAAATTCCGGTTTATTATGCTGCCCACAGGCAGCTAATAAAACAGTAGTTAATACCATCCCTATAAATAAATTAATTTTTCTCATATTCCCCACTAACTCAGGTATAGATTGTATATTCCAACAATCTATACCTGACAATTTTAATATGTAGCCATAAGTCCTGCTTTTACCACGTCATCATCATTACTATTTGCGCCAAATGTTGCCTTTATTTTTTCAAAATATGTATATTCTGACGAAACATATGCATAAACACTATATGACTGTGATGCTGAATTTCCCAAATTCATTGGTTCTGGTTCTCTTCCTATGAGATGTTTATATGCTGTTCCTGTCACATACAGGTCTGAGCATGTGTTAACAGACGCTCCTGCCGATGCCCTATGGTCAGTAGCTGTTACACTATATTCCATTGTAAGCCCTCCTGATGTAATACTATCTCTTTCTGTTCCTGCTGATACTACCATACAACTTCCAGCTATCAACACAGTAGTTATCATAGGTATTACTATTCTTTTTATTTTTTTAATCATAAAGCAATCTCCTTTTCACATTCAATTAAACTTTTAATACAAATGCTATTTCAACTAATATTTCATCATATTCTTGCTTGATAAATTACACATGGCACCTGCATTACAGCCGTAATTATTATTCCTAAAAACATACAAATAGTAACAATTTCTTTTCCAACTATATCTGCTATTATTGCAACCACAACATAGATTGCTAATTGCCGCATGACTATCTTTCTATATGTATGTTTTTCATTTTCTTCTATGATTCTGTTATCTGACTGAATCGGAGAAAATATGCATAATCCCACAACCGAAATAGCAGTTACCATGTATAACAATAGGCCACTATTAATCTTAGTCGAAATCCATAAAAACACTGTAACTAATATTGATGAACCCACAAAACATGTACATGCATGCTTGGCATGGAATCCCCCACTGAATTTTCTCAAGAATAAAAAAGGTATAACCATCAGCACTCCATTAATTGGAATACCCATAATGCAGCCTATTGCTATAGAAATAAATGCTGGCGATAAAAGCAAAACTATACTATAAAGTGCATACTCATATAATTCACGCTCATCATCTTTAATAGCTTTGCTTTTTATCAGCCAATTAATAATTAACTTTCTACCTGACGCCATTACTTTGTCTTCTTAAATCTTTCTAATTCTTTAGGCGCTTTAGGTTCATATGCAAATACACATGATGCAGAATTAGCTTCCAGTTTTAAAACCGTATCCAATACCTTTACTATCTTTTCTGCCTTGTTCTTTTTCAAAATATACCTCCTATGTTTCAAACTAATAAAACGACGCTTTATATAAGCCTTTAATACCACATCTATTTTATTAATTCAATATCAATTGCGTGAAATGACACTTTTCATGTTTAAAATAACATTTATTTTAATATTCTCATCAGTTATAATAACAATAGCTTAATTTTATGGAGATTGGATAATGAATATATTTATATGTGATGATGACAATTTGGTATGCGAGCAGATTAAAACTCTGTGCGAAAGTTATTATATTGAACATAAACTGAAAAGACCTGATATTTACATATTTCACTCTGGTGAAGACATTCTGGCTTCAGATATCAAACCCGATATTGTATATTTAGATATCCAGATGTCCGGCATAGATGGCATTGCCGTTGGTAATTCGCTTGTTAAATCTTATCCGGCAGCAATAATAATTATTATAACTTCGTTTCCGGAATATCTTGACGAAGCCATGCGCTTTCATGTATTCCGTTATATTTCAAAGCCTGTTGAAAGTAAACGTTTTATGCGTAACCTTGAAGACGCCATATCTGAATTCAATTCTATTGGCGGCAGGATTATTGTAAAATGTAAAGGCACAACATATATATTATCAGCAAAGGATATCATTATGGTGGGGGTTAATCCTCACCGCCGCAATCTTACTATTTACACGGTTTCAGATACATATACAACCACTCAGACTCTTGCCAGCATTAAATCAATGCTTCCGTCTGGGAGCTTTTATCAGAGCCATCGATGTTATATAGTAAATATGAATTATATTATGTCTTATAATAACAGCAGAATATATATGAAAAATCATCTTTACGCTGATATTGCCTTGCGCAAGTATAATGATTTTTTTAATACCTATTCGGCATTTCTTACAACATTGCGCTAGTTTATTAATCAGAGGGGGATTCATGAATTTAATATTGTACTATTTATTTGTATATCTTATAGAAGCCATTATTCTATGGCTATACTGCAACCGGATATTTACTTCACGAAAGAACACATTTTTATCTCTTTTAATCACTATTGGCATGTTCAGTCTGCTTATACCTGTAGCAATTCTCACTAATGCGGCACTCAATGCATTTTGCTCATTCATTGTCTATCTGTGCTGCATCGTGCTTAATTATGATTCAAAACCGGTTTGGGCACTGTTTCATGCCCTTGCCCTGACAATTCTTATGGCATTATCAGAAGGACTTATTGCCGCAGCTATTCCTGACATAACGATATATGCATTCCGTGATGGAAACATACATAGTTCGGCATTTACATTTGTTATATTAAGCAAATCTGTCTATTTATGTATTTCACAGTTAGTAACCAGAATTTTCTCTAAAGATACAGTCAATAATGCTTCTATACGCAAAAGCACCCTTATGCTGTATCTGATACCTGTTATATCCTCTATCATTACCGTTTCTCTTGGCTATATATGTCTCAACGGTAAATTGTCTGGCTCTGACTCTGTTATTGTATTCATATGTCTGGTTCTGCTGCTCTCAATCAATATCCTGACTTTCTATCTGCAGCAGGATATCAGCCAAAAAAATGTTGAATATGCCAGATTGCAGATTGAATTACAGAAAGAGACTGACACTGAACATTATTATAATTATGTTCAGGAAGTTAATGAGAAACAGCACATTCTTATTCACGATATTAAGAACCACCTTAATACTATCAGCCAGCTGAATGATGGAAAACATATTGACGAAATAACCGGATATATCAATAACATTCTGGGAAGTGATGCACTAAGAAAATCCAAAAGATATTGCAAAATTGATATACTGAATGTAATTATCTCAAGATATGCCGAACAATGTAGTAATTCAGATATAAGCTTTGAGGCAGACATCCGCGCCAACACCCTTGAATATCTTCCCGCACAGGATTTCACTTCCATATTCTGCAATCTTCTTGATAACGCCATTGATGCATCCCTATCATGTGATGAACCATATATAGATTGTAATGTTTCTCTTATCAGAGGCGGCAACGCTGACCTTATAAGCATTGCTAACTCATGCAAATCATCTCCTTTAGGCCATGACGGAAAACTTCATTCCAGAAAGCAGGACACTGGTTTTCACGGATATGGTCTTAAAAGCGTAAAACGTATTGCAGATAAATATAATGGTCTGCTCAATTATGTTTACTCGGAGGAAAAGCATGAATTCCGCGTTGTGGTTATGCTGGAGCATCCTTAGAAAAGCTTTCCAGCTGCCATAAACTGCGGTATATTTTCATGAATGATTCCATTTCTTTTTTGTATCATATCATTTCTTGTAAGCACATATTTAGGATAGTTATCTTTAATCATCTCTAATGGAGCATACTCTCGATCCTCTGTTTCTCTGTTTAACATTGTTGTCATCGTCACCTGAACATAACCATAGTTGTTCATATTATCTCTCATAATGAAATCACATTCTAACTTTCCTATTCTTCCAATACTGATATCATACCCCTTTGATTTTGCATAGTTAAAAACAACATTTTCAAGGGCTGGTCCATAATTAATTCTGTTATCAGTATTTGTTGCAAAATAGAAACCCATATCTGATAAATAATACTTCTGCTCACCATTTATAGATTTTTTGGATTTTAAATCAAACCTTTTACATTCATATATTATTTTTGCATCCATTAATATATTAATATAACGGTTCAAAGTTTCTCTCTTTATGTTCATTCCAGATTTATGAAGTTCTTTCAAGATACTCTTCAAACTAGTTGTTGAGCCAAAGTTGTTAATAAGATATGTCTGCACTTTTTCAAAAACTGAAACATTACGTATCTTTACCCTGTGCTTAATATCCTTTTCTAATATTTCTCCTATAACACTCTTAATATATGTTCTCTTATCGTCTGGATTATCATAAAAAATTGTTTTAGGGAATCCTCCTTCAATAAGATATCTGTCTAATTCATCTGTCAGATTATAACTCACTTCTTTGCCATAAAATTTCTTCATGTCTATATATTCTTCAAACGAAAGCGGCATCATTTCAAATTCTATATACCTTCCTGTAAGCTTTGTTATTAGTTCACCACTTAAAAGATATGAATTAGAACCCGTAATAAAAATTGAATAATCTCCTTCTCCTCGAAAAGCATTAATTACCTCTTCAAAGCCTTTAACATTTTGAATCTCATCTATAAACAAATACTTTAATCCGTGTATATCAGCATACTCATCTATTTTGCTTTCTAACTGTTTTGGAGTTTTTATATCTTTATATTGTCTTGAATCGAGGTCTATTCTTATAAGATTCCCCTCTGGAATTCCCAACTCTTTTAATTCTTCAATAATTGTCTGCATTAACGATGATTTTCCGCATCTTCTGACACCTGTCAATACTTTTATCATATCAGCATCATGATAGAATCCCCTGATTTTTTTCAGATAATTCTCTCTTTTATATAACTTCATAAAGCGCCCCCATTTCTTGCATTTTCTATCTTTATTATAGCAAAAGAAATGTTTTTTTCAAGTTAAGGGGGTATTTTTTTATTTTTTTGTAAATTTTACCCCCTTAACTCGAATTTTTACTATTTTAATCCTCTTTAATATTCCCTTTTTTCACATTAGGCATTATAAGTTTCTCATATGAATATTTCCAGAGTTCTTCTGAGCCTTCTCCTGTTCGTGCATTTCTTTTTAATATCTGGCTAAGATGCACACCCTTTTCTGCCCAGCTTTTTCCTTTTGAAGCATCATTTAAAATTACAGGCTGGAAATTATCCATAGTTCTTGCAAACTTTGCCTCTGGTGTTTCCTGTGCCTCGAATTCCTCCCACAATTCACGCATGTATTTTCCCTGATCCTCTGGTAAAATACTGAATATTCTGTCAGCACATTTTAACTCACGCTCACGCTGGGTTTTCTTGGCTTCTTCATCATAAGCATATGTATCCCCTGCGTCTATCTCAACAAGGTCATGTATAAGAAGCATCGTCATTGTGCGGAGCACATCTATCTTTTCATTGGCATATTCTGACAGAAGCACCGTCATTATCGCCATATGCCATGCATGCTCTGCGTCATCTTCCTTTCTTGACGCATCCGCCAGATATGTCTGTCTGCCAATGCTCTTTTCCTTATCAATCTCTCTTATAAACTCTATCTGTCTTTCCAGTCTGTCTTTATCCATGTTAACCTCTGTTCCTGCGCTGCTTTTCAGCGCATCTTAAGTTTCTGCTAATCCGTCAATTCCAGTGACGCAACCTCGCCAACAACTATAATAGCTGGTGATGGGAAGTCTACTTCTTTCACCTTTGCTGCAATATCCGAAAGTGTTCCGACAAGCTTTACATATGTACCATCTGTATTCTCACCGTGAATTACCGCAACCGGCGTATCTGACAACTTTCCATATCTCATCAGCTTTTCCGTAATCATGTCTATACTCTTTAATCCCATAAGGAATACAAATGTTTCATCAAGCTTCGCATATGATTTCCACCTGATTTCTTCAATCTCCGGCGGCAGATTATCAGCCGTATGTCCTGTAATCACATGAAATCCACGGCTTGCCCCCCTGTGTGTTACCGGAATTCCTGCCATTCCACACAGACCGATACCTGATGTAACCCCCGGAACTTCATGTACAGGTATGCCATGTGCTTTGAGTGCAAGTGCTTCCTCGCCGCCCCTTCCAAACACATAAGGGTCACCACCTTTTAGTCTCACAACATATCTGCCTTCAAGGGCTTTTTCTACAAGAAGCTCATTAATCTCCTCCTGCGCCTTGGAATGTCTGCCACTCCTCTTTCCGGCATATATAAGTTCACAGCTTTCCGGTGCGAACTCCAGCAGATGTTCATCTATCAGGTCATCATACACTATAACCTCTGCCCGTCTTATCTCATTTAGGCCTTTAATTGTGATGAGTTCATATGAACCGCATCCTGCTCCAACAAGTGCTGCCCCCGGAAGCACTGTCTCACTCCTGTTATCAAGATATTTCTGTAAAAATGCATTTTCTTCCTTGTTGCTGCACACTCTGTCTGCTTTCATGCAGAATTCAGACACTTCTCTTATATATGCAGCTCTTTTTCTGTCATCATCTATCTTTTCTTTAGCAAGTGTCCTGACCTCTGAAAGATAATCTAATATGCTCTCTATATTATCAGATACATTTGCTTCAAAATCTCTTCTTAACTTAGCTGCAACATGCGGACTCTTCCCACCGGTAACAAAGCCTGCAACCATATCACCCTTTTGCACAATTGAAGGAAATATAAAGTCGCACAGTTCCTGGTTATCCACAACATTTACAGGAATACCCTTTTCTTTGCACAATCTTACAGCTTCTTTATCCACTTCTTCCCCAGCCGCCGCGATAACAAAGTCCGCATTTTCAATATCTTGTGGTGTGAATATTCTTCTTTCAACACTTATATTATCGCAAGCCTGCGCCACTGCCTCTATGTCAGAAACTATAGACGGTGCAACAACTTTAATCTTCACGCCAAAGCCCTTCAGCCTGCTTATCTTTCTTGCTGCCACCTTACCGCCACCAATAACAAGGCATTTCTCCCCTTCTATTTCTTTAAAAAACGGAAAATAACTCATCCTGTTCCCCTTTTTCTTGTATTTATTGTCATGATACGCTTTGAAACTGTTAATTTCTGTAGCCTGCTTTTCTTCTTTCTTTGTCATGATACCTATAAATAGTCGCATATTCAGCAATTTAGTAGGTAAATTTCGTTTGTGAGTATTATAATAGTGCTACATTTTTACTAAAAATGCCTACTAAATAACATATTCCATGCTTTTAGTAGGCATCTTGTGTCATATATTCTATTATTCTGCTAAAAAACACCTACCAAATCAGCACATATGTTAATCTTATAGGTATTCAGCCAGAAATTGCCTTCATATTCAGCAATATTATGCTTTCAAGGCACATCCACTGTCCGCGACACGGCTATAGCAAGCCTCAACCAACCGCCACATCAGAGATGTCCTCCAGGCAGCATGCTGCAATCGCTTTATCAGCCCATCTCGCCGCGGATATCAATCTTAGGCGGTTCAATTGGATAATTGCCTGTAAAACATGCGTCACAGTAACCTGTCTGTCCACATATCATCTCACTTAACTTGTCAACCTCAAGATAGCCTAATGAATCTGCTCCGATAATTTCACAGATTTCATCTACAGAATGACCTGATGCGATAAGCTGGTCTTCTGATGGAATATCTGTTCCAAAATAACATGGGTGAAGGAACGCCGGTGAACTGATTCTCACATGAACTTCCTTAGCACCTGCTGCCTTAAGAAGATTAACAATTCTTGCACTTGTTGTTCCTCGTACAATTGAGTCATCAATCATGACAACTCTCTTGCCTGCAACTGCTTCCTTAAGTACATTCAGCTTAACCTTAACGCTTGACTCTCTCTGTTCCTGCTTAGGCTTGATGAATGTTCGTCCAACATAGTTATTCTTGATAAATGCATTACCATAAGGAATTCCTGATTCCATTGAGAAACCAAGTGCTGCCGGATTACCTGACTCAGGAACGCCAACGACAATATCAGCATCTACAGGGTGAGTCTTTGCTAAGATTCTACCCGCATTAATTCTTGACTCATATACGCCCATTCCGTCAATCTTGCTGTCTGGTCTTGCAAAATATATATATTCAAATATACATCTTGCTGTATTTTTCTGGCAGAGTGACTTATCAGACTTGATTCCGTCTTTAGTGATAGTAACAACCTCACCCGGCTCAACATCTCTTACAAACTCTGCACCTACAGTATCGAGTGCACATGTCTCTGATGATAAGAAGTATGCATTATCTCTCTTACCGATACATAATGGCTTGAAACCAAATGGATCCCTTGCTCCGATAAGCTTTCTAGGACTCATTACAATAAGTGAATAAGCACCCTTAATCTTCTTCATCGCATTTAACACAGCTCCCTCAACAGTCGGAACATTAAGTCTTTCTCTTGCGATTAAGTAAGCAATAACCTCTGAATCAATAGTTGTCTGGAAGATAGCTCCTGTATAAGAAAGCTCTTCACGCAGTTCAACAGCATTAAGAAGATTACCGTTATGTGCCATACCAAGAGTTCCCTTAACATAGTTAAGAACAAGTGGCTGTGCATTCTCACGGCTGCTGCTTCCGGCTGTTGAATATCTTACATGTCCGACACCTATATTACCATTAAGCTTTTCAAGCTTTTCAGGATTAAAGACTTCATTAACAAGTCCCATATCCTTGTATGAAAGAACCTTTCCCTTAGGTCCTTCTGTATCACTGACTGCTATACCGCAGCTTTCCTGTCCTCTGTGCTGAAGGGCAAAAAGGCCATAATATATTGTAGATGAAACATCATTGCCATCGAAATCATATACACCAAAGACTCCGCATTCCTCATGAAGTTCATCTTCAGCATAGTGGCTGTCATTAATATCAATCTGATTCATAATTCTCCATTCCTTATTGACTGTGATTATTTGCGGGAAAAATCCTTACCAGTAAGAAGCTTATATGCTTCCTTGTACTTTTCAACTGTCTTCTCGATTACATCATCTGGAAGTAAATAATCACTGTCTGGATTAGCCTTTAACCAGTCTCTTACAAACTGCTTGTCATATGATGGCTGGCTCTTTCCTGCCTCATATCCTTCTAATGGCCAGAATCTTGAGCTGTCTGGTGTAAGCATCTCATCACCGATAACTACCTCACCATTCTCATCAAGACCAAATTCAAACTTAGTATCTGCAATAATAATACCCTTGCTTAAAGCGTACTCTGCACACTTCTTGTAAAGAGTGATAGTTGCATCCTTAATCTTAGTAGCATACTCAAGACCTTTACCTGGGAACTGCTTCTCAAGAACTTCTATACTCTTCTCAAATGAAATATTCTCATCATGGTCGCCAATCTCAGCCTTAGTACTTGGTGTGTAGATTGGTTCAGGAAGCTTCTCTGATTCCTTAAGTCCCTCTGGAAGCTTAATTCCACAGACTGTTCCGTTTTCCTTGTAGCTTGCCCAGCCACTACCTGTTATATATCCTCTTACGATACACTCAACAGGAAGCATTGTAAGCTTCTTACAAAGCATGCTTCTTCCAATATATTCATCCTTGTGGAAGAACTCTGGCATGTCATTAACATCAACTGAAACCATATGATTAGAAACAACATCCTTAGTATAATCAAACCAGAACTTTGACATCTGTGTAAGAATTGCTCCCTTTTCTGTAACCTTATTCTTTAAAATATGATCAAATGCTGAGATACGGTCTGTAGCAACCATAACAAGCTTGTCATCGCAATCATATACTTCTCTTACTTTTCCTTCATAGAGTAATTCACATTTTCCCATGAGTTCATCCATCCTTTTCTTCTTAATAAAATTATTAGTTAAAAAGTTATCAAACCGTAGTATTTATGCGGTTTAAAAACAAACAAAAATATTATATACCAGCGTCCATTCAAAATCAATAGACTTTATCTTTTGCAATAATACATTGCGCACTACCTCATTAAAGTGTATTATTAAAAATATAAATATAGTCAGTTTTTAGAAGTGTACTATTCACTCGAATAATAATATTAAGATGGGAGATTTTATTATGGCTAATGGAATTGAAAAAAGACGTTTTAAAAGAATGAAAGCAGACCTTACACTTAATGTTTCTTCTCTTTTTAATCAGGACAACATGGAAATTAAGAATCTTGATTCACCTATCAAGGTTATCAATATATCTGAGGGTGGTATAGCATTTGAATCAAAAAGCATGCTTCCTATCAACTTTTATTTTAATGCTGCTCTTAATCTTGGCTCTGAAACAGATACTCTCTACAGTGTTGTCAAGATTATAAGAAGTCAGCCGATTGAGGGCACTGACAATTATCTTTATGGCTGTGAGTTTGTCGGCATGGCACCGATTCTTGGTTATATCTTTGATGAATATGAGGCTGAGATTGAAGCCGGAAAAGAATAAAAGGGACTAAAGGCACCCCGCAGTTCTTCTCACTGATTGTCTGATTGGGTCTTATTGTTTCTCACTGCTTTAAAAAATTCTGCTGTAAAAAAGTATTTCCTTAACACCTCAAATAAAGTATGTCATCTTGTTGTATCTTATATTGGGGAATTTTAGCACATTGTTGACAGCAATATTTACTTCTAGTAACATATAGTTATATTATAGTTCGGAAATAAATAGTTCAACATCACAGTATGCACATAAAAAGGAGGTTTTTATATGCACAAAACAAAAAAAGCAGCATTTCTTTCTCTTATAATCTTAATAATAATTATAGCTGCATTATTACTAAGACCTCGCCACATTAAGCTTGACTTATCAGATAACAGCAATATTTCAATTGTAAGAGAAGGAAACGAAATAAGTCTGTCATCTGATGAAAAATCACAATTAATTGATATAGTAGAAAATATAACTGTTATGCCATGGCTATTTGCGCCTGCATCTGGATGGACTTACAGAATATTATATACCAGCACAGACAATCGTACTAACAGCATTATTGTGCTTGACAATAAAGTCACAATTAACAGAATGAGCTATCATCCTTTCGGAAAGTCTGCATCACTTGTCACAGATTTTCTTGATACTATATATAACAGAAGCCTTGTAACAATCAATATAGACAACGCTGACAGCATTACTGTCATCAACAAATCTAATGGCAAAACTGGCGTTTTTGAAGGTGCAAGACTGAAAGATTTAACAGACGCTTTAGCTTTCACGCCTTCTCACCCAGTTACTTTTCATGATGACAATGATTCTTCTGTTCAGTATGTACTCAACATACAATATAAAGATGGCTCTTCTGAAGAACTGTCTATTGTAAAATGCCCTGCAATTCTTTACAAAAACCAGTATCTGAGTGTTGACTTATATGCATTGGAATTGATTCAGGAAGAAGTTGACAACTAATGCAATATGAGAGCCATTGGCTAAATACGAACAATTATTAGCAGCCCAAACTGAAAAGAAAAATTAATACACAACGCATAAATCCCAGCAGCACATATATCAGTGCTGCCGGGATTTCTTTATAATATCTCATAAGTTGTCTGTTCACTTGTAAGACAATCACATCCTACACGATTCTCACCACTTGTAACAAATGATGAAGCCTTAATGTGTATGTCAGCGATTGTCTCCGGCATATCCTTTAACGGTTCAATAACAACCGCTTCCTTTGCTCCAAGGCAGTTAATTCCTTCAAAATTAACATTCTTAAAATAAGGAATATCGTCCTTGTCAATTCCGTTAATCTCTTCATTTCTGTTAAGCAAATTAAGCACATATGACATTGTAAGAATTATTGCCTGTTCCTTAATATCAACCATATTAATATTCTTTACATTAATATTCTCGATAACGCCGCCTCGTCCGAGTGCACTCTTAATGCGGACTCCGACATCAGTTCCAAGAAAAGTACAATTCTCTACCAGTACATTTTTAATGCCTCGACTCATCTCACTTCCGATAACGAAACCGCCATGTCCCTTATTAACAAGGCAGTCATGGATATATACATCCTCACAAGGTCCTTCAATCTGTCTTGCTACGGCATTCTTGCCTGACTTTAAACAGATTGCATCATCACCTGTTTCAAATGTACAGTTATGTATATGAACCTTCTTGCATGATTCAACATCAATTCCATCACCGTTCTGCGCATAATATGGATTGCTCACCGTAACATTTCTTACTGTAAGATTCTTACAGAAAAATGGGTGTATATTCCATGCCGGTGAATTCATAAATGTTACACCATCAAGAAGAATTCTTTTACAGTGACGAAGGCTTACCATTACTGGTCTGTAGAAATCATAATATTCGCTTGCTTTCTCAAGTGCATTCTCAGCGTCAAGCTGGATATTATGCTCATTACCTTTAAATGAGCTTTCTGTCGGCATCCATATGCCGCCCTCTTTAGTATCAATTGTATACTGGCTCTTTTTCATAAGAGCTTCCCACTGTCTGTCAGTCAACTTAAACTGTTTTACAGGACGCCACAAATCACCGCTTCCATCAATAACACCGCCACCGGTTATACCGATGTTAATAGCATTTTCAGCTGTGATAGGAGACTTGGCTCTTATACACTCCTGACCTTCATAGTTAGTGATAATAAGTGGATACTGGTCAATATCTTTAGAAAATTTAAGTATTGCATTCTTCTCAATTCTTAACTCAACATCGCTCTTAATCTCGATTGGCGCTGTAAACCAGATTCCCTCAGGAATCACAACAGTTCCGCCGCCCTTTTCTGAGATATAGTTAATAGCCCTGTTTATAGCATCAGCATTTCTTGATGCATCTTCAATAGTATAGCAGTATGGTCTTGCACCATAGTTGTCAACATATACTATTCTGTCAACAAATGCTGGGAGTTTTACATCAAAATTAACTTTTTTCATTCCACATCTCCTTTTAGTTTTAAGTTCATGTGTTACTTTAAAAGCTCCTGTAACAAAGCATTTACCATTCCCGGATTAGCCTTGCCCTGCATTGCCTTCATTGTCTGTCCGACAAGATAGCCGATTGCCTGCTTTTTGCCGCCTTTATAATCAGCAACTGACTGTGGGTTATCAGCAATAACCTTCTCAACTGTTGCTCTGAGTGCGCCTTCATCATTAACCTGCTTTAAACCGTGCTCCTCAACATATGCGTCAACATCAACATTTTCAGCAAATACATGCTCAAATATCTCCTTAGCTGCTGCATTGTTGATTTCCTTTTTCTCAACAAGAGTAATAATCTTGGCAAGGCTTTCAGGTGAAAATGTTAATTCCTCGGCTCTGAATTCTCTTCCAGTCTTAGCTGATTCTTCCTTCATGAGTCGCATTGTCTCACCCATAATCCAGTTAGAAACCTTCTTTGGCTGGTTGCAGATTGCTGTAGCTTCCTCAAAGATTTCTGTGAACTTCTTAGAATCTGTAAGAATCTCTGCATCGTATTCAGGAAGTCCGAATTCTTCAATATAACGTACCTTCTTCTCGTCCTTGAACTCTGGCTGTTTTGCCTTAAGCTCTGCTAAATACTCATCACTGATGTGAATTGGAACAAGGTCTGGGTCTGGGAAATATCTGTAATCCTGCGCATCTTCTTTTGAACGCATAGCATATGAATATTCCTTGTCATCATTCCATCTTCTTGTTTCCTGTACAACCTTCTCGCCTGCTTCGATTAAGTCAATCTGTCTAGCTGTCTCGGCCTTGATTGCTCTTTCAATCGCTGCAAATGAATTGAGGTTCTTAGTTTCTGTTCTTGTTCCGAACTCGCTTGAACCACGCTCTCTTACAGAGAGGTTGACATCGGCTCTCATAGAACCTTCCTGAAGTTTGCAGTCAGAAGCACCAAGATACTGGATTGTTGTTCTTAACTTAGTAAGATAAGCAATAACTTCTTCTGCTGAACGCATGTCTGGTTCAGAAACGATTTCGATAAGAGGCACACCTGAACGGTTATAATCTACATATGACACGCCTTCCCACTCATCATGAACAAGCTTTCCTGCATCCTCTTCCATATGAATCTCGTGGATTCTTATTGTCTTTTCTGTTCCATCTGATAATGTAACATCAACATGACCGTTACGGCAGATTGGAAGATAAAGCTGTGAAATCTGATAATTCTGTGGGTTATCAGGGTAGAAATAATTCTTTCTGTCAAACTTGCAGTCCTGTGTAATTGTACAGTTAGTTGCAAGTCCTACTGCTGCTGCATATTCTACAACCTTCTTATTAAGAACAGGAAGAGAACCTGGCATACCTGTACACACAGGGCAAGTATGTGAGTTAGGCGCTCCGCCGAACTCAGTTGAGCATCCGCAGAAAATCTTTGTCTTAGTAGCTAATTCAACATGGACTTCAAGTCCGATTACAACTTCATAATCTTTCATACTTATGCCTCCCTCCTATTCAAATCTTCCTCGTGCCTGCTCATAAGCGTAACCTGCACGGATAAGATTATTCTCTTTAAAGCAGTCACCAATGAGCTGTAAGCCGATTGGAAGACCATTCTTGTCCTTGCCGCATGGAACTGAAAGTCCCGGAAGTCCTGCAAGGTTTACTGAGATAGTGTAGATATCTCCAAGATACATCTTAATAGGGTCAGAAAGTGATGAACCAAGCTTTGGTGCTGTTGTAGGTGCAACAGGTCCAAGAATTACATCGTATTTTGCAAATGCTTCATCAAATGCTTTCTTAATAAGAGCCTTAACTCTTAATGCCTTAAGATAATAAGCGTCATAATATCCTGAACTTAATACGAAAGAACCGAGCATGATTCTTCTCTTAACCTCTGCACCAAAGCCCTCTGAACGTGTCTTTTTGTACATGTTGTGGAGTCCTTCGTATTCTTTAGTTCTGTAACCATATTTAACACCATCGAATCTTTCAAGGTTAGAACTTGCCTCTGCTGCTGCAATTGTATAGTAAGTAGGAATCGCATACTCTACAAGGCTTAAATCAAATTCTTCTACGATTGCGCCCTTGCTCTCAAGAACTTTGGCAGCATTAAGAACAGCCTCCTTAACCTCAGGGTCAAGACCTTCTCCAAAATAATCTCTTGGAATACCAATTCTCATTCCCTTGACATCATCAACTAATGCCTTTGTAAATGAATAATCATCTCTTCCAATTGATGTTGAGTCCTTATCGTCCTTGCCTGCGATAGCTTCCATGATAGTTGCACAGTCTGTTACATCCTTACATAAAGGTCCAATCTGGTCTAATGATGAGCCGTAAGCAATAAGTCCATAACGTGAAACAGTTCCATAAGTTGGCTTTAAACCTACAACACCACAGTAAGAAGCCGGCTGTCTGATTGAACCACCTGTATCAGAACCAAGTGCTGCAAAACACTCATTAGCTGCAACTGCCGCAGCAGAGCCACCTGATGAACCACCAGGTACATGCTCAGGATTACGTGGATTCTTAGTTGCACCAAATGCACTTGTCTCAGTTGTAGAGCCCATCGCAAATTCATCCATGTTAGTCTTTCCGATAATTACTGCTCCTGCATTTTCAAGTCTTACTACTGCATCTGCTGTGTAGGTTGGAACGAAATTACCAAGTATCTTAGATGAGCATGTAGTAAGCATGCCCTCTGTACACATATTATCTTTGATTGCAAATGGTACTCCGGCTAAAGGTCCTGTAAGCTTACCTGCCTTGATATCCTCATCTGCTTTCTTAGCTGCTGCAAGAGCTTTTTCCTTGTCAAATGTGACATAGCAGTTAAGCTCATCTTCAGATTTTTCAATCTGTGCAATAACAGCTTCCATAGCCTCTGTTGCTGTTGTCTCACCCGCTTTAATCTTAGCAGCCAGTTCAACAGCTGTATAATCTAATAAACTCATATGCGTCCTTTCTATGATTCAACAGTTTTAGGTACAATAAATCCTGATTCATTACATTCAGGTGCATTAGCAAGAGTTGCCTCGCTTCCGTCACCATTAGTAACAACATCTTCTCTCATTACATTATTAACAGGGAACACATGTGACATAGGTTCTACCCCTGTAGTATCAAGCTCTCCGAGCTTGTCAATATAATCAAGCATGCTAGCCATATCCTTCTTGGCAGCTTCCTTCTCTTCATCAGAGAGTTCAAGCTTGGCAAGAATACCAACATACTCAATTGTCTCATCACTAATTACATTAGCCATGTGTGCGTCTCCTTTCGTTGTCGTTATATACGCCTGGAGAAATTGGATAAATCATCACAAGACACGCTTTCGCTACTTGTCGCTCGCAGCGGTACTAAGCGAAATCGGCCACCTCCGTCTGAAAAGCCAGCTTTTCAGACTCCGCCAGCCGATTTTGCTAAGTGCCGGCGGCTCCAAAGTGTCTTGTTCACGCTTTATCCAATTTCTCCAGGCTCACACATCTCCCCCGGAACGAGACGCGACATCGCTGCGCTCGTCGCCGGTGGCGAAGTGTAGTGGAAGTCTCTACCTCTTTGCATCAGAGGAGGTCATGTTAAGTTAGCGGTTGTTGGCAACGAACAGGCTGCGAGGTTTTATAAGTTCGCAAGCAAGGTGCTTTGGAGCCGCCGGCACTTAACGAGTTGGAAGCGGCTGCCTTTAGGCAGCCAAATTCCAAGGAGTTTAGTGTCCGCTGCGAGCGACAAGCAGCGAAAGCGTGCCTTGCGGTGAACTTATAAACCTCGCAGCCGTCCGTCTACCACTAATCCCTAACCTTAATATGAACTTCCCTAAGCTGCTGCTCTGTTACCTCATTTGGTGCTCCGCACATTAAATCCTGTGCTGTTCCGCTCATTGGGAATGGAATTATCTCACGGATATTCTCTTCATTTCTAAGGAGCATAATCATACGGTCAACACCTGGTGCCATACCTGCGTGTGGTGGTGCACCAAACTGGAATGCATTATATAATGCTCCGAATTTTGCCTTTAATACTTCTTCATCATATCCGGCAATTTCGAATGCCTTAACCATTATCTGCATGTCATGGTTACGGACTGCTCCTGATGATAACTCTACACCGTTGCATACGATATCATACTGGTATGCAAGGATATCAAGAGGATCTTTTGTATTAAGTGCCTCAAGTCCACCCTGTGGCATTGAGAATGGATTATGTGTAAATCCAATCTTCTTAGTTTCTGGATCTTTTTCAAACATTGGAAAATCATTAACATAACAGAATCTGTATGCATTTTTCTCAATGAGATCAAGTCTCTCACCAAGTTCGTTTCTGATCTGTCCTGCAAAGTATGCAGCTCTGTCTTCCTTATCAGCGATGAAGAAGATTGTATCTCCTGGCTGAAGTCCTGCAAGGTCTTTGATTTCTCCCTTGAGTTCTTCTGGAATAAATTTATCAATTGGTCCCTTGTAGCTTCCGTCTTCAAGAACCTCAAGGTATCCAAGTCCGCCCATTCCGATTCCTGTAGCGAACTTAAGTAACTTCTCATGCTGTCCCTTTGAAAGCTTTGCATGTACATTGATTGCTCTTACAGTCTTGTTCTGGAAAGGCTTGAATGTACATTTGTTAAAAAATTCTGAAAGGTCGATAATTCTAAGTGGATTACGAAGATCTGGCTTATCTGAACCAAACTCAAGCATTGCCTGCTTGTAGCTGATGATTGGATAAGGTGCCTGTGTAACTTCGTATCCTTCTGGTGCGAATTTTGCAAATGTTTCTGTGAGAACCTCTTCACCAATTCTGAATACATCTTCCTGTGTAGCAAAGCTCATCTCGAAATCTAACTGGTAGAATTCTCCTGGTGAACGGTCAGCTCTTGCATCCTCATCTCTGAAGCAAGGTGCAATCTGGAAATATTTATCAAAACCAGATACCATAAGTAACTGCTTATACTGCTGTGGTGCCTGTGGAAGAGCATAGAATTTGCCCTTATATTTTCTTGAAGGTACGATATAATCTCTTGCACCCTCTGGTGATGAAGCACAAAGAATAGGTGTCTGGATTTCAAGGAATCCCATGTCTGTCATCTTCTGACGAAGGAATGCGATAACCTTTGACCTGAATATCATGTTATCCTTAACCTTCTGGTTTCTTAAATCAAGATATCTGTACTTAAGACGTACATCCTCTCTTACTTCCTTAGAAGTCTGCACTTCAAATGGAAGCTGCTGGTATACCTGTCCAAGTATTGTTATCTTCTTAGCTTCAAGCTCAATTGTTCCTGAAGGAATCTTAGGATTGTATGTCTCCTCATCTCTCTGCTCCATAATACCTTCGATAGCGATACACTCTTCCTTGTGAATACCATCAAGTAATGTTGTATCACGAAGTACTACCTGAAGCACCCCATACATATCTCTTAAATCAATAAATGAAACTCCTCCATGGTCACGGATGTTCTCAACCCATCCTGCAACCTTTAACTCCTTGCCGATGTAACTTTCATTAACTTCACTTAAGTTAACATCTCTGTACATGTTTGCCATTGCAATCTCCTTTCTTTTCTGGACAGGCAAAATGTTATGTCCTGTCAAATAAAATAATAATACCTAACATCCTGCAATGCTTTTTCGCACAAAAAAGCCCCAGGATGTAATATACATCCCGGGGCGAATAAACTTATGTTATCCGCGGTACCACCCGCATTGAAAGGTGCTTAAGCCTTTCATCTCATTGCACTTAACGCGTGTAACGGAATGACCTACCCAGCCGTTCCCCAGCTGCTCAACCATTCAACTCCAGAGCGTTCCTCTTAACAATTCCCTGCGTATGCTTTCAGTCGGTGGCATCACTTTCCTGTCAGGTTCCATGAAAAGAAGTCTCTTTCATAGTCTTTAAGATATTCATACACATGAATGATATCATAAAGAATATTACTTTTCAAGTACAATATTGTGTTCTTTTATATATTTGCCAATCTTTTTATCCGAAGCAAGAATATGGTTAGACAGCCAGCCAAGCAGGAATCCTATAAGATCCATAAGATATTCCTCCTGATTATCATCCATTGCCTCAAGCTCCCTGAAATCAATATTTACAAGCTTTTCTACAAATGCTGAATGCGCCCTTTTCTGTGCTTCGATTTCAGGATATCCGATTTTCTTCATCAGTTCTTCCTCATCACTGAAATGTGTCTCCGTGTATTCCCTCAGTTCTGAGAGAAGTCTTATGATTTCATCATATTTATCATGAAGAAGTTCTGCATGTATAACATCATTAGTGTCCCTGATAATATCAAAAAGATGCTTATGCTCCTCATCGACAAGCTCAATTCCTGTTATATATTTGTCTGTAAATGCAAATGCGTCATCAACATTAGTTTCTGGTGCCATCTTTCCAATCATCATGTCGCTGCTCAAGATGTGGCTGTAAAGCCATCTGGTAAGATAAAGCAACAGCTCATTAAGAGAATTTCTTGCTGCCTCCGGTGAAGATTCATCTAACTTAAATGTATTAATCTTTTCTGCAAATGCTTTGTGTTCTCTCTGCTGTATTGGCAGCTCCGGGTCATGAATACTCTTCATGTAATCTTCTTCATGAGCAAAATGTGTAATAGCATAATCCTTAAGATTATCTATAAGATTCTTCGCAATTGACGCGGCATTATCTGTTTCTTTTACCAGTGCAAATGCTTCATTAAGCATCTGGAACAGTTTTCTATGTTCTTCATCAATATTATCAATGTGTATCATACAGTCTTCTGTAAATTCGTACATATATATATCAATCTCCTCGTGCTTATATTTGCCTTGTATTATAACACCTTTTCTTTAATCTGTGCAATGCTGTCCGCCTGAAACATTAAATATCTGTTTTTAATGAGTATATTCACAAAACAAATGTAGTTTGTCAAAACATTTAAGGCTATAATTAACTTATTGAAAGCATTTTGCTTCGCAAAACAAGGAGGCAATACCTCTGCTCCTGCATGGGCAGTCGCATTTTGCTTCGCAAAACAAGGAGGTATGTATGAACATTTATCTTGCTGGAGATTCTATTGTACAGGATTATACTGAAGAAGAATTTATTGCAGGCTGGGGACAGTTTCTGCCACGCTTCTTTAAGCCTGATGTAAATGTATTTAACTATGCCAAGGGTGGCAGAAGTTCAAGACTTTTTATTAATGAAGGAAGATTTGAAGAGATTGACAGACATATTCAGTCCGGAGACTATCTTTTTATAGAGTTCTGTCATAATGATGACGATTCAAAGGATTACAAATCTATGTTTAACCGTCAGACTCCGCTTGGCGTACCAGATGAATCAGGTCGATTTCCTGTTATAGCAGGAGTTAAGATGCCTAAGAATTATATACCACCTGAATATATTGAGGCACTTAATAATGATGATTCGATAACTGATAAACAGGCTGTTCTTAACAGTGTTCTAGCCATAAACCAGTCTTATCCATATGACACTTACTATCCATACTCAAAAGACGCTTCTATGGGCAGTTACAAATGGTTCATCAAACAGTTTATTGATATGGCAAGAAAGCATGATACATCTCCTGTATTAGTTACTGCACCGGCAAGAACATTTTTCAATGCTGACGGAACAATTATGGACGCTCCCGGCTGCCACGGTGGCAATAATTTCAGCTATATAAGAGCTATGCGCCAGATTGGTGAAGAAACCGGCACACCTGTACTTGATCTGTTTTCTTATTCAGTTGAACTTTTTGAAAAAATCGGACATGATAACATCCACAGATATACCTCAATCAAAAAAGGTATCAATAAAGGAAAATGGCCTGACGATTTCTTAAAAGAACTCGCCAAGCCAGATACTGTTTCTGAGAATACACATTTTAACAAGGACGGTGCAATGCTTATCACCGAAGGTCTGGTAGAACTGATTCTTAAATCCAAGAACCCCCAGCTTTGTGAATTGCAGTCTTCCCTGCTTCATAACGTGGTATAAGTATATTACTTATTAATGAATTCCCATGCTTCTTCGGGGCTGTGTACAACAAACTCAGCCCCGCTTTCCTTTAGGAATTCTTCATTTCTGAAGCCCCAGCCAACCATACATACATCCATTCCTGCATTAGCCGCTGTCTGGACATCTACTTCTGAATCCCCGACATATACAGCCTGTGTTCTGTCAACATCAAACTGTCTTAATACTTCATTAACGCTGTCCGGATATGGTTTTCTTCTTATGCCTTCTCTCTCTCCAACCGCATAATCAAATAGTCCCGGAAAATAATCTTTGCATAAAGTCTGCACTCCATAATCAGCCTTGTTAGATACAACCGCAGTGTACACACCGGCATTTCTTATATTCTCAATAAGTTCTTTTATTCCATCATAAGGTCTTGTCTTATCTGCACAGTGCTTCTTGTAATGCTCTGTAAATGTTTCATGCACTTTAACTATCATGCTTTCTGGTGTTCCCTGTGGAACAGCTCTTTCCATCAGCTTTCTTATCCCATTGCCAACAAAATGTCTGATTTCTTCAATCGTCCTCTCAGGCATGTCAAATACTGAAAGTGCATAATTAGTACTATCTGCAAGATCCTCCAATGTATTAAGTATGGTTCCGTCAAGATCAAATATAACGATTTTGTATTTCATATATCCTCCTTGTTATGGCTTCTTTATCCCAGCAGCTCCTCAATTAAATCGTAATGCTCATCAATCGCTGCATTAAGTGTCTCAATATCCTTCTTTATAAGGCTATCATATATCATTTCATGTGTCTTTAAAAGTTTCTTTTTCTTAATTCCATCTGCATGCTTTATGACATAATCTATCCATTCGCGGTAGACTTCAACAACAGCTTCCATCAGTGTAATCCACAGATTGTTGCCTGTATCTGCAATCAGTTCCTCGTGAAATGCTTTATCAATATCAACAAGTGCAACACCTGTTTCTGTCATCATCCGATTAACCATGCTTTCCAGTCGTTCCTGTTGTTCTTTCATAAGACCTGTATGTATTACTGCATTACACACTGACTTTTCCATCATGCGGCGGAATTCGCACACTTCGCGCTTAGTAACAGTTTTTAATGCAATCATCATTAATATTGTCTGCTTTATGGACTGCCCGACATTTTCTGATATATAATTGCCAGAACCCTGACGGCGTTCTATAAGTCCCATTCCATGCATAATACTTAAAGCTTCTCTTGTTGAATTGCGTCCTATCCCAAGAGTTTCTGCAAGTGCACGTTCAGTAGGCAGTCTGCTTCCTATTGTAAGCTCCCCGCTTTTCATAAGTTCATAAATATATTGAATTGCCTTTTCGTATTCCTGCGATATTTTCTTCTGATTCATATTATCCTGTTTCAGCTTATAACACCCCTGTCTCATTAATATAGGCTTCTATAAGTCTTAGTGCACCATCTTCCCCAACCTTTGAAACATCTATGCATATATCGTAATATTCTGCATTCCCCCATTCTTCACCGGTATAATAATTGTGATATGTGCGTCTTCTAAGGTCTGTATCTTCAACTATCTTAGCTGCTTTCTTAGAGCTGACATTGTGCTTCTTTTCTATAAGTTCTGCTCTTTTTTCTTTGTTTCCTGTGAGAAATACTGATATAACATCTTCTCTGTGTCTGAATGCATTGTTTCCGCATCTGCCGACAACTACGCAATTTTCATTACCGATTATGTCAGCCATAGCCTTGCGTGGAGTTTTTCCATTATCTGATGTATCATCACCTGCCATTGTGTCAGCATACAGCATCATATCAAGTGGCATTTCTCCATAAAAATATGGATACTTCTCATACAAGCCTTTTTCTTTCGCAAGTCTGCACACGGCATCCTTATCATAAAATGGTATAAAATATTTCTCTGCCAGTGCTTTTCCTATCTGGTCACCCATACATCCACATTGTCTTGCAATTGTGATTATCATATATACCTCTTTTCTGCGCACGCTTTTTTGCGCATAACAGGTTTGTGCCAAGTGCGCGCAGGCACAAACCCCGCATGTGAAAATAATATCTTCACACTGTTCTCCTAATTACCTACTATTTCATCATATTTAGCAATCTAGTAGGTCTTTTCCACATTGTTAGTTGGTTTGTAATTCTTCTTTTCAACTCAAATACCTACTAAATAAACACTGTTCACACTTTTAGTAGGTCTTTTTCTTATATGTCTATAATATCAGACAGTTCTAATCAGCAAAAAGACCTACTATTTTGGCTTAAATTATCAATTTAGTAGGCAATTTTCTTTATCCGCATTAATTATCCTCAGAATTTTCTCTCAATAAACCTACTATTTCATCACATTTAGCAGCTTTAATAGGTTTTTACCCCATTCATACATTAATTTCATATGCCATTTTACACTATCTTTTACATAAATCCAGCAAATACTGATGAAAGTACAACTGTAAGTATACCTGCAACTGCAATTGATAAGCTGCTCATTGCACCTTCAATTTCGCCCATTTCCATAGCCTTGGCTGTTCCTATCGCATGTGCAGCAGATCCTAACGCAAGTCCTTTGGCAATCGGTTCTTTTATTCTGAATATTTTACATATAAGCTCACCAAATATATTTCCAAGAACTCCTGTTACAACAATAACTGCAACTGTAATTGTTACATAACCTCCAAGTTCCTCAGAAACTCCCATACCAATAGCAGTAGTTATTGACTTCGGAAGAAGAGTAACATATTCTGCATGACTCAGATTCATAATTTTAGATAACACAAGTACCGTTGTTAAACTTGTAAGCACACCTGATGCTATTCCTACAACAACTGCCTTGTAATTCTTCTTAAGAAGACTCCACTGCTCATACAGCGGAATTGCAAGACATACAGTTGCCGGTGTAAGAAACCAGCTAAGATACCTGGCACCCTGATTATATACATCATAATCAACACCTGATACTGCAAGTACTATTATTGTTATTATTATTGATATAAGCAGTGGATTGAATATTCCAAGCTTGAATTTTTTCTTAAGCACAGAACCAATAAAGTATGATAAAAGACTTAATGTGACTCCGGCAAAAAGTGATTCTCTGAAAAAATCATTCATTAGTATTAACCTCATTTCTTTGTGCTTTGCGTAATTCTCTCTTCTTGTCAGCACGTATGATTATCTGTGAAGCCTGACCTGTAACCGCCATAACCGTAATTATAGCAACAACCGTAACAACAAGCACCGGCACGAGCATAGGTTTTAATACCCCCCATGAAGACATAAGTCCTACTCCTGCCGGAATGAACATAACAGGCATTACAGCTATAAGAAATTTTCCTGCGTCTTTTACCCAGCTAAGCTTTATAAGTCCGGTAAGAAGTCCAACAAAAAGTATCACCATTCCATATATACTGGCTGGAACCGGCAGCGGAAGCAAATATTTAAGTGCTTCTCCGACAAATGAAATAGCCAGTATTATAAGAAACTGTCTCAATAATTTCATAACATTTCTCCATAAATAAAAATTTGCGGTGCAAATTGGTGCTACCAATTCATACCGCAAATTATAATACATTCTTATGTACAATAAAGCAAGGACTTTTTTATGCTCTTCTTGCCTTAGCTGCCTTAAGCAGATGTTTTGCAAGAACTGATGTTGTTACCGAACCTACTCCTCCAGGAACCGGTGTACATACAGAAGCGTTCTCTGTAACATCTTCAAAATCAACATCACCACACAGATTGCCGTCTTCATCAACATTTATTCCAACGTCAATTACAACTGCACCGTCTGCAACAAATGATTTGTCAACCATCTTTGCAACGCCTGCTGCAGCAACAAGCACCTCAGCACCCTTACATACTCCCGGCATATCAACTGTCTTAGTATGACACACTGTTACTGTTGCATTCTTCTTCATAAGCATCATCGCAACCGGCTTACCGATAACAAGACTTCTTCCGATAACTACTGCTCTCTTACCCTTTAAGTCAACTCCTGCATAATCTAACATCTCAATTACAGCTTCTGCTGTACATGGACCATATCCTGTCGGATCCCCTGCATATACCTTTGCAAGATTCATAGGTGATATTCCGTCCAGATCCTTCACACTGGCAATTCTGTTCTCAATTGCCTTCTCATCAAGATGCTTTGGCAAAGGTCTTAAAAGAAGAATTCCGTCAATATCCTCATCTCCATTAATCTTGTCAAATTCTTTCTGGAAAGAATCATTATCAATATCAGCAGGAAATGTATATGAAGTACATCTGAATCCTACTTTTTCCATCTTCTTGGTAGCACCACGCTCATATGACATATCATCTGGTCTTTCACCAACACGCACAATTGCAAGATGAGGAATTGCTCCCTTACAGTCCTTCATCTCTTCAATAATCTTCTCATTAATAGCATTAGCAACCGGTAAACCCTTAAGTGTCTCCATATATTCCTCCTTGTTTTGCGAAGCAAAATCCATGTGCTTTTTAAGCACATTGTCTCCCCCAGCGAGGAGAGGAATTTGCCTCCAATTCTATGGTCTTACAGCGTCCATAACTCTTCCAAATGTTTCTTCTTCAATCTGTGCTGCTTCAGCAAGCATCTTATCTGCCTTAAAGTTCATATCATCTGCAAGTTCTCTGTCCTTCATAAGCTTTGTATTGATAAATACATTAAGTGAAGCACCCTTCATTGCAGCCTCACACATTGTTATGCCGACACCTGCATCACTGATTGCAATTCTGCTTCCAATTACAGATATACGGTCGATAAGCTTCATGGCTTCAAGTATAAGTTCCATCATTGACAGAGGGGCTTCTGAGGCTGTAACAAGTGCCTTTGCCATAATTGCTTCTCTTTCCTTAATCTGTTCTTCTGTATCCTTAGGAAGACCATAAGCTGCTGCAAGAGGCTTAAAGCTTTCAGCATCCTTATCCATGCACTCTGCAAGTCTCTTTGTAAGGTCTGTCGCTTTAACAATAAGTTCTTCAATCTCTTCCTGATACTCTGCATATTTCTTCTTTCCTGTAGTAAGTGCAAGCACCATATTACCAAGGCTCATGCCTACTGCTGCCACATATCCGCACGCTCCGCCGCCTCCCGGCACCGGTTCACTTGAAGATAAAACCGCAAGAAAATTATCCATTGTCATATCTGTCATCATATTAAATATCTACCTCCCCTGTAAATACTGTTTTCGCCGGGCCTTCAAGATATACGGTATTCTCATCTTTATCCCATGTAATCTTTAAGTCACCACCAAGAAGATGAAGTGTTGCTGTTGTGTCGCACATTCCGTTAAGAACAGTTGCAACAAGGCTCGCACATGCACCTGTACCACAGGCAAGTGTCTCCCCGGAACCTCTCTCCCACACACGCATATTAAGATTATTCTTATCTACAACCTGAATGAATTCAGTATTAATTCTCTCTGGAAATGCTTTGTGATTTTCAAAGAAAGGTCCGATTTTTTCAATCTCAAATTTCTTAATATCAATATCTTTATCAAGATAAACAATAGCATGAGGATTACCCATTGAAGCTGCTGTTACCTTGTACTCCTTACCTTCTACAACAATAGTCTCATCCACAACAGGTGTCTTAACAACCTGTCCGGCAATTGTCTCTATCTCACAGCCTTTATATTCTTTAAGTTCCTTCGTATCAACAGGAATCTGTGCTGCCTCAAGAATTGGTGCGCCCATGTTAACCCTTGCCGTCTCAACCTTGCCATCTGCACCGGTTTTAAGCTCAAGTATCTTCACACCTGCAAGTGTATCAATAGTAACTGTTGTTTTATCTGTAAGTCCGTTGTCATATACGAACTTTCCAACACATCTTATTCCATTGCCACACATCTGTCCCTGCGAACCATCTGCGTTGTACATCTCCATAAAGAAATCTGCTTTATCTGACTTCTTAATAAGAATAAGTCCATCCGAACCTATCCCAAAATGTCTGTCACTTAAATCAATTGCGACCTGTGACGGATTATCAATTACCGACTGTGTGCAGTCTACGTATATGTAGTCGTTGCCTGCTCCATGCATTTTAGTAAACTTCATACCTGGTCTCCTTTTCATATTATAAATGTAGTAATGAAACACATTTGTTATACATCCTGATATATTCCCATCACCATAGTTGCTGACTCTACCATTGTATTGCCACTGTCCATGCTGCATTTCTGGATATATCTGAATGCCTCCTGCTCTGACATATTATTTCTTTCCATAAGCAGATGCTTTGCATCATCAATTATCTTCTGTTCTTCCGGACTTCTCTTTCTTGGCTGTGACCTTAATTTCCTTCTACGCCTTATCTGTGCCTGAAGCATCATCTCTATAGTTGACACAAGGTCATTAACCTTTATTGGCATTGCCGCACATACAATTCCATTGTCCTGACAATCTTCCCATCTGTTCTGGGACGCAACTAACAACATCTCAAAGCTCTTTGGCTTATATTCATATAATTCAGTATAAACCATATTATCTGACAGCTTATATCCGCATATTATGATTCCATCAGACAAAGTATCAGCCTGATTGATTGCCTGTGCCCCACTTGTACATGGTACAGCGACATCGAAGCCTCTGTGAATCAAAAGACTCCTTACTGCTTTAGCCTCCTCTAACTTAGGAAATGCTACAATCAATGTGGACATCAATTAACTCCTTTTCTACTTAGCATACGCTTTACCATGTTTAATCAATACTTGTAGAGATATTCATCAATTTCCCACTGTGAGACTCTTGTTGTGTAGTTTTCCCATTCTTTCATCTTAGCTTCAACATATTTGGTTGTAATATGTTCTCCAAGTACGCTGCATAAAAACTCATCTGCCACAAGACAGTCAACAGCTTCCTTAAGGTCTGCCGGCATATTCTCTATTCCTGCTGCCCTTCTCTCGCCAGGTGTCATCTCATATATATTGCAGTCAACACTCTCAGGTACTTCTATCTTGTTCTTAATACCATCAAGTCCTGCTGCAAGGCAGAGTGCCAGCACGAGATATGGATTAGCTGTAGGATCCGGATTTCTTAACTCAACTCTTGTTCCATTTCCTCTTGATGCAGGTATTCTTATAAGCGGACTTCTGTTCTTTGCTGACCATGCTATATATACAGGTGCTTCATATCCCGGAACAAGTCTTTTATATGAATTAACAAGCGGATTAGTTATTGCTGACATACCTCTTGCGTGCTTCATAATACCAGCAATAAAATGATATGCATCATCTGATAAACCAATCTTTCCATTCTCATCTGCAAATATATTCTTACCCTCTTCAGTTGCAAGTGACATATTAATATGCATTCCAGAACCGCTGATACCAAACTTTGGCTTTGGCATAAATGTTGCATAAAGTCCATGTCTCTTGGCAATTGTCTTAACTGTCATCTTAAATGTCTGTATATTATCTGCTGTCTTTAAAACCTCATCATATTTAAAATCAATCTCATGCTGTGCAGGAGCAACCTCATGATGTGAAGCCTCAATCTCAAATCCCATTTCCTCAAGAGTAAGAACCATGTCTCTTCTTATATTCTCGCCCAGGTCATTAGGTCCAAGATCAAAATATCCAGCTTTTTCATGGCTTAAAGTTGTAGGAAGTCCGTTGTCATCTGTATGGAATAAGAAGAATTCACATTCAGGACCGACATCAAAACGGTATCCCATTTCATTCGCTTCTTTAATAGTTTTCTTAAGTATCCATCTTGGGTCGCCCTCAAAAGGCTTGCCATCTGGTGTATACACATCACAGATAAGTCTTGCAACCTTTCCCTGCTGTGGTCTCCATGGAAATATTTCAAATGTATCATAGTCAGGATACAGATACATATCTGACTCTTCAATTCTTACAAAGCCTTCAACAGAAGAACCGTCAAACATGCATTTGTTATCAAGTGCCTTCTCAAGCTGGCTTGAAGTAATTGCAATATTCTTAAGTGTTCCAAAAATATCTGTAAACTGAAGACGTATAAACTCTACATCCTCTTCTTCAACCATTCTGAATATATCGTCCTTAGTGTATCTGCTCATAAGAAACCTCCGTTATAATTATATATTTCTTATTGTGGCTTATTGCCAACTTTTATAAATATACTACATTTTAATCTCTTTGTGTATAATACAAATATTTTTCTTGAATAATTTTGTTTCTTAATGTACCATAGTTATGCATATTTTGTCTTTTCAAGACATATATTAATAATTTTAAGGGAGATAAATTATGGCTAAGAAAACAAATGTACCTCTTAAGAGACGCAGACGCTCTGAACTTAATGTAAAACTCATTGCTATCATTGCTGCTGTACTCTTTGTTGTAACTATAGGTATCGTATTCGCTGTTATTGGCAGTCACAAAAAAGAAAATAATCCTTCTGTTGCCGATAACCAGAATAATGAAACTACTGCTGAACCAACAACAGAGGAAGAAACCACAACCAAGGTTCCGACTATAGAGGTCGACCTTATGATGATTGGTGATATGCTTATGCATGAAGGTGTAGTAAAAAGTGGTCTTATGGATGATGGAACTTACAACTTCGACCACCTCTACACTAACATAGCTAAGGATATAAGCTCTGCAGACATAAAAATCGTTAATCAGGAAACAATCCTCGGCGGTTCTGATTTTGCTTACACAGGATATCCAACATTTAACTCACCATGGGCACTTGGTGATGCAGAAGTTAAAGCAGGCTTCAACATTATCCTTCATGCTACCAACCACACATTAGACAAGGGGCTTAAGGGTGTTGAGAACTGCCTTTCATTCTGGAAGACTTATCATCCTGACACTACTGTTCTTGGTATCAACGAAACAGAGGAAGACTATGAGAATATATATGTTTATGAAAAAGAAGGCTTCAAGATAGCATTTCTTAATTACACATACGGAACTAATGGAATTCCTATTCCTGATTCCAAGCCTTATATTGTAAACATGCTTGATAAAGATAAGATTACAGCGGATGTAACTAAGGCTAAACAGCTTGCTGATATGGTTATTGTACTTCCACACTGGGGTACTGAATATGTCTACACACCAGATTCTAACCAGAATTACTGGACACAGCTTTTCTTAAGCCTTGGTGTTGATGTTGTTATCGGTACACATCCTCATGTCCTTGAGCCTGTCGAGGTAGTATCTGATACTAAGGGGCATGAAATGCTTGTATACTATTCACTTGGTAACTTCGTTTCTAATCAGGATCAGAAGCCTCGTATGATAGGCGGTATGGCTAAGATGACACTTGTTAAAGATGAAACAGGCTGTTATGTTAAGAATTATAATCTTACACCTGTCATAACACAGAAGCTTTTCGGCCAGAAAGCAATCACTACATATAAATTAAGTGATTACACAGAATCACTGGCATCAGGCAACGCAATCCGCAACGATTCCGGCTGCTCTGATTTCAGCCTTTCATACTGCCAGACTCTCGTTAAGCAGATTCTTGGCGATGATTACGATGAAAGCACAAGTGAATTAAATGTTTCACTCCATCCTGATGGCCTTGTTAAAGATACATCTGCAACAGAAAGCAGTTCTTCTGCTAAGTAATGAAAAAAGCAGTAATTTTTTAAAATGTAAAGAGATATATTGATACTAAGCATTATCCGAGGTATCAGTATGTCTCTTTTTTCTAATAAACAAATGCGCATTATATTCATATACTGCGTTATAATCATTTTAGTAATCTGTGGCATAATAACCGCAAGGCATAAGCAATCCTCTTCTGAAAATCCTGCAGACACATCTTCAATTACTAATGAGCCACCTAAATCATCAGACAGTTCAGGTACTTCCGATAAATCCGGTTCATCAAATGATTCAAGCAGCTCTAATCCGTCAATTCCATCAGATTCCGACAGATTACCGCCATACAACTCATCCAATCAGGGAAACGGAATTGGCGGCGGTGCAATCATGGGCAATTGCAGCATAGGCAGCCGTAAACTTCCTATATACTGTGTTGACCTTAGTAAAAAGACTAATCTCGATACCTCCAAAAAATATGTTTCCATATCATTTGATGCCGCATGGGGCGATGAAGATACTATAAAGATTCTTGACATTCTTGATAAATATAATATCAAAACCACATTTTTCATGACCGGAGGCTGGGTGGACAGCTACCCTGATAAGGTTCTTGAAATCTATAACCGCGGTCACGACCTCGGCAACCACAGCCAGAACCATAAAGAAATGAGTAAACTTTCTGTAAATGAGCAGAAAGATGAAATCATGTCTGTTGCCAATAAAATAAAAGAAATCACCGGATATACGAGCTTCTTGTTCCGCCCGCCATACGGTGATTATAATTCAACACTTATTGATACAGTCTATGGTTGTAACTTCTATCCTATAGAATGGGATGTAGATTCCCTTGACTGGAAGGACTATGGAACAGACAACATAATTAAGACCGTGACAACACATAAAGCTCTTAAGAACGGTTCCATAATTCTTATGCACAACGGTGCTAAATATACAGCCGAAGCTCTCGAATCTGTAATAACCGGGCTGCAGTCCCAAGGCTACGAAATCGTGCCTGTATCACAGCTTATTAATACTGAAAATTTTCATATGGATGGAACCGGTCTGCAGATTCCTGACTAATTCTTATGCATAAGGTGCTTTGTATAAAACTTAGCACCTTATGCAACTTTATTATTATAATCAGTGACATATACCTCACTGGCAATCTCTCTTGCCTTTTCTACAATCTTTTCCAAACGGGACATGACTTCATCTGAAAAATACTTTTCTCCACATTCCTCACATTCCTCACAAGGAACATTCTTAATTATAATTACACAATTATCAAAAGTAACAACATGTGTTGTAACCGATGGTTTTGTTGTTTTACATTTACAATAAAAACACATACTATTGCTCCTTTCTTGTCTTTAAATCTGCTTCAAACTTATCCGTATTAGGGTAATATGCTGTTACTATATACACACTCTCTCCATCATAACCTAATACAACATGTATAACTCTGTTTCTTAATGTATATCCAAATATCAGACAGCTAGGATAAGGATAATCATTAATATAATGCTCAATAATCTCCCCATTCATTATACAATTGATAACATCACTCCTCTTAATATCCCTCTCAGCCATTCTTGCTGCAACATGTACTGACCACTTTATCTTCCCTAATATACATGCTTCTCTTATTTTTTCTATATCCATATATACCCTCTCTTTATCATATTATAATCGTTTTAATTTAATTATACAACTTGCTTTTTTATTTTTATATTAAATATAATATACCAAATATAAAAAGAATTGTAAAGTGGTAAATTATTTTAATTATTTATTAAGTTTTGTATATAAATCAATTATACATATTTACTTGTAAATAACTTGCTATCGCATTATAATTTGGTAGTCAAAATATTTTAAATTCAAAAGAGGTGTACAATGAACATTTTCAAGAAAATATACTGCAGAAGTTTTCAGACTGTATTCAAGATTGCACTGCCATTTCTTCCATACAGGAAGCCTAAAATTGTAAGCGCGTTGTCTGACATTCCATCTGTACTTAACAAAAAGAAGAAATCATGTCCTATAATTATTACTGATCCCGGAATTGCAAAGCTTGGCATTCTTTCTATGCTTACAGATGTATTCGACAATGCCGGCATTGAATACCACGTTTACGATAAAACTGTAGCTAACCCTACAACTGATACCGTGGAAGAGGCACTTGCCATATATAAAGATAACAAATGTGACTGCATAATCGGCTTTGGCGGCGGTTCAAGCATGGACTGTGCCAAAGCTGTTGGTGTAAGAATAGCAAGACCTAAGACACATCTGTCTAAGCTTGGAGGAATCCTTAAGGTCCATGCAAAGCTTCCTCTGCTGGTTGCAATTCCTACAACAGCAGGAACTGGAAGTGAAACTACTCTTGCAGCCGTAATTGTAGACGCCACAACCCGCCACAAATACGCAATCAACGACTTTCCGCTTATTCCAAGATATGCAGTCCTTGACCCGAAGGTAACCCTTACACTTCCTGCTTCAATTACCGCAACTACAGGAATGGATGCACTTACACATGCCGTTGAAGCCTACATCGGAAACTCAACAACTCCGGGTACAAGAAAAGATGCACTTATGGCTACTGAGTTAATATTTAACAATCTTGACAGAGCATACACTAACGGTTCTGATACAACAGCAAGAAAGAATATGCTTAAAGCTGCTTATTATGCCGGATGTGCATTCACTAAATCATATGTAGGATATGTCCATGCAGTTGCACATTCTCTAGGTGGCGAATATAATGTTCCTCATGGACTTGCAAATGCCGTAATTCTCCCAATGGTTCTTGAAAGCTATGGAGAATCCATCTATAAAAAGCTGCATGACCTTGCAATTGCCGCCGGTGTTGCAGATAAGGATATGCCAGATGAGACTGCTGCCAAAGCATTTATACAGGCAGTCAAAGATATGAAAGCAAGATTTAACATTGGCGATACAATTCCTGAGATTAAAGAGAAGGATATTCCTAAGCTTGCAGGGTATGCTGACAAAGAGGCTAATCCTCTCTACCCTGTTCCGGTTCTTATGGACGCTAAGACACTCGAACAATTCTACTATAAACTTATGAAAGATAATACACGTGAAAATGAGGTATGATATGGAAGCTACACAAATCAATAAACTTGTACAATCGCAGCGACATTTCTTTCTTACAGGTACAACACTTGATGTAAATGTAAGAATTGATGCCTTAAAGAAACTATATTCGGCAATTAAGAAACATGAGAATGAAATATTTGATGCTCTCTATAAAGACCTTGGCAAAAGCCAGTTTGAAAGTTACATGTGTGAAGTCGGGCTTACTCTCAGCGAGATATCTTATATGATAAAACATATAAGGACATTCAGCAGGGAGACAAATGTTCCAACACCCCTTGCGCAATTTCATTCCAGAAGCTTTAAGAAGCCGTCACCACGCGGAGTTGTCCTTATTATGAGTCCTTGGAATTATCCATTTCTTCTGACAATGGAACCCCTTGTTGATGCAATTGCCGCAGGAAACACTGTGATTCTTAAACCAAGTGCGTACTCACCTTATGTCAGCGATGTTATATGTCACATAATAAAAGAAATATTTGACCCTGCTTATGTATCTGTTGTAACTGGCGGAAGATCTGAAAACACATGTCTGCTTAATGAACATTTTGATTACATATTCTTTACAGGAAGCCAGGCTGTCGGCAAAGAAGTTATGCGCAAAGCCGCTGAATACTTAACTCCGGTAACACTTGAGCTTGGCGGAAAAAGCCCATGTATAGTAACAGAATCTGCGGACTTAAAGCTCGCTGCCAGAAGAATTGTATTCGGCAAATTCTTAAACTGCGGGCAGACATGTGTTGCGCCTGATTACATATATGTTCAGGACAGTATCAAAGACCAGCTTGTGAAAGAACTTATCAACGAAACAAAGCGCCAGTTTACAGATTCTCCACTTAACAACAATGATTATGGCAAAATTGTTAATGAAAAGCATTTTAACAGAATATCAGGTCTTATCGATAATAGCAAAGTCGTTCTTGGTGGTGCATCAGATGCAGATTCTCTGCGTATTGAACCTACGATAATGGATAATGTTACATTTGACGACGCTGTGATGCAGGAAGAAATTTTTGGTCCGCTTATGCCTATACTTACCTTTCACTCTGTCGAGGAGGCAGTAAACACTGTTAATGCACACATGCACCCGCTTGCTCTGTATATTTTCACTAAGAATAAGAAAGAAGCCCGTTATGTAACCTCAAGATGCAATTACGGTGGTGGCTGTATCAATGATACAATCATTCACCTTGCAACTTCCAAGATGGGCTTTGGCGGATTCGGTGAAAGCGGCATGGGCTCATATCACGGAAAAGCCGGATTTGATACATTTTCACACTATAAGAGCATTGTAGATAAAAAATGCTGGCTTGACCTGCCTATGCGCTACCAGCCATACACGAAAACAAATAACAGTTTAATACATATGTTTTTAAAGTAATCACTTTGCATAAAAAACAGCGCTATATTGCATACAATGGCATACGGCGCTGTTTTTATGTTAATAATGTTATTAATAAAATAAGATTGAAAATGACTTCTCGAAAACTTCTCCGGCATCAAGATGATTACTGTATTCCCTGTCCTTAAGCTCCCCTGTAAAATCTATGGCATCTGTTCTTCCATACCACGGCTCTATACATACAAATGGAACATTTTTTGATTTGCATGACCACAGACCAAATACCGGCGTATCAAACTTAACTGTAACAAAAGGCTTTTCATTTTTAACAAGACTTACTGTTCCTACCTGACCACCCTCAATTATAAATGCATCTTTTTCAAAGCTGTCCTCTTGTATTGTATATTCATGATTAATTAATGGCAGCTCATACTCGTCCCTAGCCATTAATTGATAATCTCCTATCAGATGATATGTAATTCTGTCTGCATCAAATCTTATTTTACAGCCAGCCATGCTTGCATCATTCTCTGGTGTTACAAAAGCCGGATGACCACCTATGCTGAAATGCATCATTACATTATCTTTATTGATTACTCTGTATACTTCTTTAATCTCATTGTCAATAAGGTGATACTCCAGCTCCAATGCAAAATCAAAAGGATATTTCTCTTTAGTATTTTCATCGGATTCAAGTCTCATAACCAGCATACCGTCATTATGCTTAACAAGTGTGAATTCCATATCTCTTGCAAATCCGTGCTGACCCATTTCATATACTTTTCCATTATAAATGCTTTGGTTATCCTTATATTTGCCAATAAGCGGGAAAAGAACAGGTGCAACTCTTTTCCATCCTTCGGGATTGGCGTTCCACATTCTGTGTGTATTGTCAGTTTTACACAATACATCTCTTATTTCACATCCCTTAGAATCCACCGTAACTTTTAAAATGTTGTTTTCTAATACATACTCTGCCATATTGGCCTCCTTTCCGGACATGTTTTCTTTATTGTACACCACAATCTGATATTTTCCAAATCAAAAAAAGCTGACACACAAAAAGTGCATCAGCCTTAAAAATATGCGGATAACAGGAGTTGAACCTGCACGTCTGTTGACACTAGAACCTAAATCTAGCGCGTCTGCCAATTCCGCCATATCCGCATATTAATTTTGCTCTGTTTCCTAACAATAACAGATTGCAAAACAGACCTGCGCCCGCTTTTTCACAGCGCAAGTCTGATAATATCACATTTGAAATAAAATTGCAACTGGTACAGTCCCACAATTCACATTTCCATCTACGACTCATCGAATCACAACGAATCATAATTCAATTGTTGACTCGTCTTGTCCCAATCTATCACGGCGTATCTAATCCAACAACTCGCGTCTGTTATACAATTACAGCATTTTCGCACGTAATTCTTCACCACTCATACTGCTTAAGTATGCCGGTGGAATATCAAATACTGTCTTGCAGCCAAACTGTCCCTGCTCTGCCATGCGATAAGCAGCTCTAGCATAAGCAACAAGTACACTAGATGTAAATTCCGGATTGGAATCTAATTTTAAGCTATACTCAATGAGATGCTTATTTTCTTTATTCCAGCCGGTCACACCACTACGCAATACAAAACCGCCATGAGGAATACCACTATGATTTTTCTTTAATTCTTCCTCGCTAATAAAGTGCACTGTTGTATCATAATCTGCGAAATAGTTCGGCATTGTCTTAATCTCCTGCTCAACTTTCGCAGCATCTGCACCATCTTCTAATACTACAAAACACTCTCGGGTATGTTTCTGTCTCGTTGTAAGCTCAGGATTTTCCCCGGCACGAACTGCCTCTAATGCACTTTCTACCGGGATCGTATACTGCTTTGCATCTTTAACGCCATCAATACGGCGAATCGCATCAGAATGTCCCTGGCTGACACCCTTGCCCCAAAACGTATAGTCTTTACCCTCTGTAAGAATTGCATTTCCATACAAGCGATTCAACGAAAACATTCCCGGATCCCAGCCAACTGAAATCACAGCAACATGTTTGCTATCCGCTGCTGCCTTGTCCACGTCAGCGAAATGCTCTGGAATACGCGCATGTGTATCAAAGCTGTCAATCACATTAAAATACTGTGCATACTTCGGTGTCTGCTCCGGCAGATCAGTAGCACTTCCACCACACAAAATCATCACGTCAATTTTGTCTTTCCAATCCGTTATCTCATCAACCTTACAAACAGTTGCGCTATCGGTCAAAATAGATACCTGCGATGGGTCTCTTCGTGTAAAAACAGCAACCAGCTCCATGTCATCATTCTGACGGATCGCACACTCTACACCACGTCCCAGATTACCATAGCCTAAAATTCCAATTCGAATACTCATATTAATCCCCATTTCTATATAATTTTATGTTGCGAAGTATGCACTATCGCACACATTTCCAGTGTAATACATCTCTCCCAAATTTTCAACGTATCTCCTCAGCAGAAAGAACTCCCCCACTCATCACCACGCTCTTTCAACTTAACCATATTTCTGCCACTTCCCCATACTTCATATAAACCACACATATTTGCGGGCACATCTCCCATGTGTGGTAAAAACTGCACAAGGATCCGATCATCACAGCTGCCATGCCTAAATCATTTCAGCCTGTCCCAAAAATCGTACTGTTGCAGCTTTCTCCGGAAAAAAGATACGGCTGGTCATCACAATCTCACCATCATTGATATAAATCTCTAAGATAGAAACATCCATTAAAATCTGGATTTTATGAACTGCCTCGCACCTCGCCACGCGTTTACCACGCCCGGCACCACTATCATCAGTAAACTGTAATGTAACAAGCCCTTTCTCATAGAATAACGAGCATCCGGTGCCGATCTGCACACAAATAGCAGCCGACGATGAACCGGCGATTCCGTCAAAGATCAGCTCTCCGCAACCATTATCCAGTACATATGATTCCTTTTCCGGCAAGATTTCTTTTTTCCTTAGCTGTCCCAATTCACGGATAGGTAATTGATAAATTTTCCCATTATGATAGCGAAGCTCGCGCGGCACTGTCAGACTATGCTGCCACCCTTCATTCGTAGGATTGCTGCTATATTCTAATAATTGCACACTGAGGCTCATTATATCATTTCGGTCGTGTACACATATGATACATTGCCAATATCTTTTAACTTCTTCAGTTCCTTACCGATATCTTCCACATAATATCCATAAATATACAAACCATCTTTCTGAATACTATCAATCATCGAAGCATAATCCGTTTTCCCAGTGCCCTGATCGTTCTCGATCATTTTCACAATGTCATCGTTATCTTGCAAATATTGTAACATACTTGTCATGTGTTTGGTAACATCTTTTTCCTCCAAAACATTTTTCTTGGCGGATTCCTGCTCAGCAAGTGAAAATACTGTCAGCAGCGGATATTTTTTTTGGTCAAAGGCAAGACTGCTGCAACTGGTGTACATACGAAATCCTATATTTCCTGTATTGTACGTTGTATATTTGCTTTCCGTTTGGTCTTTATTTTTTACACTGATCGCACACCAGGTCGGCTCAAGATCATTCTTTTCCGCCAATGCTTTGAATTCAGAAAATGAATATACTTTATCCAAGCTGACATAGGCATGGTACATTTTTTCATCCTCCAACTTAGACAGCTCATCAAATACTTCTTTCTTCGTTCCGGCAATCCCTTCCGGCGTCTCCGCACTGGCTGTCGTCATCTCGCTTGGTGGATAAAAAACATTTGAGAATGGTTTTTGTACAATATTGGGATTATACAGAACCATATCATTTTTCGTGATCCTTCCTCCCACGTACTCAAAAATGCCATTGTGGGAGCTCGTCTGGTTGATCACGATGTCATAATTACCATAGCCGCTTCCTGTTGCGGCCGCAGAATCGCGATAGTTCTCCGGCAAAAACAACTCTGAATACACGGACATGTCCAAGGACAATTGATTGGTTTTATTTCCCTCTTCTGTGCCGACAATTTTATTTGGATCATAATACATGGCATCCTGGATCTCTGGAAGTGCAAACACCAAGAAACATACAATTCCTATAACGATCACTCCGGTAATAACACCATACTTAATAAATGTGCGACGTATTGCCCGCCTGATCAGCTTAGTAAACTCTGCCTCCTGTCCGCCTCTTGGCACTGCGCCCTCCATGACATTAGTTCTCTGTCCGCCTTTTGGCACTGCGCCTCCAATAACATTGGTTCTCTGTCCGTCTTTTGGCACTGCAGCACCCACAATATTGACGTTTTGTCCGTCTTTCGGCACACTTCCATCTGTACTTTCGGTAGTTTGACCCCCGTCCTGTTCTACCTGTTCCTCAAACTCCATCTCCTCATTATCAAACAAATACTCGCTGATCGCATCCTGTTTCTCAATGTCTTGGCGTACCTGCTTGCGCTGTTCTTCCGGCAATTCCCCTGCCTTATATTTTTGCAATAATTCCCTATAGTTCATAACCCTGTCCCTCCATATAATTTTTCATCTGCTTCTTAGCACGATGTGCCGACACCCTTACATTTTCCGGTGTCATGTGAAGCACCTTAGCAATTTCTTTTTGTCCCAAGCCTCCAAAATACTGCATCATAACAATCTCTCGCTGCCGCTCCGGCAAATGCTCAATCGCATGATACAACAGGCGATTTCTTTCTTTCGACAGAATATTTTCTAATGGTATATTTGCCCTATCTTCCGCTTCGTTCTCATACTCGTCCACATACATGACTCGTCTGTTTTTGGACACCTCATTATAATACAGGTTGCGCGCCACCGTATATAACCATGCCCGCATGTTGGTATGACTTTGATCCAGCGAAAGCAGTGCTTTCAGAAATGTTTCCTGCGTCAGATCCGCCGCCCACTCATGATTTTTGCACAATGCATATACATACAAATATATTTCCTGATAATATGCATCGTACAACTTTTCTAAAAGCTGTTTATCCACTTTGTCAAACTCCCCCTCCTTTCCTCATCTCGCACGTTGCTGCAGATGGCGATTTTTCGTGCTATCTACCAATATAACAGATGAGTCATCGAAATGTTACACTATTTTCTAATTTTATTTTTAAAAGATTAGGGTGTTCATCATTTATGAAAGGGACTTTGCCATCTTTCCTTTTGACAGTATAATCCTTTAGAGGTTATACTGCTATCTAGATGCTAATACAACAAATAAGAAATCACCGGTCATATGATTTGTCAGATTTATGATACATTTTAGATACATAAGGTCGGTATAGTAAACGTGTGTTGAAGTTATGGAAATTTCCACACACAACTGTGTAAGCACGAGAGGACTTCCGGTTATAATACGCCTGATAGGGGACAGGCCGTATATAATAACCGTGACAGATATTGGACAAAGCTATGACTAAAATATTGATTGTAGAAGATGAAGAGGCTATTTCGAATCTGATTCGTATGAGTCTCTGCAAAACCGGTTACATATGTGAACAGGCATTTGATGGCGAAACTGCTGCAGACCTGATTGCAGAAAACAGTTACGACCTCATTTTGCTGGATATCATGCTGCCGGGCATTGACGGCTATGAATTGCTTGACTATATCAAGACGACACAAATGCCGGTCATTTTTATTACGGCGATGGGCACGTTGGATGACAAAGTGAAAGGTTTGAGGGCAGGAGCGGATGACTACATTACAAAACCATTTGAAATGATGGAATTGTTAGCACGTGTAGAAACCGTTCTGAGACGTTATCACAAAAGTGAGGAGAGGATCACGATTTTTGATACTGTCATCGACGTTCCATCACGTACCGTAACCAAACAAGGGAAGCAGATCATGCTGACACTCAAGGAGTTTGAGCTGCTTCTCTTCTTAGTGCGCAATAAAAATATCGCATTATATCGTGAAACTATTTATGAGAACATTTGGCAGAATGAATATATGGGTGACGGTCGTACTGTAGATCTCCATATACAGCGGCTGCGCAAAAAGCTACACTGGGAAGATAAAATAAAAACCGTATATAAAGTAGGGTATCGACTTGAAGTTGACATTGCGGGAATATAAAACGATTATCAAAATTCTTCTGCAAAGTTACAAGACAGGTGGCAACTTGAAGTTGACATTGCGGAAGTGTAAAACGATCATCAAAATGACAGGTGACGGTTTAATGTCAACATGGAGGGAGCATAAAACAATATGAAATTTTATTGGAAAATTTTTATCAGTTTTTTTATCTTGATCGCAACTGCTTTTAGTATTTGCGGAACCTGGATGATTTCTGCGTCCTTTCGAGCTTCCTATCATCGAGAGATTGAGTCCGGCAACAGCAAAAACGAAATGGTCCGCATGTCTCTAGGCAATATTGTCGGCTCTATGCCTGCGGATTATTTTACCAAACACAAAAATGCCATGAAAGAGATCTGTTCATCCTTTGCGGTAAGTTTTGGAGGGGATTCCGATTTTTTCACAATATATAATGACCAGCGAAGCGTTGTTTACTCCTCCGGAAAACCGCAGAACAACGATGTCCTCTTTGCTAAAGCAGGGAAAAACAAGTCCGCACGCGAAATATATAAAAGTAAAGATACGTATTATTTACGTATCGTAAGCTATACGATATTACCAAGCGATCTGAAAGGTTATTACGTAGAAACTGTTACAAATATCAATAACATTTATTTGCAGCGTCAGGAAATGACTCGCATGTACCACTATATCATGTTTATCATATTGGTGTCCTGCATGATCCTTTCTCTGGCTTTGTCATATTTTTTGACATATCGCGTGCGTGTCCTTTCGGCTTCCACGCGCAGTTTCGCAGATGGCGATTTGAATAGTCGTGTCCAAGTTCATGGACAGGATGAAATTGCTACTCTGGCGGCTGATTTTAATCGCATGGCTGATAGTCTGCAAGAAAAAATTGATGAGATATCCATGCACGCCAAAAATCAAGAAGCATTTACGGCAGCGTTTGCACACGAATTAAAAACGCCGCTCACTTCCATTATCGGCTATGCCGAGTTATTACGCACGATGGATCTGTCGCAGGAAGAAAAGTGGCAGGCGGCAGACTATATCTTTTCACAGGGAAAACGCTTGGAATCCTTGTCATACAAACTGTTGGATCTATTTGTTCTGCAACAGCAGGAGCTTACCTTCGCACCGGTTTCATCGTCAGAACTTACCGATGCAATCGTTCCAATGATGAAACAAAATCTTGCAGCCAAAGACGTGATGTTATCAATGCATCTCGCTCCTGCAACGCTATATGGCGACAAAGATCTACTCTTATCACTGCTTATCAATCTGATCGACAACGCCAGAAAGGCTTCCTCGTCTGGCGATACGATCACTGTGCTTGGTTATTCCGACAATGACTATTACTGCATCAGCGTACAGGATACCGGCAAAGGAATTCCTGCAGATGAAATCGACAAAATCACCAAACCTTTTTATATGGTAGATAAATCCCGCTCCCGCAAAGAGGGTGGAGCCGGGCTTGGTATGTCGCTTTGTTATGAGATCCTGCGCCTTCATCATGCGCAGTGGCATATCGAAAGTGAACTTCATGTCGGTACAACGATCACTATTACCATCCCGCAAACCGGAAAGGAGTAGCATATGAAAAAACAGTTGCGAATTGTATTAACCTTTTTACTGGTGGCTGCATTTTTTATTACTGCAGAAATCATTCCTGAGATCACGAATCACCTGACTGACCAAAAAACGACCAATACCATTACGGTTTCACATGGTTCCACTCAGACTACACCCACCAAAGTCAATCTGTCTTACAAAGAGCGTCTCGCTATTTTTTCATCCGAAACGATCGCTGTCTCGGAAATTTTGACAACGGTAAAGGCAGAAACTTTGACAGAATATGATGAGTCATTTTTTGAGAAACTGCAAAAACAACTTCATAAACTTTACTCCTTTCACCTTATTCCCGACGATCTAACGGTGAAAGATCTGGAAAATATGTTTCAATCCGCCACTTATTTATCCATCCGTAATTATTTGGAAACGGACAGTTTCTGTGTTTGGGAACTTTCTTTCTTGAAAGAATCTAACAAGCAATCTTATTCTTTGCGTTTTGATGTAGAGCAGGAAAAAATCTACTATGTATCAATGGGAAACATACCTATAAAAGAGATTTTGACAAAGTCCGATCCGACACAGTATAATGCAGTCCCATTAATGGGACACGTAGCTGCCTCCCACATTTTGCAAGGAAACGACAGTCCAATGCAGTATCAAGCAACACCTATGGGAGAAAGCAAAAAATCTCTTTTGTCCGAAAAAATTGACCGCTACGCTAAACGTCTTCTAAAATACTATGGTGCTTCGATAAATAGTGATGCTTCCGCACAGTATTCCAGTGAAGATGACTATAAGGAAGCCCACTACTATTTTACAATTAAATCTTACAAATACAACATTCCGGTTACCATCATAACCTCGCAAAACTATGCGGGTATTGAGAATTATCTCACATTCTCTTTCGGTAACTTTTATTCTGATTTTATGACTTCTAATGGTACATCACAGATGGTCGATGGTTAATGGGATAGGATGATAACTCCCTTGTGTTGCGAATTTGTAATGATACAACTTAGATACCTTTTCTTGCAAAATCGGATGCAATCTTTTGTTTTAATAAGAATATAAAACAGGATCAGGCAAGGAGGAATTTATAAGATGAGGTATAAAAGAAGTCATTTGATCGGATTATTTGCAGCACTATTAGTGCTGGTTACTATTTTAGGGGGAGGAATATTGTTGGTGATCAAGGAAGATCACGCATCTGCCGGATCTACGGAAGGCGCTGCTTATCATTTTCAGGGAACAGATCAACCGCAGGCCACGCGCAGCCATAAATACCACACAAATCTCAACCACAAGCAAACTCTGATCTTAGTCAACAAAGATCATGCATTACCAAAGGGCTACTCGGTCCAACTCAAAACATTAAAAAATGGCATTCAGGTTGCCAAAGTGATATATCCGCATCTTCGTGATATGTGGTTTGACTGTGAAGCCGCTAATCCTAATTATTCTATCAATGTCGTAAGCGGTTATCGTACCCGTCAAAAACAAACAATACTCCTTTCCGAGGAAATCCGCAAAAATGAGCGTGCCGGAATGAGTTATCGTTCTGCAAAGAAAGATGCTTTGCGAAGCGTTGCACCTGCCGATTATAGCGAACACGAAACCGGACTGTGCGTGGATATCACCGCTTCTGATCATCAGCAGCTTGACAGAGGGCAGGCACAAACCCCGGAAAATCAATGGCTGCGTAAACACTGTGCCGATTACGGCTTTATTCTCCGTTATCCAAAACATAAAGAAAAAGTTACCGGCTATATGTACGAATCTTGGCATTTTCGCTATGTTGGCAAAAAAGCTGCTAAAAAGATCATGCGTGAAAAAATTACGTTAGAAGAATATCTTCAGGAATAGACAAAATGCTCCCATCTTTTGGGAGCATTTTGTCTAAATCTTTGCCATCCTCTTGAGACAATACTAAAATACCACTACTAACAACATCTTAAACTGCTCTTTGCCGTATACCGCATGTGGATGTTTTGCGGGCATTACGATCGACTCTCCTTCGTGCAGCTCATATTCCACACCATCAATCGTAATTTTTCCAACTCCATCCAAACAGGTTACAAACGCATCTCCACCGGATTCATGGGTACTAATCTCCTCGTCCTTATCAAAGGCAAACAATGTTACACTAAGCGCATCGTTCTGTGCAAGCGTCTTGCTGACTACCTGTCCTGCCTGATAGGACACCTGTTCTTTCAGTACCATTACCTGTGCCTTGTCCATGTTTTTGATCATACTCATCGCTTTTTCCTCCATTCTTTTTTCTTTATTACGTTATTATAACCACATTTTTAATTAAACACTACTTGGAGGCATCTACAATTTTTTGCACCTCCTCTTCTGAAATAACTAATTTCTCCGCGATCTCCGCTACAGTCATATGAAGTTCCTCATATAAAATCTCAACTTTTCCTTCAATCTTTCCTTCAATCTTTCCTTCCCGGAAGCTGGCTCTTTCCAGTCCCGGTATCTCTTTTCGTAAGGTTTCTTCGCCACTGATCCTATGATTCCTTTTGACTTCTCTTACCAGCTCATCCTGTTTCTTGATTCTTTTTTGCATCTGCTCCTTTTTGTGCTGATACTCCAACAGATCAATTACATTTTCAAGCAGTTCCTCCTCAAAACGCATCATATTTCCGGATAATAATGATTCTTTGATAAATTTTTCAATTTTAGTAGTGTCTTTTTCGATAAATTCGATTATACTGTTATACATGGGGCAGTTCTCCTTTGCGTTTTTTGTTTCGTCACTTAAAACTTTATACAAAGGAACTGCCCTTTTCAATATTTAATTTTCCGAAAACTTAATTACGCTAACCGGGCACTCTTAATATGAACGAAAACATTCCTTCATTTTTTCCAGACGACACAAAGCTTCGTCCAGAGTTTTCTTTTCCCGTGCAAAATGCAGCCGGATCAGATGATTGACATCCTCTTTGAAAAAGCTGGAACCCGGAACTGCTGCCACGCCAATATTTTTGATCATCCATTCACAAAATTCCAGATCTGAGAATCCATGAAACTGCGGAAGTTCCAAAAAGTCTGATATATCGATCAGCACAAAATACGTTCCCTGTGGTACATTATGCTTCAGACCAATTTTATCCAGTCCCTTTAGAAAATAATATGTTCATACACTTCATCCGTCACAACAAATGCATCATATCTGACTGCCAGTTCACCGATTGCCATCAGCTCATCCCTGCGAAAAACTTTTCCGCACGGGTTCGATGGATTACAGAATCCGTAAAGGTTTGTACTCTTTTACTTAATTCAGGCATTTTTATCTCCTTCCTGATGCAACAGCCTCAATCACTTGAAGCTTTTTTACGACCTTGTTTGTCCTGCCCGTTTTCTCCATTGTTCCATTCTATCTCATTTTCTACAATATTGAATCGTTTAAATTCCGGAATGGAAGCATTGTAATATTGTTCAAGAATAGATGGGTCTTTCGAAGGGAGTACAGCATATTTTCTCTCTAATAAATATCCTTCGTCTCAACAGAAGCTTTTAATTCATTGGCATGCTCATATATATTGTTGAGTATTATTTTACAATCCTTCATGCCCTCTACCGTGGAATCTGATACCTTGATGCCCTCCGCAGATGCAGCCGCAACCTCTTCTCCTGTTGCCGACAGATGTGATATATTATCCGATATCACTGACGTTGAATCAAGTATTTTATTGATGCTCTGCTCTGCAACATGTATGCTTGACATCAGCACATCCATTGTATTGCCTACTTCAACAAATGTTTTTTCTGTTTCATCAATAAGTGCGTTCTGTTTATCAACGGATAACACAGATTCATTGATACTCTCGTTCGCTTTTTGGGTATCTTCGTTCAGTTTCTGTATGATATTTGTAATACTTTCAGAAGCCTTCTTGGTCTGTTCCGAAAGCTGACGGATTTCCTCCGCAACGACCGCAAACCCCTTTCCCGCTTCTCCTGCGCGGGCTGCCTCAATCGACGCATTCAGTGCAAGAAGATTTGTCCTTGCGGATATATTAACGATATCACCAACAAAATTCTGTACATCATTAACCTTCTCTGTAAGACCACTTATTACATCAACAATGATATTACTTGCGTCCTGTACATTCTGTGCCTGTTCTTTTAATTGACCAACAACCACCTTGCTGTTATTTACCGATTCATCTGTCTTATCAGATGCACTTATCATCTGATTAATTTCTTTTTCCGCCATATCCGTGTTTTCCTGAATCTCAGAACACATAACCGCCTGTCTCTGGATTGCCTCTGCCGTACTTTCCGTGCTGTCTGCGATATCCCCCATAGAGCTGTGGCTGATATCTATACTTTTCTCAAGTTCATTCAGCATAGTCATCGCTTTTTCAAACTCGTCAGAAATATTATCCGCAATAGCAACCATTTTCGTATTGCTTTCATTCTGTTTTGCAGCCGCCTCCTCAATCTGGGATACCTTCTCGCCAAAATACTGAATCAATATATTCGCTATATTGATCGATATGATCGTCACAAGAATGATTACAAGGATAGCTAATACCCTGCTTGATAACAGTTCCGAATTGCTACTGTCAAAATCCTTTATTAATCGCGCAATATTTGCTAATATAACTAAACCATTGGCACAATACATCAATCTTTTATTAAGATAAACCATAACGGAAATAATCATCGGAATTCCATATGTCCACACGGTATCCGTAGAATTCAGTAATACAACAACAACATATCCAATCGCTATATTTACTGATAATAGAACCTCACATATATGTGTTTTCTTTTTCATTATGTATGCTGCGATTGATGCAGTCATAACAACCAACGCTGTGATAAACTGTATTATAATCCTGCCTGGCTGTTCTCCCTTTGAAACTCCTAATGCCGCTAAGACTGTTACTGCAATAAACCCAAATACTATCAGAATCGTGATCAGTACCATCCTGTTTGCTCTCTGATATTGATTTTCTGTCATATTTTTCCTCCTCGTTCTCCTTATAAATTTTCCTATACCTTCATAACCTTGCGTACAACAAATAATTATTTCTGTTTACTGTATCATACCAGTTTTATTATATCGCAGATTATGTTGATTTCAAGATTTTTTTATCGGCACCGGTCACTTTTTCTATGTGAAGACAAGAGAATACCCCATTTATATGCAATCCATTTGACGCACTTTTCATTTTGTAAATCCATTTTTAGTCCTATTTCTTTCCGGCTTATACTCCGACAGAAATAATCCTATCAAAGTAAGTACCGTTCCTATTCCGGCTAATAAGGTCAGTTTCTCATGTAAAATTAGTACAGAAGTAATGACCGTTATCACCGGAACCATATAGATATAAACGCTTGTCTTTACTGCGCCCAACTCTTTTACTGCAAAATTCCATATCACAAAGCAAAGCGCAGAAGCTCCCAATCCCAAATACAAAATATCTACACTACTCTTTTTTATCAGTTTCACCAAATCCTTCTTCATGGACTTCGCATCTTCAGCAGATTTAAGTCTGAAACGTCCTTCCAATGAGATACATTGGCATTTTCTGATTGAAATAAAAACGTACCTATTGTTTTGAAGGGCATGAAATTAATCCTTCCATTTCCCCACCTATCACAAATAAAATAAAATTTCCCACTGGATTCTATTCCCATATGCATGTTTGGCAACATAGTATAGCCCAATAAAGTAACCATATAAGTCAATGTAACACAATACAATATTTCTTTGCCGATATGCACTTCCTTTTTCATCATTGCCAAATAAATTCCTTTTAATACGATATAAACAACCGCAACAAGAAACGCTCTTTGAACAGCCTCCTGTAAATATAATTTAATCAGCATAACCTTCTCTCCTCCCCTTAATACACCTGTCATTGACACATTCTTCTCTCATCCAGATGCAGCAGATCATCCGTCTGCTTCTTATGATATAAGCAGATCATTGATATTGTTTCTTAGCTCTTCTATATAATACAAAAAATACCGGAATAAGGAAAGCATCTGCAAAAATCCATGCGAGATCATTTGCCATACAAACACCCATAAACCCGATCATACTTACTACAAGCGTACCAGCCAAGGTTCTTGCCGCCATTTCAAACACCCCGGCCAATATAGCGATCGCCGAATACCCCATTCCCTGTATCGTAAAACGAACTGTATTCACTAAAGTAAGCAAAGAATATCCGGCTGTTGTTACGATCATATACTGATACGCATATTTTACGGCTTTCACTTCCTTTGCACTAAGAAATAATAACGTCATCGGCTTTCCAAACAATAAAACAATGACAAACAGTACCGCAGACACCCCAAATCCCATGAGAGAGGCTGCCAAAAGTCCCTTACCAATACGCTTCGGTTTGCCGGCTCCCATATTTTGTCCAACGTATGGTGCCATTGTCTGTCCCAGTGCCTCGATCGGACAGGATACAAAATTACCAAGCTTAGTCGCTGCCGTCACTCCGGCCACCACTGTAGAGCCAAAACCGTTCACTGCTGCCTGGATCACAAGTGTTCCTATCGCTGTGATCGAATACTGCATTCCCATCGGAATTCCAACCGCACATAAACGTATCATATACTTTGGCAACGGTTTCCACTCTTCTTTCGTTCCCCGCAGGATTGGAAAACGCTTTCCAATATACCACAGACAACACAACCCGGAGATTCCCTGTGCCAGCACAGTCGCAAGTGCAGCTCCTTTGACGCCCATACGAAATACAATGATAAATACGAGATCCAGTCCAATATTGAGGACAGATGCCAATGCCAAAAAGATCACCGGCGTTTTGCTGTCTCCCAAAGAGCGGATCAGTGCCGCCAATATATTATACAGAAAAGTGCATGGTATTCCTAAAAAAATGATCAACATATACCAATATGTATAGGAAAAAATATCCTCCGGTGTTTTCATAAAGCGCAAGATATCTCCGCACAAAATTGACACGATCACCGTCATAACAACAGAAAATGCAAGACAAAGCCATGTAGCATTCGCCACAAAACGACGAAGCGCAGAATAATCCTTGGCACCAAGTTTCTGTGCTACCGGAATGGCAAATCCATTGCATACACCAATACAAAATCCAATCACCATAAAGTTTAACGACCCTGTCGCACCAACTCCAGCCAATGGTTTCATTCCTAAAAATTTACCAACGATCATTGTGTCTACCATGCTGTAAAACTGCTGAAACAATAATCCTAAAAACATTGGAACCGCAAATTCCAAGATCAATCTTGCCGGTGATCCTTCGGTCAAATTTTTTGTCTGTTTCTGTGTCCTTTCCATCATTTCAATTCCTCCCAATGAAATAAATGCATCGCTAACTCAAACTCCACCTACCAAATGCACACAATCGGCATTCCCCGATTCTATAATAGGATTAAGGTGTCAAGATTTCAGACCTTCTGACACTTTAATCATAATAGGCAAAAAAAAAGGACTGCAGCGTACACAGTCCTTAAAGGAGAAGGTATGAAAAAAAAATCTAAGCTACCAGTGAGTCGACATTTACTCTCTGATATGGTTATTATTATAGGGTGGAATTATGAACGTGAAATGTTATAGTTATTAATATTTTGTAAACATTATTTTTTGTATGAAATCATTGCTTTTGTACACACTAAATAGAGCACTTCCGCCGTCTAAAATTGCGTTTACAGAAAGGAGGATCCGTTATGAATGCACATCCTTTGCTTCGACAACTGCTTATTATTACATTTATATCGGGTGCTGTTCTTTTGTCCTTCAAATACGTTTTACCCCTTATTTTCCCGTTTTTATTCGCATATACACTGATGCGGAGCTTAATGCCTATCGTCCTATTTTTACAAAAAAAATGTCATCTTCCAAAGTGGCTGGCGGCAAATGGCACCTTACTCTTGATCTCTCTTGCCTTTTTGGGTGTTTTTTTGCTGATCGGATGGCTTTTATTTCAGCAATGTAAACTACTTCTCACAAATTTGTCCATTTATCATCAAATTTATACAAAATCCATAGAATCCTGTTGTCATAATATTTTGCAACATTTGGATTATTATTTAGGTCTACAAAAAGGTAGTTGCCTAATATTTGCTAAGGAACAGTTTCACAATCTGGATCCGTCATCATTTACAAACCTCTATCAAAATATTGGCAGGATAGCGCTGCAATGTATGGGAAGCTCCATGCGAGTATGCGCATTTTTGCTGATCGTTATCGTCAGTTTCATCGTTTTATGCAAAGACTATGATCATTTGCATACTATGATCCACAAAAATCGTTATTTTTCGGTTTTGTCAGAGCTTGGGCATACCATGTGGAATACCGGATTTGCCTATATGCGAAGTCAGCTCATCATTATTGGCTGTAATTGGGCTATTTGCACAATTGCTTTTCTGCTCATCCGCAATCCATATTGTATCGTGATCGGTCTGTTTATTTCCATTTTTGATGCATTTCCTATTTTGGGGAGTGGGATGATATTGATTCCATGGGGACTTGTAAAATTATTTCATGGTTCTTTTTTCGCGGCCGCAGTTCTGCTTACTGCATATTTATTAACAGTATTTACGCGTGAATTATTAGAAGCAAGGTTAATTGGAAGTAACTTAAATACACTTCCTTTTTTTACCCTTGCTTCCATTTACATCGGTATTTCATTGTACGGTGTCTGCGGCATCTTTCTCGGCCCATTTGCGGTCGTGCTGATCCGCTCCATCTATCAGATATGGATGCGCAGTGCCTAAGAGCTTTCGACACATCCGAGCTGTTAAGCTACAACTTGCATATATGCAGATCCTCTATAAACTGCTGCCTCACTTAATTGAAATAAACAAGCTCCTCTTTTGGCTTGTCTGCCGCTTCCACCTGCTCTGCATAAAAGACAGGACCTTCCTCGCCATATTCCTTCATGAATTTGTATCCAAATCGGGCCGTCACGGTAACATACTGCTTTGCCTTAAACTCTGACCAATCATCTGCTTTGCACAGAAATCCCATATACTGTACATCGTCTGCACAGCAGGTCATCGCAAAACGTCCAAATACTGCAAAGCCTGCCGGAATCCCCTTTGGCTTCTGGATCAAACCTGTTACCTTCAACGTCTTATTCTGATATGTTTCCGGATGGTCGATCATGTCAATATACCAAAGTCCAAAATCATCGTCACTAATTTCAATGACATCTGCATTGACATCAAACGGCATCTGATCTTTCATCTCATAAAACTCATCCTGTGCTGATTCATAGACAATCTGCGCCCGCGGATTGACCGCTTTTATGCTTCCACGGATCGAGTTTTTATTCGTCTTTTCGACGGTGCAACGGTTAATGATGATCATTTCTGCCACGCGGAACTGATCTACCATCATAGATGGCATATTTTTCATATATAAAGCAAATGTTTCATCATTGACTACATCTATCGTCTGAAAGATCACTTCACGATCAAAACAAATTTCTTCCATATCATCATACAATTCCGGAATGTGCTTTGTCGGCCACATACCGTTGTATTCAATGATGATGCGGTCCGGACGGTGTTTTTTCAAAAATTTCTGAATGATCTTTCCATTAAATGCTTCTTCGTCTTCGATGTATTCCACAACGCAGTTGGCCTTCTCTAACACGTCCGGTTCGTATTCTAACTCGCCCTCTTCGCATGCCAAGATCATCGTTTTGATCTTGTCGTCAAACATATCATCCACGACAAGGTCACGGATCAGATTCGTCTTACCGGCTTCCAAAAAGCCCATAATGACGTATACCATCATCTCCTCTTTCTTCTTACCAAACATTCAAAACCTCCATCAACTCTATGTTTAGCTTCCATTTGAAATGGAAGCCGTAAATCGTAGTCCTCTTTACGCAACGTGGAATAATTCTTTGATCGCATCTTCCTTCAAGTCAGCACCGATAACACAAATACGTCCTGTAAAGTCGGCTGCTCCGCGGCGAATTTCCGTCTCTTCCGGTACCAGATCAAAGTGGAACCACTCTCCTTCTGCTGCCGCTACAATACCCTTTGCACGTAAAACGTCACCATAGTCTTTCGTCTCAGCTAACTTGTGCAAAATCTCGGTAAGCTCTTCCTCCGTAAACTTGTGCGCTGTCTCAACGCCCCAGCTTGTAAATACATCATCTGCATGATGATGGTGATGGTCATGATGATGTCCGCATCCACACTCACCGTCGTGATCATGCTCGTGGTCATGATGGTCGTGATCATGATGATGTCCGCATCCACACTCGCCGTCGTGATCATGCTCGTGGTCGTGATGATCGTGATCATGATGATGTCCGCATCCACACTCGCCATCGTGATGATGTTCATGCTCCTCTAACAGCTCTTTTTCCAAAGAATTAACCTTTTCCATAGCCTCTACGATATTTTTACCCTGAATATCATCCCATGGTGTTGTAATAATAGATGCTTCCTCGTTTTTCTCACGAATCATCTTCAGACAAGCATCCAGCTTGTCGGCTGACACATTCTGTGTACGGCTCAAGATTACTGTTCCTGCGTATTCGATCTGGTTGTTGTAGAACTCACCGTAATTCTTCATATACATCTTGCATTTCGATGCATCTACAACCGTTGCCGTACTGTTGATCTGTACTTCATCACCAATATTTTTTACTGCTTTGACCACATCAGACAACTTGCCAACTCCGGATGGCTCAATAATAACACGATCCGGACTATATTTTGTAAGCACCTCTTTGAGTGCCTCTCCAAAGTCACCAACCAAAGAACAGCAAATGCAACCGGAATTCATCTCTGTAATCTGGATTCCTGCCTCTTTCAAAAATCCACCATCGATACCGATCTCACCGAACTCGTTCTCGATCAAGACTAACTTCTCACCTTCAAATGCTTCTGCGATCAGCTTTTTGATCAACGTCGTTTTACCTGCTCCTAAAAATCCTGAAATAATATCAATCTTTGCCATTGTCTCATCAATCCTTTCTATCGTCATTTGCATTTGCCTCTAACTATCATTATAACAAACCTGTCAACTCTCAAATTGCTGTTTCGTTGTCTCATACATCGCAATACTCGCCGCGATCGGCAGATTCAGACTGTCGATGCGATTGGAATGCGGAATGATCACACTTGTCCCGATCTGCGCAAAGCGATCCGGCAGTCCGGTCGCTTCGTTGCCAAAAAGCAAAGAAAACGTCCCCTGTGGTCTGATCTCATGCAGACTTTTCTTGGCGTCCAACATAAATGGATATAATTCCCGTTCACCAAACTGTGCCTGATATTCATCAAAATCCTCAAAGTAAACAAAGTTTGTCGAAAAAATCGCCCCCATGGACGCTCTTACCACTTTGGGGTCAAAGGCATCCACTGCCGGACGTATGATCGCCATCTGATTCAAACCAAATCCTAAGGCGCTCCGCATGATCGTTCCCATATTGCCGGCATTAGAAGGATTTACCAAAACTATGTGGGATGCTGTTTTCTCCAGCTGCCCTTCATATTTCGTAAATTCTCCGATCACGTAACAATTTTCTTTTTGAGACAATACGTGAAATATTTTGTCTGTCTGAACCATTTCTATACCGGCATCTCTGCACAAACTACGCAGCTTGTCTAATGTTTCCCCCTCTTTCATGCCGGAGTGAATATATACCCTCGTCACCTTGTCCGGCTGAAAGCGCAACAGTTCAAATGTCAGCGTTATACCTAATGCATAGGAAACCGGGGAATCCTTGCGGTATCTCTTATATCCTGCCATCTTTTATCCTTCCTGTTCAATGCGCACATCGATCGTCATATCTCCAATTTCTGTTGAAAAAGGAATCGTAAACATTTCCGTTGCCGCACCATCATAACTTGCACCAACACAATAATCCGGTGGTGTAATATCAATCATAATATTATTATTTGCAAATACCGTCGCCGCATTGCCCGCCACCATATTTCCTAATTCCGAAATTGCGCTCTGTCCGATCGCATCAATGGCATTGACCGGCATCATCATCATTTTAGATACGACCCCAAGTGCTGTCTGTGGTTCAAAATTAAGCAATACTTCTCCCGAAAGCTGACCTACCAGCCCGAGACGGATCAAAGAATTTTCTTCTGGGAAACTCTGTTGTCTAAGAGATGGTTTCCCTATTTTTAAATCCAACATACACATATCTTTCATCACTTTACACACAGATATGATAAATGGATTGACATGCTCTGCTTTCAAACTTTCTCCCTCCCCTTACAACTGGAAATAATCCCAAAAATCTTCACTGATATTAACATCGCACTTATTGAGCCAGATGTTATATTTCTTTTGGAACAAGCGATTCTGGCGTTTTGCAATGATAACTTCCTTGCGAGCCTGTGTCGCATCCTCTTCCTTGTCATTGACGCAATATATAATATAATATCCCTGCGTTCCCTCTACAACACTGCTGACTTCACCCTTTTTGAGGGCTAACGCCGCATCCAATGCCGCTTTCTCCAATTTGGTGGAACTTTTGCCAACCACCAGTTCCTGCGTTGTTGCATCGGTATTATCTTTGGCCAATGTCAAAAAGTCTTTCGTCTTAACCGCACGAAGCTGCAGCTGTTCTGCCCACTTAAGAGCCTGTGCCTTGGCTTTCTCATCCATATCGATCTTCTGTCCGGAACTTCCGATTCCTTTCGTCATGATCTCGATATACTGGATCGCAGCCTGCCTTGCTTCCTCATCTGACACGTCGGTGTTTGCCTTGTCAGTAGCCACATAAAACATTTTATTGGCAAGCACGTTTTCTTCATACAATTTACTAAGTCCCTGAACGGATAAATAATATTTCTTTTTATCACTGTCAGACACCTTTTCCATGATCTTTTCTGCCTTTTGCATTGCCTCGTCTTTCTCATCATTGGTAAGTGAAATTTCATTACGATCCGCTGCCTGCGCGATCACTTTAAGCTGTGTTACCATATTGACGATTTCCTGCTTTGCCTGAGCACCCACTGTTTTATTGCCGCCCAGCGAATAGTTCCATAGCTCACTTCCAAAATTGCCCTCATACTGTCTTTTTAATAGGTAGGCATAGTTCATCATCTCGCTATATTCTACACCGTCACTGCCCACTGACATAACGATCGAATCCTTATCCGGTGTTCCTGCCGTAAGCTTTACCTTTTTTGTGCCGATCTTGGAATTGCCACAGCCCGTGCATACTCCTGCCACGGCAATGCATATGCTTAAACCAACTGCCATCCATTTACTTTTCTTTATCATAGTCACCATGCCTTTCCGTTACTCCACGACTTTTCCGATCTCACGGATCAACTGATTCACTGTCTGGAATAATTTTTCTGCTGTCTCCTGCTTACTTACTGTTTTGGAAACAGACGGTACCTTCACCGCAGCAGGGATCCTTCCGTATCCGCTGCGATAACTTTTGCCTGCCGGCTGTGGTTGTGGTTTCATCGTGTAAATAAAATAGGATTGTTCTTCCTTTTTGGCCGCCTGCACCACCTTAAAAGCGCCCTCATACGATTCTACCATTTTTACAAGGTTTACGGAAGAGATTTTTGCGTTTGGTTTCAGATAAAATCGAATTTGGTTCGTTTTTTGCACAATTTGTGTGATTCCGGCACGGTGTGCTTCCGCTTTAAGCAGTGCCACACGCAATAAATTCTCAGCTGCATTAGGCAATTCTCCAAATCGATCGATCATTTCTTCCTGCATATCTGCATATTCTTCCGCATTTTCAATCCCGGCGATACGTTTGTACATATCCAGCTTTTGAAATTCACTACGAATATAAGTTGCCGGAATAAACGCATCCACTTGCAGTTCCAAACTGGTCTCAAACGGTTCCTCTTCCGGCTGTTCGCCTTTCAGTGTAAGTACCGCCTCATTGAGCATTTTACAGTACAGATCATATCCAACCGCTTCCATATGCCCGGACTGCGCTTCACCAAGCAGATTCCCGGCTCCGCGGATCTCCAGATCCCGCATCGCCACTTTGATCCCGGAACCCAGTTCCGTGTATTCACGGATAGCGGCCAGTCTCTTCTCCGCTACCTCTTTGAGCATACGTCCTCGCTGATACATCAAAAACGCGTATGCTGTACGATTTGATCTTCCGACACGACCGCGAAGCTGATAAAGCTGTGACAGCCCCATCTTATCGGCATGATCAATGATGATCGTATTTACATTCGAAATGTCTAATCCGGTCTCAATAATCGTCGTTGCTACCAAAACATCTATTTCGCCGCTGATAAATGCCATCATGATCTTTTCAAGTTCTCGCTCACTCATCTGCCCATGCGCAAAAACAACATTGGCATCCGGCACCATTTTGGCTACTTCTGCCGCCACCTCTGCAATACGGGCAACGCGGTTATACACATAATACACCTGTCCGCCTCTTCCCAATTCGCGATTGATCGCCTCACGAATGATCTCATCATTATGCTCCATCACAAATGTCTGTATTGGCAGACGGTCTACCGGTGGCTCCTCTAACACGCTCATGTCCCGAATGCCGGTCAAACTCATATGCAGCGTTCGTGGGATCGGTGTTGCACTAAGCGTAAGGACATCAACATTTCCTTTCATCTGCTTGATCTTTTCCTTGTGTGTCACACCAAATCGCTGTTCCTCATCAACGATCAATAACCCCAAATTCTTAAATTCCACGTCCTTAGACAGCAGACGGTGTGTGCCGACAATAATATCAACCTGTCCCTTTCGCAATAGATCTATCGACTTTTTTTGCTGTGCCGGAGTACGAAAACGTGATAACATCTCAACTTTGACCGGAAAGTCTCCGAGTCGTTCGCACAATGTGTTGTAATGCTGCTGCGCTAAGATCGTAGTTGGAACAAGCATCGCTACCTGCTTTCCATCATTTACCGCCTTAAATGCCGCACGCAATGCGATCTCTGTTTTGCCATAGCCAACATCCCCGCAGATCAGCCGATCCATGATCTTGTCACTTTCCATGTCCTTTTTAACGGCGGCAATGGCTGTCAACTGATCTTTGGTCTCCTCAAATGGGAAAACCTCCTCAAATTCCTGCTGCCACACAGTATCCGGACTATAAGCATATCCTTTTTGTTCTTGTCGCTTGGCATATAACAAAACCAATTCTTTTGCCACTTCCTGCACAGCCTTGCGCACGCGTGTCTTGGTCTTTTTCCATTCCGGCGATGACAAGCGGTTTAGTTTCGGCTGCTTCGCCTCACGCCCGGCGTATTTCTGCAACAGATCCAGTCCCGATGCAGGAACATATAGATTTCCGCCGTCTCCATACTCAATCTTAATATAGTCCTTCGACACATGGTCGACTGTAATCTTTTCAATACCTTTGTAAATACCAACTCCATGATTCTCATGGATCACATAATCGCCAACGCTTAACTCATTAAAGCTCTGTATCGCTTTTCCATCGTATTTTTTCTTCTTGACATTACGCCGTTTCTGCTTTGTGCCAAAAATATCACCTTCCGTCACAACAGCAAACTTCGTCATCGAATAAACAAATCCATGACGCATAAATCCATACGATACCATAACCTGTCCGGCTTCCAACGGCATATCCGGCTTCTCATGATAAAATGCCGGAATTTCATATTCTCCCAAGTCTTTACTTAAACGCTGCGCACGCGTCCGAGATCCACAAAGGAGCAGTACACGGTATCCATTCTTTCTCCAGCGAAGCATATCGTCTACAAGTAGTTCAAAATGCTTATTATAGGACCCCACCGGCTGTACCTGTACATTCACCTGCGCCCTGCTCGCAAGCTGCTTTGGCAGTCCATCCAGCAAAGACAAAATAACAAGCTGCTTGTTCTGCAGCAATCCAAATAAAGGATCCATTCCCTGCAAGATCTCCGGCTGCTTTGGCAAAAGATAGCCTTTCTTCAATCTGCTTTCCATACTGTCACGAAACTCTGTTTCCACCGCCTGAGCTTTCTCATAACAGCGGGATGGCTCATCTAAGAAAAAGATTGTCTCCTCCTCTGGCATAATATCAAAAAAGGACAATGTTTCCACCGGAAAATAGGGCAGGTAGGCTTCCAACCCAATACGGCTCTGATATTGTTCGTAATCATTTTGTATTTCCTGTAAATGGTCATTTAACCGATTCACTTCTTCGAATTTCTTCGCCTTTTTTAATTTTGCGCTGATCTTTGCTGCGTCTTTCGCCATTTTTGTAAAACCATCGGCAATTTGCTCAGTAGTCAAAATTAATTCCGATGCCGGAAAGATGGTAAACTCTGCAATGCGTTCAATTGAGCGCTGACTCTCCACGTCAAACGAACGGATCGTGTCAATCTCATCATCCCAAAACTCAATACGATATGGGCAGTCCTCCGTTACCGGAAATACGTCCAAAATTCCTCCGCGCACAGAAAAATCTCCAGGCATCTCAACCTGTGCCTGTCTCACATAACCCATATTGACTAGATTTTTGCAAAGATTCTCAAGATCATATGTCTCCCCTTCCGCTACCTGCTGCTTCGCCTGCTCATAGATCTTTTGCGATAGTACGAACTCCATGCCGGCATCGATCGAGGTGACAATAGTTCCCCCCTTGCGATCCAGTAATGCCTCTCTGACTTTAAGTCTCTGTGTGCTAAGTGCATTACCATGTACATCAGCACTAAAAAAAATCACATCTTTCGCCGGATAATACATAACTTCCCGGTCAAACATGCGATAGTCTTCTGCGATTTCCCGTGCCCTCAACTCATTCGCCGCAATGATCACTTTCCATTTCGGAGACTCACCGGTAAGCCCATAGATCCATTGGCACTTTTGTGATTCGATGCATCCCGATATCTGCAATGGGAATTGCTGCTTTTGTATTGCCTCTTCGGCATTGCGGTACGCCGTAATCTCCGCCAAAGGCGCCAATAATGTTTCCATCACTGCCCCAACCTCTTACTTTCCGTTAAATTGATTCATCGCCGCTTCAACGCTGTCTGTCAAAATAGTCTCACATGCCTTTACCGTCTGCTCCAGCGCAGTACGGATCGTCGGCTCTTCCTCTGCCGGGAATCTCCCCAACACATAGTCCGCCAGATCCCAGCCTGCCGGTTTCTCTCCCACTCCGATCCGGATCCGCGAAAACTGCTGCGTCCCCAAATGCGCAATGATATTCTTGATTCCATTATGTCCACCGGCACTTCCTTTGGCACGTACCCGAAGCTTTCCCGGAGCCAATGCGATATCATCATAAATGATGATCAATTCCTCCTCGGGATCGATCTTATAAAAATCCACCAGTTCGCGTACACTCTCACCGCTAAGATTCATATATGTCTGCGGCATCGCCAACAGCACTTTATTCCCTGCGATCATTCCCTTACCGCATACCGCCTTGTGTTTCTTGATGTCCATCGAAATGCTGTAGGCATCGCTGATCGCCGTAATCGCCGAAAATCCAATATTGTGTCGTGTTCCGGCATATTTACGCTCCGGATTTCCTAATCCTACTATAATATACATTGTTAACCTCGTTTCTATGCTGTCTGTTATTACAATCGCACAATCTCCTAAGCCGGGTTCAGCGATACTGCCTCTTTCTCGCTGCCCCCGGCTCTTATATTGCTATTTGTTTGTTGTGTCGGCTATTGCTAGTACGTCTTATTATCACGGTACTCCCCAATATGTACCGCCTCTCCACTGTACTGCTCTAACATATCCATTCCCATTACATGACGATTATCCATCGTGCGCATAATGTCTTTAATCTGCAATTGTGCAGCGACATGCGGTGTACTCAGATTATAAACCTGATTATCCCTAAATGAAAGTACATATGGCTGCAGCACATTGTACATGCCAGGAATAATGACTAATCCCTTATCACCGTTAGTCAGCTCTACACATACACCCGGTTCCAAAATATTAATACTGTGAATCAGCGCCTGTACCGCAACACGATCGTATCCATTTCCGGCATCTAATAGAAAGCGAATCGCCTGCACATCTGATGTTGGCTCTTCTTGTATGTTCATTGCCGTCAACTGGTCATAAATATACGCTGTACGCAATATTTCAACCTCCGGGATCCTCTTCTTTTCCATTTCATCATCTTTGCCGCCGACATGAAAGATTCTTCGCAATGCTACTGACAATATCATCTTGACACCGGCATCAAGCGAATAATCTCTGCTAAACATCTGATAAGCCGCCACATAATACGTATTGATCTTTTTGAGATCTTCTTCTGTCAATTCCAACTGCGATTTGCGTCGCAATCCGATTGGGATCAATAAGGTACCTATATCATGCAGTACTGCTGCTGTCACCAGATCTGTCTGGTTTTTCTCGGACAAATTCATCCGCTTTGCCATCATCGCACAGAGCAGCGCTGTATTCAGTGAATGTTTATACACATAATCTTCCACGCTGCGAAGATTTTGGATGAAATTTATCTTGTGGTCCAAAGAACCATACTTCTGAACAAGCTGCGTCACAAACGTATTCAACTTTGCAGACGGTTTCTGTTTGCTGACTGCATCCAAGATCTCTTTGATCGCAAATACTGCCATCGTCTGATAGCGTTCAAACTCAATATCTTCTGCTGACATAGGTGGTACCGGCTCCGCCGGCTCTAATACATAAATACCGATCAGTCCAAAGTTCTGAATACTAACGATTCCCTGCTCTGTCAGTCTGGAATCTCTTTCGTACAACATAACTCCATTTTTGTTGTATATTGGTTTTGCCAAACGCATCCCTTTTTTTAATTCATCTGCTTTTACAAAAATCATGACAGCCCTCCTATCTACGCATTAGATCTGCGCTTTATTTATTTTTTTCTGCTAGATTGTTCGTTACTCGGTTATACAGCTCCCAAGCTGCGTTATAACCCATCTTTTTTTGTCTGTGGTTAACTGCTGCCGACTCACAGATGATCGCAATATTACGACCGGGGCGGATCGGAATAGAGTGGCACACAACCTTGTTGCCAAGAAATTCCGTATACTGCTCCTCCAGTCCAAGACGATCATAATCCTGTTCTTTATTAAATTCCTCAAGCTTAATGACCAGATCAATATTCTGATCATCCTTAACGCTCTCTACACCAAACAGTGATTTCGCGTCAATAATACCGATACCACGCAATTCGATAAAATGTCTCGTAATGTCCGGTGCGCTGCCGAGCAATGTGCTCTCATTGATTCGTTTGATCTCTACCACATCATCCGAAACAAGACGGTGTCCTCTATGAATCAACTCCAATGCGACTTCCGATTTACCGATACCGCTTTCTCCCATGATCAAAATGCCTTCTCCGTAAATATCTACCAGCACGCCGTGAACCGTACAGCGCGGTGCCATATTATAGTTAAGGCACTGGATCAGATCCGCCATAAATTCATTCGTAGCACGCTTGGTACGTAAGATCGGCACTTGATATTTCGTTGCCAATTCGATCAGACGGTCATCCACCGGAAGGTTACGGCAAAAAACGATACATGGTGGTTTGGTCGACTTCTCACTGCCACACATAATCTCTTCTAACATTTGGACACTGTATTCTACACCTTTTTGCTCCATATAAGTATATTCCACCTGCCCGATGATCTGAATCCGGTTAGAATCAAAATAGTCAAAGAACCCTGCCAATTGCAAAGCCGGTCGATTAACATCCGATTGCGTCACTTTCACGTCATCAATAGGTACATTCGGTGTACAGTTTTCTAATTTTAATTTGTCTACTAAATGTGTCAATGCGACACTGTACTCTGCATTCTGCATATTCTACCAACCTTTCTAACCATAGTGCACATTCCCTGCATCCCGCAAATTCCTGCCACCCTGCTGCAAATTCCTATACAGATTGCTGACAATCCCTGTCAACTGACAGAAAATCATCTATTTTGTTATGAGTCTTTCTTATGAAAAAACTCATATACATTTTGTGCTACCTGTTCATTCATGGACTCAACTTCAGCCAATTGCTCTACGGAAGCTGCCTTGATCGCATCAAGTGAAACAAACCGCTTCATCAACTGTTTGCGACGCTTCGCCCCAATCCCTGCAATGTCATCCAATATGGATCTGACTTGCACTTTACTACGTAAAGAGCGGTGATACTCAATGGCAAAACGATGCACCTCATCTTGAATGCGTGTCATTAAATGAAATCCTTCACTGCATGTATTGACCGGTATCTCACTCCCCTGAAAATACAATCCACGGGTGCGATGCCTGTCATCTTTCACCATGCCGCAGACCGGTATCACTATTCCAAGCTCCCTCAAAACAGACTCTGCAACATTCACTTGGCCTTTCCCGCCATCCATCATGATCAAATCCGGGAACACCGTAAAGCCTCCCGTTACTTTTTCCCCTTGATCTATCTGTTGTCGTTCCTCCAGACCGTGACGAAATCTTCTTCCAAGCACCTCTTCCATGCTGGCATAATCATCCGGGCCCTGCACCGTCTTAATGCGGAACTTACGGTAATCGCTGCGCTTCGGCTTTCCGTTTTCAAAAACAACCATAGAGCCAACCGACTGAAATCCACTGATATTCGATATATCATATGATTCCACCCGCTTTACTTCAGACATGCCTAACAGATCTGCGATCTCCTGCATTGCTCCTAATGTACGTTCTTCTTCTCTCCGCAGCTTTTCTGCATCTTGCGTCAAAACCAGCGCTGCATTCTTATGCGCCAGCTCGACTAAACGCTCTTTCTGTCCCTTTTTGGGTGCAAGAATAGATACCTTTCCACCACGACGTTCCGACAGCCAATCCGAGATCAGGTCTTTTTCTTCTAATTCATATTCTACCATGAGTTCTCGCGGAATAAAAGGTGTTCCTGCATAAAACTGTTTGATAAACGACTGCACTAACTCTTCCGGTGCATCACCGTCTATCCCTTTTAAATGATAATGATCCCGACCGATCAATTTGCCCTCGCGAATAAAAAACACTTGAATGACCGCTTCCAGATTAGTCTGCGCCATAGCGATCACATCGCGGTCAACCCCGCCAAAATCTGTAACTTTCTGATGCACTGCAACTTTTTTGACACTGGCGATCAGATCGCGGCAAGAAGCCGCTTCTTCAAAGGCAAGTTCCTCGACTGCTTTCGCCATCTTTGCTTCCAGCATTTCTAAAACCTCTGAGAAATCTCCTTCCAAAAGTTTCAGTGCCTTGCTGAAATTTTGCTGATACTGTTCCGGAGTCACATATCCCTGACATGGTGCCTGGCACTGCTTAATATGATAATTCAAGCACGGTCGTTCTTTACCGGTATCTCTTGGCAGCACACGATTGCATGTTCGTATCTGATAGATTTTATGAACCAGATCCAACATATCTCTTGCAGACCCTGCACTGGTAAACGGGCCAAAATATTTACATTTATCCCGCCTCTGCTCCCGCGAATAGATCAACCGCGGGTACTCTTCATATACGGTTGCTTTGATAAACGGATATGTTTTATCATCTTTTAACATCGTATTATACTTTGGACGATGCTCCTTGATCAGGTTGTTTTCGAGTACCAGCGCCTCCACCTCGGAATCCGTAATGATATACTCAAAATGATCAATCTGCGAAATCATTTTTTCAATCTTGGGCGATACTTTTCTGCTCGCCTGAAAATACTGTCGCACACGATTTTTCAAACTAACCGCTTTGCCCACATAAATAATAGCATCTTTTTTGTCGTGCATTAAATAGACGCCCGGTTTGGCGGGCAGTTTTTTTAACTCTTCCTGCAAATCAAACATGGGCGTCTCCTTAAAATTCTAATTCAAATTACAGTTTAATCTTCTTTACACTCTGGTCTAACTGATAAGCGATCTCCTTCAAACCTGCTGCACTATCAGATATGTTCGCCAATGTGTTGCTGACTTCCACAACTGATGCAGATGTCTCCTGACTGCTGGCTGCATTCTGCTCAGCAATAGCAGAAAGATTCTGCACGACATCAACGACCTTACTTCTGGAATCATCCAAACTTTCTGTTCGTCCGGAAATCGTACCAACACCTCCGATCGCCTTCTCAACACCTTGGTAGACATCCGCAAAGCGTTTCTCTGTCTGCTGCATCTTATCGCTCTGAACAGCCATGATCTTTTGTACTCCCTGCATAGTATCCACGGCATGCGTCGAGTCTTGTATCAAAACATTTGTAATATCATCAATCTGTTTGGCTGAATCATTTGACTGCTCTGCCAGCTTCTGAATCTGAGAAGCAACCACAGCAAAACCACGTCCCTGCTCGCCGGCACGTGCTGCTTCAATAGATGCATTCAGTGACAACAAATTGGTCTCTTCTGCAATTGATGCGATAATATCTGTCGCTGCCTTGATCTTCTGCGCGGAAGCATTCGTAATATTGGTCTGCTCATAAATCTCATCGATGGAAAGCTTGGTCTGGTCATTCACTTCCATCAACTCTTTCAAAATGGACATTGCCTGATTACTGGACTCTTGCATCTGCTTTGAATTCTTATGTAATGCTTCTGCAACGGAATTCGTTTCTTCGATCATATTGCCCATCGTAATGACATTTTCTGTCGCACTCTGTGTCTCATCAGCCTGATTTGTCGCGCCACTGGCGATATCACCCACAGCACTTTCTACCTGCTCGATCGCACGTGCTGTATGGGTGGCATCTTTATCCAAGCTTTCAGACGCATTGAACAGACTATTACTTTGTGCCTGAATGTCCTGTATCATCAGAACCATTTCTTTACGAAGCGATGCAACTGAACGGCTCATCATGCCGGTTTCATCCTTTCGCTTTAGCAAACGTTCTGCAGCCTTGTTTTCTGTAAAGTCCATTCTGGACATCTTTTCCACAATTTTTGAGATCACGATCAGCGGTCTTGTCATTCTGCCCGTGATAAATGCTGCCAAAAATGCGAATATAACAACAACAATAGCAAATGCTACCACTCCGGTCTTTATCATATTGTTGATCGGTGCTAAAATGTCATCCTTATCCGCTGTAATGACAAGAATCGTCGGCTCTTTTTTGGTGACATAATATGCTGCCATCTTTGCTGTTCCTTTATATTTATACTCAACAACACTTGTCTCAGGTCTGGATCCCATCTGAATATCTTCTACGACCTTTTTGATCATTGCATTCTCTACCGGTTGTCCAACCTTTTCCCCTTCCGGGTGGCAAAGCATCATGCCGTCGCTTCCGGATACAATATATGCATAACTGGAATCAACGCCCTGCAAAGCTACATTACCAAATGTATTCTTCATAGAAATTTTATTGTTCAGGTTACCTGCCGCAATAAATTGATCCAAAGAAATACCGTTCGCAGTTACCATATCGTGCATGTAATGCTCCGTCTCGGTTTGAATTGCCGATTCTGCTTCAGGCACTACGATCAACAGCATGATCGCACCGGTCAGCACAACTGCCAGAATTACAAGTATAGACACTCTAAACTTCAATGAAGATACAAAGCCAACCTGCTGCGCTCTCGTCTTCTCCTGCTCAGCGACTTCCTTTGCTCTTTCTCCGAGCTCCTTTGCCTTTTCTGCAGATTTCTCCGCAGACTTCTTCACCTTCTCCGCAGACTCTTCCGCTGTTGCTTTCACCTTGTCTGCAGCTTTCTTAGCTTTCTCCATCTTGGCGGCTTCTTTCGCCTGCCTCTTCTCATTCTTCTTGCGCTGTTTTGCTAAACGCTTCTCTTCTTTTCTTTTCTGTTTATCAGTCTTCACTTCATCTATCGCTGGTTCTTCCACCGCATCTGTAGTCTCCACTTCATCTGCTGCCGGTTCTTCCACCGCATCTGTAGTCTCCACTTCATCTGCTGCCGGTTCCTCCACCGCATCTGTAGTCTCCACTTCATCTGCCGCCGGTTCTTCCACCGCATCTGTAATCTTCTCTTTGTCTACCATTGGTTCTTCCACCTCGTCTGTAGTATTCACTTCGTCTACCATTGGTTCTTCCACCACATCTGTAGTCTTCACTTCGTCTACCATTGGTTCTTCCACCACATCTGTAGTATTCACTTCATCTACCGTTGTTTTATCTGCACGATCCATACGCTTCCTCCTTATTTCGGAATGTATTTCCCTCTGAAAAAAAATTCCTCACCAAAACACATGATATGCTCTGATGAGGAGAGGGGTTTGAGGGGTATATCTAGTCGCTATCTTAACGACTGACTATAGTATATCAGCATTCCTTACAAATTGCAACTAAAATTGTAAGAAAATTGTAAAAAATTTCATTCAAACTTCAAGCAACGAAAATTGTCACTTCATCACATATTGCTTATTCTGTCTGCAATAAACAGATATTTTGCAGTTTTAAATAAACATTCCGTGTTGCAATATCGTCTTATACCAAATATTCCGCTATTTACGCACTACCATATACTTTTCCAATAAAATATCAGGAACATAAGACATTTTTGCTTTGCGCAGCCCTTCTGCTCCGGCATCATCTTCTCGATTAATATAGCGGTACTGCTGGCATTCATGCTTTACAAACTGCTGGTTGATCATCGGATATGCTCCTTGGATCTCTGGAAATGCTTTTTCAAAATGGACCGCCAACGTATCTCCACCAAGCGATTCTCCCATCGTAAAGGCCACAACTTCTCTATCTGCCCAAAGCACACCTCCAACCATTCCCAATTTGTCATAATGCTGCAATGCCTGATTCACAACTTGAAATTCTTCTTCCATATCAGGATCCCATTTATCAGCACGCTTGCGCTTCCAAATTTGATTCATCTGCAGACAAGCCTGCCAATTATCCGGTCCCAACGACTCATATCGCCAGTCATGATTTTCCTCAAAACGGTGAATGTGGCCACGCTTTCCATGCAGTTTTTTACCTGCTAACGTTGTCAAACGTTCTGTCTCATAAATATAATCGTAAATATCCCGTTCCGGCGTAATGATAAATTCCCCCGGATGCCATTTTTCTAACAATTCAACCTCATCCCGCAACAAACCGTAAAACCGCAATGCATCCTGTCTTTTAGTCCATTCCAAAATACGTTCCAAAGCCTGCTGCTTATCTCCCGGTCCGGACGGAAAATCATAATACAGATCGGCGCCATCATAAAACCGCACACTGATGCAGCCATCAAATTCTGCCATTTCTGCCGGATATACACTTTGCCACAAATAATTATTAGCAAAACAATGTTCACAAGTTCTTCGCGGATCCTGTGCATACATGGTCATCATAAGCTCTCTATCTTCCAAATTAATTTTATGATATCGTATTCTTTCCTGCATAACTCATAACGGTTTCCCGTTGTTTCACCTCGTTTTCTACTCTTATCTTACTCTTAATTCTCCTCATGTTACCATGAAAAATTCAAAACTTCAACAATACTTATGTTTTCTGTCTCCCTTGCCGATATAATATACAGAGTCCCAAAGAAAAACAAGCAGCTGCGAAGCAGACATTTGTTTTTCCGGGCTCATTAACGAACACACAGTCTGGCAGCAAAGAGCTGCGGACTCGGAAAGGAATGTAGGTATTATGGTCGCTACAACTTATTCGTATGACTTTTATTTGCGGGGGATATACTCCTCAAACCGTGGTGCACGCAAAGCAGAGCGTCGTTCATCCATGCAGAATAGTGAACTTACCAAGGCGGATTCCTCAGCTATGAAAAAGATCATTGAGCAATTGCGTCAGTTGGAGTGGAGTGAACCAACCGTAATGGAAGATAAAGATTCCAATTCAATGAATACGGTCAGCGATTCCACCAATTATAAATTTACAAAACTATTTGCAGATACTTATAATAATTTACTGGAAAGTGCAGGAAACTCGACTTCCGGTCAGGCAAAACGTCTTATCTCACGGATGAAACACTTGACCAGAGAACAAAAAGACGCTTTAGAAAGCGTTGGTATCTCGATCAGTTCCAACGGCAAACTCAGTGTTAAGAAAGGCACTGTAAATCAGGCCGCAACTTATAAGTTCAAGCAATTATTCGGCAGTGACAGTGATTACCTGACAGAAATGTCTTCCATTGCAAAAAAGATAAAAAGACATGCAAGTCAGATCGTGATCCCGCCTAAAAAAGCCAAAGCGAGCACAAAACAGGATAGTACCAGTAATGCTGCCGATACTTCCTCTGTAGCGGCTATTGCAGAAATCGCGGGCAGTGTTCACACTGCAGATCTCGCCGGCATTACTACAGGTACCGCAAATACTTCCGGCTCTGCATCCAATTCTCTCATTGGCAATACCGTGGATGTGATTCTTTAATCGCTGCATATTGGCATTACCGCGGATGTGATTCTTTCATTCCATGTGATACCACAAAAGGCACCGCATAAACTTCCGTTTATGCAGTGCCTTTTTATTGGTTAAAACCGTATTACAATCCGTTAAAAATTATACGTATTTAGCAGTGTTAAGCTTTACTCCAGGTCCCATTGTTGCGGACAAGGATACGCTTCTATAATACTGACCCTTAGCTGCTGCCGGTTTAGCCTTTGTGATAGCACCCATCAATGTCTCGACGTTCTCTACCAACTGCTCCTCAGAGAAGGAAACCTTTCCTACCGGTACATGTACGATATTAGCTTTATCCAAACGATACTCAATCTTACCAGCCTTGATATCCTGAACAGCCTTAGTCACGTCCATCGTTACAGTTCCAGCCTTAGGGTTTGGCATCAGACCCTTAGGTCCAAGTACACGACCCAAACGACCAACAACGCCCATCATGTCCGGTGTAGCTACAACTACATCAAACTCGAACCATCCATCGTTCTGGATCTTAGGAATCAACTCCTCGCCACCAGCGTAATCAGCGCCAGCTGCAAGAGCCTCATCTACCTTGTCACCCTTAGCAAATACCAGCACGCGAACAGTCTTACCTGTTCCGTGAGGAAGTACAACAGCACCACGGATCTGCTGATCTGCGTGACGTCCGTCTACACCCAATCTGATATGTGCTTCTACAGTCTCATCAAACTTTGCAACAGCTGTCTCTTTGATCAACTTTACAGCATCAGCAACTTCGTACTGTGCAGCTCTGTCAATCTTCTTAGCAGCCTCAACGTATTTCTTTCCTCTTTTCATATTATATAACCTCCTAGTGGTAGTAACGGCGGGTCCATGACACATCCCTTGTGTCGCCTCCCACATCGTTCAATCAACAACAATCTTTTTTATGCGATAATTCCGGCGTTCACTTAATTATTCCTCTACAGTAACACCCATGCTGCGAGCTGTTCCTGCGATCATGCTCATTGCTGCCTCAAGAGAAGCTGCGTTCAGATCCGGCATCTTTGTCTCGGCAATCTCCTGAATTTTTGCTTTAGAGATTGTAGCAACTTTATTCTTGTTTGGCTCACCTGATGCATGCTCAATACCACATGCCTTCTTGATCAGCACTGCTGCTGGAGGAGTCTTTGTGATAAAGCTGAAGCTCTTATCCTGATATACAGTGATAACTACAGGAATTAACATACCTTCCTGTCCAGCTGTTCTTGCATTAAACTCCTTTGTAAATGCTACAATGTTTACTCCGTGCTGACCAAGTGCAGGACCAACCGGTGGTGCTGGTGTTGCCTTTGCAGCAGGAATCTGTAATTTAATATATCCTTCGACTTTCTTAGCCATTGTCTCTTACCTCCTGTGAAAATACCGCTTACGCGGTTACTATCTAACATTGCGGATGCCACATCTATATGGCGTCCAGCTCGGAATGACTTCTTCATCCCTTCAAAACGAAATCATTATAAAACCTCAACATCGTTAAAGCTGATTTCAACCGGTGTTTCACGTCCGAACATATCGATATTGATCGTAACCATACGGTTCTGATGATCGATCTGACGAACAATTCCGGTGGTGTCTTCCCAGACACCAGACTTAACAATCACAGAATCGCCAATGCTGAATGGTGCATTCGGTGCATCCACCTTCAATCCCATGCTTGCCATCTCTTCATCTGTTAATGGTACCGGCTTGGATCCCGGTCCTACGAACCCTGTCACACCACGTGTATTGCGTACCACGTACCATGTGTCATCGTTCATAATCATCTTGATCAAGACGTATGCAGGGAACATCTTCTGCTGAGTAATCTTCTCTTCGTCATCCTTTTCCTTTACTACATTGAGCATCGGAACGGAAACTTCCAAAATCTGATCCTGCAAACCACGATTTTCAATGGTCTTCTCGATATCCATTTTTACCTTGTTCTCATAGCCTGAATAGGTATGAGCCACATACCAACGCGCTTCTGCATCTGCCATAGTCAATCACCTTATCCTATCTGAAAAACCTTGTCAAGGCCTGTCTTGATCAGCAAATCAAGCAGGGCAATGATAATACCCAAAATAACCGTACTAACTACAACTGCTGTAGTCTCTTTTGTGATCGTTTCCTTATCCGGCCAGATAATTCTGCGAAACTCTGCTTTCAGTCCTTGCAGACGGCTCTTTTTCTTAGAAGCCGTGGCGGTCTTTGCGGTCTTTTTTGGTTCGTCCTGCATTACTTCTTCTTTATTCTCAGAATTTGCCATCGTTCAACCTCATTCCTTTCCATTCACGCGGGAAACGATTATTTCGTCTCTTTGTGTAATGTGTGTCTTCTACAGAATCTGCAATACTTCTTCGTTTCCATACGATCCGGATGATTTCTCTTCTCCTTCGTCGTATCGTAATTACGCTGTTTGCACTCTGTGCATTCCAAAGTAATCTTTACTCTCACGGCTTTCACCTCCATTAAATTATTGGCGCCCGAATTTTGGGCATAAAAAAAAGACTGTTACATCGCCCATCTACTATAGCACAGAACAGGTTGTCCGTCAAGAAAAATTCTACATAAATTCAGAAATTTAGGGAGGATACGGGATTTTTCTTTCTCGTATCCTCCTATTCTGTCTATATACACGCATGCTCCCCGACGCTTGTGCTTTTATACTGCCTCTTCAAACTGTGAGTTATACAGATTTGCATAAAAACCATTCGCCGCTAACAAGGTGTCATGGTCACCCTGCTCAATAATATCGCCATCTTTCATCACTAAGATAAGATCTGCATTGCGAATTGTTGATAAACGATGCGCGATCACAAAACTTGTGCGCCCCTTCATCAGATTGTCCATCGCCTTTTGAATCTCGATCTCTGTACGCGTATCAACCGAAGAGGTTGCCTCATCCAAAATAAGGATCTTATTATCCGCCAAGATTGCGCGTGCAATCGTAAGAAGCTGCTTTTGTCCTTGTGACACATTGCTTGCATCTTCGTTGAGCTCCATCTGATATCCGCCCGGCAGTGTCTGAATGAAGTGATGTGCCCGCGCCGCTTTTGCCGCTGCAATGACCTCTTCATCCGTAGCATCCAAACGGCCATAGCGAATATTTTCCATGATCGTACCCTTAAACAGCCATGTATCCTGCAGCACCATTCCGAACGCATCTCGCAGATCACGACGATTGAAATCGCGGATATCTCGGTCATTCAGCCGTATACTTCCCCGATCTACATCATAAAATCGCATTAGTAATTTCACCATCGTCGTCTTACCGGCTCCGGTCGGACCAACGATCGCAATCTTCTGTCCCGGTTCTACATGTGCACTAAAATCATGAATGATCGGCTGCTCCGGCTGATACCCGAATCCTACGTGGTCAAAGGTAACCTCACCGGTTACTTTAGAAATATCTGCCGGCTGTTCTGCAAGCTGTATCTCCTCTTCTTCCTCCAAAAATTCAAATACACGTTCCGATGCCGCAGACATCGACTGCACCATATTAATAACCTGTGCAATCTGCTGAATCGGCTGCGTAAAGTTCTTGACATATTGGATAAATGCCTGAATATCACCGATAGTGATCACGTTTTTGATGGCAAGCAGTCCACCGGTCAATGCAACGCACGCATAGCCCAGATTGCCGACAAACATCATGATCGGCTGCATCATACCTGACAAAAACTGTGATTTCCATGCCGAATTATACAAAATACGGTTTGTACGCTCAAATTCATCTATCGTTTCTTTTTCGTGGTTAAATGCTTTGACAACCAAATGCCCACCATATACTTCTTCTACCTGACCATTAATATGTCCCAGATATTCCTGCTGTGCGTGGAAATATTTTTGAGATTTTCTGGTTACCAATGCAATCAATCCCATCGAGATCGGCAGTATGATCAAGGCGATCAATGTCATCAACGGTGAAATGCTCAACATCATGACCAGCACACCTATCAGCGTTGCAACGGACGTAATAATCGTTGTAATACTTTGATTTAATCCCTGTCCAAGTGTATCCACATCATTTGTAATGCGCGACAGCACCTCGCCGTAAGTACGACTCTCAAAATACTTCATTGGCATACGGTTAATCTTTTCGGAAATTTCCCGGCGCAGTCTGTAACAGACTTTCTGGGTGATCCCGGTCATGATCCATCCCTGCACAAAACTAAACAACGCACTTGCCAAATACAGTGCCAGCACGATGAGCAGGATCAATCCGATTTTATGAAAATCTATGCTTCCGGTGCCTTGGATCTTTTTCATCAGCCCTTCCGAAAGTGCTGTCGTTGCTTTACCAAGTATTTTAGGACCTGCCACATTGAATATAGTAGAAAACGCTGCAAAGAGCATCACTACAAAAATACCGATCTTATATTTTGCAATGTACTGCATCAACTTTTTGACGGATTTCTTCAGATCTTTTGGCTTTTCGCCCGGCTGCATACCGCGTCCCATCGGGCCTCTCCGCCGTGGTCTTTGTGTTAATTCTCGATTCTCACTCATGCATTGTCACCTCGCTTTCTTCCATTCCAAGTTCGCTGGCAGACAACTGAGATTCTGCAATCTGTCGATACACCTCACAGTGTTCCAGCAATTCTTCATGTGTTCCCTTCCCTACAATTCGTCCTTCATCCAATACCAAAATCTGCTCTGCGTGCAGAATCGTACTGATTCTCTGTGCTACAATAATTATGGTACTGTCTGTTACATTCTCGCTAAGTGCCCCTCGAAGCGCAGCATCCGTCTTGAGATCCAATGCCGAAAAACTATCATCAAAAATACAGATCTTCGGATTCTTAGCGATTGCTCTTGCAATTGCCAATCTCTGTTTTTGTCCACCGGAAACATTCGAACCGCCCTGTGCGATCGCACTGTCATAGCGATCTTCCTTGACATCAATAAACTCTGTTGCCTGCGCTATATCCGCTGCACGTTCGATTTCTTCCTCGGTGGCATCACCTTTACCAAAGCGCAAATTGGAGGCAATGGTTCCCGAAAATAAAATTCCTTTCTGTGGCACATAACCAATCTCCTCACGCAGATCCGACATCGCGATTCGACGGATATCTTTGCCATCCAACGTGATTTTTCCATCGGTAACGTCATACAAACGTGGGATCAGATTCACTAATGTCGATTTGCCACAACCGGTGCTTCCGATAATTGCGGTTGTTTTGCCCGGTTCTGCGACAAAATCTATGTCATGAAGTACATCCTCTGTTGCGCCCGGATAACGGAAACATACGTGTTCAAAAGCAATGCGTCCGTTATGCGTTGTAAGTGTTTCCGGCTCATCGATATCAACAATTGAAGATTCTGTCTGAATGACCTCATCAATACGCTCTGCTGCAACAGCGGCACGCGGCAGCATGATCGACATCATTGTCAGCATCAGGAATGACATCACGATCATCATCGCATACGTGATGAAAGCAGTCATTGCTCCTACCTGCATACTTCCCGCATCAATCTTTTTGGCACCAAACCAAACAATGCCAACCGTCAAAACGTTCATGATCATCATCATACCCGGCATCATAAACGTCATCACACGGTTCGTAAACAATGTCGTTTTGGTGAGGTCTTTGTTAGCTGCATCGAAACGCTCTTCCTCTGTGTCCTCCCGACCAAATGCGCGAATAACGGAAAGTCCTGTAAGGATCTCTCGAGAGACCAGATTGATTCGATCCACTAATTTTTGCATCAACTTAAATTTTGGCATGGCCGACGACATGAGTAACAGCACATAGCCGATGATAACGATGATCGCCAGAACAATGATCCATCCCATTCCGGCACCTGTCTGTACCACTTTCAGAACACCACCAATGCCTAGTATCGGCGCATACGCAACCATCCTAAGAAGCATTACCGATACCATTTGAATCTGTTGAATATCATTCGTACTTCTCGTAATAAGGGAAGCCGTTGAGAAACGATCCATTTCTGCATTGGAAAATCCAACGACTTTTTTGAACACATTTTCTCGCAGCGTCATACCAATTCCGGCAGCTACTTTGGAGGCAAAGAAACCAACTAGTACGGTAACAACTCCCATCAGCAATGCCATTCCAACCATTTTCAGGCCGGCATATACTAAGTATGTTTTTTGTATTTTATCCACATCGATGCCTGCCGCTTTGTCACAGGCAATCGCATAGGCAATGCCTGTTGTCTTGACCAACGAACTGCCCATTGTGTCGATCGTGTTTTTCATGCTGTCTCTCGTAGAAAACAGCGTCTTTTCGTCGAGCATTCCGTTTTTTTGCATAGCGATAAATACCGGACGTACATCGACACATTGTACCATTTTGGAATTTCCATCAGAGTCTTCTTTCTTTTGGCGGAAACGATGCAGTTTCACTCCCATAAATTTCTCGATCTGATCTACGCTAAGTCCGGACTGGTTCTTTGATGATCGTCCTACTTTTGCACTATTGCCATTCTGGCTGCCGGCATCTTTGCCGCCCTGACTCGCTGCGTCACTCTGGCTGCCGTTATTTTTGCTTCCGGATGCCATCTGGCTCGCCACCATTTTTTCGAAGGTTTTCTCCTCCATGGCGCTCATTTGATAATTCATGATCAGCGGCAGCGCAAGCTGTTCGTCTAACTCCTCTAATCTGTCCTGCGACAAATTTTTCAACACCTTTGTGTCGCCTTTCTTCACATAAATATCATTCCAAATGCGCTTTTCCTGATCCGTCATGATAAACTGCGCAGTTTGAAATTCCTCTTCCTGAATCTTCTCCGGCATCACATGCTCGACGCCATGATTTTGGATTCCCACATCGATAATGTCCGACGTGTACGATGGAAGAGATAGGTCGCACCAAGCCTGCACAACCAACAGACCAATGATTGCGATCACGATCTTCCAATACGGAATCATGTTTTTAAATATTTTACTCATCGTCGTTTTCCTTTCTGTTCTTCCATTTTCTACAGGAAATTTCTTCCTGTGCTGCAATATAAACATCATTCAGATAGCAAAGAAGACGTTCTCCTTCTTCTTGGTCAACCCGTTTGCCAACAGCATCCGAAAAATCCTTCATGATCTTTTCCGCCTGCTGCATTATCGCAATGCCCTCCTCTGTCATGACAACATAGGTATTGCGACGATCCTCCGGATTCACAACACGTTCCACATATCCTTTCTGCTCCAGTCCCCGCAGCGTCCGCGATATCGCCGAGGGCTTCACGCACGCTCTCTTGATCAATTCCGACACGGAAATCCGACGATCATCTTCTGCTTTCATTGCAAGCAGCATCGTAAGATACTCCATTCGGCTGATTCCAGGCAGCATATCGCTAATATTCAGCTTACGAAACTGATTCATAATGCGGAACATTTTCTCATGATACTTTGTCATATGCTCCAGCCTCCTCCAATTCATTAACATCGTTAATTATTATGCGCGTTAAATAATAACACCCCATTCTTTCACTGTCAACCAAATGTTCTTCAACTTTAGAAAGATTTTAGAAATCAAACTTCCCATACCGCCTTATCATCGTAGCGAAAGCGTCCCGTCCAAAAATTGATGATACCTTGCTAAACCGGAACATCTCAGACAATCCTCTGGGCATGTATTCATCAGAGACTTAACAAAATAAGAAATCACGCGAAACCTCCGCGCTCTGCAGCAATTGCTATAGTTTTTTTGATGACAGGATAATTTACTTTGTTGGCTGCAAAATAGCTATTAGTTTTGTGACATAATAAGTAATATATGGTTTGACAATAACCTCCGGTATGGGAAGTTGGAGTTAGAAACAAAAAGGACTTCGCAAAATTGCGAAGTCCTTGTAAGTGCTATTGGGCAACACCATCCAGATCTCCTGTTTCGGAAGATTGAATTGTTACTATTACTTTATGCGGCAGACAAATAATCGTTTCTCCATTGCTCCGGATCCCTTTATGATGTACACAGATCTTGTCCGGACAATCTGCCTTTTTCATGAAAACTTTCCCATCTTTTATCTGCACTGTATTCGTGTGGCCCCCATCCGACGGCACATCCACCGTCGCATCTTCCTTCAGCGAAAGTGTCTTATATACATTACCATCAACGGTAATCTCCACAATCGCTGCTCTGCCTGTCGATGCAAAATAGAGCCGATACACGCCAAAACTCACCAACGCAAGCATTAGCGCAATACCTACTATCATATAATCTGCTTTCTTCACACTACTTCTCCATGAGCTCGCATACTAGCAATAATAGTTAAACAGCATACCGCTGTAGAGGGATGTTGTATAGGCATATCCCACTGCCGGCTTGCTCGTATTAGGATAGCTCACTAATGTTTTGTCAACATATTCCATAGGATCCAGCTTAACATAATTCATCTTTGCAAGCATTCTGCTGCTCAATCGAGATCTTGCTCCAAACAATTCTTGAAAGGAACCGTCCATAGCCGACTGTTCTGCCAGATATTCATCCATTTCCAAATATCCCTGATCATTAAAGGTCAGACCACAGGATTCCAAGTCTGACTGGAACGGCATCAACACACTTTGCATTTCACGCACAAGTTTCGGTGTATGTCCGCTCTTCTCTGCATAATTCCAAGAGCTGTCAATCATCTGGTTATAATGATCCACAACATTTCTCACACCATTGATAATCTTATCACTATCCGGTGTGTATGTGATCTGTGCCGGTTGTTCCGAAATGCGTTTCATCTGTATCTGTAAACTTCCCGCAAGCTTAAATTGATTGGACATGGAATGTTTCTCCACACCATTGATCTCAAATGATGCATTTTCCGGATTCTGAACAATCCGATTTAACCCATAGTATGAAGTAATTCCCTCGGAATGCTGTCCGTCAGGTCGATCTTCAAACGATAATATCGGTTCCCCATCCGGGCTTCCTGTCATATCCGTTGAAATCCTCATTGCGATCTTACCGGCTTCTCTCGAAACCGGCTGTGCCTGAATGCCTATTCTCGCTTTCGTAATGAAATCCGCCAGTCCACCGATCACCTCTCCGTGTCTGGCATCTTTCTTGATATTATATTGAAAATCATAGGAATCATCATTCACTCGGATCCGAAAGCGGTACAATCCCTCTTCCAGGCTCCTGCTGGAATCATAAAACTCTTTACTCACATTGACCTGCTGCTTCGCTAAACCGTGCACTTCCATCGAAAACGGTGACGGCAGCTTCTCATAATCTTCCGTATCAATATTCACCGATACGTCCCCAGCCTGCGAAGAGACTGCCTTCCGTCCACCAAAGACTGAACTGTCATCTTCTGTCATCAAATCCTCAAATGCATCATGCAAAGCAATGGAGGACTCTTTCACATTCAAAGCATATGCCTGTTTGTCATCAGAAAGTTTTACGAGATAGATTGGTGAGGACTTTGTACGTTTCGCAATGTCGCGCACAATGGAACGAAGTTCTGATGTCTTATGCGCACCATACTTCGAAGCTGCCGGCTTCGTGTTATATCCGGTCATGAGATAATTATATACATTTAAATCCATCGCCATACCGCATCTCTCCTTTCCCTGGAATCTTACAATGAGACATCCTTGCCTCTGCATCGGTCAAACATCTTACTCCGCAGTACTCCTGAGAGTCTGCCACTATTTATTTTATTATACGTAGTAACCTAAAGGACTGTCAATTGGTAAACCTGCACAAATAAATACTACAATCGGATCCGCTTAATTTTCATATGCAATCTTTTCCTGATGCTGCATCGGATATCGAATCAGTTGATCCCGTTCTAACATATCCGGTCTCATACGAACTGCTGTAATCTGACGATTTTCATATGTTGTGTAATAAAAGATTCCCTGAGATGCATTACAGCAGGACGTATAGATGGTATACTCATATTCACCATCCCTCACCTCACAGCATCCTTTTTGCTGCGAAATTGTTTCCATTATGTGAAAATATTGACCCACCTGTGATTCCTCTGTCTCACCACTGATCGCATTTAATTTTGTAAATGCCGCTCTGACAAAACGCGATGTCGACGATAGATCTCCCGGCAGACCGAGTGCTCCCATTCCTCGGCTGTAGGTGCCAAGAACGCCGGGTGCCAAATGATTTTCAGGCTGTTTTGGTGATAATTGCATATAATTGTTCAGCAAAAACATCTGCTTGTCAAAAGGCGGATTGTTGGTAAGTACCCCAACCGGGTTGTCATAAATACGCAGACCTTCTTCCACCATCTCCACGGTGATCGACTGCTTTTCATCCGCAATAAGCCAATGCAGGGAAGATGCGGGATATTTGCCGGCAAATGTCTCCCCGATCAGATTAAGACCAATCAGAGAGTCTCTCACCTGTTCCACACTCTCACAAGCCCCCAATACCCACGGAATAAACTCATATGTCGCGACATTTTTGGCATTTTCCTCATATTCTCCATAGCAGGCATTCCCAACAAAATTCAATCCTGCCATTCCCAGACCTTTTTCATTTACTGCTTCATAATATAATGGATATTCCTCTGCGACGTGTGCCATTCCTATCATGGCATAATGCGTTGTGCATTCTCCCATATGCGCATACGAAAACTGATAATGCCGCGGCGTGATAACCACTTCTTCACCATATGAACTCTCATAATCTAATGTTCTTCCAAAATAGAAATCCTTTGCTTTATACGATATTGCAGTACACATACAACCACTCCTCTCTATGACATATAATTTACTGAAACTTCCCACACCTCATTATCTCACGCAACCACATATTGCTTATTATGTCAAAGCATGCTAAGTGTTTTGCAGCACAATATAGCGGCTTCTGCCGACAGAGAACTATAGTAATTGCCTTGCCGCTTTATCGTTGTATAATGACACTTCTTCTGCGCAAAAGTTTTAGTTATATAATACGTGGGATTGGCACATTTTGCAAGATTATTCATACAGTAAGGTAAGACACATGAAACCATCTTTTTACAATTATCGATTATGCCGCTGCAACAAGCGGCAGAACGGAGGTTACTATGGCACGTTTTACAAATCAGGCACAGCTTCGCTACGGTAATGCTGTGACCAATTCCAACGTTGCAGTTGGTGAAATTTTGGAAGTTTTATCTGCTACCAAGACCGCTGTCAAAACCACTTACGGACAAAATGACACTGTCACCTATATTATCAGCATTGTCAATTCCGGTGCAACAGCATTCAACGGACTTACTTTAACGGATGATCTTGGTGCTTACACATTTGGTACCGGTACAGTTACACCTCTTACCTATATTCCGGGAACCATAAATTATTATATCAATGGAACGCTTCAGACTGCTCCTACAGTTGAAGCCGGGCCGCCACTGACCGTATCCGGTATTAGCGTTCCTGCAAACGGCAATGCAACGATTATTTACGAAACAGCCGTAAATGAATTTGCGCCGTTTGCAACCGGTTCTGATGTTGTAAACACCGCAAGAATTACCGGTGGCGGCATTACACCGATCACGATCTCCGAAACGATCGCTGCGGAAAGCACGCCTATCCTTAACATTACCAAATCTGTCAGCCCGGTCCCTGTTACCGAAAACGGCATTTTAACTTACACTTTCCTGATCCAGAATATGGGAAGTGCACCTGCTGCCGTCACAACAGGTGCCACGATCACGGATACGTTCAATCCGATCTTATCCGGTCTGACCGTAACCTTCAACGGAACTGCATGGACTGCGCCGACTAATTACACGTACAACGAAACAACCGGTTTGTTTGCCACTGCCGCTGGTCAGATTACGGTACCTGCTGCCACCTTTACGCAGGATCCGGAAACGGGGGCTTGGGTTACAACACCCGGCGTTAGCACATTAGTTGTCACAGGCACGATCTAGCGATAGCCTTCAAGCTTTTGATGTGCTTCCGGCACGATCTAACAATAGCATTCAAACTCTTGATGTGCTTCCTTCTTTCGAACACTACTTTCACTAAAAAGAGCAAAACCAGCGTTTTGCTTTTATTACGCTACACAACACCCTAATCCTATCAATTAAAAAGGGGCTGCGCACTAATTGCTTAGTGCGACAGCCCCTTTGTCTTATCCTATATTACCGTTTGCAATACTTACGTATTGCGATCATTGCCGGCAAACTATTATTTTGCACGGCCACAGCAATATTTGTATTTCTTCCCGGATCCGCATGGACATGGCTCATTACGCCCAACCTTGCGCTCCTTAACAATTGTACCGGACTTTTTCTGCTCACGATAAAGCTCCTTACGTCGCTCCGGTGTCAACAGCTCATCCCACTCCGGCAGTTCATATAACCAATCAGCACCCGCTTCTACCATATGGTAATATAAGCTTTCCAAATCAATCGGCAATTTTACAACCGTGTCAGCTTCCATTTCCTCGATTGGGTTCGGTTCTTTCAAGCTTTCATTGATTCCATCTAAGAAACCTACCATATAATTCAATTCCATGCCGTATTTATCTGCTAATTCCTGAACAGTACCGGATACCACTTTCTCCGGAGCCGCAAGTAACTGCTGATAAATGGCTTTTTCCTGCTCGAAATACTTATCCCAAATTGCTTTTCCCTCTTTGGAGTTCAATTCTACGCCATATGCGTACTCTCTCCATTCCTGTAATAATCCCATAATTTCCTCCGATTTCTACTGCTGCCTGCTCTGGTATCCACCGAAAAGACAGCGAATTTTCTTCTTGTGCGATTACTCGTCCACGCAGCTATACGCCTGACAACGTTTCATCCCTGTAGCATTATACCTGTTTTCTCGGCAGAAGTCCACACTTTTTGATATTCCACTGCATAGACTGCATAGATACTCGCAAACCATGACATCGCGCTCATTGACGAACAAATTCTAAAACAGCTCTCTACTTCTGTTCCGGCCGTATCCAAGTCCCGCTCGCTTTCTTATGTTTCCACGAGTCTTTGGATGCCTGATATCCTGTCACCGTCATTACCTGATAATCACTCTCCGTCTTCAGCGAGCGATAAATCTTTTTGAGTGCAACCCACCGGCGATTGTGCTTAGGATCACCGGAATCTCCCAAAAATACTGCATCTTTCTGTTTGTCATATAAAAAGATGGTAACATAATGCCCCGGTGTATTTTTCCAATAGCAAGCTGAGTTACTGCTGCTGACAAGTACAATCGCTGAGTCATTGGAAGCGATCATCTTTTGAAATTTGCGATACGATGTCGGTTTGCGCCGTAGGAACACCTCAAAGCCAAGACCCTGCATAGCACTCTCCATATACTCCCAGGCGACTGCACCGCCACCACCGTAAATCGTGTTCCGCTTGGTATACTTATAAATATCTACCGGAGAAGCCTCATAAGTGGTCTGCGACGAATAAATATTGGCCATACAACAAAATCCGCAACCGAATGCACCGAATTTGCCACCGTCATAATACGTCTCTGCCCATTTCCCGGACCAAGTCAAACGTTTACCCCAAGACTTCGGCCCCTGCAAAAACGTATACACTGCATCCTCCGGTTTTACCACGTTGTTCTGTCCTGCTGTTTGGATAGATTTCCCTGCTGTTTGCGGCATATCTCCCGTGCTGTTTTTGTCCCCGACATTTTTAACAGCCCCGGTCTGCTTCCCGCCACTTGCCGTTATTTTCTGTGCGGACTTTCCTTTATCTGTCTGAGAAGCTGTCACACGCAGAGCAAGTCCCACGACCACAACTACCGCCAGCAATGCAACGAAGACACTTTCTTTCCAATAGTTCATACGTCCGCATTTTAGTACATCCCACTTGTTTCTTAATAACCTCATCTTTCACCTTCCTACCGTTATCTGCCTCTGGATTTTTCACTTTCCAACTGTCACTTACCGTGCAAAGCTCCTGCCTTATCACCGTCTACTCGTTACTCAAATATCGCGTCTTTCACTTTCCATACGGATACATCATCTTTTTGCCAGACTACATCTGCCACTTCATACAATCCATTCACGTCAACATTATACGTGCCATACTCTTGATTGCTCAAATAAATATAATTGACATCATACTTCCGGAACAACTCCTTAGCACTCGCCGGACTCGTATACATCGTTTCGACGTCCTGTTCATTTTGCTGATAGTTCAAACCATGATAATACAAAAACGAAGAGGAACCACACACGATACTGCGTCCTGTCAACGCCGGGACCGGACTGTTATGAGCCGTTGATGTCAAGATCACATCCCACGGCGTAGTTTCATCCTCAATATATCGACACGCTTTTACCGCTGACGCGGTATATAATTCATAATCAGATACCCATTCCCGGCCCATCGTCAAAAAGCCGGATATTGCACTAACAAATAACAGGCAGGCACCCAAAAGCACTACACCAGCCTTTCCGATAGCACTGCACCAATACACAGCGCCGTACCGTTCATAAATCTGAACTAACGCATCTGCCGCGATTCCGCACATAAAGACCGCTCCAACAAACAACAATTTATTGTTATCATAGTCATTCGGCTGGAAAGCCGCAAGCTCAGCCACAAACCAAATCAACAAATATGGCGCACCTATCTTTAGGTTTCTCGCACTGACCACAAAGGAGGACAGCAAAAGCAGCACAAATGGCAGTCCCAGGTTTTTAAGATAAAATACGATATACTGATCACCATTATTGGACCAATTGAAATGACTGCGCACAAAATTATCGCCGGAGGCCTGTGAAAATGTCCACATAAATAACTGTGGAAGTGCAAATATCAATACTACGATCAAAAAAATGCCCCACGTAAATGCCAAACGTTTCCACGATCTATTTTGCAGATAACGCACCAACTTGTATCCCAAAAACAGGACAAACAGTGCAACCCCAATGATCATTATCGCTAATCCATGTTTGTCTGCAAACTCATTCGAGCGGTTGATCATCTGCATCACGCTAAAGAACGACAGTCCAATATAAAGAGCATATCGAATCCAGCTGTCTGATACCGTTGCATCAGCACTTGAGCTTCCCCTGCGATTTCCGGTTGACGCAGACACGTTTGCACTTCTTCGACCAGAAGATGTTACTTTGCCATTTCTGCGTCCAGAAGCTGTCGCTATGCCATTTCTTCTACCAGAAGATGTCACTTTGCCATTTCTACGGCTGGATCCCCTGCTCGCTGACGCTGCTTTCCACCCATATGCAGCTTTTCCTGTTACAAAAAGACTATTATCTGTCAGATCCAATAGCAACCATACCGCACAGATCATCCCCAACGCCAAAAACGAATGTGTATGGATCATTGGAAGCGCACCAGCCGCCACGCCCGCCATAACAAACAATTTCTTTTTGCGCTCCGCTATCGCCCGGAACAAAAACGCCAACAGCGGAAACAATATGGCCCAGCCAAATAATGTCGCACGCTGCGGGATCAGCATGTCAACCATAACCTGTACCCAGCGCAGATTTTTATCCAAATAATTCGTTGGTGTCATATAAAATTCCGCAAAGATTTTATGTATCTTTTCTGCATTGTCAAAATACACAAATCCTAGTCCACCATTCCAAAAGAATAGGATCCAAGCGATCAACGCTGTCGCTGATCTGCCAAGCCAATATTTGATCAAGCAGTAAAATCCCATAAACACCTGCAAAATTGCTCCGAGCATCGGCAAAACGTACGCCAGCCGTAGACTTGCGCCCATCAGATACAAACTGGAACTAACACTGTCGCACAGAAACGGATAGGATAATTTATGCCCCGGCAGCAAAGAATACTCCGGCGGGAACGTCTGCTGATTAGCAATACTGGTAATAAAGCTAAAATGCATATTCATATCGCCGTAGGTGGACTGCCCCGTGTGCATACTGCCATCAGCATTTCCTACGATCGTATGTGTATACAGACAATAGCAAAAAAAGGCAAAAGTAACTGCCATCAAGATCCAAACCGGATTTTCCCGGAACAAACGTTTCCATTCGTTCACCTTCCGATATGGATGCTGCTGTAGTGAAGATTCTGAACAATGGCATCTCCAACCAACCAGCACACATAGAACTACCTGTAATAGCAGAGCCAATACATGTGCTGTCATCGAAAAATCAAACACAAAGGCAAAAAGCAAAGGAAACCATTGTAATGCCAAGACACCGGCGACACTTCCCACCAGATACTGCATCACAATACTATATCGTTCTTTGCACAAAAGTCTTCTGCCAATATACATTCCACTGCCCAGAAACAACGCATAATAACCTACCGCTAAAACTGCCCCTGTCACTCCATTTCCACCAAACATACTTTATACTCATCCTCACTTTAATCACTATTCATCACTCTGCGCCAAGACAGCCAAAAAGCAAGGCAATCCCGTTATCTCCATGCACAGAGAGAAACTCCGTTTCATATAAATATCAGAATACCGTAGTTTCATTTCTTTGTCAAACAGCTTGCCAAACCGGCTCTTTCCATTCTTGGGCACACAACCTGTCAGACCGGCTCTTTCCATTCTTTGGCAAAATAAAAACCCCTTAAGCGAGACCGGGATATTTGCCCTGTCCGCTTAAGGGGAAACACTTTAATATGCTCTTTTGTTATTACAGAGTAATGTCAACACTTGTTGTACCTGCTGCTGCCTCAACAGTCTTGCCTGCTACAGTAATCTTAAAGCTCTTGTCTGTTGCAGTGTAAGAAACAGTAACCTTATCACCATATCTTGTTGCTGCGATATCAGTAAGCTTGTTGGATTCCTGGTCGTAAATAGTTGCTGTTGCAGTCTTACCATCTTCTAATCCATAAACTACTGCCTCTGCATCCTGCAGATAATCATACAATACATTCATTGCACCCTCTGCATCAAAGTTACCATAAGTAACAATGCTGTTTGGACGAGCAAGGATCGGTGTCTGGAAATAATCACATTTTCTTGTGTAATACTTACCACCTTCGTATGTCTCACCACTCTGGATATCTGTCCATGTTCCACAATCCGGTACATAGAACTCTGCAACGCCTTCCTCGTTCATAACCGGAACGATGCACAAGTTGTCACCGAGCATGTACTGCTGATCCAGATACTTACAAGCAGTATCGTCAGAGAATGCGATGACCATAGAACGCATCATTGGTACACCGACCTGATGTGTCTTGTTTGCCTGTGCCCAAAGATAAGGCATCATCTTACCCTTTAATACTGCGTAGTGACGAAGTACATCACATGCCTCTGTATCGCCATCCTTGTCATAAACCCAAGGCACACGGTAAGAAGAAGATCCATGCAGACGGCTGTGTGTAGACAACAGACCAAATGCACACCATCTCTTATATACATCAGCCGGAGCTGTAGCCTCGAATCCACCCATATCATGTGAGAAGAAACCAAAACCTGATGAGCAGAGAGAAAGTCCACCACGAAGTGTCTCTGACATTGCAGAATACTCTGCGTAGCAGTCACCGCCCCAGTGTACCGGGAACTTCTGTCCACCAACAGTCGCACTACGAGCAAAGAGACAAGCCTTGTCCTTACCATAATACTCCTCTAATGCTTCAAATACACACTTGTTGTAAAGGTATGTGTAGTAGTTGTGCATCTTGATCGGATCAGATCCATCATAATATTTTACCTTAGTAGGGATTCTCTCACCAAAGTCTGTCTTGATGTTATTAACACCCATGTCAAACAGCTTCTTCAAAAGACCCTTGAACCAAGCACAAGCCTCCGGATTTGTGAAATCGACGATTGCCATACCAGGCTGCCACATATCACACTGGAATACGCTTCCGTCCAGATTCTTGATGAAATACCCTTTTTCTTTACCAATATCAAACAACTTAGACTGCTGTGCAATGTAAGAGTTGATCCATACGCAGATCTCCAATCCCTTGTCATGCAGTCTCTTCAACATTCCTTCAGGATCCGGGAACATCTCATCATCCCACTCAAAGTTACACCACTCGTAACCCTTCATCCAGAAGCAGTCAAAGTGGAATACCTGCAATGGAATCTTACGCTCTGCCATACCATCGATAAAGCTGGTTACTGTCTCCTCATCATAGCTTGTTGTGAAGGAAGTAGACAACCACAGACCGAATGAATATGCCGGTGGCAATGCAGGCTTACCTGTCAATGTTGTATAGTTCTCTAATACATGCTCTAAGTTCTCACCACCGATGATGAAGTACTCTAATTCCTCACCAGGTACCGTAAATGTTACCTTAGAAACTGTATCGCTCATTACCTCGAAAGATACCTTGTCAGAGCTGTTGACCAATACACCATAGCTCTTAGAAGAGATATAGAACGGTACTGTCTTGTAACTCTGATCAGAACATGTACCACCATCGCAGTTCCATGTCTCTACTGTCTGACCATTCTTTACGAATGGAGTAAATTTCTCACCGAAACCGTAAATACACTCACCGATGTCCGTCTTTAACTGCTCACGCAAATATGTTGTGTGAGGATCCTGTGGATAGTTGAAGAACTGATCGTCTTCCTGTGTGTTCATACGAGCGTTTGCTGTATACTGGCTCTCGTTAATGATGGATGTTGATCTCCAAGCACCACCTGTCAAAAGCTTATCTTTGTAGTAATACTGTACTTCCCAGTCATCTGCGATCTTGATCTCGACGCGAGTATCACCGGACTTCAATGTTACCTTGTCCTCTGTACGAGTGATCTCAGGAGTATATCCTGTATCCTCATTCAACTCATAACGAGGAATGTTGTCCAATCCTCCTCTGTAATGATCGATGTGTACCTTGATGATATTCTCTGAAGTAGAAGAATATGTGATCTCAAGGTTTGGTCCAGCCAATGTCATACCACGATTCAAAACCGTATATGGTGTAGCCAATACTTTGATGGAATTCTCTGTTGTCTCCACCTTGTATGCCTGAGAAGCGTAGTTCACATTGTAACCCTGTTTGCTTAACCAAAATCCGTCTGCTACTTTCATGTTTCGTCTCCTTTCAAAATACCTTTTCTCTAATTTTGATGACTTTATCCCCGCTTGTCATATCGGTAAGACAAGATCATCCGATTGCGCATATCTTGCGACTTGATAGTTCTATTATACTTGCATATATTTGTTTCGTCTATAATTATTAGAGCAATTTATAACATTATTTTGATATTTTGTGCTAATTTTGGTGAGAAGTTCGCTCATGACATAAAAAAAAGCAAAGCCAGCGCTATGCAAGAATTGCTAAAGCAATTCTTGGTGATGTCACGCTGCATAACAGCATTTTCCAATTCCATAAAAAGACCGTGATCCGATCTACGATCGAATCACGGTCTCACTTAAAACCAATGTTTTGTGTTCAAGAATTTGTTTGACTCAATTCCTTCTAATTTTCTATCGAAAATTATTTGAATTTCTTGTATCCACTCTTTTTAAGTTTCTTAAGCTGAGCTTTCTTTGCCTTCTTAGATGCAGCAGTAACTTTGATTGTCTTCTTGCAGCCCTTGAATGCGCCCTTCTTTACAGAAACTTTAGCTTTCAATGTAAGTTTAGAAAGCTTCTTGCAGTTCTTGAATGCACCTGCCGGGATAGACTTGATCGTCTTACCAAGAGTAACTTTCTTAGCCTTAGCACCCTTGAATGCATTCTTGCCAAGCTTGTTGATCTTGTAAGTAGCCTTAACCTTGCTTACAGTCTTAGATACACTAGTACCTACGCTAAGCTTAGAAGCTTTCTTACCCTTCTTGGACAAGCCAACTACTGTTACAACACCCTTTGTCTTCTTAGAGCCTGTAGCTGTTGCAACCTTTGTTACCTGATATTTGAAGTTGCCAGACTCGAACTTAGCACCCTTCTTGTAGCCAATTGTCTTAGCTGCTTCGAAGCTAGCACCTTTGAGCTGGAATGTAATCTCCATGCTGCTTGTAGGAAGAGTTGTCAAACTACTCATTGCAGAATTTGCATCTTTTCCCTTAGGATAAGCTACATTCTTGATTCCGTCATCTTCTGAATATCCATCAGCTACCATGAACTGATAATACTCATCAGCATCCGGCTTGTTAGGAAGTGAGAAACCACTCTTAACAACCTTGCCATCAATCTTTAATGTAGCATTAACAGCAGTTACACCCTTCTGTGTCAAAGGAATCTGAGTTGTAACATAGAGCATGTTGAAGCCCTTAGCTGTCTTAGCATCTTTCTCAACACCCTTGATTGTCTTAAGGTTTACACCGGAGATAGATACTGTATAGTTTGTTCCGTTTGCTTTCATTGTAGCATTAGCAATCTTAGCATTGAATCCTTTCATCTTATCACCTGTGCTAAGTGATACCTGAGAATTATACTTAATTTCCTTGCTCTTAAGACCATTGCTGGCGTTCCATGGATCACGGAAGATGTAGTTATCTGTCTGGAATCCAAGGTATGCATCATATGTCTTCAATGCCGGTGCCTTTGTAGGAGCAACAGTTGGCTTTGGAGTAGGTGTTACTACAGGAGCCTCAGCAGATACTTCCAATGTAACTGCGAGTGTATCACCTGCAACAACCTCAACCGGGTCACCTGCGTTTGTCCATGTACCATTAGCATTTGTCATAAATGGGTTTGCTTTCTGGAACTCATCTGCCTTACTTGCGGATGTGCTGCAGTAGTTATTAACAATACCAGCGCGAAGCTTTCCTGTTGCTTTATTACCATCGTTATAAACGCTTGCCTTAGACCAATCAAGCGTCTGCTTTACTTTACCGTCAGCGCCAGTGATTGTGATTGTCTTAGGCTTTATAGAATATGTGCTAGGTACAACATAATTCTTCTTGCCGGATACATCCTTTGCACCTAAAGTACCAAACTCAACTCCAAGATAAGATGCCTCTGTCAAAAGATCATCTACGTCATCCTCTGCTACTGCAGATACTGTATATGTGCCTGTCGTAGAGATGGCTCCTGTAGATGCTACAAATCCACCATTAACCTCTTCTGTCTCGCCTGCTGCAAGTTTGTAAGCAGCATCAACCTGCTTAACAGCACCTGTGCTGTCCTTTACAACTCTGTCTGTTCCATTGAAAATCTTACTGTTATTCTGCACAAGATATGCAGTAAATTCTGGTGCGATCTTAGTTGCATCTGCAGCTTTAGACTTCTCACCAGTCACACCAGCACCTAAAGAAACAACCATAGCTGCTGTGAGAATCATAGAGAGTAAACTCTTTGACTGTTTTCTCATGAATATTTTCCTCCTTTTCATTTTGCAATGTTTTGGTCAAACATTGACATGTTCTTGAACATTCTGGTCAGGATATCATACTTAAATGCTGATGTCCCCCAAATCATGTACTATTATACAAGATTTTCTTTAAAATTTCCAGCCCTTTTTCCTTTGAAAAAAAGGCTTGTTTTACCTACAAAAATAGAGAATCCTCTTGCTGCACAGACTTCTACGAACTAAAACCACTCAACAAAAGCAAAGCCAGCGCTTTGCTTTACAAGAATTGCTAAAGCAATTCTTGATAACATTACTCCACACAACAGCAATCTCCGATAAAGGAACAAAAAGCAAAGCCGGCGCTTTGCTTTGCAAGAATTGCTAAAGCAATTCTTGATTGCATTACTCCACACAACAGCAATTTTCGATAAAGTATTTCCGATAATAAAAAAACAGCCGTGTCTTTCGACACGACTGTTTTCCGGTTTTCACCATATTTTAAATGACTCAATAATTATCAAAATTTAGTGTTAATTTCTTTAATTATTTGAATTTCTTGTAACCGCTCTTCTTTAACTTCTTAACATTAGCCTTAGTTACTTTCTTAGAAGCGCCCTTAACCTTGATTGTCTTCTTGCATCCCTTGAATGCTTTCTTAGCAACCTTTGTTAATTTAGCTTTTACCTTCAAAGTAGATAACTTCTTGCAATTAGCAAATGCTCCTGCAGGAATGGACTTAATGTTCTTACCAAGAGAGATCGTCTTAGCATTAGCGCCCTTGAATGCGTTCTTGCCAATACTTGTTACTTTGTAGCTGTAGCCATTGATCTTAGCTGTAGCTGGTGCAGAGAGGCTAGATGCCTTCTTGCCTGCCTTAGAAAGACCAACGATTGCTAATGTACCAGCTTTCTTAGCTGTAGCTGCTTTTGTTACCTTGTAAACAACCTTGCCGCTCTCAACCTTATTACCCTTCTTAGGTGCCTTTGGTGCCTTAGTAGGTGCCTTAGTAGGTGCCGGGCTGTTTGTAGGAGCCGGTGTTACGTTTGGCTTCTCACTTGGTTTAACAGTTGGCTGTTCACTCGGTGTAGGAAGAGCACCCTCAGACGCATCAATATCGTCCTTTGTGATAGTATCGTTCTTTACATTCTCACCTGTCTCAGGATCTTTATAAGTACCTTCCTTAAGGTCGTTCAATGCAGCCTTAAGTCCTGTAACCTTAAATGTAATCTCAATGCTGTTCTCTGGAACTGCCAAATCTTCAGCATCTGTCTTTTCAAACAAAGGTCCCTTATCATCAGGATTCCACTTGTTGATCAGTGGATAGTAGTAATACAACTCATCTGCTTTCTGAACAAGGCTCAGATCTTTAGCAACTTCAACACCATCAACCTTCAGAGATGTAACAGATAACTTAACATCTGCATATGCACCATCTGGGTTTTCTTCTGTCTTAGCAGAAAGGTCTGTTGCGATAGACAACAAGTTGTACTTCGTAGCTGATGACAAATCGATACCGCTAATAGCTACTGTATACTCACCATCTCTTGTAAGTAATACATCAGTAGCCTTGAATTCTGCAGCGTTACCGCTTGCCTTGATGTAATCGTAAGTATCCTGTTTTCCAACAGCATTTGGCTTGTAACCATTACGATAATCCCATGAATCCATCTGATATGCGAGATAAGCATGGATACCCTTTGTAGCCCAAAGAGCCTCATCATAAGCCTTAGGAGCGTCTGTTGGCTCTGGAGTAGGTGTTACTTCTGGTCCTTCTGTATCATCTGCGAATTTCAATTCTGTTGTCTTCATAGTTACATCAGAAATTGTTAAACCAGCTGTTACGTTCTTGTCATCATCTTTCTCTAATGCAGAATCGATGTCAGCGAACATTACACCTAACTGATTTCCAAGAGTAATTTCTCCTGCTGCAGTATAAGATACTGTATATGTTCCGTCTTTTTCGATTTCAACAACACCAGCTGATGGTACTGTGTTACCTAATGTATTTACAGACCAGTCATTAGAGTTTACACCGATGAATGCCTTGATAGACTTAGCGCCTGTCTTTGCCAATACATCTGCAACACCTGCAACCTTGAAAGTAATAGATGCATTCTTTACATCAATACCTTCAAGCTCACTCGGGTCATACTTGCCCCAGTTGTTAAATACTAACAAACGAGCTTCTCCGGAATCTCCGCCTACTAACTTAGATTCTACCGCTTTATCGAAAGATGTAACATCTTTCATTAAAGCAGGAGCTTTAAGCTGAAGCTTTGTATCAGAAACTTTCAAACCTGCTGTTACATTCTTGTCATCATCTTTCTCTAAAGCAGAGTCGATGTCAGCAAACATTACACCCATCTGATTTCCAAGTGTAATTGTTGAGGAACCAGTATATGTTACTGTATAGGTTCCATCTTTCTCAATTTCTGTTACTCCATCTGCAGGTGCAGTGTTACCAAGAGTATTCACTGACCAATCACTTGAATTCAATCCAAGGAATGCTTTAATAGACTTAGCACCTGTCTTCGCCAACACATCAGCTACACCTTCAACATTAAAAGTAATAGATGCATCTTTCATGCTAATTCCTTCAAGTGCATTTGGATCATACTTGCCCCAGTTGTTAAATACTAACAAACGAGCTTCTCCAGAATCTCCGCCTACTAACTTAGATTCTACTGCCTTATCAAATACAACCTTGTCCACAGTAGATACCGCAGCATCTGCTTTTTCAGAAACAAGGCCGACGCTAGGAATAAGACTTAACGCCATTGCACCGGCAAGAACCCATGACAAAACTTTTTTTGTCTGTTTTCTCATTATTTCTCCTCCTCTTTTTATTATTGAGTCATCGTACATAATTGAAATGCTGTACGTAAGTTTTGAGCTAAAGAGTCATGAAACAAAAACTCATATTTCAGTCAAAACGTACCATAGCCTTTCATTTATATACATAAAAATTTACAAAACATATTCTAACACGATACGGTAAAAAAATCAATCATTTTTACCTGTTTTTTGGAAAATCTGTTGCTGATTTTGTTAAATATATACAAAATTATATCTTGATCCTGTCTATGTCGATGATTTTGACCGTAAATATACACAATACGACAGACCTGCCATGCAGACATTATTCAGAACTTTCCTGCCACGAATACTTGTTTCGTATTTCCATTATGGCAAAAAAAAAACGGAAAGAATAAATTTATTTATATCTTGTTATAATACCTTTTAAAAACTTGAAAGTGAGGCTTTTTATGACAAAGCAAAAATGTAATTCTAATAACCCAAATGGCAATTTAGACAAAAGCACCCTAACGCTAAACGAATGGTATTCTTTTTAGATACAGAATTATAAAACCGGCGTTGTCAAACTATCGACAATCCAAAATTATTGCTGCATCTACAATAATCATATCAAAAAATTTTTAGGTTATATGCCGCTTTGCGAAATTCGCACAATGCATATCCAACAAATGCACAATTCACTGGAACTATCATCCAAGTACCAGCATTGCATCCATGCCATACTCTCGAATATATTTGAAATCGCGGTTCAAAATGATTTCGATCAGCTTATTTCAACTTTGTCTCCAAATGGTATCCTATTGAATTCTAGTCAACTCAATCCAATATTACCTATAACTGAGACTACTTATATTGATCTCTGTGATGCTTTCGCTGATTCCAGCTTGCTTATTGGCTTCTTTGGTTGACTGCTTTGGCGCTTTCACTGATTCCAGCTTGCCTATTGGGCTATTTCGGTTGACTGCTTTGGCGTTTTCGCTGATTCTAGCTTGCCTATCGGTCTTCTTTGGTTGACTGCTTTGGCGCTTTCACTGATTTCAGCTTGCTTTTTGGCTTCTTTGGTTGACTGCTTTGGCGCTTTCGCTGATTCTAGCTTGCCTATCGTGCTTCTTTGGTTGACTGCTTTGGGGACTTTTTCTATTCCAGCTTGCCTATCGGCCTCTTTGGGTGACTGCTTTGGCGCTTTCGCTGATTCCAGCTTGTTTCTCCCCCTCTACATTAACTGTTACTAGGGCTTTGCTTTGCAAGAATTGCTAAAGCAGTTCTTGATAACATCACACTACATAACAGTATTTCCCTATTCCATAACATAAGCTTTGACACCGCATTTGCAAATACAAATGCTCCAATGGTCCTTTTTATTTACGCAGTATAAACATAAAAAACCTCCGCATAAACATAAAAAACCTCCGCGGAGTATCTATAAGATACCTCGCGGAGGTCGTCCTTGTTCTGATTACTTATCTTAAAACAATTACTGCCAATTACGAATCATTGTTTGCACTACCATCAATCAATAATTAAGCGGTAATTATTCGCCTAACTCGTAGATCTGGATGCCTGTGATCGTTGGACGTCCACTAAATGTCAATGACAGATAATGTCTATCCTTTGTCAAGTTTAATCCTGCTTCATCTAATACGATGAGCTTATCTGCGAAAGCAGCATAGTCAATATCTACATCATCCTTGAACGTCGCTGTGTCAGATACACCCAACTGGATATGTCCAACGTTATCCTCGTCATCTGCTTTCCAGTTTGCCTTGTCCAATGTCTCAGGAGCGAACTGTACTGCGATAGCCGGCTTCTTGTACTTGCTGACATCAATGTTGAGGAATGACTGGAATCCGGCACCATCAAAAGTGATCGTAGTAGTATCGCCCGCAATCGTAGGAGATACTGTGCTAGATGGGATCATCTTCTTAGCTACATCCGGATCTTCTCCGTTAGTCTTATCAGCTTTATCGTTGTAACGGTTCTCACCATATGCATAGTCACCACCGTTCTTGTACCAAACACCGGTCCAGTTCCATACAGACTTCTTATCACCAACTTCCTTAATGAAAGAAAGATCTGTAGATTTACCTGTTGTCTTAGTCATGCTTGTGTCGCCGTTAGCACCATTAATCTCGTTAAAGTATACGGCAACATCCTTAAATTTCAAAGTTGCTGCAGCTCTATCAAAATACTGACCAGTCTCCCAAAGCACCGGCACAGCATGATATTTAGCTGCTTCCTTGAACGTATCATTAAACCAAGCAGTTACACTACCTGTGACTGTCTGAGGACTGCAGACACCACACTCACCGATGATAAATGCATATCCTTCATCAGAAAATCTCTTAAGATTCTTAAAAAGCTCTACTGTTTTCTGGCGGTCTTCATACGTATATGAACCGGCACCACCATCACCACAAAAATCCCATGGAGTGTAGTAATGTACAGATACGAAAAGCTTTGTCTTACCATTCTCAGCAATATCTGTCGGCATTATATACTTTTCGTCTGCTGTCTTCTCAAAGTCAGTATTGTAACCAGGGATCAACAGATGACGGTTTGCATTGTTACCGCCTGTAGCGCGGATAACGTCAACAAATTTCTGATTGATCTCATGTGCCATCTTATACTTATCAGCTGTCTTTAAGTTGCCGCCAATTGAAACATCTTTCTGATCATCTGTTACAGCATAGCCATTAGAGTAAATGCTGTCGTTCAAGCGATCTCCGATTTCCTCATTAGCTCCCTCAAAGATCAGATGATCGGAATACTTGTTAAAACGCTCTGCGATCTGAGTCCAATATTTCTCATAACGAACCCAAGCCTGTGCACGAACTTCTTCGTTGGCAACTTTCTTATTATTCTCATCACGCTTGCAAGCACCGAACTGGCCCCACCACTGGTTGTCCCAATGATCGTTAATGATAACATACATACCATTATTCAAAGCATAGATCACTGCTTTCTCTACAGCATCTAACATCTTGGCATTGATCGTATATGATCCATCATCTTTATCACCATTCGTCCAAGCTACCGGAATACGTACGGTATTAATACCGTAAGAATGTAATGTATCTAAATACTTCTGCGTGATCTCAACATTGCCCCACGCAGATACAAACCACGATGGATCTGCTGTCGCATAATCAGTAGCAGCCATGCTCTTCTTGGCAGAGATTCCCTGGACTGCTTCCAACGTATTACCGATGTTTACACCCATACCCATCTTAGAGTCTGCCAAATCCTGAGAAGAAAGTTCCTTACGAACCGTTCCATTATCTTTGGATTTTACAGTAGAACCATCTGTAAATGTTACCGTCTTCTCATCACCGATATTGGATTTGTCATCAATCGTATATTTGATAACATCATTACCGGATGGTCTTCCATAGATTACTGCCTCCGGATTCGGAGTTGGAGTAACCTTAGGGGTTGGTGCAGGTGTTGTCGTTGCAGGTGTTGTCGTTGCAGGTTTCTTAGTAGCAACATTTGCAGGCGCAGGTGTTGCTTTCTTCTTAACCGTAACAGTACATTTCAAAGTCTTTTTCTTTACTTTCTTAGATCCCTTTGCAATGTATTTAACCTTTACCTTGATAGTTGCCTTACCAGCCTTCTTAGCGGTAACCTTACCCTTCTTGGATACGGTAGCCACGCTCTTCTTGCTGGTTGTCCACTTCTGGGACTTAATCTTCTTCACATTTTTCTTTGTGATCTTTAATGTGACTTTCTTGCCTGCTGTAATTGAAACTTTTTTCTTCAGTTTCAGGGTTGCTTTCTTAGAAGCTGCGCTCGCGCTGGCGGTATTAAATACAGTAGAAAATGCTCCTCCTGTAAGTACCATTGCAAGTGCAAGTGCAAAAGCAACGATTCTTTTTGTGTAACGTTGTTTCATTGTAATAATTCTCCTCCTTTATGGTTTATTGTAATTTTACGCAAAAACGTATTTTACTCCGCAATTATAACATGAGACATACTTTTTTTCACTAGAATTATTTGTGATGAATCACATGATTTTTTCTATATCGTATTCGAAACTGTCATTTATCTGACATATTATCTTGTTGCATTTCAACGACTTATGCAGGACAATATAGGCTCACTGCACGTCATCGCCTTATATGCATCACATTTTCATCATAACACATATCCTGATCAACGCTTCATAATTCCACGGTATCGATTGAGGCATCCGGCTATCTCTGCTCGTCTTGGCATAGCCAGATCACTGCCATTGCCATTTGATAGCACATTCAATCCATCTCGCTCCAGTGCGTCCACGAGTTCTGACACCGCCTGCGATACCTGAATCTTTTGTCCGGCATACTGCTCCAGGATCACTACCAAAGAACGTGCAATTGCCGCCATCTGCTCACTGTCAATGATCTGCTCAAGATAACGAAGATCTACATTCGTCTTGTTGATCGCAAATCCATCCGTTCCCATCACCTTGATCTTCATACCGCGATCAGATTTCCCGGCACTCTTTGCACTTGCAGCATCCCCGCTATATTTGCCGACCGCTCGTCTATGCTCACGACCGCCAGCTTCAAGCGACTGCTTTGGAATGAAAATTTTCTGCTCTACGCTGTCCGGATATTCAGCTGCCATCGATGTGTCATTCAACGGGTACGCTTTCGCTGTCTCTTTTGCAAATTGTGTGATTTCTTTCGGTCGATAACTTTCCATTTGCAATATTGTATCTGCAATATGAAAAAAAGCACCACAGCTCCCTGCAACTAAAATGGTGGAAACCTGTTTCTGCTCATATAGCCCTTTTACCCGTTTAATAAACGGTATGATCGGCTCTTCTCCTGCTGCCACAACCTTTTCCATTAATTCATCTCGAATCATAAAATTAGTCGCACTGGTGTCTTCATCGATCAACAATACACCTGCTCCATTCTCGACAGCTTCTACAACATTGGCCGCCTGCGATGTGGAGCCGCTGGCATCCTCGCTGCTAAAATCCGTCGTATCCCGTCCGGTCGGCAGATTGCGAATAAACGGACTAATATCTTTATGATAAATGCTCCTACCGTCCTCAGAACGGATCTTAACCGCACTCTGTTCCATGGCAACGTACTCTCGACCATCTCCGGCAATATGCGGATATACTGCTCTTTCTAACGTCTGCAAAAGTGTGGATTTGCCATGATAACCGCCTCCAACGATAAGCGTCACACCTTTTTTGATCCCCATACCCTTGATCATGCCTTTATGTGGAAGGTTCCACGTAACCTCCATGGATTCCGGCGAGGCAAATGGCACCGCCTTCTTCATTGGACGTTGGGATACTCCATTCTCGCGCGGCAGCACTGATCCATTGGCAATAAAAGCAATATACCCTTCTTCCGCCATCTGCTCTCTGATGTAGCGCTGATCGTCTGCGAGGTCTGCAGCTCTCTGTAGCTTTTGGGCGTCAATATTCGCATAACAGCAGGCGTGATGCACGATCTCCGGTATAAATTGAAAAAATATTTTGCCCAGTTCTCTTGCATTGATACTTCTCCCATTTGCCGGAAAACCAACTGACATACGAACGGTTAGCTCCCCATTTTTCGCATTGATATGACAGGCACTTCGCTCCACGATTTCCTGTCCCGGACGGCTAACTGCAATCAAGCCGCTTTTGCCGGATCCTTTTGCCTTAAAATTAAATGGTTCGCTTTCCCTGCAAACCAGGCGGAGTAAATGATCTTCCACTGCGATCCTGCGATGCTTTTGCTCGTAAAACTCTTTTGGGATCGCATGTGTGCTCTGCGGCATCACCAGAGAAATCCGAGAGGGCGAAGCAAAAGGATCCCCCTGCACTTTGTCAATACCAAGCCGATAATCGCCGAAATCGTAACTGCCCTTAAGGCCTTTATATGCTGGGTATCCCTTGTGATCTATCGAATTTAACATTGTTTTTAATCTCTGCATGATCTTTCTCCTTCATTTACAATCCAAACATATCATGAAAGTTTCCAACTCTGTCAATCACCATAGCATCTTCCAACAATGATGCTGATTTTTGACGCTGGTTCTGTAATATGTTATGATTTTCGTTGGCTGTTCTAATAACCCTATTATAGGATACATAGGACAAAAGGTCTATATTTACCTGCGGGAACGAAAGAAACATTTTGTCTGCGAAAAAGTCAGAAATATTTTCCGATGAAAACGGCAGAAGCATTTTGCCCATAACATAGTATGAAATACCTCTAAACCCGTGGGCAGAGAAAGGAATGCAAAATTACTATGAATGAAAAAGAGACTATTACCACAACTTTTCAAATGCCGGTGCTAGATAAACATTGGTGGAAAACCTTTGCGCTAATGCTTATTTCTGTGATCATGATGGGACTCGGCGTGTCGCTGCTCGTTCTGACGGAAATGGGGACAGATCCCTGCTCGGCAATGAATTATGGAATAGCCCGGACACTGGGACTTAGTTTTGGCAATTATCAACTATTATTTAATACGGTACTTCTGATCTTGGTCATCTTACTTGATTGGCGGCTGATCGGTACCGGAACGATTGGAAATATGGTTGTGGTGGGCTACTCGGCTGATTTCTTCGGCTGGGTCTGGACAAACGTATGCCATGTGCCTGCACATCTTCCACTTGCAGCCCGCATTGGCATTCTGGTCCCGGCGCTTCTGCTTTTTGTGGTTGCTGCAGCCTGCTATATGCACAGTGGGCACGGCATGGCACCTTATGATGCCGTACCTTTTGCCGTTACCGAAAAAATACGGCAAAAAACCGGCCGAAATTGTTTCAAGCCGGTTCGTCTTTCTATTGATCTGATCGCAACGATACTTGGATTTCTCACGGGTGGTGAAGTTGGTGTTATGACTGTCCTGATGGTGCTTTTACTGGCACCGATCGTTGAATTTGTTGGTAAACTGTTTGAAAAATGGGGTGTCGCATAACGACACCCCATTTGAGCTGTTTCAGTTATTTCTATTACAACATTTCCCTTGGATTCAAGTTTCTCATGTCTCTATTGCAACATTTCTCTCGAATTCAAGTTCTTCGTCTCACCACTTCAACATTTCCCTTAGATTCAAGTTCCTCAGATCATCACCATTGCAGCATTTCCTTAGCAGCATCTGCAATTAAACGAGCACACTTACGGTTCGTCTTTTCCGTCGGATGCCAATAAGTTCCTAAGCCATCTACCTCATCCTGCAATGGAAGCTGTACATAACGAATCGTACAATCTGGCGTAACTTTAGCAAAACATGCTGTCGCAGCATCAATCGTCGTATTCAGTCTTTGATCCATCGCTCCGATCGTTGTTATAATAGCTGCATTCGGATTATGCCCGTGCACCTGATGCAACAATTTTACATAAGCATCTTCAAACTGTTTCTGTCTGTCTGGAATATCTCTTGTATAGCTCGCATCATTCGTACCTAAATAAATGACAACAAGCTGCGGTTTATATTCCTCAAAATTCCAGGTTTCCCAGTCTGACTTCTCATTGGCAAAATAATCTCGTTCCAGTCCTGCATCCGTGTATTCATATAACATTGGCATCAGCCAGGAATCATCAATCTGTGCATCCTCTTCTTCCCCTATATATGCTGTGATAACACCTTTTCCGTTCCACGATACCAGGTTAGGTTCCGCATCAAGCAATTCTGCGGTAAGTAATGAATACGATTTGGTCGGATTTTCATCTGCGGTGTCAAATATTTCATCACTCACATCACCTTCCACGCCGTAACCGCAAGTGATCGAATCGCCAAAAAACTCGATCTGTCTTTTCTTATGTACCGGCGGCGATAATAGTATTTCTTCCCCCGGGTTTACTTCATCGGTAATTTCTATAGAAACAATACCACACGCTGCATATTCTGCTTCAGAATATTTAACGATAGTAATCTGCTTTTCCGTAGTTTGTTGCGTTTCAAACAGCACGATTGTCTGCCTGTCCTGCTCTAAGCGCAGACGCTTAGCAGGATCTCTATCCTGTCCATAATAAATAGCAATCCAAGCCCTCTCCTTCTCAGTATGCTTTGATGCGTCACTGACAATCTCTGCGGTTGCTTTTGTTCCTACGAATTTGAAAGAAATAGATGTCGCAGAATATCCCAGATAACGAATACCCTCTCGATAAATAGTTCTACCCGTTACACTAACATGCTTCTTATCTGCCTGAAATTTCATTCTTTCGCCTCCATAAATACACATTTTTCTTACTCATGACCGGCAATATACAATATTGCTTTCATAATTTCATTTTTACCGGATCACTCTACGGTAACTACTTTTGCTAAGTTTCTTGGTTTATCAACATCCAATCCACGATCCATCGATACGTAATATGCCAACAACTGCAATGCCGCTGCTGCTGGGAATACCATAAACTCATCCGCCATATCCGGTAATAATAATACATCTGCATATTCTGCATCTGCCATTGAAATACTTTCGCGTACAAACAATACAACACTTGCACCACGAGACTGCACTTCACGAATGTTAGATAATTCTTTATCTTTTAGCTTTTCCTGTGTGACAACAGCAACGACCGGTGTATCTTCTGTGATCAGAGCGATCGTACCATGTTTCAATTCACCAGATGCATATGCCTCTGTATGAATATAGGAAATTTCCTTTAATTTTAAAGCTCCCTCCAGTAAGATAGAATAATCCAATCCACGGCCAAGCATAAATGCATCTTTTGCCTCTAACAGCTTTCTGGCAATTTTATGGATGTCGTGTTTCTTGTTCAATACTTCCTTTAACTTGGCAGGAATCTGAAGCATATTGTCAACATACTCTTTCTCCGCTGCATCATCGAAAATACCTCTTACCTTTGCCATGCGCCCAATTAAGAGCATTAATGTTTCTACCTGTGTCGTATATGCTTTCGTACTTGCAACCGCGATTTCCGGACCGGCTACCGTATACATGACATAATCACTCTCTCTGGCGATAGAGGAACCCTTAACATTAATAACCGCAACACTCTTGGCACCTTTTTTGCGCGCATACTTCAGTGCTTCCAAAGTATCGATCGTCTCACCGGACTGTGAAATTGCTAATACCAGTGTTTTCTCATCAATGACCGGATTGGAGTACATAAACTCAGATGCATACTCTACATCCATCAGCATTTGTAATTTTGACTGAACGATCGCTTTGGCGATCAATCCGGCATGCATAGCTGTGCCACAAGCAACAACACAAATTCGCTCACAATTCTGCAAAACATCATCCGGCACACCATCAAAGGACAAGTCAATATGTCCGTCAACAATACGATGATCTAATGTTGCCTGCAATGCCTCCGGCTGCTCCATAATTTCCTTTTCCATATAAAATGGGTATTTACCTTTACCATCACGGCTGGTATCCCAATCAATCTCCAAAAACTCTGTCTTCTGCTCTTTGCCCTTCAGGTCAAACACTTTAATATCGTCTTTGTGCAGCTCAACGATCTGATACTCCGGCACAACCATATATTCCGTAGCATGAGAGCCAAGTGCTGCAACATCAGATGCTAACATTGTGCCGTCCTCGGTACGTGCAGCCACGATCGGACTAACGTTACGGATTGCATAGATCACATCCGGTATATCATCAAAAATAATAACTAATGCAAATGTTCCCTTTAAATGCTTTACCGTTTGTGCAATTGCTTTATGCGGATCTCCATCGTAGTAACGGTTCAAAACACCGGCAACCACTTCTGTGTCCGTCTCTGACTTCAGATCTTTGCTCAACATAAAATGATCACGAAGCTCTTCGTAATTTTCAACAATTCCATTATGAACTAAAAGCACATTACCCTGACGATGTGGGTGCGCATTCTCGTCACTGACACCACCATGTGTTGCCCAGCGTGTATGACCAATTCCGCAAGTAGCCTGCTTCTTGTCATTCTCACATATTTTGCGCAGATCAGCAACGCGGCCGGCACATTTACGCAACTTCGTCCGTCCTGTCTCAGCATTGATCGTTGCAAGACCGGCACTATCGTAACCACGATATTCCAACAATTCGAGAGCATCCAACAAAAAGTCCGTCACCGGACGTGCTCCATTATAACCAACAATTCCGCACATAATTTCCTCCGTTCTACTGCCAAATCGGCAGATTCCACCTGTTACTGTGACGCCTCCCGCACTGCCCACAATATCCTGCAGCATTACCGGTGTATTTCTACACTCTTCACTGTTATCCTGCAGCATCACCGATGTATTTCCACACTCTTCACTGTTATCTGCAGCATTACCGGTGCATTTGCACACTCTTCACTGTTATCTACAGCATTACCGGTGCATTTGCAGACTTCATCCTGTGCCCATGCGGTTCTGCGTCGATTGCCTTCTAAGAACAATCATCGCAAACGAAGGATCTGTAATCTCCACTGTATTGAATTTGTTTTGCAGTCACCTGCATATTTGCCAATACATAACGCACTGGAGCGTACGAAGAGACATCCGCCGAAATTTCGATAATCTCTTTCCTCGTCAGCCTGATTCGTACAAATTTATACTTTTGTGCACAAAACTAGGCTCTGGCGCTTAAAATTTGTGTGTTTTTGTTACAGAACTCTACATTTTACGATTTAGTCCCTTCGTACAATATAAGGTCTAAGAGCCTTTTTGTCAAGGTAAACTTGCATCTGTGGCACTTTCACATTATAATATATGCTATTATTTCGGCAATGACCTGTTCAGAGGGTATTTCAAATGAATACCGAAAATACCTTTGCAAATAACACAGATATATTGTTGCCGTCACTTGAACTAAAACAATATTTTATACAGAAACGGAGATAATTATGGCAAAAAATACAGAATACGAATTTGAAGAAACTATGGTTACGTTAACCGATGAGGATGGGATTGATAAAGACTTTTACGTGGATGAAATCTACGAGGTGGACGGCCGGCTCTATGCTGCTCTGATTCCGGGTTTTGTGGAAAATATTACAGAATATTATGTGTTCCGCATCAAAGATTTAGGAAATGATGATTTTGAATTAGAAGATATCAATGATGAAGAAGAGTACGATGCCGCAGCAGATGCCTACGAGGAACGTCTGGATGCGAGGGCTTGGAGCGAAAGCATGAAATAACATAAAACTGCCTTAGAAATCACAGGATTTTCTGTAATTTCTGAGGCAGTCTTTTTTGTTATTCTACCGAGACTATCTCTCATTCTTTGTATTGTGTATTACACAATGCAACCTCGGCTTAGTATTCTTTCATAAGGATTAATCCTCATATTGATCGTTGTAGATGATAGCTGTTTTAACATGCTCTGCTGTTTCCGCATCTTTTAACGCCGTAATGATTTCTGCTGCAAACTCAATACACGTTCCCATTCCGCGACTTGTGATAACCTTGCCATCACGAACAACCGGCTTCTTAACATACTGACCACAGATCAACTGATCTGCAAAACTTGGATAACAAGTTGCCTGATGATCTTTCAAAATCCCCAGTTCACCAAGCACAGTAGGTGCTGCACACACCGCTGCAACCCATTTTTCTTCTTTTGCAAATTGCTGCAATTGCTGGCACAGTGTATCGCAGGCACGTAAATTCGGTGTTCCCGGAATACCACCCGGCAAAATCAGCATCTGTGCCTCTGCGAAATCTGCCTCATCTAATAATCTGTCGGCGGTGATGCATACTCCATGTGAGCTCTTTACCACTCTCTGATCCCCGATCGCCACCATGTCAATATCAATCTTTGCACGGCGAACCATATCTACTACCGTCAACATTTCAACTTCTTCATATCCTTCTGCTAAAAAAATAAGTGCTTTTGCCATATTCCCCGTCCTTTCTATCCTAAAAAGAGCAAAACCAGCGTTTTGCTCTGCAAGAATTGCTGACGCAATTCTTGGTGGTTTCCCTCTAGGTTATGAGCATTTTCCTATATTGTAAAAAAAGTGAGAATTTCACAGAAATCCTCACTTCCTCAACAGAGCTGCTAACGGGAATTGAACCCGTGACCTCCGCCTTACCAAGGCGACGCTCTACCGACTGAGCCATAGCAGCACTCAACAATCCATATTATATAATAGCGCCTCTAAATTTGCAAGCAAATTTTTCATTTTCTCTGTTTTTCATTTTCTCTGTTTTATAAGCCCCATTTATACGTTTTCTATCGTGTCCCCGAACACTGAAGTGAAAAGCTTATTTCCACCTTAAAGAGCAAAGCAGATTAATTTCCTTCTCTTTTATCTTCAGCAGCTCTATTGCAGTATTTCATGCAGCTTTTGGATGAGAAGAAGGCGTCATCACCTTAGTATCGTCCGTAATTTAGTCTTGATCCGCTGCAATGCGTTGTCTATTGCTTTCGGTTGCTTTTGCATATATCTGGCAATCTCCTGATAAGTCATACCACGCAAAAACAACGATAGAACTTCTCGTTCCATTCCACTCAAAACACTAAATAAGCGTTCCTCTATATCACCGGCTTCTTCTCTGTCAATAATAATGTCCTCTGGATTTTGATGCAGACCTGCCGACACACGATCCAACAGCTTGACGCTGTCCGGTCCCTGTTCATTATCGCTATCACTGGCTGAATCGATTGAAATATAAGTATTAAGAGGCCCGTTTTTTTTACGATTGGACTTTTTGACTGCAGAATACATCTGCCGATTAATGCAATGACTGGCAAATGTCTCAAATGCAGCGCCTCTACATTCATCGTAGCTTACGACTGCCTTGTACAGGCCAATCATCCCTTCCTGTATTAAATCGTCCTCATCGCCATCCAATAAAAACAATGTTCGCGAAAGCCCTCTAACGAGTCCTTTATATTTAGCCAATACATACTCCATAGCCTCATCATTACCATGTTTTGCACTGGCAACCACTTCCTCTATTGTCTGCTGTTCATACTCTCTCATACTACACCCCATACTTACCTCACATTCACCCAATACGATTTGCTTCTGCAAATGTGCCTACTTTATACCTTAACATGCCCCTAGCTATAACACACTTACTTATATATCCTTAGCGTTCCTCTGGCTATAACGCGCTTATTTTATACCCTTTGTGATCCGCTGGCGCACGATTTCATATGATAAAATTCCCATCGCTACCGAAGCGTTTAATGAATCAATATCACCCTGCATCGGAATGGATGCCGTAAAGTCGCAGTTTTCTTTCACTAATCTGCTGACACCATCGCCTTCGTTACCGATCACAACACCGATTGGTCCGGTCAGATCAAGCGAATACATCGTCTCTCCTGACATATCTCCACAAACAAACCACATCCCCTGTTTCTTGAGTTCTTCCATGGTTTTGACCAGATTCGTTACCTTTGCAACCGGAGTATAATTAATCGCTCCTGCAGATGCCTTTGCCACAGTGGCAGTTAAACCAACAGCTCGTCGCTTAGGAATGATGACACCATGCGCACCTGCCTGGTTAGCAGTACGAATAATAGACCCCAAATTGTGTGGGTCTTCTATTCCATCCAATAAAATAACGAACGGTGCTTCCCCCTTCTGTGCCGCACGATCCATAATTTCTTCTACTGTGCTATACTCATAAGCCGCCAAATGTGCAATAACTCCTTGATGCTTACCTGTCTCTGATAATTGATCCAAGCGTTCTTTCTTGACGAAATTGACAATGGTACTCTGCTTTTTCGCTTCACGCAAAACTGTTTGAATAGGACCATCCTTGCAGCCTTCTAAAACAAATATCT
>ERZ773194.85-NODE-85-length-118616-cov-5.612267_pt1 | contig 118616 bp, 103 predicted proteins | sample MGYA00511240_ERZ773194 | MGnify/ENA primary metagenome ERZ773194 (study PRJEB29015, sample SAMEA2737774) | human gut metagenome | biome: human gut; feature: human-associated habitat; material: faeces | place: China | collected 2012 ... | reverse complement strand
CTGCAATTTTCGCAAAGTATCTCCATTTTTTTCTGTTATCAATAGGATATTCACCGACAACCTTACCGGTCTGTCCGTTGACAGCAAACTTATAGGTATTGTTCATATATTTGATGTTAAGCATCCAAACCGGAAGAAGGGAATACCTTATTTTACCGCCTGAAAAACTGATTTTTGTACTTTCGGGAATCACCGCAGCGTAACCGCTCGTCGTCTCCTTAAATACCGAAACCGTTGAATTTTTTACACGTTCGTTAGCTCGCTCTATGCTTTCCTCTGCCGAAACATCATATTTATCCGCCATATACCCCGAAAGATATGCGCCGTTAAACTCCACTGCATCATCATAACAAAAAGGTTCTACCGCCTCCATATATGCGTCATCCGCCTTTTTTGAGCCGTCAACAGGAATGTTGGCAAAACCCACACTGCCGCTTCTGAAAAGTCTGTAATAATCTGTTTTGGTATAATTGTAATTGGAATCACTCCAGCTTGTGGTTCTTTGTGCCCCGTAAGTTATTGCTGCGTTGCAATCGCAATCGAACATCCAGAATGGTACGTAAACACCTGTCATTTCTTCAATTTTCTTCTTAACCTTAAATTCGTCCGGCAGAAACGGCGCATTTTTGAAATCTGCCTCAAACGCCTCTATTGCCGCCTTTTTTTCTGTTTTAAACGGAATAATATAATCAGGGCGCAGTGTTCCCTCAAACTGTCCCTTGATTACCGCCGCATCACCGCAGTAAGGGCAGATGGTCGACCCCATTGTATCGTCACCGGTTATCTCCGCACCGCAGGAGGGACAGGTATAGCTTGCAAGTTCAATTTCTCCGTCTGTTTCATAGTTTCTCGGTTCGTAATGCTCCCAGTCATATTTTGACTCTCCCTGCATTTGCGATCCGACATCCTCAATTTGCCGCATAGCGTCAAGCTCAAAATCATTTCCGCAGGAATCGCAGTGCAGCGACTCGTTTTGGAAAATCAGCGAAGCACCGCAGCAAGGACACTTATAGCTTTGTACTGTTTCCATCGTTTCACTCCCTTAATATGCTTATCATAATTTGCATCCGATAAATTTTACAGCATCGCCGCTGCAGAAATTATAATAAGAATTATTTGAAAAGTCACAGCCGGAAAATTCAATATCCGAACAATCGTAAGCGCTTATAAAATACGAATTCTCCGAACTGTTGTTATTTTTAATTTCCGAGTTTGTTACGCTTACACCGCTGCAGCCGTCCAGTACAAACATTGAAAACATCCCGGAATCTCTGAATGTGCAGCCGTTAAACTTAATTCCGTCACAGCCGCTTAACTCAACAAGCCCGTATGTGCACTCATATATTTCCGTGTTTTCCACAGTTATTTCAGCAGAGTCTGTCGCAGTTATTCCGTACGTTCCGCAGCCGTACAGGCCGCATTTATCAATATTTATATCCCGGCAACCGTCAAGCATTATTACGCCGCCGGTACAATAGCCCTTCTCAACCTTATGTCCTGCCGTGATATTTTTAAGCACAATACCGCTGCATCCCTTAAAACTTAGTACGTTTGCGTAGGGAGCCTGAGTTACAACAGAAGCGCTTATTCCCTCCGGTGCTTCTATAACAAGATTGGATACGTCTTTTATTATATATTCGTATCCTTCAAAGGTATCGTCTGCAAAAACATTGGGGTTATCAATATTTATCGCGTCAAGCTCCGATAAATCATATTCCTGCTCCTTAAGAATGATTTTTGTATAGCTTGCCGCATTAAGTATAATATCATGAGGCGTCTTTGCCTCCGCAATGTTATATTTTATTACATTTGCAATATTATTTTCTTCGTCCCATTTAACCTCACATCCCATTTCCTCGGCAACCAGCCGCAGGGGAACAAAGGTTCTTTCGTCTTTAATTACCGCAGGAACGTCCATGGTTCTTTTTTCACCGTTTTTATAATAGTCTGCACTGCCTATGTAAAGCGTAAGCTTATCGGATGGCGAATCAATATCGACTCTTTGTTCCTCCGCAAACCACTCAACGCTGTACTTTAAATGCTCCGAAACGGCTCTCACCGGAACGAGCGTACGTCCGTTTTCCACAAAGGGTGAAACCTCCGTTTCGATAACTTCCCCGTTTATCGTTATTCCAACCGCAATATCTGCGCCGGCATTGACGCAAAGTATATTACCGAAAATAAAAAGAAATAAAACCGTTAAAAAAGCAATATATTTTTTAATAAAAATCACCTCTTGAATTTTGGCACATATGCTCCCGCTGCCAAAAACAGGACGGCGGGAGCATTCGGATATTTTACTTATGCCGGCTCTTTATTTTTTACCGCACCAATTATGTACAGAACCGGAATAATCAGACCGGCAACGTAGTTAATAATGTTAAAATCACTGCCAAGCACGTTTGAAATAACGTTTCCCGCTACGCTTAAAATTGCCACAATTACGCCAATAACTATGCAGCTTTGAGCCTTTTCGGGTTTATCGCAGTTTTTTACACCCATAATTCCGGCAATCAGCTGAAATACTGCACTTGCCAGAATCAGCGCACTTGCAAGCATAAGCCCGCCGGCACTCGTTTCAAGAACCGCCGCCAAAGCTCCTGCTCCGATCATTGCAACAATCCCTCCGATGATACCAAATGCTCCTCCGATAATCATCAGAATACCCGTGACCTTCAAAAACTTTCTTCCTTTCATAATGAACCTCCTTAAAATTTTTTATCTATATCCACATTTTAAAAATGGATATTACAATTAAATTATTTGTTTATCGTAAACGCATCGCAAAGCGGTCTCAGCGTTTTAAGATTTTCCCAAAGAAATATTTTGTCGCCCGCATCAAGCGTTACATCCTCCGGAATTTTAACATCTTTATATTGACTCTCTTTCATTATTTTGTTTCGCCCCGCACAAGGGACAGTACTCCGCGTCATCCGGAAGCACGTTCCCGCATTTTTCGCAGCAGCGGTGCTTTGCTTTGTAAATATCAAAAAGCGTTTCATCGCGCAGCTTTGTATGACAAACCTCGCAAAGCTTGTTTTTTGCGGCCTGTGCGTTGCCGCAGCACTGACAGATTTTAAGCCTTTTCATATTTTCCGTACCGAAACCGAAATGCTCCAAAACCTCTTTTCTTGACGGATTATTATATTTCGCCATTTTCACCGGCACCTCCGTATAACAACTTTTTTTCGCATACGGAGCAAACTATGTCGCCGTCTTTCGCTCTTGCTCCGCAGTGCTTGCAGTATTTCGCCTCCTCCTCGAGAGGAGCACAATCCACGCACATCAGCACATCCGGATTATACACAACGGAATCAACCCATCTTCCGCATCGGTGACAAACATTAAAATTGTTTTTGCCCTCCGATTCCCAAGCGGTAAAAAGCTCTTTTTCCGGATTATCCGCATAATATGTTCCGCTTGTGCAAACAAGCATCCCCGACAATTCGCAGAAAAAGCTGTAACGGTTTCCGCCCTGTGACGGAATAATTTTGTATGCAGCCGTTTTATGCTTCTCATTTATCATACGCCTCGCCTCCGCTCTGAAAAACTTATAAACCCGTTTCTTTTTCACAAACCTACGAAAATTATCCGCAAGCCGTTGACTAATTGCCAAGAATGTGATATACTCGTGCTGGATATGTCTGCTAAAAAAGAACCCGTCTTTTTATTTAAGAAACTGCGATTACTTTATAATAGGTTGAAACACATACGTAAAAGGTCGCCCCTTTATCTTTTTTTGCAGATAATTCTTTCCAGTGCTGCAAATTGTTGTTTTTACATGTTTTCATTATACATAGAAATATCTTTTTGTCCCCATACTTTTTGCCAAAAGTATAGGATGAATTTCAAAAGAATTTAAGTTTTTTTGAAAAAGTAGGGGAAAAAGTATAGGATTGATTACATCTGTTGGCAACTTACCGGCATAAAACAGGAGAAACGGAAAAATCATCAAATCATATCACGGAGGAATCTAAATATGAATTCAGCAAGAAAATTATTTTTGCTTTTTCTCATTTTCAGCATATCAATATGCTGCCTTTCCGGCTGCAAAAAATCGAAGCTTGATAAAAACAAACCTGTTACGCTTACAATGTGGCACGTTTACGGAGAACAGGCGGATTCGCCGATGAATCGGCTTATTGACGAATTTAACGAGACAGTTGGCATGGAAAAAGGCATTATTATCAATGTTACGGCAATGTCGAATGCCTCCAAAATAGGCGAAAAACTGCTTGACGCACATAATAAGATTCCCGGTTCCGCCGAAATGCCCGACCTTTTCTTTGCGCACAAAAGCAACGCGCTGGAGCTTGGAACGGATTGTTTACTTGACTGGAACGAATATTTTTCCGAAAAAGAGCTTTCGGCATACGTTCCGGAGTTTTTGGAGGACGGCACGGCAGACGGAAAGCTGTCCGTGTTCCCGGTGTCCAAATCCACCCATCTTTTGTTTATCTCCGGCGGTCAGTTTGAACGCTTTTCAGCCGATACGGGCGTTACATATGAAGCGCTGTCCACCTGGGACGGGTTTTTCGATGCTGCCGCGAAATATTATGACTGGTCGGGCGGAAAACCGTTCTGCGCTCTTGATTATCCGCTGCGCGCCATTGAGCTTGCGGCTGCGGAAAGCGGCGCAGGAAATATTTTTGCCGCCAACGGATTCTATGACCCGTCAAACGTGATTTTTAAGCAAACCTTCATGAAATTTGCGGATTCGCTTGCAAAAGGGTATATTATGCTTTCAAATCTCTATTCAAACACACAGGTGATGACAGGCGAGGTTGTAGCCGGCATAGGCTCGTCCGCCGCAATTCTTTACTATAATGATACCGTGACATATGAGGACGGAACGAGTGAGCCGATGAACCTTGAGATACTGCCTCTGCCCGCTGAAAACGGAAAAAAGCCGTATATCACGCAAGCCGGAGTCGGTCTTTGCGCATATAAAACATCAAGTCAAAAAGCAGAGGCTGCAGTGATTTTTGCCAAATGGCTCACCGAGCCGGAGAGAAATCTTGAGTTCGTAAGCCAAACAGGTTATATGCCGGTTACAAACGGTGGGTTTGACAAAATAGACGACTGCCGTTTCAAGACAGCCGATTATGAAAAACTCTATGCAGCCCTAAAAAAAATTAAGGAAAGCTCGGAGGTTTTATCGGAACAGCAAAGTCCCAAATATTACAGCAGAGTTTACGCATTTTACGATTATTTAAGAAACGAACAGAAACAATTTATATTAAGCAACACGCCGCCCGAAGCACTTGCCGAGGGACTTTGGCAAAAGCTCTGCGAAAAATAGACGGGGGATTGTTATGCAAATATCGGTAAGAAACAAAAGACAATCTATGCAAAAAAAGCTGTTTGGATATATGTTTATCCTGGCTATCGTTTTATTGCTTATATTTGCGGCTTTTCTTTTCCTGTTCGGACGTTTTTCGACAACCGAGGATAAAATATCGGATATATTAAGCCTTCAGATTGAGTTTTTCGACCGTGAAATGACGTCTTACTACAATGATATTACCTTGCGCGGCGCACAGCTTTCCGAAAAAGCCGCACAGCTTACCGAGCAATATCTCAATTCGGAAAATACAGATTTTGGCGTCGTTCAGAATTCTTTTTTGCATATCAACGCTCTTGAGGAACGCTATATTGATTTATTGAAGAACGAGCTTTTAAAGGCAAGCTGTTCCGGCGCTTTTATTCTGATTAACGCATCTCAAACCGGCGAAAGCGGTTCAAAAGCAGGCGTGTACCTTAATCAAGATCTGTTCGGAACAACGGACAAGGAAACAATGCTTCTTTACAGGGGAAATGTGAAGGCTGCAATAAACAAAGGCATTATGCCTCACCGTAAATGGCATTTGGAATTTGACACCGGGGTATTCCCGAATTTTGAAGAAGTTCTTTCGGATACCGCCGAGCCGATTGAAAAAGCCACTCACATTTGTAATATTATAACGCTTCCCGGAACATCGGAGCGTGTTATGCTTGTAGCGCTTCCTATCAGAGGCGACGGCGGCCGCGTTTACGGCATCTGCGGCTTTGAAGTAAACGAAAGCGTTTTTAAGTCCGCACACGCACAGCCGTCCACGCTTCCGCACATAACCTGCATATTCTCCCGCTCGGGCGATGAAGAAATCAATATCAAAGAGGGATTAAGCTGCGGAGCAAAAAACGGATATTTTCTTGCACCTAAGGATTCCCTCAAAATCAAGCCGCTGAAAAAGGGGCTTGTCGCTTTAAAAAATGAATACGGCGTATATATCGGCATGACGAGAAACACAACTCTTTATTCCGAAAACACACCTTATTCTATTACGGTTATGATGCCGTATGCGGATTATTCCGGGCTGGAAACGAAAAACACCATACAGCTTATACTCATAATTCTGATTTTGGGATTTGCTGTTTTAAGCCTTAGCCTGTATTTTTCAAAACGATTTATCCTTCCGATAAAAAAATCGCTTGACAAAATAAAGCAATCCGAAAAGACATATTCCGACGAAAGTCAAAGCGGTATTATGGAAATTGACGACCTTTTTGCATTTCTTGCCGGAAAGGATAACGAATATCAAAAAATCTTCGATGAGCATTCCGAAAAAAACGAGAGTCTGCAAAGCGAGATTGAACGCATCAGAACCGAAAACAAGCGTCTGATGAAAGAGCATAAAAATATCATCATACAGGATGATTATGATCATTTCTGTTCGGGTTTACGCAGCCTTACTCCCAAGGAGAGAACAATATTTGACCTCTATCTGGAGGGAAAAACCGTTCCTGAAATTTTACAGATTGCAGAAGTTAAAGAGAGTACACTTAAATACCATAACGGCAATATTTACAGCAAGCTCGGCGTTTCCTCAAAAAAGCAGCTTCTTAATTTTGCGGCACTGTATGCACGGGAAAAATAATAACAGAGCCACACAACAGAGAATAATTCTCGGTTGTGTGGTTCTTTCATACAGACAGCGAAAGGCATATAGAAATGCTCCCCGCCGTCTTTTGTTTTTAATAGCACCTCGGTCTTGCCGCGAAACCGAAACCGCTGTTTGTTGTAATAACGACATTATTATTACCGCTCGAACAATGGATAACAAGAATGTTTCCGTCAGCGTCCTTTCCGGCAACAATTCCGACGTGCGATAAATCACCGTAAAAGGCTAAATCCCCGGCTTGAGAGCTGTCCCAAGATATTCGGCTGTACTTTGCGATTTGCCCTTTCGTTCCGTGTCCTATGCCGGAAGCATTAAACCCGGAATTGATAAAGCTCCAAGTAACAAACCCCGAACAGTCAAGCCCGAAAGGTCTTTTTGTCCCGGTTGTTTTACTGCCCTCCGCCGATACTGTTTACTTGTACAATGCGGTAAAGTATATCATAAAAAATTTAAAAAAAGCATATTCCTCATATTGCCGTATAAGAAACTACAATCAAACCATATCGTGTATTTTGCGTGTATGAATGATTAGGATATTGAGAGAAGTTTGAACTTCTCCGCCGGCAAAAAGCAAGTCATTTTATGGCTTGCTCAGACTGTCGAAAAAGTCCGGAAAAGTCTGGGCTTTTTCGACAGTCTGAAGAGAGTATTTATACTCTCTTTTTTATATTTTCTCCCTTATATCCTCGCCCAAAATCGAGAGGAGCAGGAATGACGAATTAACACGCGACTTCACGCGCGGAGAATAAAAATTCTCAAGGTCGGCAAGAGAAAGGTTTGAACTTATAACCGTGCTTTTTTTGCTGTCGGCGCGCGAATTGATTATATCAAAAAACGCCGCCTTTGCAAATGTGGTGGAAAACTCGGTGCCGAGGTCGTCTATAATCAGCATATCGCAGTTGTAGATGTAATCGTAAAACTGCGAAAAAGCGTTTCGGTCAACGCGCATAAATTTATAGTCCTCCAAAAACGAAAACAAACGGTACGCGCTTTGATAAAGCACCGTATTTCCGCGCGAAATAAGGTAGTTTGCAATACAGCACGAAAGGTACGTTTTGCCCACTCCGGCATTTCCCGAAATATAAATTCCGCGCTTATTTTTCGAGAAATTCTCGCAGAATTTTTTGCACGCCATAAGCACTTCTTTTATGTTTTCAAGAGGCGTAATTCCAAGATTGTTTTCGTCGCGGTCGGGGTAATAATCAAGCTTAAATTTATTGAAAGTGCATTTTTTGTTTTCGTCGGTCATATGCGAAAGTTCGTATAACTTTTCAACAAGGCGCGTTTTCATACATTTGCACATTTTGCCGTCAGCATATCCCGTGTCATTGCAGATTTTGCAGTCGGCAGACGGGTTTATGTAGCTCGGGTCGATATTGTTTTTTGCAATATACTCCTCGCGCTCGGCTTTTAAGCGCGAGAGCGTTTCGAGCATTTCTTTTGAAACGTCCTCCGCCGTGCGCGTTTTGTCTATAATTTTTCTTGCACAGCGCAGTGCGGTGAGCGAAATATCGGTGTCAATCTCTTCAAGGCGCGGGTGCTCGGCATACAAAATTTTCTTTTTGCTCTCGTATTCGTTTTCGTTTCGTTCTTTTTTCTCGAAATATTCCTCCGAAAGCTCCTGTTTGAGCATTTTTGCAATGTCCATTATGCCTCTCCTTTCGCGATGTATTCACGGCGCTTTTTAATCATATTAAGGTCGTTTTCGTCAAGGTCTTTGCGCTCGGTATAATTCAAAAATCCGCCTTTTGCCTGCTTGGACTTCGGCTTGTCAAACGTGCCGTCCAAAATCGACTGCAAAACGCTTGTCATATACGGATACGACAGCTTTTGCGTGTTGGTCACCGTCACGTCGTACGCTTTTTTTATCATATCAAGGTCAACCGACATATCGTTTATCCATTTTGAGATATATTTTAATTCCGTTTCGGTAAAATTTCGGTCTTTTATCTGGAAAATATTTTTAATTTTGGTTTTGACAAGGTTAAATTCTTTTGCCGCGCGAAGATGCGCTTTTGCCTTGTCGAGCGTGTCTATGCCCTTTTCCGACCACGAAACGGCAACCTTTTCGATGTATCGCATATTTGTTTTGCCGATTTGCGCGCAGTGCTCCAAAATCATCAGCACAACCTCTCGCGGAAGTCCCAGCCAGTCGTACATACTGTATAACGTGGTGATTTCGGTGGTGCTTAAGGGGCGGTTTAAAATTCCCTGAGCGATTTGATACATATTTTTCATATCGTCGTTTTCCTGTATACAGCGCGTAACGTCCTTTGCCGCATATTTCGGCGTTGCGTGCGCCTTTTTGTCGGCGGTATTTTCGGCGTCTGTGCAGGACAAAAATTCTATCTCGTAGCCGAGCTTGGTTTTTTTGAAATCCACAATTCCGACCTGTTTCCAGTATTCAAACGCGTTTATAACGTCGCTTTCGAGAATGTTAAGCTTTGACGCGATGCTCTCGATTGTGATTTCATAGCCCGTGTCAAACGATAAACGGAGCGCGTATATGTAAACCTTAACGTAAACCGCATTTGCGCTGGGCATATATTTATCCGCAAACGCATACGGCACGGGAAAGGTGTTTGATTTATTGTTTATTTTTATGCTCGGCATAACTTTGATAACTCCTTAAAGTGAGATAAAGTAAGTATATCACACTTTTAAAAAAATTGATAGTGCTAATTTGACAAAATTTTTATTGTTTTTTTGGTAATTTTCTATTTGCTTTTGACTTTGTTTGTGATATAATAAAAAAGGTGTAATATTTTTTGCCGTATTACATCGGTTTTACATATGATAAATTAAGGATTTTTCCTATATAAATAAAGGGGTTTTTATGTTGAAAAAGAAAATTTGCGTAATCTTCGGCGGAGAGTCTACCGAATATGAAATTTCTCTGCGCTCGGCTACATCGATTATAAACGAGCTTGACAAAGAAAAATACGACATTATGACCGTCGGCATAACGCGCGGCGGAAAGTGGAAAGAATACACCGGCAAGGTTGAAAACATCATCTGCGACAAGTGGTATGACGACAGCCTTAAAGACGTTTCGGTCGACCTTGGCGGTGCGGACGGAGCGCTTATCGTTTACGGAAACGGAAAACTTGAAAAGGTTAAAATCGACTGCGCGTTTTTGGGACTTCACGGCGCAAACGGCGAGGACGGCACGGTGCAGGGTATGCTTAAACTTGCGCACATTCCGTATACAGGTCCCGATATGCTCACCTCCTGCCTCGGTATGGATAAGGCATACACAAAAATTATGCTCGAAAGCGCGGGCATTGACCAGGCAAAATGGGTGACGGTGAACGACTACGACCGCGACGAAATTATGAAAAAAGTTGTGGACGCGGAGGAAATTCTCGGCTATCCTATGTTTGTCAAACCGGCAAACGCAGGCTCGTCAATCGGCATAGGCAAAGCGAAAAACAGAGATGAGCTTATGAGCGCAATCGACAACGCGTTTAAATTTGACAGACGCATTATCATAGAAGAATTTTTGTCGGGCAGAGAGGTTGAGTGCGCGGTTATGGGCAAACGCGGAGTTGTGAGAGTGTCGTGCGTGGGCGAAATCAAGGCGGCAAACGAATTTTACGACTACGAAGCGAAATATTCCGACAAGGTTGAAAGCAAGCTTATAATTCCGGCAGAATTTAAAGACGGCATTGAACAACGCATAAAAGACACGGCGAAAAAGGCGTTTATCGCGCTGGACGGCAAAGGATATTCGCGTGTTGACTTTTTTGTGAACGAGGACGACGGCACGGTGAAACTCAACGAAATCAACACACTTCCGGGCTTTACAAGCATAAGTATGTTCCCCAAGCTTTTTATGCACGAGGGATTTTCGTATGCTGAAATTTTAGACAGACTTATAGAAATCGGTATGGAGTAAAATTATGGATAACAGATACATAGGCGTCTTTGATTCGGGCGTCGGCGGACTTACTGCGGTAAAAGAGCTTATAAAAAAACTTCCCGGCGAAAACATTGTGTATTTCGGCGACACGGGACGCGTGCCGTACGGCACAAGGTCGAACGAAACCATCATTAAATACGCGGTCAGCGATATGAATTTTTTGAAAACGCACGATATTAAACTTGTTGTAATCGCGTGCGGAACGGTAAGCTCGGTTGCCATAGAAACACTCAAAAGTATGTTTAACATTCCGATAATCGGCGTTGTTGAACCGACTGCAAAAGCGGCGGCAAAGGCGACAAAAAACAAAAAAATAGGCATAATCGGCACAAGCAGTACGGTTGCGAGCGGAAAATACGAACAGGCAATCGGCGAAATTGATAAAGACATTTTTGTGCACAGTATCGCCTGCCCTATGTTCGTTCCGCTTGCAGAGAACAATATGGCAGACTCCGAGGCGGCTTATCTTATCGCAAAAGAATATCTTTCGGGCTTTGACGGTATGGATATTGACACGCTTATTCTCGGCTGCACGCACTATCCGCTTTTGAAAAATACGGTAAGGCGCGTTATGGGCGATAACGTTGCGCTTATCGACGCAGGCAAATCCACGGCGGATTTTGCGGCGCAGAAACTTCGCGACGAAAACAGTTTTGCCGAAAAGAAGGCAGATGAACAGTACAAATTTTTTGTCAGCGACTCGGTTGACGGATTTTTGAATGTTGCTAATATATTTCTTGACAAGGACATCGGAAAAATGATTGAAAAGATAGACATAGAGAGGTATTAGAAAGTGGAAAAAAAGAACGTTTTGATAAATATTAAGGGCAAACAGCGAAACGCGGAGGACGAAAAAGAGGACGTTGAGCTTGTGACCGAGGGCGTTTTTTACAAGGAGAACGCGCGGTATTATCTCGTTTATACCGAATCGGAGGTCACGGGTATGGACGGCACCACGACGACGGTTGAAATCGAGCGCGAAAAGGTGTCGATAATAAGAAGCGGTTCGGTGAACAATCAGCTTTTGTTTATTCCCAACCGCAAAACGACGTCTTATTACAACACGCAGTTCGGCAGTTTTTCGGTGAGCGTTTTAAGCACCGAGGTGGGCGTTGACGTCACCGACGACGGCGGTGTTGTTAACGTCGGCTACAAAATGGACATCAATGACGCTTTTGCAAGCGAAACCACACTTTCGATAAATATAAAAGAAGCTTAATCTACGGCTTAAAAGGAGAAAAATATGGACATTACGGCTAAAATAAAAGACCAGATAATTTCGGCAATCGGCAATTCGTGCGCGGTTCTGGAGGATAAAAAGGTTTTCAAATTCGACGAGCAGGGCTATCTTCTGCCTATCGAAATTGAAATTCCCAAAGACAAGAAAAACGGCGACTTCTCAAGCAATATCGCAATGAAAATCACAAAGCTTGTCAAGAAAAATCCGCGCGAAACCGCACAGTTAATTCTCGATAACATCGACCTTGAAGACACATACATCGACCGATGCGAAATCGCAGGCCCCGGATTTATCAACTTTTACCTTAAAAAAGACTGGCTTTACGACGCGCTTAAACTTGCTCATAAAATGGGCGCGGACTACGGCAAAACCGATATGGGCAACGGCGAAAAAGTGGTTGTCGAATTTGTCAGCGCAAACCCCACCGGTCCTATGCATATGGGCAACGCGCGCGGAGGCGTTATCGGCGACGTTTTGTCAAATATTTTAAAATGCGCGGGTTACGACGTTACAAAGGAATTTTACATCAACGACGCGGGCGCGCAGATTGAAAAATTCGGCTATTCGCTCGAAGCGCGCTATATTCAGGCGCTAAGGGGCGATGATGCAGTGGAATTTTCGCCCGACTGGTATCAGGGCGACGACATAAAAGAGCACGCGAAAAACTATATTGAAAAATACGGCGATATTCTTCTTGAAAAGGACGGCGAAGAGCGCAGAAAAGCGCTTGTTGACTACGCTTTGCCGATAAATATTGAAAATCTTAAAAAAGGACTTCTCGACTACAAAATTTCGTACGACGTGTGGTTTCCCGAAAGCACGCTCCACAAAGACGGCGAAGTTAAAGAAACTATTGACGCGCTCAAAAAGAGCGGTTTGACATATGAAAAAGACGGCGCACTTTGGCTTAAAGCCACCGATTTCGGCTGTGAAAAAGACGAAGTTTTAATCCGTCAGAACGGTATTCCCACCTATTTTGCGGTGGATATTGCATATCACCGAAACAAATTCGCAATCCGAAAATTCGACAGAGCGATAAACGTTTGGGGCGCGGACCATCACGGTCACGTTGCGCGTATGAAAGGCGCTATGAACGCAATCGGTCTTGACGGCGACAAGCTTGAAATTGTGATTATGCAGCTTGTCCGCCTTATGCGAAACGGCGAAATCGCACGTATGAGCAAGCGCACGGGAAAGATGATTACGCTTTCCGACCTTATCGAAGAAATCGGCGTTGACGCGGCGAGATTTTTCTTTAATCTGCGACACAGCGAGAGCCACCTTGATTTTGACCTTGATTTGGCGGTTGCGCAGAACAGCGAAAACCCCGTTTTCTACGTTCAATACGCGCACGCACGAATTGCAAGCATTATAAATTCGCTCAAAGAAGACGGCATTTCGTTTGACGAAAATGCGGATTTAACCGTTCTTACCGAGCCCGAAGAGGAAGAATTGACGGCGAAAATAGCAATGCTTCCCAACGAAATCTGCATCTGCGCCGAGAACAGCGACCCCAGCAGAATTACACGTTACGTGCTCGATTTGGCGTCGCTTTTCCATTCGTTCTACAACGCGCCCAAATGCAGGGTTAAAAACGAGGACAAAAACTTAACGCTTGCGCGTCTTTACCTCATCACGGCGGTTAAAACGGTTATCAAAAACGTTTTGGACATTCTCGGAATTGACGCGCCCGAAAAAATGTAAATTTTAAAAAGGTGAATAAATTGAAAATAAGAAAATTTGTTTGTCTTGCGCTTGTGCTTTTGCTTATCGGGCAAAACGCGCTCTGCGCAAAGCTTTACGGCGACAAAAAGGCTGACTTTTCCCTTTCGTACGACGCAGGCGAAAATGCGGACATTCTTATGCTTTTGAAAAAACTCGGCATATTTGACGGCGAATATCTGCCCGACCGCGGTATGGCATACGAAAAAGCGGTGAAAATTTTCGGAATTGACGAAGATGACGGCGGAAACGACGGCAAAATTTTGACAAACGAAGATTTTTTCCGTCTGTGCGCGGTAAGCTTTAATCTCAAAAGCGAAAACAGCCAAAAACTCTGTGATTTTTACGATTTTGCGCTTTGCAGTGCAGAAAACCGCGGATACGTTTCGGCATATCTTGAAAGTTACGAAAAATGCGAAAATCTCGACGGCAAAAAGCTTTTGCGCCCGAAAAATGAGCAAACCGAAAAGGATTTTTTCGCAAAGCTTGCGCTTTTTGACGCGGAAATCGCAAAAAAACACGGATATGATGTCACGAACGGCAAAATAAGCGATGTTTCCGCAATGGGAAGCGAAAAAACAATTTCGCTCACAAACGGAAGCGACGTTGTCACAAAGGAAAACGACCTTATTTTATACATCGGCGACAAGCCCGAACAGGGGTGCAGTGTATTGTGCTTTGCAAAAGACGGTACTTGCTTTGCTTTAAAAATCAAAAAGAATGACGAAAACCGCTTTAAAACGGGCGGAATTTACAAAGGCGACGTTTTTTTATATGACAAAAGCGGACACAAAATAATTTTCAAAAATCTTAAAAAATATCAGAAAGGCGAATTTATGCCGGCCGCCGAAAACGGCGTTCTGACAGGCTTTGACGCATTTTCAAACTTTCTGGTTTACGAAAATTATTCCGATTCGTCGCAGGACAAAATAAACCGCTTTCTTTTAGACCGCGAAGCCGTGTTTTTTACTATGATTGACCAATACGGCAGCGAAAAAATATGTTATATAATTTATGTGGGATAAGGTGAAAATATGAAAATAAAAAACAAAATTTTATCGTTAATTCTTGTGTTAAGCATAATTTTTTCAAGCGTTCCCTGCTTTGTTTATGCCGAGGATTTGCAGACAAGCGAGAGCGCACAGAGCGAAAACACGGGCGAAAACACCGACGGAAATACAGACGAAAACACTGCGGAGGATAAATCCGACGGCGAACTTAACCTTGACACCTTTGAAAACTCGCTTATCGACCGCACGCTTAAAATGCTTGAACAAACGTATAAATACGACGTTGAGGCAAAGGACGTTTACCGCAACGCACTGCGCGTTATTTTGGCAAAACACCCCGAATATCTCGACGACGCGCTTAAAGGAATTTTTTCAAATCTCGACCCTCACAGCGAATATTACACCGCCGAGGAATACAACAAATTTATTGAGGGCATAAACAACGAATACTACGGTATCGGCGTTATCGTCACCGCTGTTGACGGCGGTTTGAAGGTTGTGCGCGTAATTAAAAATTCGCCTGCGTCGGGCGCCGGAATTAAAAAGGACGATCTTATCGTAAGCGTCGGCGGAGTAAATATCGTCGGAATGGGCATCAACGAGGCGAAAAGCCACATTATCGGCGAACAGGGAAGTGAGGTTTCGGTCGATTTAATCCGCGACGGCGAAAATATGACGTTCAGTATGAAACGTGACCTTGTGAACGACGAATCGGGATTTTACGACGTTATCGACGGCAAAATCGGCTACATACTTTTGTATTCGTTCGAGGGACACAGCTCCGATTTTATATCCGAGGCGCTTTCCTATTTTGACACTCTCGGCATCACAAAGGTGATTTTCGATTTACGCAGCAACCCCGGCGGTTCGCTTGCCGAGCTTGTGAAAATCGGCAATATGCTTTTCCCGAAAGGTCCGATTATTTCATTTGAATACAAAGACCCGAAAAAGAATTTTTCGTTTGACTCCGACCTTGAAAACCCGAAATACGACATCATCGCGCTGATAAACGGCAACAGTGCAAGCGCGTCGGAGGCTTTTGCCGGTGCGGTTCAGGATACAAACGTCGGCATTGCGATAGGCGAGCAGTCGTACGGCAAGGGCACAAAACAGCTTGTGAGCAGAATTATTTCGGGCGGAGGCGTAAGGCTCACCGACTCGGAATATCTCACCGCGGGCGGACGTCACATAAACGGTGTGGGAATTACGCCCGACATTTACCTTAAAAACCGCGTTGTGAAGTATGACAGAAAATATTACGCGCCCCTTGTTCACGACAGAATTTTGTCGCAGGGCGACACGGGCGAGGACGTTTTGTGCTTTAAACAGCGTCTTGACGCGCTCGGATTTTTCGTTGAAATTCCCAACGATGAATTTGACGAAAATATGTATTACGCGGTTAAAGATTTTCAGCAGATGACGGGACTTTACCCCTACGGCGTGCTCGATTTCACCACCCAGCTTAAAATCGAGGAGGTTTTAAAGCAGTGCGAGGTTGAAATTGACGACCAGCTTGCAAAGGCGGTTGAGGTGTTTAACTACGGCTCGACGGCTGAATATATGAAAAAATATAAGGAAGAAAATTAGTATGGAAAAACTTATCGACCTTCATACACATTCAAATAAATCGGACGGCTCGCTTTCGCCGTCCGAGCTTGTTATGTACGCAAAAAATCACGGGCTTTCGGCAATCGCGCTCACCGATCACGACACGACGGACGGCGTGAAAGAGGCGGTTTTAACGGGAAAAAGAGAAAATATCGAGGTTGTGACGGGGATTGAACTTTCGGCGAAATCCAAAACCGAAACGCACATTTTGGGATATTTTATCGACGTTGACAACGAAAATCTGCAAAAAGAACTTGCCGACCTTAAAAGAGTGCGGTGCGAGCGCAACAGGGAAGTTGAACAAAATCTTATAAAAATGGGTTTTGACGTATCGCTTGCCGAGGCGGAAAAGCTGTCCGGGGGCGGTACGGTGGGACGTGCGCATTTTGCGCGCGTTATGATGAACAAAGGATACGTCAAAAGCGTGAAAGAAGCGTTTGACAAGTACCTTTCAAGCGGAAAGGGCGGTTATTCGTCCAATCAGAAAATCACTGCCGAGGAGGCGGTGGAAATTATAAAAAACGCCGGCGGTATGGCATTTGCGGCGCATTTACACCTTATGAAACGCGCCGACGACGACCTTTTTGAATTTATAAAGTCGCTCAAAAATGCAGGTCTTGACGGCATTGAGGGATTTTACACCGAATACACGCCCGAAATGCACAAAAAATATCTTGACCTTGCAAAACGGCTCGGTCTTAAGATTTCGGGCGGTACGGATTTTCACGGTGCAATGAAACCGCACATTGAGATAGGCACAGGTTTGGGAAATTTGAAAATTCCGTATACGGTGTTGGAGGATATGAGAAGATAACGGGACGATGCGAGCATCGTCCCCTACATTTTTTCCAAAATATACAAACTCCTTTTGGGAGCAATGCTCCGCCCTTGACCCTTATGACAATCATATCATATCAACAATAGGTCGTCGTTATTCTCTTGAATTAAACTCCTTCTTTTATCACTTGCCAAATATCCGCGCTTTCAAAGCCTCTGCGCCACGACGCAACACCTGCAAGCGAATATTTTCCGACAAGCGAAATTTTATTTTTTATCGACGTTTCGTCCTCCATATAAATTTTATAGTCATATTCTCCGTCCGGCCAAGTGTAAATATTCTGCCCTATTTTCGCGTCATAGCGCACGTTTGCGCCGTTTTCCGACGCGGTTTTTTTCGCATAATCCATCGACACGGCACTTGATTTCACAACCTTGCCGTTCTTTTCCTGCCAAATGCGGACATAAAACGGCACACCTAAAATCAGCTTATCCGCACCGACCTCATTAAGCGTGGTTTTCACGACATCTTCCGCCCAGTCAAGCCCTGCAACGGGTCCGCTCGTTTTGCTCCAGTTCCCGTTTTGGTCGTACGCCATAATTGCCGTGTAATCGGCATAAACACCGAGTTTATCGCGGTCGTAGCACAGCGACCAGTTTCCGCCCGTTTTGTCGTATTTGTTAATATCAACGCTCGTCACAAGTCCGAGTCTGCGCAGTGCAAGCGACACGGCGCGGACGTGGTTTGCAAACGCGTATTTGTCTCTCATATTTTCAAAATCAATGTTAATGCCGTCCGCCTTTGTTTCCGCAAGACCTTTAATCAAAAACCTAACCGCCGAATTTTTCGCGCTGCCGCTGTTTAGAAATTTTGCGGTGTCGGATGAATTAAAATTGTTTCGGTACGCAATCCACACGTCATAGCCGTTTTTCTGCGCATAATCAAGATACTGTGCGCTCGATTTGTCGGTGATTTTCAGCGTCGTTTGCTTATCCTGATAAACGGTTTCGGAATTTTTGTAACTGTTGTCCGAAATAATTTCGTACCACGTCGGCGACACGACGTTCACACCGTCCGGCGCATACGACGGCACACCGCCGAGCACCTCCCACGTAAGGTTGATTTTTTCATTTAATTTCAAGCTTTCTTCGGTTTTATAAACCGTCCATTTACCGTTTTTTCTCATCATTTTCACGGTCGTTTCGCCCGTGTATACGCGCATTTTTCCGCTCCCGTCACTGTATTTTGCATCAAAACTTATATCATACGAAAACTTTGCGTATGCGGTGGAATTTTTCACTTCATAGTCGGAAATTTTAACATTTTCAACCGTTCTGTCCGCGGTAAAGCCGAGCGAGTACGCGTAGTCCGCAGCCTCATCTCTGTAAACATTTTCCGTGCTTTCCGCACCGCTTGTATCTATGCCGTTGCCCGTGACAACGTAGTTTTCCGCCGACTTTAAAACGCTCGTCACAGGGTCGGCTTTTCCGTGGTTTCCTTTTGTCAAATAAATCATTTTTGCACACTCCGAGCGCAAAGCAAAGCCCTGCGGATTGAAATTTTTATTTTCGTCGCCCGAAATTATTCCGAGCCCGTACACCTTTTCAAGCTCGTCAAGATAGAGATATTTTGACGAAATATCCTTAAAATCCGCCTTTTTGTAAGCGTCCTTGTCGGCAAGCACACGCGCAGTTATTATGACGATTTCTTCGCGAGTGATATTTTTGTCACCGTTAAAATATCCCCGTTCGTCACCCTTTATAATGCCGTTTTGCACTGCAATTCCGATGTTTTTGTAAAAAATATCTTTCTTTTTAACGTCGGGAAAATCCACCGTACCGTCAAATAAATCAACGTCGTAAAGCGCACGGGTTATCAGCGCGCAAAATTCACCGCGCGTTATGTTTTCCTCGGCGCGCGAATTGCCGTTATCACCTGCCATAATGCCCATATCAAACAGCTCGTCAATGTATTTTTCCGCCCAGTGACCGTCGGTGTCCGAAAGATAAGAAAGAGATGTAAACCCCTCCGCGCCCGCCGAAAATGCAGACATACAAAGTGCAAGCGCACAGATTAAAGCCAAGAATTTTTTCATATGTGAACCCCCGATATGTTTTTGTATATCTCAAATTATATCAGATTTTGCGCATATCGGGCAACGCACAATATTTTCCTATATCATTTTTGTAATCTCTTTTTTCAGCCGAACGATTATGCGTTTTTCAAGGCGCGAAATGTACGACTGCGAAATTCCGAGCATATTTGCAACCTCTTTCTGCGTCTTTGCCGCCGCACCGCGCACGCCGAAACGGAGTTCCATTATGCGTTTTTCGCGCGGCGAAAGCTTGTCGAGCGCAATGAGCAAAAGCTCTTTGTCCACCTCGTTTTCAATGTTCTGGCACACCACGTCCGCGTCGGTGCCGAGAATATCGGACAAAAGCAGTTCGTTGCCGTCCCAGTCAACGTTAAGCGGTTCGTCGATTGAAATTTCAACCTTGCGGTTGCTGTTTTTGCGCAGATACATCAGAATTTCGTTTTCAATACACCGCGACGCATAGGTTGCAAGCTTGATTTTTTTGTCGGGTTTAAACGTGTTTATCGCCTTGATAAGCCCGATTGTGCCGATTGAAATTAAGTCCTCCGCGCCGACGTTTGTGTTCTCGAATTTTTTTGCGATATACACAACAAGGCGCAGATTGTGCTCGATTAAAATATTTTTCACGTCCTTGTTGTTTTCGTCAAGACGCGCTATGTATTTTTCCTCCTCCTCTTTTGAAAGAGGCGGCGGCAAAGTGAGCGAACCGCCGATATAATGCACTTCTCCGCGTCTTAAAAGGCGCAGTATGTATGAAAAAATTTCTCTAATTTTCACCTAAAAATCCTCCGTTTCAAGTGTTTTAAAAATTAAAACTGTTTTGGTTTGCCGACGGAATATGCAATGCTTCGGGGCTTATCAGCGCGTTGTACGAATGACCGTTTGAAAGCGGTCTTGCACAAATCCCTATGCAGACGTTTGAAACAACGCTTTTTCCCACGGTGATACTGTCGGGCTTAAACCCCAGCATTATGCCGTTTTCTGCGCCGAGCGAGGTAAACGGTATCATCCGTATGCGCCTTTCAAAATCGGTGTTTTTAACCGCCTCCGACACCGTTTCAAGGTCGTTTTCTTTTTTTTCGCGGAAAACTTCGATAAGCGCGCCGGGCAAAAGTTTTTTTACGCTCTCAAGCTCGGCAACCACCACGGGAGAATTTGTTATCGGGTCGATAAGTAAGTTTCCCGTGTCAACCAGCGCGTTTAAATCCGCGCTGTTTCGGCAGATTTCCACTCTTATGCGCCGATACGAAAGATTTTTGTCGCGCTTGTATATCGCAAACCCCGTTTTCATCGCTATATACGCAACCAGACAGGAGAAAAACAAAATTTTCCATGGCAGTTCAAAGTAAAAAATGCCGTTGTTGAGCGCTCCGCCGTATTTTAATCCTGCGTCGGTGAAATAGAAAAGCGCGAGCGTGACACCGCCGAACAGAAACGACGAAAGATAAAACACAAGCGCGGTTTTCACCGTCAGCACCGCGTTTTTTGCGCCGTATGCAATGAGTATCAGCAAAAACGAGGCGATTATTTTAAACGCGCACCCGTACAAAAATTTTATCTGCGGAAAAAACATAAAACACGCGTAAAGCGCGCCGACAATTGCCGCCGTAACAAGACGTACGTACGATTTTTCGCGCCGCATAATTTTGCCCGTTATAAGCAAAAGCACATAATTTACAACAAAATTTATCACAAACAAAACATCTATGTAAACTGTCATAAACCGCCCTCCCATACCGATATTTTATCACAGCGCAAACAATAAAAATGTCAAAAAAGCGCATATACAAAAATGTATTTTTATGCGCATAACATTGCATAAAAATACAAAATAACCATAAAAACAACTTTGACACACACCTATGTGTGCATATTGCATAAATAAGGCGCTGATGTGTTGATTTTTGCGGTAAGATGTGGGATAATAGACTAACAACAATGTATTAAAATGAAAATTATTTTCACATTTTTTAAAAAATATTAAAAAGAAGGCGAAAATTATGATAAGAGCAGGAGTTTTGGGCGCAACGGGTTATGCGGGAATTGAAACGGTGCGCATACTTTCAAACCACCCTACGGCGGAAATTACATTTGCGGCGTCAAAGACATATGCGGGCAAAAAAATTTCGGACGTTTACCCAAATTTAAAAGGCGTTTGCGATATTGTTTTGAGTGAAGTCGATATTGCGCAAATCAAGGAAAAATGCGACGTTGTTTTCACCGCGCTTCCGCACGGCGCGTCCAAAGAGGTTATCCCTTCGCTGTATGACGCCGGTGTGAAAATCATTGATTTGAGCGGAGATTTTCGCTATAACGACGAAAAAGTTTACGAAAAATGGTACGGCGCACCGCACGACTGTCCAAAGCTTTTGAAAAAATCGGTTTACGGACTGTGCGAACTGCACCGCTCGGAAATTAAAAATGCCGATATTATCGGCAATCCCGGCTGTTACACCACCTGCTCGATTATGGCGCTCGCACCGCTTTTAAACGCAAAAGCCGTTGACACGAAAAACATCATAATCGACGCAAAATCGGGTGTTACGGGCGCCGGCAGAACCACAAATCTTGACTATAGCTTTTGCGAATGTACCGAAAATATGCGCGCGTACAAAATTGCAGTGCACCGCCACACGTCGGAAATCGAACAGGAACTTTCGCTCATTGCCGGCGAGGAGATTTTGGTGTCGTTCACCCCTCACCTTGTGCCGTTAAAACGCGGAATACTCGCCACAAGTTATGCAAATTTGAACGGCGATTATACCGATGACGACATATACAAAATTTTTGCCGACTTCTACAAGGGCGAATATTTCGTGCGCGTTTTAAAAGACGCTCTGCCCGAAACAAATCACGTTGCCGGAAGCAATTTTATCGACATCGGCTTTAAGGTTGACAAAAGGCTCAAAAGGGTTGTTGTGTCAAGTGCGATTGACAATCTTTTCAAGGGCGCGGCAGGTCAGGCGGTGCAGAATATGAACATTATGTTCGGTCTTGACGAAAAATGCGGTATTGCGAACGGAGGTTTTTATTTATGATGGATTCTTACACCGAAGGTCTTATAAAAAAAGCAGGCATACTGGTTGAGGCGCTTCCCTACATTCAAAAACTCTACAAAAAAACAATCGTTATAAAATACGGCGGAAACGCTATGATAAACGACGAGCTGAAAAAAAGCGTAATCGAGGACGTTGTGCTTTTGAAATTCGTCGGCTTAAACCCCGTGCTCGTTCACGGCGGCGGTCCCGACATTTCAAACGCGCTCAAAACGTATCACGTTGAGAGCAAATTTATAAACGGTCTGCGCGTGACCGACGAGGACACAATGCACATTGCGCAGATGGTGCTTGTGGGCAAAACCAACAAAGAAATTGTGTCGCTTTTGAACGCAAAGGGCGGTAAGGCGATAGGTCTTTGCGGTCTTGACGGAAAACTTATTGAGTGCAAAAAGCTCTACACCTATGTTGACGGCAAAAAAGAGGACATCGGCTTTGTGGGCGAGGTTGAAAAAATCAACACAAAGGTGATAAAACTTCTCACCGACGACGAATATATTCCCGTTATCGCGCCCGTCGGAGTTGACGGAAACGGTCAGAGCTACAACATCAACGCCGACACCGTTGCGGCGGAGGTTGCAAAGGCGCTTAAGGCGGAAAAGCTTATCTATCTCACCGACGTTGACGGTGTAAAAGACAAAGAGGGCGAGGTTATGCCCGTTATTCCTACCGACGAGGTGGACGGATATATTGAAAAAGGCGTAATTTCGGGCGGTATGATTCCCAAAATTTTAAGCTGTAAAGATGCCGTTTCGCACGGCGTTAAAAGGGTTCATATCATTGACGGACGTATTCTCCACTCAATTTTACTGGAAATATTTACAAAAAAAGGTATCGGAACAATGATTACCGCAGACGAATTTCACGACTGATTTTTGAAAGGGAAATATAATGGCGCAAACCTTCGGAATAACTCTAAATCAAGTTTTAATGATGTTTATATTCCTTTTAATCGGCTATTTTGCGAAAAAGGGAAAGCTTTTAAACGACAGTGCCGGCGGTGTGATTTCAAATCTTTTGGTTTGGGTTTTTCTGCCTGCAATGTGCTTTAACACGTTTGCAACACAGTTTAACATCGCGTCGCTTTTTAAGAACATAAATTTCGTGATAATCGGCGCATTTGTGATGATATTTGAAATCGCACTCGGCTTTTTGTGGGCAAAGCTTATGACAAAAGACAAATTCGAGCGCGGAGTATACGCATACACGGTGATGTTTCCGAATTATACATATTTCGGTTATCCGCTCATTTTGGCGCTTTACGGCGAGGAATGGCTGTATTATGCAATGATGTTTATGCTTGTGGGCAACATTGTGTGCTACGTTTTGGGATTTTACATTCTCGACCCGACCAAAACAAAGCTCTCGTTCAAATCGCTTTTAAATCCGCCTATCGTGGCGACGGCAGTAGGAATTGTGTTCGGAATATTCGGCATAAAACTGCCGAAAGTTATGTCAACGGCGGTGCAGAACGCGCAAAACTGTATGGCGCCTATGTCTATGATTTTGGCGGGCTACGTTTTGTCGTCGCTTCCGCTCAAAAAAGCGTTCACAAACGTGAGAGTTTATCTTACGCTTTTTGTGCGAATGGTGTTTATACCTTTCTGCACGGCGCTTGCGCTTTATCTTTTGGGCTTTGACAAAACGGTGATTATCATATCGGCAGGAATGATGGCAATGCCGGCAGGATTGAACAGTATCGTTGTGCCTGCGTCGAAAGGGCTTAATTCCACCCTCGGCGCGTGCATTGCGCTTATATCAAACGTTGCCGCGCTGATAATTACGCCGGCTGCGTTTATGATTTTGGCTATGATATAACAAAAAAATCAGGGAGAAATCCTCCCTGATTTTTTTATTTGTCAACCGTGTTTTTATACGGTGTTCCTATAAATCCGACCTGTTTGAAATCGGCATAATTGTGACGCACAATATAGTCGATATACGACGAAATCACCTTCGCGGTGAGAATATATCCCATCGGATTAAGATGTCCGCCGAGGTAAAATCTCTTTCTGTAATCGTCGTCCATAACGGGAAAATATTTTTCCAAATCTATAACATACGAATTGTCAAAAATTTTAGTAAATTCTCTTAAAATCTTGTTAAACTCGGTAAATCGCGCTCTTGCTTTCACCGAATTTTCATCGGTTTTGTCGTTTCTCGGGAGCGTCACGAAAAAGAATTTCGCATCGCGCGAAATGATTTTATAACGCTGAATAACCCTCGCATACCAGCCCGTGACGGTGTCGGCATTTTTGGTGTAGTCGTCAAGGCAAACATCGTCGGTTGTGCCGATTGTTTTGTTCGCCGTCAAATTCAAATCGTTAACGCCGAGCGCTATTATGTAAGCCTGACCTGCCTTGTTTTTGTCCCACAAGCCGTTGTCGTCCGCAAAGGTTTTGCAGTACGCTTCAGCCGTCATACCGCCTTTTGAAAAATTATATACCTTGCACCCTGCCGCACGTGCGATAAACTGTCCCCAAGAATATTCGTAAAAGTCGTGATACGTTTTGTTTCCCTCGTCGTTTGTGCCCTCAAATTCTCCGCTCGAAAGCGAGTCGCCCACACAGCAGATTGTTCTGAAAATCGAGCAGAAACCGCCGTCGGTAACAAGATTATCGAGCGGTTTTTCATTTTTATCAAGCGTTATAATATCGTTGATGTTCATTTTATTTTCTCCAAAATTCCGTTTTTTTCATCATACACCAAATTTTTATCACTGTCAACCATTAAAAATTGTGTTAAAATAAAAGTGTAAGTTTAAAAATTAAAGGAAGTGAAAATATGCAAAATACCTGCATTACAAAAAATATGACAGATGCTTTCAAACACGCGCTGACAAATGCGGAAAAGAGGAGAATTAAAAGCGGTGTACTCTTTATTTCAAAAAACGGCAGTATTATTTGAAATTTTTGAAAATTCAAATTCAAATACCACTGCCGTATTTTTTATATTTTTATAAAATTTAAAAGAAAATTGTTTTCATACAAAAATCCCATAATCTGTGAATTTGAAACCGCGTCCGCAATCGGTGCAGCCGCCTCGGCAAACGAAAATGCCGCAATCAGCGCAGTTAAAACGTACAGCCACAAAAATCCCATTGCCGCGCCGACAACCGCACCGCCGAGCTTGTTTGCCTGTTTTAATATCGGCAGCGACGTTACCGCCGAAAGCGGTGCGCGCACAAATTTTATAACAAGTTTTATCACAAAATAAAGCAAAACGAACGTAACCACCAAAAACAGCGCGTTTGTCACGTTTTGCGCGATGATTTCCGCCGCACTGCTCTGCGCGATAACCTCGCCCTCGTGCGTTCCGCTTTTTAAAATCAACGGCAAAGGAAGGTTTAAAACACTCACTCCCGAAAAACGCTCCGCGATTTTTTCGCTCACCGTTTTAGCAACGCTTTTGCCGACCTCGCTTTCGCAAAGATATGTATGCACGGGTTTAAAAAATATAAACACCGCGAGCGACGAAACGAGATACGAGCACATATTAAGCAGTGTGATGACCAGTCCTTTTTTATAGCCAATCATCAGAAACACCGCGATAAAAACGATAATTACAATATCCGCCATAATCCGCCCTCCTGCCGGCTAATCAAAATATTCAAGCTGAACCAGCGCGCCCGAATGTACGAGCGCGGTTTTGTTGTTGCCGAAAAACTGTGCCGAAATAATGTCTTTTCCCGTTTTAATATACGATTTTTCCTTGTTGCCAGCGACGCGCATATACCTTTTGCCTGCAATGAGAACGTCGTTTCCCAAGATGTCGAGGCACACCGCCTCGCCCTTGTTTTTGAAATTTACAACCGCTTTTCCGCCGTCGTTGAACATCAAAACGTCCAGCGTTTCGGTGCCGAGGTTGCTGTCGCCTGCCGCCGCGGCAATTTTTCCGTCCTTGATTTTATATGCAAAAACCGTTTTGCTTCCGAAAGAATGTTGCCAAAGCCTGTTTCCGCCCGTCGAATAAACCGACACCGCGTTGTCCGAAACAACCGCGATTTTTGAACGTCCGATAAACTCAATCTGTGTGAAATTTTCGGTTGCGTCAGTGATTTTCGGTTCCTCTTGCGTCGTGTCAAAAATAAGAAGTTTGCTTTTTAACGCGCCGTCCGAATAGTCGAGCGCCGACGCCGCAAATGCTGTATTTGACGGCGAAAGTGTTATGTCGGTCACAAAATTCTCGGCGCTGTGCCACTTGTAAAACTCCTCGCCGTTTTTGTCGTACACAACAATTTCCGCCTTAAAGCCCTTTTCCTCGGTGAGAAGAGCAAAATATCCGTTTTCGTTCACCGCGCCCGTTAAAATATTTCCGCTTGCGGTTATGGGAATATTTTTTTTGCCGTTCATAAAAAACGCTTTTTCCGAGCCTTTGTGAAACACCAGAATTTTGTCGCCGTTGTGCTTAATAACGGGATTTTCGCCCGAAAAACCCGCGCTTTTTTCGCTTTTTAGCGAATGGGAATAAACGTTAATTCCCTCTTTTGTGCCGATAACCGCACGCGCGTCGGAAAGAGCCGTAACAAAGGTTCCCTCGGTGCTTCCAAGCTCCACGGTAGGGGTCTTGTATTCGTAATTTTTGTTGAAAAGCCTGATTGCCTTTGTGAAAAAAACGGGCGTTTGGTTTACGTAAACCAGCACAGATGCAAGAATGACAATCAAAATTACCATTAAAATTTTAATTCCGATTTTTCCCTTTTCGTTCATTTTAAAATCTCCGATACTTCGTATTTCACATCATAGAGGTAAAGTCCCTGCGGAGGGGCGGTTTCGCCCGCAAGACTTCTGTCGCGTGCAAGAATTATTTCGGGAATTTTTTCGCCGTCAAGCTTTCCCTCGCCTATTTTTTTAAGCGTGCCGACAATAATTCTTACCATATTATATAAAAATCCGTCCGCCGATATGAATATATTTATAAAATCGCCGTTTTCTGTTATGTCAAGCGAAAAAACGTTTCTCACAGTGACATCTTTTTCCCCCGTCATAAACGATTTGAAATCGTGTTTTCCCAAAAAATATTTCGCCGAACTGCGCATTTTTTCTATATCGAGCGCACTTTTGACCGTCCAGCAGTAATTGCGCATAAAAACATCGTATCTTCCGTTGTTAATGATATATTGATACGTTTTTGAAACGGTGTCAAACCGCGCGTGAAAGTTTTCGCCTACCTCGGTGCAGTACAGCGCGCGCACGTCATACGGAAGTGCAGTGTTAAGCGCAACCGCGACCCTTTCAGCCGGAATTTTGCACTCGGTGAAAAAGCTTAACGCGTATTTTTTCGCGTGAACGCCTGCGTCGGTTCGGCTGCAACCCGTGACGCTTATTTTTTCTTTAAAAATCTTAAATACCGCGTCCTCAACCGTTTTCTGCACGGTTATGTCCTCGGGCTGAATTTGCCAGCCGTGATAATTCGTGCCGTCGTATTCAAGATAAAGCAGTAAATTTCGCATAAATTACACCCTCACAAAAAGAGCAATCGCGCCTATTCCGACGATAAAAACAAGCATAAACGCGCACGCAATATAGTCAATCGGCGCGATTTTGAGCGTTTTAAGGCGCGTTCTGCCCTTTCCTCCGCGGTAACATCGGCACTCCATAGCCAGCGCCAGCTCGTCCGCACGGCGGAATGAGCTTATAAAAAGCGGCACCAAAATCGGCACAAGCGCTTTAATTCTCTTTATCACACTGCCGTTTTCAAAATCCGCACCGCGCGACGCCTGCGCCTTCATAATTTTGTCGGTTTCCTCCAAAAGCGTGGGGATAAACCTTATCGCAATGGACATCATCATAGCAAGCTCGTGCGCCGGGACGCCGATTTTTTTGAACGGCGAAAGCAGGCTTTCGATACCGTCGGTAAGCACAATCGGCGAGGTGGTGAACGTCAAAACCGACGTGCCGGCAACCAAAAATATCAGGCGCAGTGTCATTTTCACCGCCGTGTCAATGCCCTCAACCGTGATTTTAAAAATCCCGAATTTAAGCGGAACCGAGCCTATCTGTGCGATTTTTCCGTCGGTCATAAAAAGGTTTATCGCCGACGTGAAAATTATTATGAATATAAGCGGTTTAAGCCCTTTTAAATAAAGCTTTAACGGCACTTTTGACATAAGAATTACGCTATAGGTGAACACCGCAACGAAAAGATAGCCGGCGAAGCCTTTTGCGAAAAACACCGCTATGATATACGCAAGCGACGACATAATTTTCACGCGCGGATCAAGCTTGTGAATCGGCGAATCTACGGGAAAAAACTGTCCGAGTGTTATATCGTTAAGCATTTTTTGCCCCCTTAATGTAGTTTAAAACAGCGGTTTTCGCCTTTTCGACGGTATAAATATTTTCGCCGAGGTCAATTCCTTTTTCTTTAAGTTTTCGCACAACCTTGTTAATCTGCGGAACGGAAAGACCGTTTTTCTCCAACAATTCGGCGTTTTTAAACACATCGTCAACGCTCGCGTGCATAATAATCCTGCCGTCCGCCATAACCATAACGTTTTTGGCGATTTTCGCAACGTCCTCCATACTGTGCGAAATCCACACGACGGTAATTCCTTTTTCGTCGTGAAGTCTTTTTATCTGACCCAAAATTTCATCTCTGCCTTTGGGGTCAAGACCTGCCGTCGGCTCGTCCAAAATGAGAATTTCGGGGTTCATTGCAATAACGCCTGCAAGCGCAACGCGCCTTTTCTGACCGCCCGAAAGCTCGAACGGCGACGAATTTAAGACGCTTTCTTTAAGTCCCACAAGCTTTATAACCTCGTGAATGATTTTGTCGGTTTCGTCCGCCGAAAAACCCAGGTTATTGGGTCCGAACGCAATATCTTTGTAAACCGTTTCTTCAAAAAGCTGATATTCGGGATACTGAAACACAATCCCCACTTTGCCGCGGATTTTCGTAAGATTTACACCCTTTTGCGTAATATCCTCGCCGTCTATGTAAATTTTACCGCTGTCCGCCTTGACAAGCCCGTTAAGATGCTGGATAAGCGTGGATTTTCCCGAACCCGTGTGCCCTATAATGCCCACAAAATCGCCGTCGGGTATTTCAAAACTGACGTTATCGAGCGCGGTCTTTTCAAACGGCGTGCCTTTTGAATATATGTGAACTAAATTTTCAACCCTTATTGACATAATTTTAAAATCTCCTCAACACACTCGTCAACCTCTAAAATGTCGCTTTTTATATCAATGCCCTCCTTGCGCAGAAGATACGCAAGACTCGTCACCTGCGGAGTGTCCAGCCCGAGCGACTTCATTTTTTCCACGTCCGCAAAAACGGCGCGCGGTTTTCCGCTGTGCACAATTTTTCCGTCATCGATAACCACAATTCTGTCCGCCATAGCCGCCTCGTCCATATTGTGCGTAATCAGCACAATGGTCATACCGAACTCGGAATTTAAGCGTTTTATTGTTTTCATAACCTCGCGCCGTCCGATAGGGTCGAGCATCGCGGTCGGCTCGTCAAAAACTATCGTTTTCGGCTTCATTGCAATAACTCCGGCGATTGCAACTCTCTGTTTCTGACCGCCCGACAAAAGGTGCGGTGCGTGGTTTTTAAACTTCGTCATTCCAACCGCCTCAAGCGCATAGTCCACCCTCTTACGGATTTCCTCGGGCGCGACGCCGAGATTTTCCGCGGCAAAAGCCACGTCTTCCTCAACGATTGTCGCAACAATCTGATTGTCGGGATTTTGGAACACCATAGCGGTGTTTTGGCGTATATCCCAAATTTTTTCTTCGCATTTTGTGTCTGTTCCGTCCACCAAAACACGTCCTCCGCGCGGGAGATAAATTGCGTTGAAATGCTTTGCCAGCGTGGATTTTCCCGAACCGTTGTGACCCAAAATGCACAAAAATTCGCCGTCTTTTATTTCAAGGTCAATGCCCTTTAATATTAAGTTTTCCTCGTTTTGCTCCTCCTCAAACCAAAAGGTGAGGTTTTCGGTTTTAATCAATTTATGCACAACCTTTAAAATGTAAAATTATTTTGAAATCCATCTCGTTGCCGCTCCGCACGGCAGGCAAATTCCCGAATTTTTCACGGGAATTGCAATTTCGTCGTTGGTGACATATCCGCCGAATTTTGCCTTTGCCGAAAGCTCCAGAACGTTTTTAACCACCGTTGACGACACGTTTGACGTGTAGGAATTTACAATCATAAAAAGCGGATTGTCCGACAAAAGGCTCATACACTTTTCAATGAGCGGATAGAGCTCGTCCTCAAACTTCCAAACCTCGCCGTTCGGACCTCTGCCGTAGGTCGGAGGGTCCATAATTATCGCGTCATATTTGTTTCCGCGCCTTATTTCACGGCACACAAATTTTATAACATCGTCGACAATATAGCGTATCGGCGCATCTGCAAGCCCCGACGATACCGCGTTTTCCTTTGCCCACAAAACCATACCTTTCGCCGCGTCAACATGCACCACCGACGCGCCCGCCTTCGCCGCCGCAACTGTTGCACCGCCCGTATAAGCGAAAAGATTCAACACCTTTATGTCACGGTTTGCGTTTTTGATTTTTTCGTCTATAAAGTCCCAGTTAACCGCCTGTTCGGGGAAAATTCCCGTGTGCTTAAAGCCCATAGGCTTAACGTTGAAGGTTAAATTTTTATATTTAATCTGCCACGCGCCGGGAAGTTTTTTGTTGTATTCCCAGCTTCCTCCGCCCGATTTACTGCGGTGATAGTGCGCGTCGCACTTTTCCCACTCCGCTTTGTGCTGTTTTTGAGGCCAGATGATTTGAGGGTCGGGGCGCACCAGGGTGAAACTGCCCCATTTTTCAAGTTTTTCTCCGTTTGCACAGTCTATTAACGCGTAGTCCGACCATTCGTTTGCCAGTAGCATATAAATTCTCTCCAAAAAATTATATTTAATTATTTATTATACCATTTTATCCCCGTGCCGTCAATCTTTTGCGCGCAAAAAAACAGACGGTTTTCCGTCTGTTTTTAACAGATTATTTGTATTCCTTGCACATCTGCGCCCTTATGTATCCGCGGTCGGTGCTTGTGGACTCCACATAAAAGCCTCTGCCGTAATAAAAAGTCACCAGCGACGAAATTTTTGAGCCGGTGTGAAGATAAAGTTTTTTTACGCCGAGAACGCGCATATTGATGTCCACCAAATTCATAAGAGCCTTGCCTATGCCGAGGTTTTGGAATTTCGGACTCACTCCGAAACGGCTTAAATATGCGGTGTCGTCACCGGTTTTGGCAACGCGGACGCTTCCCACAACCTCGCCGTTGATGTATGCGACAAGCACGATTTTTTCGCCTATATCCTTTTTAATGTCGTCAAGCGACTCGTCCAGCGCGGCAATCGAACCGTTGATATTTGCAAGTTTTACATATGACGAAAACGCCTCGTGCGTGATTTTTTGTATCATTTCCGCGTCGTCCGCGCTCGCGTTGCGGATTTCAAACCCTGCGTTTACCATTTTAATTTTCTCCTTATCTGTTTTTGTCCCGTCAAACTAACGTTTATTTCAAATATTTCTCAACCGTTTTTTCTTTTCCCATAAGGAGCGCCATAACGGCTTTCTGCGCGTGCAGACGGTTTTCTGCCTCATCAAAAATAACCGAATTTTTGCCGTCGATAACGTCCTCGGTGACCTCATAACCTCTGTACGCCGGCAGACAATGGAGGAAAATTGCGTCGTCTTTTGCGAGCGAGAACAATTCCTTGTTAACCTGATAACCGCCGAACAACTTGATTTTTTCGGCTTTCTGGTCCTCCTGACCCATACTTATCCACGTGTCGGTATACACAACGTCCGCGTCTTTTATTGCCGATTTCGCGTCGGTCGTGATTTCAACCGTCACGCCCGTTTCTTTCGCGGTGTTTTTCGCGTTTTCTATAACCTCGCTCGGGCAGGTGTATTTTTCGGGTGACGCAACCGAGATGTTCATACCAACCTTTGTGCAGCCGTACAAAAGCGAATTTGCCATATTGTTACCGTCGCCGAGATACGCAAGTTTAAGCCCTTTAAGCGTGCCTTTATGCTCCTTAATTGTGAGCAAATCGGCAAGCACCTGGCACGGGTGGAGATAGTCGGTAAGCGCGTTGATTACGGGGATTTGACCGTATTTTGCAAGCTCGATAACGTCGCTGTGCGCAAACGTTCTTATCATAATTCCGTCAAGATAGCGCGAAAGCACGTTTGCTGTGTCGTAAATGCACTCACCGCGTCCAAGCTGAATGTCGTTCGAGCTTAAAAACAGCGCGTGACCGCCGAGCTGATACATACCAACCTCGAACGACACCCTTGTGCGCGTGGACGATTTCGAGAAAATCATACCCAGCGTTTTGCCCTCGAGAATGTGATGCGTTATGCCCTTTTTATTTTCGTCCTTAAGCTTTTCCGCAACCGTTAAAATATCAAAAATTTCCTTTTGTGTAAGGTCGTTTAAGCTGATTAAATGTTCCATTTTAAAATTCCTCCGTTAAAATTTTTTCAAGCGTATTCACAAACAAATCTATTTCGTCTTTCGTGATGATAAGAGGCGGTAAAATACGCAGAATATCGCCCCCCACCGCGCCGACAAGAATATGGTTTTCAAAAAGTTTCGCTTTAACTTCTCCTGCAATCGGCGAGCTGAACTGAACGCCTATCATAAGCCCTTTTCCTCTTATTTCGCTTATGAATTTTTGCGGAAGATTTTTGAGTTTTTCCATAAAATATTTGCCGTTTTCCGCGCTGTTTTCAACGATTTTTTCATCTTTAAAAATATTCATAACCGCAATCGCCGCGCCCGTGCATAAAGGGTTTCCGCCGAACGTTGTGCCGTGGTCGCCCGGCGTGAACGCTGACGCGATTTCGTCTTTTGCAAGCAGTGCGCCTATCGGAACGCCTCCGCCCAGCGCTTTTGCAAGCGTCATAATATCAGGCTCGATATTGTAATGCTCATACGCAAACATTTTGCCCGTTCTGCCCATTCCCGTCTGAACCTCATCGGCAATAAGCAAAATATTGTTTTCGGCGCAAAGCTTTTTAATTCCCTCGATAAATTCCGCCGTGCAGACGTTAACTCCGCTTTCGCCCTGAATAAATTCAAGCATAACCGCCGCGGTGTGCGGTGTAATTTTCTCTTTCACACTGCCGATATTGTTGATTTCGGCATATTCAAACCCCGGCGTGAGCGGTGAATACGGTTTTCTGTATTTTTCCTGTCCCGTCGCGGTCGCGGTGGTCACCGTACGTCCGTGAAACGAGTTTTTAAGCGAAATAATTTCGTATTTGTCAATGCCTTTATTATAGAAATATTTTCTCGCAAGCTTTATCGCGCCTTCGTTCGCCTCGGCACCGCTGTTTGCGAAAAAGCACTTGTCAAATGCCGACATTTCAACGAGCATTTTTGCCGCGGCCGCCTGATTTTCAATGTAATAAAGCGACGACGTGTGAATGAGCTTGTCAATTTGATTTTTCAGCGCATCGGTGTATTTTTTATGACCGTATCCCAGCGCGTTAACCGCGATACCTGCCATAAAATCATAAAAAACTTCGCCGTTTTTTGAAAAAAGCTTAATTCCCTCGCCGTTTTCAAAAGCAACTTTCGTTCTGTCACCGAACGTGTTCATATAATATTTTTTATCAATATCAATAATTTCATATAAAGTATAATTCATATATCCCACCTCTTTATGTGAATAATTATACAACATATCGCTAACAAAATCAATAGGTAATTTTGTATTAAAGTTAAAAACATATACAAAGATTTTTTGCATATTTATTATAAAATTTGTATAAAAATACATTTTTGATTTTTTGTATAAATTTTTGTTTTGCCGTCCACAATATATTTAGAAAACAGGGAGGTGATTTTAATGTCGAACCAGAACAATAATCAGAACAACAATCAAAACAAAAACAACCAGAACAACAACCAGAACAAAAACAATCAGAACAATCAGAACAACAGCCAGAATAATCAGAACAACAGATAAAATGCCGAAAATTTATACACAAATTTCAATTTAGGTATTGACAAATCAAACAAAAGTTGGTATAATGCAACAGTACACTGATTGACGGCTGTTACCGTCTTTAATGTACGGTTGCATTTGCGGGAGTGGCTCAGTGGTAGAGCGTCACCTTGCCAAGGTGAACGTCGCGAGTTCGAATCTCGTCTTCCGCTCCACAAATTCCTCACACAAAAGTGTGGGGAATTTTTAATATTCAAAAATTTTACATATTTTCGGGAGTTTTTGCAATGAAAAAAATTTTAAGCTATGCAAGACGCGCCATTGAGGACTACAATATGATTTCGGACGGCGACAAAATCGCGGTCGGAGTGTCGGGCGGAAAAGATTCGCTCATTCTTTTGAATATGTTCTATCATCTTAAAATGTTTTATCCCAAAAAGTTCGATTTTATGGGCATTACGCTCGATTTGGGATACAGCGAAAGCGACTATTCGCCCGTTGCCGAAATGTGCGCCCAAAAAGGCATTGAATACAAAGTTGTAAAAACAAATATCAAACAGGTGGTTTTTGACATCCGCAGCGAATCCAATCCCTGCTCGCTCTGCGCGCGCCTCCGAAGCGGTGCGATTAACAGCGCCGCAAAGGAAAACGGCTGTAACAAGGTTGCGCTCGGGCATCACAACGAGGACGTTATAGAAACTTTCTTTTTAAGCCTTTTTTACGAGGGCAGAATTAACTGTTTCTCGCCCGTTACCCACCTTGACAGAAAGGGTATTTACCTTATCCGTCCGCTTATTTACACCCCCGAAAGCATAATCCGCGGTGCGGCAAAACGGCTTAATATGCCCGTTTGCAAAAATCCCTGCCCTGCCGACGGATACACAAAACGTCAGGAAATGAAAGAATTTGTCAACGAAAAAGACAGGCTCGACCACCATTTTAAAGACAGAATTTTCAACGCGATAAAAACTTCGGGTATGGAGGGCTGGATTTTGCCCGACAAAAAACAGAGGTAAAATATGGAAAATTCCAAAGTTATCGCCGAGGCACAAAAGCTCGGTCTTGACAAGGTCGGCTTTTGCTCCGCAAAGGACTTTAATCAAAATTTCAAATCGGTCATTGCCGCCGTTTTTCCTTATTATACAGGAAAAATCGACGGTGCGAACATTTCAAAATACTGCTTTGGTTCAGACTATCACAAGGTTGTTTCGCGAACTCTTTCCCGTCTTGCCGACGCACTCGGATTGAACGGTTTTGAAATTTTCTGCGACATCGGCAAAAACGACGACCGAAAAATTGCGCACCGTTGCGGTCTTGGGTTTTACGGCATAAATTCGCTGATTATAAACGAAGAATACGGCTCGTATTTTTTTATCGGCTATATTTTCTGCAACGAAGATTTTGAATATTCAACGCCTGTAAAAACCGTCTGCAAAAGGTGTATGGCGTGCAAAAACGCCTGTCCTGCGGGCGCGGTGAGAGGCGATTTTACCATTGACGCTGACAAATGCCTTTCAAATGTAACGCAGAAAAAAGGCGAACTGCAATGCAATGAGATTGCAATGATTAAAGAAAACAATTCCGTTTTCGGTTGCGATATTTGTCAGGACGTTTGCCCTCACAACAAAAATGCAAAAAAGTCACACTTTGACGCATTTACAAAAAATCTCATAACAAAACTTGAATATGAAGACTTGGCAAATCTTTCAAATAAAGAATTTTTAAAAAAATACGGTGAACGCGCGTTTGCGTGGCGCGGAAAGAAAGTTGTCGAGAGAAATTTGTCGTATATTAAGGACGGAAAAAGCGAAAAATAATACCGCAAAAATTTTTATAAAGAAAGCGGTGTTATTTTTGAAAGTACGTGATATTATGACAAATCCTGCCATTTCGGTGACGGGTGAAGATACGGTATGCGAGGCGGCGCGCGTTATGCAGGCGCACAACATCGGCGCACTGCCCGTGGTAAGCGAAAAAAACACGGTTGACGGCATTGTGACCGACCGCGACATTGTTTTGCGGACGGTTTCGCGCGGAAAAGACGCGTGCGAAATGAAGGTTAAAGACATTATGACCACCGAGGTTGAAAAAATCACGCCCGACACCGACATAAAAGACGCGGTGAAACGGCTCGGCACTGACAAAATCAGACGTGTGCCCGTGATAGAGAAAAACGAACTTGTGGGTATGCTCTCAATCGGCGACATTGCAACGCAAAGCGGATTTAACGCGGAAATCGCCGAGGCAATCTGCGAAATATCGAAGTAAATTTAAAACGAAGTGAAGTAAAAAACTCTGTTCATATGAACAGAGTTTTTTCTGCCGAAAATCCTGTTATTTGATAGGATTTTTGTTATTCATCTAACCTGACCGTTGCCGTAAACGACGTATTTATAGCTCGTCAGCTCATTAAGTCCCATAGGACCGCGCGCGTGCATTTTCTGCGTGCTTATGCCGATTTCCGCGCCGAGCCCGAACTCACCGCCGTCGGTAAAGCGCGTTGACGCATTGACGTACACCGCCGCCGCGTCCGCCGAATCGAGAAATTTATTCGCTTTTTCGTAATTTTCGGTTATGATAACCTCGGAATGTTTCGTGCCGTATTTATCAATATGCGCAAGCGCCTCGTCCATACCGTCCACAATTTTCACCGCGATAATATAGTCCAAAAATTCATATTTGTAGTCGTCCTCCGTCGCCTTTTTCGCGGTTTCAAAAACTTTCAAACACTCGTCGCAGCCGCGGATTTCAACGTTTTTCGCACGAAGCGCGTCCTCCAGTTTTTTATAAAAACTTTTGTCGATATTTTTGTTAATCAGCACCGTTTCGAGCGCGTTGCACACTGACGGACGGCTTGTTTTCGCGTTCACGATAATATCAACCGCCATATCGAAATCACACTCGTCGTCAACATATGCGTGACAATTTCCCACACCCGTCTGAATTACGGGCACGGTCGCGTTTTTCACCACCGCATTTATCAGCGACGCACCTCCGCGCGGAATAAGAACGTCAATGTACTCATTCGCCGTCATCATAGCGTTTGCGCTGTCGCGCGAGGTATCGGGAACGAGCGAAATTGTGCCGTCGGGAAAACCGAGGGGCGAAATCGCGTCCTGCATAATTTTTGCGAGCGCAAGATTTGAGTTTACCGCCTCTTTTCCGCCGCGCAAAATCACCGCGTTGGACGATTTTAAACAAAGCACTGCGGTGTCAACCGTAACGTTCGGGCGCGCCTCGTAAATCACGCCCACAACGCCGAGCGGAACGCGTCTTTTCGCGATAACAAGACCGTTCGGGCGCTTTGTCATAAAGTCCGCACCGCCAATCGGGTCGGGCAAATCCGCAACCTTTTTAACGCCGTCCGCAATGCCTTTTATACGCTCTGATGTGAGCGCAAGACGGTCGCACATAGCCTTGCTTATGCCGTTTGCCTGCGCGTTTTCAACGTCTTTTTTATTTTCGGAAAGTATAAATTCCGTATTTTTCACAAGTGCGTCCGCAATGCTCAAAAGCGCGTCATTTTTTAAATTCTGTGACACGGTATTCAAGAATTTTTCCGCTTGTCTTGCCTTTTTTCCTAAAATTTCAACGCAGTTTTCACTCATTTTTTCTCCCCCTTAAACTCCGACACAAAAAGCGTGCCTTTTTTCTCGCCGTCAAAAATTTCGTAGAGGATATACGGGTTTTTACCGCTTGCGATAATCATATCCGCGCCGGCGTCCGTTGCGATTTTCGCCGCGTGGATTTTTGTGATCATACCGCCCGTACCGCGGTTTGACCCCTCGCCGCCCGCGCATTTTTCAATTTTTTCGTCGATTTTGTAAACCGTGTCAATGATTTTCGCATCGGGATATTTTCGAGGATTTTTGTCGTAAAGTCCGTCAATATCGGTAAGAATTATAAGAAGGTCGGCGCCCACCAGCTCGGCAACATAAGCCGAAAGCGTATCGTTGTCGCCGAATTCAAGCTGTTCGGTCGAAATTGGGTCATTTTCGTTTATGATGGGAACCGCCGACATCGCAAACAGATTTTCAAGCGTGCTTTTTGCGTTTTTGTATCGGTTTCCGTCCGAGATAACGTCTTTTGTGAGAAGCAACTGTGCGACGGTGTGACCGTAATGCGAAAAAAGCGAATCGTAAAAATTCATCAGTTCGCACTGACCGATTGCCGCAAGTGCCTGTTTTTTGTCAAGCTCGTCGGGCTTTTTTGAAAAGCCGACTTTGCCCATACCGACGCCCACCGCACCGCTCGAAACAAGCACAATTTCAAGTCCGCGGTTTTTGAGGTCGGAAAGCACTTTTACAAGCTTTTCGATTGTTCGGATATTAAGACTTCCGCTCTCATATGTGAGCGTTGACGTGCCCACCTTCACAACCACTCTTTTAACATTGTCGAGATAATTCATTGTTTTCTCCTTATAAAAATTGCAAAAGGTTTCGGGGAAAAGCTCCCCAAAACCCCTTTTTTCTTTCTTATTTACGCAAATCCGACCTGCTTTTGTTTACGGATTCGCCCATTGCTTTTAATGTATTGTCAAGTTGAGATAAAAGGTTGTCGGAATATTCCAAAGTTCCGATTCTGATGTCGCGCGCGTTTTTCTGCGCCTTTGCGATGATTTCGTTAGCCTGCTCGTTTGCGCGTTTTGTAATTTCGTGCTCGTCCACCATCGAGATGATTTTCTGCTCCGCGTTTTTGATAATCAAATCCGCCTGTTTCTGCGCGTCGGCAAGAATTCTCGTCCTGTCCTCGGCAATGGATTTCGCCATTCTCACCTCGTCGGGAAGCTGAAGGCTGATGTCACCCACCAAATTCATAAGCTCCTCTTTATTGACAAACGCCTTCTTTATCAAAGGTATTTCCAAACTGCTGTCTATTTTTTCCTCCAACTCGCTTATAAGCTCTAAAATATCCATTTCGTCCTCCTAATCTTCAGGCATTGCTCGCCCTTTCAATAATATCCTTAACAATTCTCTCATCCACCAGTCCGTCCAGACTGCCCCCGTAGCGTGCAACCTCTTTAACTATGCTCGAGCTTAAAAAAGAATATTTCGCGCTCGTCATCATAAACATAGTTTCAATATTTTTTGCAAGCTTGTGGTTCATCAGCGCCATCTGAAATTCATATTCAAAATCCGAAATCGCACGAAGCCCTTTTATGATTACATTTGCGCCTTTATTTTCCATATATTCAACCAAAAGCCCCGAAAATGTGTCTACATAAACGTTGTCAAACTCGCCCGTAATGCGTTTTATAAGCTCTATTCGCTCCTCAATGGTAAACATCGGCGACGTTTTCGAGCTGTTTTTCAGCACCGCCACATACACCCTGTCAAAAACCTTTGACGCGCGCTTTATAATGTCGGTATGACCGTTTGTAATCGGGTCGAAGCTTCCGGGATAAACCGCGATATTTAATTTTTTATCCATATTAACCTCACTGCGAAAGATGTGATTTTTGCAAAATATAAAGCTTAACTCTGCCGTATTTTCGCTCTTTTAAAAGCGAAAATTCCAAAAAATCGTTTTCCGAAAATTTTTCGTCCGCGTCCGCTTCAAGCGCGATAACCGCGCCGTCCCGCAAGAGATTGTTTTCGCAAAGAAGCTTTAAACAGTCCTTATAAACCCCCGCTTTATACGGCGGGGCAAGAAAAACGAGGCTGAATTTTTCGGCGCACGAATTCAAAAATCTTGCAAAATCCTCCGTCTTTACAACACTTTTTTCATCGAACCGTGTCTTTTTGATGTTGCTCTCAATTACTGCTCTGCACTTTGGGTTTTTGTCAACAAACGTGCATTTTGACGCGCCTCTGCTCAAAGCCTCAAGCCCGAGCGCACCGCTCCCTGCAAAAAGGTCGAGCACATCTGCGCCGTCAAGATAAGGCATAAGCATAGAAAAAAGCGGTTCTTTCACTCTGTCGAGCGTAGGCCGTGTGTCAAGCGAGCCGAGCGACAAAAGTTTGAGTCCTCTCGCCGTACCTGCAATAATTCTCAAGTTATGACCTCCCGCATTTTTACGACAAACTGTTATACATCATATATTATATATTTTTTGTCGCATAATGTCAAGTATTTGACGTTATTTTGTTAAAATTGTAAACAAAAAAGCCTTCCGTAAAAGCTTTTACGGAAGGCAAAAATTTCGATATTAAAAATTATTCAAGCTTACTGCACATAATTTCAAGAATTTTTTGATAAATTTCCTCATAATTTTCCTTAAAATATGCCGCGCACTTTTTAGCCATTTCCCTGCTTCCGACGTTAAGCGCAAGGTCCAAAAGCTTTTCACCGTTTTCGTTGATCTCGCATTTTGCCATAAACACCCTTTCGCTTATCGGCAAAATATCCGCTTTAATCTCGCTCTCAAACTTGACGCGTTTGTTAACCTCGTCAACCGCGTCCAAAAGCTTTTCACGCACGCTGTAGGGAATGGATTTGTAAAAATAATTGATGTTTGTAACACCTGTATCGGTAATGGTATAAACCGTGTCGCCGTCGAACGAAATTTCTTTAAGACTGCCGTTATCTATAAGAAGATAAGTTATGTGCCCTATTTCAAAAAAATTCGTTTTCACGGCGGAGCCGACTATATTATGCAAAAGAGGAGCAGTCGCCCCCGTTTTTAAGTTTTTGATAACGTAAAGCACCGAAAGCTCAAGCTCATATTCGGTGGGACGGTATAAAAAATCCACTGTAAAAAATGTCCGCTCCTTCATAATTTCAAACTTAACAGCCTTTGAAAGCGAAGCGTTTCAAAAGCAAAAAACAGCCGTTTAACGCAGCTGTTTTCAGTCAACAATATACGGTTTAAGCTCCGCGAGCAAATCATCGCAGGTATCGCTGTGAACTTCAGCCTTAATCGGTTTTGTAAGATCCAAGCTGAAAATACCCATAATAGATTTTGCGTCAACCACATATCTGCCCGATGTCAAATCCATTTCGTAGTCATATCTGTTAACGATATTTACAAAATTTTTAACGTCGTTAATCTGATTTAATGCAATATTAAAAGTTTTCATTCAAATTCCCCCTTTCTTCATTCAGGCATCAGGCGGACAAACCCCATCTGCCTTTATATGTTAATATTACCTCAAAATGTTATAAAAGTCAATAAAAATTTAAGTAAAATTTATTTTTGTAATTTGTTTGCAATAAATGTTGTGATAGTGTATAATAAGTGTATAAAAACTTGTATTTTTAAACGAAAATTTGTAAAGGAAGTAGCAAAATTATGAAAACCGCTGCGTTTTACACCTTGGGCTGCAAGGTTAACCAATATGAAACCGAGGCTATGAGCGAAATTTTTTCAAAAAACGGATACAAAATCGCAGATTTTAACGAAGTTTGCGACGTTTATGTTATAAACACCTGCACGGTGACGAGTATCGGCGACAGAAAGTCGCGACAGATGATTAGGCGTGCAAAGCATCTCAACCCAAATTCCATCGTCGCGGTGGTGGGCTGTTATTCGCAGGTGTCGCCCGGCGAGGTGGCGAAAATCGAGGGTGTTAACATCATTCTCGGCACAAAGGACAGAAAAAATTTATGCGAAATTGCAGACACAATGCTTGCCGAAAAAGAAAATTCAAAAAAGGTTACCGACGTTGAAAACGCGCTTAAAAACCGCGAATACGAGGAGCTTGAAATTAAAGAATATGCCGAAAAAACGCGCGCGTTTGTGAAAATCGAGGACGGGTGCAATGAATTTTGCACATACTGCATAATTCCGTTTGCGCGCGGACCCGTGCGAAGCCGAAAGCTTGAAAACATTGTGAAAGAAGTTGAATTTTTGGCGCAGAAAGGCTTTTGCGAGGTAGTGCTCACGGGTATTCACTTAGCGTCATACGGCAAGGATTTAAAAAACGCCTCGCTCTCCGACGTTATATGCGCGATTGCCGAGGTTCCGGGCATAAGCAGAATACGTTTAGGCTCGCTCGAACCGAGAATTTTAACCGAAGAGTTTATACAAAAAATCGCCGATACAAAAAAGGTGTGCAATCATTTTCACATATCGCTCCAGAGCGGTTGTGACGAAACATTAAAGCGTATGAACCGCAAATATACAACCGCGGAATACGAAAATTCCGTAAAGCTTTTGCGCAAATATTTTGACAACCCTGCAATCGCGACGGATATTATGGTAGGTTTTCCCGGCGAAACGGACGAAGAATTTGAAAAATCGCTTGCGTTTATGGAGAAAATCGCCTTTGCAGACGCGCACGTTTTTTCATATTCAAACCGCAAGGGCACAAAGGCGGACGTTATGGAAAATCAGATTGACCCGAAAGTTAAGGAAGTGCGTCACAAGGCAATGGAGGGCACCGTTGCAAGGCTGAAAAACGAGTATCTTGAAAGTATGGCAGGCAAAAATTTGAGCGTTCTTTTTGAACAGGAAATTTCGGACGGCGTGTATGAGGGAACTGCCGAAAATTACGCAAAAGTAATTATGAAAAGCGGCGCCGATATTTCAAAAAAATGCAAAACGGTGAAAATTACAAAAGCCGAAAACGGACTTTTGACCGCGGAATAAAACGTTTTTCAAAACAAACGGCAACCCAAGCATAAGCTTGGGTTGTTTTGATATTTTTATCTTAAATTTATTCACCGTTTACAATGCCGTTAAATTTCCGAAGCCAAGATTTATACTGTTCAAAATCAAACGGAGGGTATCCGCAAAGATAATGATTAAAAAACGTCTTTCCGTTCAAATTCCACTTTATCACAAGAAAACGTTTTTCGGAATAATAAATCCGCAGACTGTCGATTTTTTCAGCCGAGTTGGGTCTAACACAAAACTCACCGCGCGCAAGGACCTCACCCGTGTCTATGTCACTCACCTCATACGTGCCCGACTTGGTTTCAAGGGTGTCGTTTTCGGCATAAAGCGGATAATTCCAGTTTTTAAGCCCGCCCATCATAAGCGCAAACGAAAAAAACGGCAATGTTTACGGATTTTCGCTTGTTTACAGCGGAAACCACAAATTTGAAATTGAGCTTGAAAACTGTGCAGCACCGCGTGTTACGGCAGGAATAAATCCGTTCTCGTTCCGCTATAAGCTTGACAAAGAAGAAAGTTTTTCAACTCCCGAGGCGGTTTTGGTGTTCTCGCAAAACGGACTCGGCGAAATGTCGCAGACGTATCACAAGCTCTACCGCACGCGCCTTTGCCGAGGCAAATTTAAAAATCTTCCGCGCCCGATACTTATAAACAACTGGGAGGCAACGTATTTTAATTTTGACCGCGAAAAACTTATAAAAATTGCCGATACCGCGTCGAAAATCGGAATTGAGCTTTTTGTGCTGGACGACGGCTGGTTCGGCAAGCGCGACAATTCTTTTTCGTCGCTCGGCGACTGGTTTGCAAACGAGGAAAAACTCGGCGGAAATTTAAAATCGCTCGCGGACGCAATTAACAAAAAAGGTATGAAATTCGGCTTGTGGTTCGAGCCTGAAATGATTTCGGAGGACAGCAATCTTTACCGCGCGCACCCCGACTGGGCGATAGGCATACCAAACCGTCCGAAACACTACGCGCGCCATCAGCTTGTTTTGGATTACACAAGAAGCGATGTGAGAGATTATATCGTAAAAACAGTGTCAAACGTTTTGGACAGCGCAAATATCGAATATGTGAAATGGGATATGAACCGAAATATCACCGACGCGTTTTCGCAAAAACTTGCGCCCGACAGACAGGGCGAATTTTATCACAGGTACATTCTCGGACTTTACGAGGTGCTTGAAAAAATCACATCATCGCACCCGAACATTTTGTTTGAAAGCTGTTCGGGAGGCGGCGGACGGTGCGACCCCGGTATGCTTTATTATATGCCCCAGTGCTGGGCGAGCGACAACACCGACGCGGTGGAAAGGCTCTATATTCAATACGGTTCAAGCCTTGTTTATCCTATGTCGTCGGTCGGAACGCACATTTCGGCAAGTCCCAATCATCAGCTTTTGCGCACAACGTCGCTTTCTATGCGCGCCTGCACCGCTATGAACGGCGCGTTCGGGTATGAGCTTGATTTGTCGGCGCTCGGCGGTGACGAAATCGAGGAAATGAAAAAACAGGTTGAGTTTTATAAAAGAATAAGAAATGTCATAACGACGGGGACGTTTTACAGACTTGTAAATCCGTTTGAAAAGCGTCAGGCGTCGTGGCAGTATGTTTCGGAGGATAAGGAAAAATCAATCGTTTACTATTCGGTTGCAAACGCGCTTTCGTGCCAGCCGATTAAGAATTTAAAACTCCGCGGACTTGACGAAAACGCGGAATATAAGCTCGGCGATACGGTTTATACCGGAAGAACGCTTATGAATTACGGGATTTTTATAAACGACATAGAAACAGAGTCGTTTAACCGTATAATCGAAATTGAAAAAGTGACACCGATTTGAATTGAATAAATAACACAGAGGAAAAAAACAGCAACCCAAGCATAAGCTTGGGTTGCTGTTTGTAAACTTTTAACCGAAATATATTTTCAAATATCCCGTCATTTTTTACTGTATTTTTCTATCATTTTTCTTTCAAAATCAAGCAAAAATTTTGCTTCGTTATCAATTTTTTCTTCGGTCGGATTTTCCACCAAATCGCGGAAAACGTGAATATCGCGTCCAACCTCGCCTCCCTGCATAACAAACGGCTCGGACACAATTCTGCCCTCATAGCCTATATCGGAAAGCGCCTTAAAAATTTCTTCCCAATCGATATGTCCTCTGCCCGGCGCGGTGCGGTTGTTTTCGCCCGTATGGAAGTTTTTGAGTCTGTCTTTGCCGACGTATCTTATCGCGTCGCCGATATTGTTTTCCTCAATATTCATATGGTATGTATCCAGCAAAACGCCGATATTCGGGCTGTCAATCATATCACAGTAGTCCACAGCCTCTTTTGCCGTGTTGATAAGGCAGGTTTCAAATCTGTTTACCGCCTCAACGCAGTACGTAACACCGCATTCCTCGGCAACTTTCACAATCTCGCGCATACTTTTTACGCTCTGATTAAGATACGCCTCTTTGCTGTCCATAATCACGTTCGGCGTGCCCCAGCCGGCATAGCTTACGCCCGACAAAAGCGTTCCTCCGCCGATTTTCATTTTGCGTATGATGTTCTGAAGATATTTCACACCGCCGAGCCTTACGCTTTCGTCAAGCGACGAAACGTCAAAATTAGGGTCGAGTCCGAGCGAATATGTAAGCTCAATTCCTTCATCATCAGCAAGTTTTTTGAGATTTCTTATCTTTTCGTCAGTCATTTCAAGCAGCGGCTGTGCCTGAAATTCCAAAATGTCAAATCCGAGTTTTTTCACCTTTTTTATATATTTTGCATGGTCCGCGTCCCAGTTTTTCTCCCAGAAATTCATAAAAATTCCAAGCTTATTCATTTAAAAATTCCTCCCTAAATCAAATCAATATCATATTCAAGGTAATTTTCCATAGCCTCTTTAACCGCTTTCACCCAGTTTCCCTTTGCTATTGCAACGTGATGGCGGTAGCCGTTTTTGCACATATATTCCAAAAGTTCGGCGTTTTTTGCACTTTCAAACACCGTACCGCAACCGAAAAATTCATCATCAAGCTTGTCGTTTGTGAGTTTTCCCTCGGTTGTGAATGCGCAAAGGTGTCCGTCCTCGGTTTTAAAGCTTCCGATTGTAACCTCGCAGGGCATAATTTTGCCCTTTACAATGCCGACTCCCGTGCCCTCGCCGTACGATTTTTTAAACATAAGATGCTCTGAAATTTTGCCTTTTTCCGTAAAAAACGACTGCGGAATTGCCGAGCAGTGAAAAAGCACGGTTTTATTCATATCGCCGTTGTAATTGTTGTTAACGTCGAGAAGCATAACGGGGTTTTCGCTCGCGCAGTCGAGAGCGTACATCATAACCGCGTTGTTTACATCAAGCTCACACGCCGACGGAATATGCCGTTCGTTAAGTACGCTCATTGCAGCACACGGAGCAATGTTATACGTTTTTTCAAGCTCATCCCAGCACCTTACGGCAAGAGCCTGAAGATTATACTGCTTTTTGATTTTTTCCAAAACAATTAAAAGGCGCGCAAGATTTTCTTTTTTTACATCGGGATAATTTCCGAACGACGCGGTATTTTCCAAAACGCTTATTTTTTCGATTAAATCCTCTTTTTTAAGCTCATTCATCATAGAAAAAACATAAGATAAGTCTATCGTTTCGATATTGACATTTTTTCTCTGCATAGCGATTTCGTCGAAACGCACGGTCTTAAACGCGGTTGTGCGCGCGCCGATTGCACCAATATTAAAGCTTTTTAAATTTTTGACAATTCTGCACACCGCGCCGAACTGCCTCAAATCCTCGGCGAAGCTTTCATCGGACGGTGAAACGGCGGTTTTTGACGTGAGCGTGTATTTTATGCCAGCCTGCCTTAAAACATTGCACATTGCGATTTTTCCGCAAAGCGCGTCGCGGCGGTGCGCAAAATCCATTTTTCCGACCTCGTCGGGATAAGCCTGAACCAAAATCGGCACGTCAGCGTCTTTCAGTGCGGCATATGCACCGTTTTCGTCGCCGAAATTGGGAAGGCAAATGATAATTCCATAATATTCGCCCTCGTGCTTTTTCAAAAAATTATTGTAAAACTCACCCTCTTCAAGCGTTTCCACCGCGCCGTAACGCGTGGAATTTTGGTCGGATATTATGTATCCGAAGCCTGATTTTTCGAGCGTTCTCGTCATTTCGTCACGCGCCGACGCGATAAGCTCGCCGGGGAAAAATCCGCGGTTTCCGAAATAAAGTGCAAATGTTGTTTTTTTCATAACTCCACCTCAAATTTAATTTTAAATTCATAACAATCGTTTTTCTTGGGAACAAACCGAAAATACTTAACACTACCGTATTTTTTGTCGTTTTCGGCTTTAAGTGCACCGCAGTCCGACACTCTGTAAATATCGGGAACATACACGGCAATTTTATATTCGTCGTTTTTAACAAGGTTTGCCCTTACAAAAAGCGTGTTTTCTTCAAAGCGCATATCCTCGATTTCCTGTGCACCCTGCGTGATGTGACGGTTTGTGCTGATAATCTGCGGAATGTCTTTTTTCGGTCTTACCGATAAAAGCCTTGTTTCGCACGCATTAAGCGAAAGCGATATTTTTCCGCTCGCCGTACCAAGATATTTGTCATTCCAAAAATCGTAAATATGATATTTTTCACCGTCAAGTTCAAGCTCATTTTCAAAATCGAGCGTATATTCGCACTTTTTGTCCGTTGTGTTAAACACGCTCACAACATTGTAATTTTCAAATTTTTTGTTCACAAAAAGGTTTGTCACGCACACATCGCGCTTGTCAACGCGTGCCGAAATGTCCTTCGGAGATATATCGAGCGGAGGAATTACGCGTTTTAAAATATCAACGCGCTTTTCGTCCAAATCGCGGAACGCATCGCCGAACGTTACGGGCATACCGAGCATCGAAACGAATGTCGCGCGCGAAATTGCCTGATTTAACGTGTTAAACTCGCTCCTCACAACAACATTGTCGGGGTCGTTGTAAAGCACAACGTTGTGCAGAGGATAAAACTCCATTGTGCGGTAAACGCAGTTTTGCAAAAATTCCTCCCACTTGAAAATGTCAAGCCCTATGCGCGCCGCGTCGAACATATCCGCCGCCCACAAAACATCGCTCCTTTTGTCGCCCGAACACGACAGAATATATCTGTCTTTGCCGAGAATTTCGCGCGTTTTTGCAATCATATTGCGGTACGCTCCGTATGTTGTGATTTCACTGTTATAAAGCCGTTCGTGATATTCCTCGCACCGCTCCGCACAAATCGGGAGGGTGTCAAACTTCACCGCATCATAACCCCATTTGTCCACCATAGAAAGCGCTTTGGGAAGAAAATCGTTTAAAAATTTCGGGTGGGTGATGTCATAGAAATACGTTCCCACCCAGCACTGCTCTTTTGCAAGCAGAACATCGGGATTTGCCTTTAAATAATCGGTTTCAAAGGTTTCGTTGGTCGGTCCTATCCAAAGCGACGGAATAAATCCCATTTCTCTTATTTTGTCCGAAACATATTTTAAACCGTTCGGATATTTTTCCTTATCGGGATTAAAGGTGTCCACGCCGTCGGAGCGCACGCTGTCCGCGTCAAAGCCCTTGTGATACCATTCCCAGTCCACCCAGACGGTGTTTGCGCCGAAGTCTTTTAAATGCTCTTTCTGAAAAAGCGCATTTTCCAAAACCGTTTTTTCGCCTGCGTCAAATTTCACCGCGTACCACGTCATAAAGCCGACGGGCAAATTTTTGCCGAAGGTGTTGTTTTTGTTTATTTTCGCGTATTTTATGTGATACCTGTTTGCGTAAACGTCTTTTTCAACCCTGAATTTAAGCTCCGCACCGTCCTTTATTGTATAAACGTTTTTTTCTTTGTCAAAACCGAGGGTGCACCCCTCCGCAATATATGCAGTGTCGGCGTTTTTGTCAAAAAGCGCGTTGTCCGATTTTGACACGCCCAAACCGCAGGAGCATCTGAAAACGGGCGAATTTTTCGACATTCTGACCGCAATAACGTCGGAAACGCTGTCAAAATTAAATATTCCGTCTATCTCTGCCTCGCCCTTTTTCTTTATGCCTATTCCCCTCACACTCGCCTCAAATGTGAGCGTAAGGCTTGTTTCGCCGTTTTTGTAAACAACCGTTTTAATGTTTTTTGTGTTTTTCAGCTTATATTTAATATCGCATTTTTTGTAATTTTCAAATATACCGCTTTTAATGTGCGCGGTTATGCACGTTTTGCCGAAGCCGATTTTAAGCTCGAATGTTTTTGTGTTGTAGTCCAAAAAATACTCGCCATAGCTGACATATGCGTTGTCAATTCTTTGCATTTTTTCCTCCGATAATGTTTCAGTTTTTCTTAAACTCACTAAAATTTCCCGTTGCATACACAGTTGACTGTGTGAGATTAAAGCTGTAAATTCCGCTGTCACTCTGCATTTCGGACGCGTTTCCGTATTCGTCGTACACCGTTATTTTTTTGCATCCGAAATTGACCGACACATTTTCGCCGTCCTCTTTTGCCGACCACAAAACTGCAATATTGTTTCCGTTACTCTGCCTGTATCGGTAACAAACGGCGGTTTTTGAAGTATCGTCAAAATAAAAATCGCTCACATACTGCGCATTTGCAAGAAGCATATTCATATTTGAAACCGCAAGATATGCGTTTGTTGCCGCAAGCGGAACATCTTCAAGATAGCTTTTGTAGTTTTTCAAAATACCCATATTTTTGTCGCGGTCAACGCGTACGTTTGTCTGGCGCACAAAAAGATAGGGTATAAATTTTTCAACAAGGTTATCCTTTTTCATCATCACATAAGTCTGCACAAGGTAGCTTCCCTGCTGTTGTTCGGTAATCGGCTTGCGTATCGCCTTCGACGGGTCGGCGATTATGTTTTTGTTGTCGGGGAAAGCGCCGTACTCGTTGTATGCGGTGTAATGAGGCGACCACGCAACCTCGGTTACGTAAAGACGCGTATTTTTAAGATTGTAACTGTCGTACAAATCGCGTATTTCTTTCATATGCTTATACATATCCGTCATCTCTCCGGTATCGGTATACTCGGCAAAAAGCGGATTGTCGTTCCAGTGATACGGGTGTGCCGACGCTATGTTAAAATATTTGTCAAGCGTATTTTCCGCCTTACCTGCACCGATAAGCTCAATAACGCGTTTTATTGCTTTTTCGTGCGTGCTTTTGCTTCCCGACACCACCGCAATTATCTCTGCGTCCGGGTCGCACGAATAAACCGTGTCTGCCGATTTTACAAGAAGATTTCCGTAATTGCGGTAGTCCTCGCCGTTCATGTTATACGATTTTCCCGCCGGCGAATCGAATTCGTTCCAGATTTCGTAATACTGTGACGAAACGTTTTGTGCAAAATATTTGCAGTACCGCGCAAACAAATCACGCCCGTCATCACCGTACGGAATATGAAGTTTATAGCCGTTTTTGGTTTGATTTGAATAAGGCATACTCTGCGCCAAAAGCGTGTTTATTATGTCAAACCCGTTTGACTCGAGCGTGTTCTGCCAGTTTTTCCACTCAGTGCTTATTCCCTTTTCTTTAAGAGTATACGAAGTGTCGTTATACGTAAGGCTCATAACGTCGCGCATATTTCTCACCCAGCGCATCGAGCCGATACCTGCGTTTTTCGCAAGCTTTTCGGTATTTGCAATCTTTTGACCGCCCGTTATGCCGAAGTCATAGTTAACCGTTGTTTTGTCACTGTTGACGTACGAAAATTCCGTTTCTTTCTCGCCGAAAACATTGTATTTGTCACATATTATTTCGATTTTAAGATAGTAAATTCCGTATTTTTGAACGCTGAAAGTCACAGTGTCCGAAACGGTTTGACAGGGCTTTACCGAAACGGTTTTTGTACCGATTTTACTTACCTCATTTTTGTTTTGGTCAAGGACGGTATATTTCAAAACCGCGTCATACTCGCCGAAAGATTTTGAATAGTTATAAAACGCGCACGGTGAAATTTTTATATCAAAAGCCATATTTTCACCGGTGTAATATATATTTCCCGTGTGCGATGACGACGCGGTTATTTCAAACTGATTTTTCGCTCCCGTATTTTTCAGCTTAACCGACGAAAAAACAACGCCCGTGTTTGAATAGCGCATTATTTCGCCCCAGGTTGCAAGCCTGAAATCGGTATTTTCGCCCGTAAAATGCGCATTTTTGAGTCTGAAGGTGTGTGTTTTCCACGTTTTTGTATTGTCAAGTTCCACATATTCCGCCTCTTTGAGCGACTCGGAAAGCGTGTCGTATTCCAGCGTAAATGCGCCGTAACCTTCGTCAAAATAGCAAACCTCAGCCTCAATGCACAAGCCGTCCGTGCGGTTTAAAAAGCTTTTTTCGTTAACGTCAAAATTTATGTAATACGCGCTTTCGGGCCCGCCGAGGGTGCTACTGTACTTTTTCTTCTGCGCCGCCGCAATATCGCTGTCCATAACGGGAGGTTTTAAAAGTATTCCCGTTTTTCCGCCGTGCGTTTCGGTGCTTAATTCGTCACCTGAAACGGAAAAATTCTCATTTTGAATTGCAGTTTTGTCAAGCAAAACGGAAATTTCGCTTTTTTCGTCATTCTTCCACTGCACCTTATACGGTCTTAAGCTTTTCAAACTATCCAGGGCAAAAAGCTTTAACGTATCCGCGCCTGATTTGTTCTCGATTTCGATATTTTCTCTGCACACATAACCGTTGTTTGCCGTATCGGTTTCTGCGCATACAATGTCTTTCAGCGCGCCGTTTTTATACAGCGCCGCCGCATACGAAAAATCTTTGTCCGCGGTGTAATCAAAGCTTAAATTAAACTTATCCGCGCCCTGAATATTATTCGGCAAAATTTCGTTTCCCGTGCCGTCATATATTCTCGCGCCGTACACGTTAATGCCTGTATATTCGGGTATTTCCGCCTCCTCTTTAATCGTGATGTTGTCGATATAAATTCTGTCCGTTTTGGACAAATTGCGCGACACAAGTTCAATCTTTGCAATTTTGTAATTCTCAATTTTTTCGTAAGCCTTAACCCGTAAAACGTCGCCTTTCTGCGTGCGCACGGGCAGATTGTCGACATAGTATGTAAAAATTCCGCTTGCTCTGTTATACACCGTTTTCAAGTTGTGCCATTCGCCCTGCGAAATTTTTAAGGTTTCGCCTCCGCTCTGCGCGGTGCTGATGGCGGTTGTGTCGTATCCGTTCGGATAAGACACCTCGCCGTTGTCAATTCTCAAACCGTAAAATCCCATAACGTTGTTTGAACCCAAACCGCACACCGAAACGGTCTGTTTCGTCGTTTGGTTTTTTATTTCGTCAATTTTAATATCATAACTCAAAGAATATATTTTATCATCTGCCGGAACGGGGTTTTCAAGATTTAAACGGTATTTTGCCAGCACGCCCGGCGAATTTACATAAAGTGCGTTTTTATGCAATGCGTCTGTATATTCCGCAAACATTTCACCCGAAGATGACACTCTTGTCCAATCGCCCGTACCGTTTTCAAAGTTTAAAACATAGCCGTCAAACGCAAGCACGCTTATAAAATTTGTCAATATCAGCAGTAAAATTATAACTTTCAACGCAACTTTATTTTTCATTGCCGTCCTCCCCGTCATTGAGAATAAACCTGTTTGTCCTGCTTTTTCTGTAAACACCGGGCGATACGTTGACTTTCTTTTTAAATGCCTTGTAGAACGCACCCTCCGTTCCGTAACCGCACATATTCGCAACATCCGCAACCTTTAACGTGTCGTCTTCCAAAAGCGTTTTTGCCCTGTCGATACGCAGATTTTCAACATATCCCAAAAAGCTTTGTCCCGTTTTTTGCTTTACAACATTGCTCACGGTTTTGTCCGACACGTTAAAATACGTAGTAACGCTTGTCATACCGAAAAACGGCTCGGTGTAATGATTAAGAATATAACTTATAATTTCGTCGTATTTTTTCTTTTCACTGCGCAGCGAACGTATGTGCGCGCAAAGTTTCGATATACATTCGGTCACCGCAAAGGCGGTTTCGCGAATGTTTTTGTTGCTGTCGTAGTTTACGATTTCACCGTTATATCCTGTGTTTTCCGCGGCGGTGATAAGCGCTCTGCGCTGGTCGAAGAAAAGCTGTTCCAGACTGTTGTCCGCAAAATTTTCGCTCAAATCGTACCACTGCTCGTAAACAATTCTGCTTGCCTCAAACTCGTTGCCCGACATAACAAGCTCGTAGAGCTTATCGCCCATACCCGTGAGCGCAAGCGATTTTTCTGCTCTGTCGGTATCGGCAAGAATGAGATTTTGATATTCAAGATGCCTTAAAAGATTGTGAGCCTCTTTGTATTTTTCGGGAATTTCCTCAATGCTTTCGCATATTCCGCTCACCGAAGCATATATGTCAATGCCTTTTTCTTTAATTCTCGACACAAGCTCCGATATTTTCTCCGCCGCCTCGGCATAATATTCACTGCTGCTGCGCGCCTTTATTATCACCACAATATTGCCGTTGTAGTTTTTCAGCATTGCGGTAATTTCAAGCCCGTACTGCTTTGCGCCCAGCTCAATGATTTCGGGCATCATATTTTCGCTTTTTATAATCATAATAATGCTTTCGCCGAAAAGCTCGGGATATTTCGACCTTATGATGTCATACTCGTCGTCGGTCAGCGTCATTGTGAAAAGCTTGTATATAACATTTTTCGCAACAACACTGTCAAGATACAGATTTTTTCTGTTTATGCCCTTTAAAACCTCGCTGATATAATCGTAATCGTTTTTGACATTTGCAATGCCGGTGAATTCCTCAACCGCAAGGGCAAGACGGTGCATTTTTGAATTTTGCATTTTTGCGAGGAAAAACACGATAAGCACGCCCACCGAGGCGATAATCATACTGTATACCGCAAAAAGAATAAACAAAATTTTCATTCTTTGATTATAGTACGACGGTCTTATCTTTAAATCCAGCCTTACCGCGGCGCTTGTTTTGTCGTAAGAAATAATGTGCTTTGTTTTCATACTGCCGTATGACGCGCTTTCCATAAGCGTACTGCCGTCATACGCAGTGAATTTATACTCGGCATACGTTTTAAAATTGTCCATTCCCATTGCCGAAAACAGGCTGTCAACGTCTATAAGCCCCACTATAACCGCGTCGGCATTGCTGCTCAAATTTCTGCTTGCGGCAACGCACACCGCCAGTATATCGCTCTTTTTTCCGCAGTAAAACGTATCGGGGCAGTACCGCCACGTTTCGGAAAATCCCTCCTCCGACGCCTTTTGCACAAAATCGTCAAAGCTTTCGTTTCCGAAACGTATAAAATCGTCGGCGCTCAAAAAATCTTCTCCGCAAAGCGTGAGTTTTTTTGAAACGATAACGTCGCTGCGCTTGAAATATATTATGCAGTCCTCAATAATGCTCGATAAATCTATGGTTTGATTGTATTTTTTCGCAAACTTGTTAACCGATGCGTATTCCACGGGAGAGTCTATTGTGATATTTTTGTTAAGCTCGGTGTATTCGTCCGTTTCCACGATATTCATACTTATTTTGCGCAGACTTTCGGTTTCCTTGTCCAGCATATTCATAGTAACGTCTATGTTTCCCTGTATTCCTGCCGAAATGTTCTCGGCAGTCATATTGTACGAAACAATATACACGGGTATCAGCACTGCCAAAAGTATTGCCGCCGTCACAAAATACTGCCTTTTTATGTTACTGTCCGCTTTAAAATATCTCATAGACTTCTCCCGTTAAATTTTTCCTAATTATTTATAACAAACACGTTTTCAACCGAGCCGACGTTTGCGTGCGCTATCACGTACGACGCACCCGTTCCGCCCGAGCCTTTGTAAGTTACAACGCTATCGATTGAGCCTAAATATACTCTTTTTCCTTTGGGTTGTGTACTGTCATAAATCATCATATTTTTAAGACGGCTGTATGCCAGAGCAAAGCTTGTGTCGCCGCCGAAGGTATCGGAAAGCATCATAACGCTTAAAAGTCCGCCCGCATCCATTTCGTTTCCCTCCCATTTGTCATATGCATAATGACAGGTGAGTCTGCCTGCAGCGGCGTACGCGGTTGTGTTCATTGCAGGCGGAAGGGGATAGTCTTTGTCCGACGGACGGCAGATAACTTTTATTGTATTCACACTTCCGTCGGTGTCGATTGCAAAACGTATAACGTCGCCCTCCAGAACGTCCTCCGCGGGCCACTCGCACATATCGCCCGTGTAATATTTTACGGCTTTGCCCTTTTCAAACACCTCAAGAACGTTTGTTTCATTGCCGTAGCCGTCAACCGATTTGTAAACGCGTCTTACCATTGCATACGGGTCGTATGAGTTCAGCTCGGTGCCGACACCGCTTTTGTAAATCAAAACATCGGCGTAGGGGCTGTCGTTGTTTAACTTGTATGCTTCAAAAACATACGCACGGGTGGTTTTTATCGTTTTCTTCTCTATAATCTGAAAATATCTCGAATCGGTAACGCCTTGTTCTATAAGCGTATCGCTCGGGACTTTCATATATACCGTTTGCGTTGAAATGGGCGTTTTCGGATATACGAGCGTCGAGAAAAAATTATATTTTCCCTCGTCGAGAATTTTGCCGATATACTGTGACTCGCTCATACTGCTTGCAAAATCCGCGGTATTTACCGCTGTGATTTCGCCGTCCTTGTTTACCGAATATCTTATAAGCTGGGGTTTTAACACCGTTTTGTCGTCCGCTTTGCACAAAACGCTCAAAAGGTCGTCCGAACTGTTTGTTTTTTTGCCGTTGTTAACCGAAAATTTGTCGGCGCATCTTAATTTTTCATACTTTCCGTCTATGGTAAATATGCTTAAAACAGGGCTTTTTCTCTTATTTTCGTCAATGTTGAATTCATAAACGTAACCTGTTTTATATTTGCCGTTTTTCGCGTTTTTCACCTCGGCGATTTCGCCGGTTTTGTCAAAAACAAACTCCGCGGTGTCCAAAAGATTTAAGTTAAACCTTTTTGCAAGCTTTTTGTCGAGAGTGTATTCCGTGCCGTCGATATACACGGTATCGTCACCGCTCACCGCCTCTAAAGTTCCGGTGATTTTGTCTGCCGAAATGTAGCACGCAACATTGTTTTTATCCTCGGAGCACACAACGGTCAAAACGTCGCCCTCGCATATGCTTGAAAAATTCGCCTCGGTACCGTTTAAAATTATTGAAACCTTGTCGTATTTTTCACGGTCAAGCTCAACGTACTGCGACGGGTCGTATTTGTCGTAAACCCTTTTCGCGCCCGCGTCGATAAGACCTGCGCAGATAACGGTGTATTCGGTTATGATAACCGTTGTATACGTGCTTCCGTCGGTTGAAACAAGTCTTAAATTTCCCTTTTCTATAAACGCTTTCTGCGAAATGTTGCTTGACAAAAGCGTGCCGTTTTTCACAAACGCCGCATTTTTAAGCTTTGCGGTTTTTTCGTTTCCGTTTTTGTCGGTATATGTAATTTTGTTTATGCTTACATCAACCAAATCGTCCGCGTCAATTTCAAGCGTTCTGCACTGCTCCGAAACCTCGGCAAAAACAACGCTTTCTCTGCCCGTGACGTTCTTTTGTATATATGCTTTAACCTCATATCCGAGAAGATTTTGATTTTCTGTTTTGTCGGTATACTCATAGCCGTCTATCGCAATAACTCCCGGCACATCACCGTTTTCCGACGAAATATCCGTCATATTCTGCTTTGTTACAACGCCCTCAACGGCATAGATGTCAAAATATCTTTCCAAAACCGTTTCGGTATCGGAAAAAGTATAATTCACCGCGCCGTTTTTTATAAAATCCACGTCATACATTTTTACCGAAAGCATGTTGTAAATAAGCGTTGCCGCGGCGGCTCTGTCCAAATTTCCGCCGAGCGTCAAACCGTTTGTTATTTTAAGATTTTGCGCTGTCATAATGTATCCCGTCGGGTATGCGCCCTTTGACATTGCATACGGCGCGTAGCCTGCAAGAGTTACAAGCATTTTTACCGCCTCGTCGTATGTCACAGAGCTGCCGGGATTGAATTTTCTGTCATCGCTCACCGTCAAAATTCCCGTTTCCGCAAGAAATCCGACTGCCTCAAAAAGCGGTTCATTCTCTTTAATGTCGGTATAATACGCATTGCCCGACCTTGCTTTGTCCGCGCTTTTTACGATATTATAAACCGCCTGCGAAAACTCCGCGCGCGTTATGTTTTCCGACCAATAATTTTCCGTATCGGCGAAATTCATAATTTTAAGATACTGCAAAAGATATGCACCGTTCGGGATATTTTCGTCCTGTGCAAACACCGCTGCCACCATAGAGGAGGTCAAAAGACATATGCACAAAATAATTGCTGAAATTTTTTTCATTTTTTCACCCCTCCTATTTCACATAGTTTAAAACTCTGTTTATAATTACCGCCGTTTCGGCGCGCGTTGCAAACGATTTCGGCATAAATCCGCCGTTTTCGTTTCCCTTCAAAATATTTGCGGAATAGAGCGCCTTAACCGCCTCGGACGCATAGTCCGAAACCGACGAAATATCTGAAATTTCTGCCGTATTGCCTGTATTAAGGCTTAAATTTTTGTATTTTATAACGCCGTAGATAATTTTCGCCATATCCTCGCGCGTTATCGGTTTTCCGACTCCGAACGTTTCGCCCTCGCCCGATATTATTCCTGCGCCGAACGCTTTTTTGATATAATTTTCAAACCAAGCGCCGTTTGATACGTCGGTGAAATTTTTGTCCGAAACGCCGTCAATACCGAATGCCCCGACAATGATTTTTACAAATTCCTCGCGCATAATACTGTCGCCGGGTGCAAAAACTCCGTCCGCTTTTCCGCTTACGATTTTCTTTTCGTAAAGCGCGTTTATGCTTTCTTTTGCCCAGTCAAAGCCGTTAAGGTCGCCGAAAATTTCTTTTTCAACAGGTGTCGGCAAATTGGGGGTTACGCCTGTAAATCCGCCTTTTGTCACCGACGACGAACCGGTGCTTTTCGACGGTGCGCCCTTGCCTCCCCCGTCGGTTGATTTTTCGGGTGCAATTCTGTTAAATTCAGCACCGAGCGCGTCAAAATCTTCAAACTGATTTCCGTCGAGCCGGCGGTAAACATCGGCAGTTCCGCGCGATATATCAATTCCGATTTCGTCTGCAAAATCCGTCATAATTTCTTTTACGTTTCCAAAGCCCTGACCCTCGGCGATTATCTCGAGCGCCGCCGACTCGGAGAGCTTTGCCGAAAGATTGCTAACCGTGATATCCTTGCCCGAAAGCCTCTTTGCAACCCTTTCGGTATCTGCAACATTTTTGGCATAAAGCTTTGCGAATTTCTCGTTTTCAAACACTTCTGCAATTTCGCCGTACTCTGCAATATCACTGCATTTTCCGTTTTTCAAAGCATATGCAAGGCAAATGTCTCCGACGCGCTTTTGTGTATCCGTCATATTTGAAATGTCAAGCGCCTTGTTTTTAACCGACTCAAAAAGAAGCTCTGAAACATATTCCGCCGAAATTTCAGCGTTTTTGAAAATTGCGATTTTTTCAATGCCCAGCTCGCACGGATATGTTTTCAAAATATTTAAAACTCCGTCTTTGTCACCGCTTAAAACCGCGCTGTTTATAAGGCTTTGCGCGTTTTCGCATTCGGTCTTGTCGGAATGGATAATTTCGCTTTTTTCAACGATATTTCCGTTTTCATCGGCAATGTAAACCGTGTATTTGCCTGATGCTCCGTTTATGTCAAAACCGAAAGAATATTTTCCGTCTTTAACGCTTACCGCGTCGATTTTGTAAATCGCACCGCTGTCCGCAAGCGCCTCCAAGGAATACGAATTTCTCCTGTCGCTCGGGTCGGGGCTTAACACAAGCGCGGTAACAAATTTTCCGTCCGCACCGTCTGAAAATTCAAACTCGTGTTTTCCGGCGTTTCCGATGTCTGCAAGCTTTACTTCGCTGTACGGCAGAAGATGCGTTAAATCGGCATTGTTCAAAACGAACGCTTTAACGGTGTCACAGTCGCCGATGTTGGCTTCCGCGGTGTATAACGTATCGTCAAATCCCTCGCCGACCGAAATTGCGGAGGCGGTTATGTTCACCGCATCACCGTTTTTGTATGACGAAACAATAAGCGTTGCGGGTTCGTTGGCATAAGACGCTGTGTTCTTAACCTTTACCGATGCGCGCATTTTGCCGTCGTAAACCTTTGAAACAAGGTTTGAAACCTCAAATTTACCGCTTGCCGTTTCAAACGGAATTTGAGAAATCCCGTATTTGAAATTCATTGTATCGGGAAGAATTACCGTATATGTTTTGTTCTCCGAAAGCGGTTTTTCAAAATCAACCGAAAGCGTCTTTTTCGCCGCGGAATAATTTACCGAATATATCGGGAGATTATCGCCCGAAACAGAGGTGTTTAAAATGGTATCGGCATCAATTTCGCCGTCGAAAAGAATGTCTATTTTTCTTATTTGAGGCTCATACGCATTGCCGTCTTTTCGTATGTTTTCGCCCTCGGAATTTTTAAGCGAAACGCATTTTACAAACGCTTCTTCGGGTATGTTTTCTCTTTCGGTGAGAAGAATTTCGTCCATAGCGATTTTCATACCGCCCTTTGCCTGAATACCGAAATCAATGCTCTTTAATCCGCCGTCGATTGTATTTCGGTCAACATCGGGATACGCAAGCGCATATGCCTTTGTAAGTGCGGAATTTGACAAAAATACATTCTGCGAAAGACACGAATATTCTTTTCCCGAATCGTTTGTAAACACAACGTCGTAAAGCTTTGTATCGGGATAATACGTCATTTTAACATCAAGCCATTTTGCCGCGTCGAAAAGTGCGTCAAAATCGCCGTCTATCGACGCGTTTTTGTTGTACGAATAGTTGTATCCGCCTACCGTCGAAACCTTTTTAATGTCCTCGTTAAAATATCCTGCCGTGGTGTATCTGTTTGAAAAATACAAAAGGCGCGCCGCACCGCTCGGATATACAACCGTTCCGCCGTCCGAAAGTGCGTCGAAACCGCCTCTTATATTTACGGTTTTATCACTGTTTGAAACGCTGTATGCGCTTTCGGGAATTTTTATTTTAAAGTTTAACTCATAAATTTTTCCTGTCTGAAAAACGTTTCCGCCGTCCGCACGTTCAAATTTCAAATATCCCGTTGTGGGCGCGTCGGCTTTTTTGTCAAAAAGAAATGCCGATTTTTTGCTTGCGCCGTCGGTGTATTCGATGTCGGTCTTTTCAACGTTTGTAAGATTTAAATTAACGTCATAACTGCCGTCTTTTTCGCTGTTGTAAAGCTCCGCCCCTGTAATCGGTTCTTCGTCCTCTTTTTCTTTTATAAACCAAACGGGCGCAAGACAACGGTTTTCAAAGTTTGTATTATTGCCGAAGTCAACTTCTATTTTGTCGAACCCGTCGAGCGTAACCTCCGAACCGAAGTTCACCGTAAGACCCGACGGTGAAAGATTTTCAACCGAAAAATCCAAATTTTCGCCGTTTGTCATTGCAGGGTCGTCCGATTTATATTTTTTAACGGTTATTACATCTTTATCGAATTTTTCAAGGTCAACACCGCTGAAAAAGTTTAAATTAAGACAAGACGGATTTTCATAAAGCACGTTTCCGTCTGCCGCAAATGCGCCCGATTTAACGCTGTTTGAAAGCGAAATATTATCGAAATACGCCGCACCGCCGAACGCCGCCTGCGGGTGGGTTGTGCGGACAAGAAGCTGAATTTGCGATATGCTCGTTGTGGTGTTTTTATAGCCCGTCGTTTCGGCAATTTTGCCTGTTTTTTCGTCGATAAGCGCCTTGCCGTTCATATAATATGTAACCTTGTTGCTGTCAAAGTCGGACACAATATCAAAATTGTACCAAACGTTCGGCACCATAAAAGCGGTGGTGGTGCTTGTTTTCCAACGGCTTGCCGGGTCGGAAAAATATTTCACAATTCCGTCGTCGATACGCAGTCCTTTTGTATAAGGCGCGCTCGTCGTACCGCCGTAAACGCACACCGTCTGCTGATACGAGCTTGCGTCGGGGATATTTTCAAACATAAGGCTGAAACTCAACTTTAAAATGCCCTTCGATATATCGGTTTTTTCGATTTTTCCCGAAAAATAGCTTGTTTTCGCACCCTCCGACGTAAGGCGCAGAGCGGTGGAGTGACTGTCGGAAAATTTCTGCGCTTTTGCGCTCACCGTGCAGTCCGCGCCGATACTTCCCCAGCTGAAGCCGTCGGGGAGATCGTCGGAAAGCTTGTAATCTTCAAAATCCTCGTAAAATATATATCCGTCCTCTTCGTGCTTTGCAAATGCCTGAAAACTCATCTGCGAAAGCACCAGAATAAGCGAAAGAATTAAAGAAAATGTTTTTTTCATAGCAGTTTTTCCTTTCCTATATTTCGTCAAACACCCTTACGTGGTCAACAACAAACGCGTCGGGCAGCACCGCTTTTTTAAGCTCGTCTGCCGGTTTTCCCCTCCACATATCGCCGTGGCCGTCGTCACCGCAGTTATCGCCGAAATTTCGGTTATAACCGTGGCACTCGGTGCTTACAAGAATAAACTGTTCAACGTGCGATACCGCAACTTGAGGCGGGCCCTGCCAGCCTATTTTTTTGCCGTCCGCATAGAATGTATATCCGTCCTTGTTCCAGTCAACGCCGTAGTAGTGCCAGCCGTCGGGCGTTTCAACAAACGGGAAACGGAAATGTCCGGGCCATACGGCGTCTTTTCCGTAACCGCCGAACCCGTTTCCGCAAAGCATAAGCCCCTCTGTGTGCTGACGGTAGTTTTCCATTATATCTGTTTCCACACCGCAGTATTTTGCGTCGGGGTGCGAGCCGACACCGGGTGCCTGAAGCCAGAAAGCCGCGTGCCAGCCCGGATTTTTGGGAAGACGGCATCTTATTTCATAATAGCCGAATTTGTGCATAAATTTTGCCTTTTCAAACTTTCCGAAAGGCCACACGCCGGTTGTATCCTTCGGAATATCATATGTAAGCGAGCCTGTCTGAAGATGTCCCGAATAAAAGTCCTCGCCCTTTTTTACCAGCGCGATAACAAGGTTGCTGTTACCGTCCACCGAAACGCCCTCGCTCGAGAACGTGGGCGATTTTTTGCCCCAGAAATACTCGCGGAAGTTCCATTTCGATTCGTCAAGACTGTTGCCGTCAAATTCGTCCTGCCAAGCCAAAGTCCAGTTTTTTTCTTTCGGAAGATAGCTCGGCGCGTGGTTTTCAATTTTAAATTCTTTCAATTTTCGTTACCCCCGTTCGGTGTTTTTGCAAGATATGCTTTTATGAAGTTTTCGTTTGTCGTTCCGCCGGTGTAAATTCCCTCGCCGTACTGTACCGCCGCTTTTCGTCCGCCGCCGTCGTTGTCGTTGATAAGCGCGGAGAATTTGAATATTGTATCTTTTTGAACGGATACATCCTGCGTAAGTACGGTTTTCCACGGAATTTTAAGCTCATAACAGGTATTTTTTCCGTCACGGCTTATTGCGCCCTCAAATCCGCTGTCAGCGTCGGTCATCGCCTTAAACGCACTGCTTTTAACCATTTCGAGCGTGTTTTCGCCGTTTGTTTTGCCGTAGAGAACAGACGTCAAAACGCTTGTTCCGAGCATATTTTCGGGGTCGTAAACCCCTGCAAGCTGGAAACTGTCGTAACGCCACATTGCCGCACTTTGAGGAGATGCGTCAAACAAAACATTGTCGGTAACGTTTGCCGCGATGTAGAAATTCTCTTCGTCCCACGAATAATACAAAAGCGCACTGCAGTCGTCCGCGCCCGTGTACGGGTCAACCGCGTGAATGTCAACTGCGTTGTCGGCGCCGAGATATACAAAGCTTTTATACTCGTTTTCACCTATCTTTCCGTCGGTCACAGGCTTGTTATACGCATATTCGCAAACCGCAAACGACGCGGATTTTGCAAAATCCACTGTTATTCCGTCGCTTGTGACAAATGCAGCCTCCATTTTCACAACGTTAACATCGGACGGAGCTTTTATGACGATTTTATATGTATCGCCGGGGTTAATGCTCAAATTGTCATACTCGGCATTGTAATCTTCTATACCCGAAAGACGGTTTATAACAAACTTTCCGTTAACGGTTTCTTTTGAATTGTTTGAGATGTCTATACTCAAATTTACAACTTCGTAATCGAACACGCCGTTTGTAAATCCGGGCTCGCATTTCATATCAACGTCAATGGGCGTTTTGTAGAAAAACGATAAATATCCGTCAAGATAAGTGCCGTTTCCGTCAAAAACCTTAATTTTTGCCCTATCGGTTTCGGAGCCGTATTTATTGGGTTTTATGTGTATATCCGACGAATTTTCGCCTTTAACCTCGCCTATGTCAAGCTTTGCTCCGTTTACCGGCGTTATTTCATACTGCATACCGCCGTTCGCATTTTTGAGATTAAACGAAACGCTCTGCGAAAATTCAACGTCAAATGCGTTTTTGTCTATAATTTTATTCTCGGCAAGCTCAAATTTTTTGAAATCGCCTTTTAAATATACGGGCGCTTCGGTGAGAGCAAAACCGAACACGCCGTCAATTCCCGAAAGGACTGACACATTGCCGTACGCGTCGTAAACGTCGATTTTGTCCGTTCCCAAATCTATGCTTAAGTTTCCGCCGTTTCCTCTTGACCAAAGCATAATCGTGTCGTCGTTTTTATCATTGCTGTGCATACGGTAAGCATATGTATTGTCATTCACCGTGATTTCGTCTTTATACTCATAGCCTGCAAGAAGATTGTTCATATTCGCAACCATTGCATAGCTTGCTTTTGCCGTGCCCGGCGTGTCTGCACCCAAAAACTCAATAAGCCCCCAGTGATGCTCGCGGTTGCCCTTTGTTCTTCCGCCGTCGTAAAACGTATACATCACATACTGATTGAAATTGCGCACTTTCCGCATCGCGGCATAACCCTCAACAAGATAGTAACCCTGCCTTTTCTCGTCAATGCCGTAATACGTATCGTCTGCCCAGCCAAGCTCGGAGGTGACAATCGGCATATCGTAATATCCGTATTTGTCGAGCACCGCGCGCGCCTTTTCAAGTTCTTTGATAAGTCCGCCCGACATAGGGTCGTACCTCGGTGCATACGCGTGACAGCAGTAGCCGTCCATATAGTCACCGCCGCCCGCCTTTAAAATATCCTCCAAAATGTCACTGCGCACCGTGCTTGTTACAACGCCGTAAAGCTTTAAGTCGGGCGCCTTTTCCTTTATTCTCGTATATGTGGTTTTCATAAGATTTATATAATCTTCCATTGGGCGCGAATAAAGGTTAAACGACGCGCCCATAAGCTCAAATTCGTTCCACATATCGTATGCAACGATTGAAAATCTTTCCGACTCGGTGACAAAATCTATGTAGTCGGTATATTTTTTCATACCCTTTTCGGTATACGGAAGCTGTTCGCCCGGAAGAAGGTCGGTTTTTACGCTCAAATAAGTGTTTATCTGCTTTATGTTCCTCTCCTTTAAAGCGCGTGAAAGCGTGTCTGCCCTTCTGGGGTAAACAAAAGCCTCGTCTGCGTTTATGTCACGGCTTATAACATTGCTGTACGACTCCATTGCGCGCACAATGCCTATTCCTGCCTTCTGATAAAGAGGCGCCCATTCATCACGTCTGCCCGAGCAAGTGCCGAAAGCATAGTTCATAGTTTTGCCGTAATCGGTTCGCACATATGAAAAACGCGTTGTTTTTTCGCTGTAAATTTTATGTTCGTCATTGTAAAAAACCGCCGTCATAAAATATACTCCGTATTTTCCGCCGACATCAACATCAAGGTTATATTCGGTTTCTTTGCACGGCTCAATATTTAACGTATCGGTTTTTTCAAAAACAACATCGCCCTCGATATTTTTTGCGCTGAATTTTGCAGTCAGCGGATACGCGCCGTACTGACGGCTTTTTTCGGCGTATTTTTTGTTATCGAGAGTGTATTTAAACGAAATTTTTTCGCCCGTGAAAAAGTTGTTGCCGTAATTCTCGGTTGACGGAACAATGTTTATATGATTGAATTTATCGGTAAGATTAACCTCAACATTGTTTACAACAAAGCTGCCGCCCGACGTTCCCATTGTTTTTGACTTTGAACAAATTCTGAAATCCGCGCCGTTTACGCCGTTTTGCAAAACCGCGTTGGTAAGCGTGAAAGTGTATGTATGCCACATAAGCGAATTATCAAGCTCAAAATAGGGCGACTCAACAATTTTGCCGTCTGTGTTTTGATATTCCACGCAAAACGCGCTTGATACCTGTTTAAGACGTGCAATATTGATGTTCGACTTGTCGAAATAATCAACGCTTATTTCAACAACGCGTCCCATATCCTTTTTATCGGCAAGATTATCGTCAACGTCAATATAAAGGTAATAATCGGTGCTGTCCGACTCAACGTCGAAAAGCCAGCCTTTTTTTCCGCCCATAGACGAAATTGCATTTTTGCCGTTGTCGCCGGTATAAACTTTCATATTGCTTGCGTGAACGGTTTCGCTGCCGTCAACATGAGCACGGATTTTTTCCGTATTTTCTGCACCCTCGCCGTATGCAACGCACGAAAAAGCCGAAGTAACCGTAAAAAATGCCAAAAATCCCGCAATAAGCCTTTTCATTGTTTCCTCCTTTTATTTCAGCAAAGTCCTGTCATAAGCATTCTGCATAATTTCTTTAAGCCGCTCTGCGCCGAGCGAATTTAAGTCCGACACAAATTTATCCCAGTTTGCGTCAATATCCTTTGCGCCCGTGACGAAATCCACGGTTGCGCTGTTTACGTAAGACATAATCTCTCCGCTTATTCTTGCAACCTCGTCATATTCGCCGGCGTCGTAAACAAGCTTTACAATATACTCTTCGGGCATAAGCTTTTTATAAGCAAGCGACGACCGCGCGATTTCGTAGTCCATAGGATTTGACTCTGTAACCGCAACGCCCAGACCAATGTTATAATCGCGGTATCCGGGGCCTTTTCCCTGCCAATGCGAATTTTGCCGTACTCCCCATTCGAGTTTCGGCACAATGAGCGCAGGATAGCCCTCGTCCGACGCAACGCCGGTATCGTTTTCGCCTGCTTTTTCCCAATCCTTGCCCTCAACACCCCATCTGTTCATAATTGCAACTTCCTCGTCGCACATAATATCGCCGAGTCTGAAAGCTGCCTCGGGATATTTGCAGTTTTTTGTGATAAAAAACCTGCTGCGCGGTTTTGTTGCCCAGCAAATCGGATTTTGCTCACCGCCCGGGCCTATAAGAGGCTCGACAACCTTATATTCGGAATAACGGCTTTTGTTTTCGTCGGAAAAATACGGGCCCATACTGATAAACGAACCTGCAATAACGTCCTTTTTGTCTATGATGCTTTTAAACTGGTCTGCGGTTGTGATAAACGACGCAGGCGACAAAAGATTTTGCGTGCAGAGCTTGTTTAAATATTTTAAGCCCTCTTTCCAGCGTATGTCGGTGCAGGCGAATTTAATTTCGCCGTTTTCGGGATACATATAATAATCCTCCGCGTCGGCATAAACAAACGCACTCATTATAAAATCGGCGAAAAGATACCCGTTCGCATTGCCTGCGCCCGTACCGATAAACGGAATTTCGTCGCGCGTTCCGTTTTCGTTGGGGTCGCCGTTTTTAATTTTTTCCAAAACCTCATAAAATTCGTCGGTGGTTTTTGGCATATCAAGCCCGAGCCTATCCAAAAACGGCTTATAAATCCAAAGCTTTACACCAAATTCGTTCTGGAGAATTTTTGTATAACGCGGAATTGTGTAGATATTGCCGTCGGACATTGTTATAAGGTCGAGAAATCCTTTTTCTTTGTCAATAATTTTTTTAAGATAATACGATGAATTTTCATAATAGTTGTTAAGCGGAATAATAAGCCCCTTCTGCGCATATGCAATAACATCAAAATCGTCGACGTTGTCGCCTATTACAATATCGGGAAGATTTTTTCCTCCCGCGCTCATCATAAGCTTAATGCTTTTATCCGCCTCTCCCTCGTCAAAAAACATAAACTCCAAATTTGCGTTCATTTTTTCTTCAAGATATTTTGTAAGCGCGTTTGATTTGTAATCTTCAATTAATTTTCCGCCGTTTTCAATGCCTATTGTAAGCGTAATCTTTTCCTTGCATACGGGAAAGACACCGACTTCGTTTAAGTTGGCATCTTTTTGAAAGGGTGATAAGGGAGAAGAGTTATTTTTTTGACACGATAAAAGGCTCGCGCAAATTAAAAGAATAATCAAAGTATTAAATATTTTGAAACAACGTTTCATATTCTTCCCCCTTAACAAAGAGATGTTTTATTTTACGTCAGCGCTTTTTGCAAGCGGAATAATTTCTGTATCCGTCCACAAAAATACCTTTGCCGACGCATATGCCGACGGTTTATCAAACGCTTTGTTTACGTTGTTAACAAGCGTTTTTGCCACGGATATTACTTCTGTTTTAACGTCTGCAAGATTTTTTTCGCTGTCGTAGTATGCTATAATCAATTTAACATTTTTTGTTTCGCCTGTCAAATTGTAAACTATTGCACTTGTGTCAATTTTTCCCGTTTCGGTATTTGCCGTACCCTTTAATTCTTCTGCTATGATTTTGCCTCCTGCACGGGGTGTGAAATCTGTGTTTGTTGCGGTCATTTTAAGTCCGCTGAGCGAAACGCCGAAAGCCGAACTCTGTTTTCCGTTGGGGATAAGAACGCACTTATTGGCACTGCCTCCGCCAAATCCTATAGTGTCATCGTGAATTTGTGCCTTAGGGGTCGTGCTTATCGCTTTGTTGTTAAGAACAACATTTATAATGCCTGATTTATCTGCGCCGTCTATATAGAATTTAACATCTTTATTCTTGCCGTTTGCGCCTATTTCGATTACAACGTTATGCCATTCGTTTACAGAAATATATGAATCACCCAATGTCTTGTTTCTTTGGGTGTAGTATGTATATCCGCTGTTTTGCGGACGAATAGACGCAAAATTTTCTCCACCTACACTGAAAACGTAATATTTGGTAGAATCAACCAAATTTCCCTCTCTGTCACATCTTTGTGTACGAAAGCTTATACCATCGGTATCATTATCAATTTTAATGTTAAACTCAATTCTTAACTTTTTGTAATTTTCCCATTTAACATTGCCGAGCTTTTCCTTACCCGATACAAGACAGTATCTTGCCTCTACACCGGCGTTTCTGTAATTTTTTACATCCTTGGCAAAATTACTTGATGTAAGCGATAAAACGTTTCCGTTTTTCGTAACGCTGATTTTACCTGGGTCAGTTTTAAAATTAGTAATATCCGGCAAATCGTCAATAGAGGAAATAATAACCTTATCCTCAGCGTCTGCCTCCTCAGCGTCTGCCGCAAAAGATGAAATTGCAAAAGATGAAAATACAACGGTCAATACCAGTACCAAACTTAAACTTTTCAAAATTTTCATTACAATATCTCCTTTTTTATAAAATATTTATACAATCAACCCTTAACCGAGCCAATCATAACTCCGGTTACAAAATGCTTTTGAATAAACGGATACAAAAGCATTACGGGTATTGTACTTACAACAATGAGCGAATATTTCAAAAGGTTCGCCATACCTTGTTTTGCCTCCTGAAGGTCGGGGTCGGCAATCTGCGACGCGTCTATCTGGTTTTCAAGCAGTATTTCTCTCAAATAAAGCTGAAGAGGCCAGTATTTTCGGTTGTTGAGATATATAAACGCGTTAAAATACGAATTCCAGTGAGTTATCGCATAATAGAGCGTCAAAACCGCTATAACCGACTTTGAAAGCGGAAGAACGATTTTTGCAAAATACAGAAAATCACTGCAACCGTCTATTCTCGACGCCTCCAAAAGCTCTGCCGGAATGTTATTTTGTATAAACGTCCGCGCGATAATAAGGTTGTACGCGCTTATTGAGCCGACAAGCACCATTACCGCAGGCTTGTTTATAAGTCCTACGCTTTTTACAAGCATGTATGTGGGTATCATACCGCCCGAAAAAATCATTGTGAATGTAAAAAGAAGCGTAAGTCCTTTTCCGAACGGCAAATCGCGTCTTGAAAGCGGATATGCCGCAATCATTGTGAGGAAAAGGTTTATCGACGTGCCGATTATCGTGTAGATAAACGTGTTTCGGTAGCCGATTATTACGTCGTTTTTCTTAAAAACCGCCTCGTAGCCCTCAAGGCTGAAATCGACGGGAAGCAGGAAAACTCTGCCGTTTGTAACCGCCTCTTTCGACGAAAAGGACGACGACACAACGAATATAAGCGGATAAGCTATAATCACCAAAAGCAGGGCAATTATTATATGAATTATGATGTTAAAAATTTTGTCCTCGCGCGAATCTGAAATTTTATTGTGTGTTTTGCTCATTTTTGCCCCCTCCTTACCACAAGCTTGTTTCGCTTAATTTTGACGTTATTTTGTTTACAGCAACAATCAAAACAAAGTTTACAACCGAATTGAAAAGACCTATTGCGGTGGAATATGAATATTTCGTAGACGAACCGCCCGCACCGCCGAAGGATTTTTCGTATACCAAAGTTGAAATAACCTGGCTTTCCTTTAAGTTTATCGGATTTTGCATAAGATAAATCTTTTCAAAACCTATGTTCATAATTCTTCCGCAGTTTAAAATAAGCATAATTACAACCGTCGGAATAATTCCCGGAATGTCAACGTGCAGGACGCGTTTAAATCTCGACGCGCCGTCTATCTGCGCCGCCTCGTGCAAATCGGGCGAAATGCCTGCAAGCGCCGCGAGATATATTATCGAAGAATATCCCATATTCTGCCACACTCCCGACCACACATAAAGATGTATGAACGATTTCGAGTCTGCAAGGATATTCGGTGCATACGAACCGGTGAATATTTTGTATATGTTGCCGTAAAGTCCCACATACGGATTTAATATCTGGTTCATCATACCTACCAGAACGACTATTGAGATAAAGTGCGGTGCATACATCACCATCTGCACGGTTTTTTTGTATCTTTCGTTTCGCAGAAGGTTTATGCAAAGCGCCAAAATTATGGGAAACGGAAAGTTTACCGCAAGCGAATACACGCTCGTTCTCACCGTGTTTACAATCGTTCTCGCAAACTGGTAGTCGTTGAAAAATTTCTTGAAATACTTCAGTCCTGCCCAGGGACTTCCGAACATTCCGAGACGGGGGGTATAGTCTTTGAATGCTATCTGAAGTCCCACCATAGGACCGTAGTTGTAGATAAGTATGTATAACACGGGAAGAAGCAGCATTGCATAAAGCTGCCAGTAGTTTTTAAACACCCGCGATACCGTCAGTCCGTTTGTGCTTCCTGTATGTTTTTGCAGTGATGCAGATGACTTTTTCATTAAAACTCTCTCCTAATTTTTACTTGTTCGCTCTGTCATACGCTTTCTGCGTTTCGTCCAGCAGTTGATTTGCCCCCATATTGTCAAGCTCTTTAAGGTAGCTGTCCCATTCCTTGTCCGCGTTTTTCTCGCCGATAACAAACAGTGTTGTCATTTCTTTCACGTACGACTCTATGTTTGTGTTTATTTCGTTTATATCCGCAATGCCGTCAATATCGTACACAAATTTTTTGACGTCGCTCATATCGGTATACGGAAGATATGCTTTTGTCGACTCGGCAACAAACCTTTCGTTGATGTTGTTTTTGGAGGCAACCTGTCCGAGCGATACGGCATAGTCGCGGTATGCCGCGCCTTTTTGGCTCCAGTGCTTGTTTGTCGGCACCGCCCACACGTTGTTTATAACCTCGATTGTCGGTGCATATCCCTCGTCTTTAAAGAGCGAATATGCGTCTGCATCGGCTTTTTTCCAGTCGACGTCCTTTTCGCCCCAGCGGTTTGAAATTGTGATTTCCTCACTGCACATAAGGTCGCCCAAACGGAATGCCGCCTCGGGATATTTACAGTTTTTTGTTATAACAAACCCTGTTGACGGAATTGTGGGAACCCAAACGGCGCTCTGATAGCCCTTGTCGCCTTTAAGCGGAGGAAGGGGAACGTAGTCGTCGTATCTGTCTTTAACCTCTGCGCTGAAGTTTAAGCCCATCGACACAAACGCGCCGACGATAGGTACGCCCGCATTGTTTCTCAAAGGAGCAAAGCCGTTGCTGTCAAGCGTAAACGTGCTGTCGCTGATAAGTCCTTCTTTATATAACTTTGCACAGTAGTTTACCGCGTCCTTCCATTCGTCCTGCATATATCCTGCCTTGATTTTTCCGCCCTTTGCATAAAGATAGGTTGTTTTTGGGGTGAATTTCAAAAACGAACCGAAGATATATTCAAGTCCCGAAAGATTTCCGAGGCTTGTGTTTCCCGAAAACGGAAGTTCATCCGCCTTGCCGTTGCCGTTGGGGTCTTTTTCTTTAAACGCCCTTAAAACATTTTCAAATTCCTCGGTGGTTTCGGGCATTTTAAGACCGAGCTTGTCAAGCCATTTTTTGTTTATCCAGCATCTTGCGCAGCCTACCTCATTCTGGAGCGCCTTTGCATAGCTGGGGATATAATACATATTCCCGTCGGATAAGGTTATCATATTCTTTAAATCTTTTTCCTTTTCAAACGCGTCGTTTATGTAGTATGCCGAGTTTTCATAATACGCGTTAAGCGGAATTATCATACCCGCGTCGCCGTAGCCTGCCAGCGCACCGTCGGTGAAGTTTACACCGCATATAATGTCGGGAAGCTCGTCGCCGCCCGAATTCATCATAAGCTCAACCTTTTGCATTGTGTCGGACGACGGAAGAAATTCAAACTCAATATCGCAGTTCATCATTTCTTCGAGCTTTTTTGTAAATGTGTTGTCGTCGTAATCCGTTATAAATTCGTTTTTCGGAATACCCACTCTTAATGTTATTTTTTCTTTGCATACGGGAAAAGCTCCGACCTCGTTTAGGTTTTCGTCTTTTTCGTATTTTGTGTTTACCGCGCCTTTTGTATTTTTTCCGCACCCTGCCAGACTTCCGAAAGCAAGCGTCGCAGTCATAAGAATACAAACCGCTTTTTTGATGACCGTCATTTCGGCACCCTCCTTTTTTAAAATTGTCCTTGTTACAAATTCATTATACTCTGCGGTGCATTTTGAAGTAAACATTAAAAATCCGAAATAAACTGTAAAATTCCGAAAAAGCGCCGTTTTAAGCCGAATTTCGGGTGTCGGCTTATTGACATAACATCATTTTTGTGCTATAAATACAGTATGGTTTTAATGCGTTTTTAAAAAGAATTTTTATTCTGTTTGCAATAGATAATCTTAAAATTTTACTTTTTCCTTAAATTGATTTCCGATATAATTTTCATTTTAAATTTGATATATTTTTGTGTAATATTTTTATTCGTTTGAAAATTTGCCTTTTGCAAATATTCAATATAAATTTAAAATTCAATATTTTTAACGGGAGGATTTTATGAAAGCGAGATTAAAGCTTGCAGACGGCGGCGGAAAAACCGCAGACGCAAAAATTATCGAAAAAGATGACAGAACGGTTGTTTATCTTGAAAAGGAAAAATTTTCAAAGGACGTCGAATACGTCGATTTTCTGTATGATTATTTTGTAAAAAACACCGGTGACGAGGGATATTTTATAACCGATATGTGTTTGTCGGGCACGGCGCAGACGTTTTTTAAAGAGCGTGAGGACACCGAAAGCGTGAACGAATTTTCATTTGTAACCTGCTACGGTATGAACGAGGGAAAAACAGGTATTTTGGCAATTATCACGGGTATGCAATACGACTTCGGTATGGTTGTCGGCGTAAAAAACGGCGTTTATTATACATATCCGAGGTTTTACATCGACTGCGATATGCCGTACGACGACATACGCGTTGAGCTATACAGACTCGACGACGGAAGTTACTCCGCAATGGCGAGAAAATACCGCGAATATAAGCTTAAAAACGGCTGTGTGCCCCTTAAAGAAAGGGCAGAAAAGGATGCAAGGCTTAAAAAGGCGGCAAACAGCATAGAGGTGCGCGTGCGCCAGGGCTGGAAGCCTGCACCCAGTCCCGTTGAAAACCAGACACCCGAAACCGAGCCGGAAATGCACGTTGCGTGCGATTTTGACCGCGTGGGCGACATTTCAAAATCATTCAAAAAAGAGGGAATTAAAAACGCGGAATTTTGCCTTGTCGGCTGGAACATCGGCGGTCACGACGGACGTTTTCCGCAGATTTTCCCCGTTGACGAGCGCCTCGGCGGTGAGGAAAAGCTTAAAAACCTTATCCGCAATGTCAAAGCCGACGGCTACGGCATTGTATGCCACGACGACGCAACCGCCGCGTATCACATTGCCGACTGCTTTGACGAGGAATATCTTTTGAAAAACAAGGACGGCTCCCTCCACGCGCGTCCGTACTGCTGGTCGGGAGGCAGACCGTACAAAATCTGCCCCAGACGCCAATATGAAAAATTTGAAACCGAAAATCAGAAAAAAATTAAAGCGCTCGGCTTTGAGGGCATACACTATATCGACGTTATCACCATTTTGCCGATATTAAAATGCTACGACAAAAACCACCCGACAAACAAGAAAGAGGGCGCGGAGTGGTACCGAAAAACAATGAAGCTTGCGCGCGAAACTTTCGGCGGATTTTCGTCCGAGTCGGGATATGATTTTGCCGCGGAATATCTCGACTATGCAATGTATTCAAACTTTGCGATGGGCAAGGACGAAAAAATACCTATGTCGGACGAAATTGTTCCGTTCTGGCACCTTGTGTATCACGGAATTATACTTTACAATCCCTGCACGTTTACGTTAAACTACCCTGCAAAGGGCAGGAAAAACCGTCTTAAGCTTATCGAGCTGGGCGGACGTCCGCTGATATGCTACTATGCAAACTTTGCGGCCGACAACCGCTGGATGGGCGACGAGGACTTTTTGTGCGATACCGACGATGAGCTTAATCAAACCGCAAAATGGGCAAAGAAAATGTGGGAGGATTACGAGGAGCTTTCGGACATCAGATATGAATTTATGGAAAATCACACAAAAATATCGGACGGCGTTTACAAAACGGAATATTCAAACGGAACGGCTGTAACGGTTGATTATAACAGCGAAACATACAAAATTGAAAGAAAGAATTAAGAAATATGCGAAAAACGGTTTTCTCAAAATGGGAAAACCGTTTTTTAACTTTAAATATTTTGTTTTTTCATATTTTAATGTTTTACTTTTTCAAAAGCTTTTCCCTTTCGTCTTTTTCAGCGTCCCAGTTTTTGTTGTAGCTCAAAAGCACCGACATAACACCCGAGTCGACGGTAAGTTCGCTTCCGCTTATGGTTTTTGCACTGTCGGAGCTTAAAAAGTACACGGCGTTTGCAATATCCTCGGGATACGACTCCATACCGAGAGGCCAGTTTGCGCGTTTTTTCTCATAATCCTCGGGAGTATAGCACGACCATCTGTCGTTATACACCGCGCCGACAACCAAAAGATTGCTCCTGATACCGTATTTGCCGAGTTCATAGCACATATTTCGGTTCATAACGTCAATCGCGCCCTTGGATGACGCGTAAACTATTCTGTTCGGGAGCGCACGTTTGCTGTGAACAGAGCCGACAAGCACGATACTTCCGTGCGTGCCGTTTTCAATCATGAGCTTCGCCGCCTCCTGACAGCAGAAAAAATATCCTTTTGCATTACTGCTCATCACATAGTCAAACTGCTCGGGAGTGGTCGAAAGTATGCTCTGATTATATCCCGGGTCGGCGGCGTTGGACACAAGCGCGTCCACTCTGCCGAAATCTTCCCTCGCTTTTTTAAAGGTTTCGTGTATTTGGTTTACGTCATTTGTAAGCATTGCATATCCCTTTGCCGTAACGCCCGGATATTCGCTCATAATTTCCCGTGCCGCCGAGTCTGCGGATTTTTCGCTTCTGCTTGTGAGGCAAACGTTATATCCCTCTTTTGCAAATTTTTTTGCAACGGCAAGACCTATATTTCTTGCCGCGCCCGTCACAAAAACAACAGGTTTGTCCGTCATCATTTGTTTTCATCTCCAATAAGTTTTTTTATTACATCAACGTGCGCCCTTGCAAGTCTTGTTATTTCCGCAAAATTTCCGCTTGCAACGCAGTCGGGTTTTAAAATTGTAATACCCGTGCCGAACGCCTCCGCGCCTGCATTGTAGTATTCCGGTATGGTGCCGGGATTTACTCCGCCTGTCGCCATAAGTGGTATATGCGAAAGGGGCGCTTTTAAATTTTTGATGTAGTGCACACCCATATCGTCCGCCGGGAAAAGCTTTACAATATGCGCGCCGTATGAATATGCCTGTTCGATTTCGGTCGGTGTCATAGCGCCCGGAATTGATATCATACCGAGTTTGAGCGTTTCTTTTATCACCGCCTCGTTTGTGTTGGGCGAAATTATATATTTCGCGCCGGCGTCATATGCCGCCCTCACCTGCTCGGTGTTTAAAACCGTTCCCGCGCCTATAATTGCTCTGCCGTTTGCCGCCTTTACCATTGTTTCGATGCAAAGCTTGTTTTTTTCGATACAGTCTTTATCCGACTGGCAGAATGTGCTTTCAATAAGGCACACACCGCCGTCTATAACTGCATTTACACAGTCTTTAATTTTGTCCTGCGGTATTGCGCGCGCAATTACCACAAGCTTTTTGGTTAAAATTTCGTTTAAAACATTCATTACAGCCACGCCGCTCCTTTCGCCGTTGACGAAACATTTCTTGCAAAAAGCCTTAAAAACGGCTTGAATTTTTCCTCCCGGAGCCTCCAGTCAACCTTTTTGAGCCTTTCTGCAATTTCTTCGTCCGATAAGTCTATGTCCATTTTTCTTTTTTCCACGTCTATTATGATTTTGTCGCCGTTTTCAACAACCGCGAGCGGGCCTTTTATCGCCGCCTCGGGCGCTGCATAACCAATGCTCAATCCGCTTGTACCGCCCGAAAATCTTCCGTCGGTGATGATTGCAACCTTATCGTAAATATCCATTCCGGCAACCTCTTTCTGAAAAGCAAAGGCGGTTGTTCCGAAACGTCCTTTCGGTCCGAGATAGTTTATAACAACCGCGTCGCCTGCCTTTATCTCACCGTGTCTGAGAGCCGTTATCGCGTCGTCAACCTCGCTGAAAACCTTTGCCCTGCCCTCAAAATACATCATATTTTTCGGCACTGCCGCGGTTTTGAGAATTGCACCGTCGGGTGCAAGATTTCCCTTTAACACAGCTATTCCGCCGTCGCTCGATACGGGTGCGTCAAGCGTGTGGATAACGTCGGTGTCATATACGGGCGCATCGGAGTAGTTTTCTTTGAGCGTTTTGCCGTTAACCGTTTTGCAGTCGGAATTTAAAAGCGGAAGAAGTGTTTTCATCAGCGCTTTCATACCGCCTGCGCGCTCAAAGTCGTTGAAATAATATTTTCCGTTGGGCGCAATTTCGGTAAGAAGCGGAATTTTGTGCGACATTTCATCAAAGAAGGACCACCAGTCACGCTCTATTCCTGCCTCGTGCGCAATAGCCGGAATGTGCAGTAAAAGATTTGTTGAGCCTGCTATGGCGGTGTCGGTGATTATTGCGTTTTCAATCGCCTTTTCGGTGATAATATCGCGCGCGGTTATGCCCTTTTTCACCATTTCCATAACATATTTTCCAGCCTCAAACGCCATTGCACCGAGCCGTTTGTCGGCAGCGTTAACGGTAGCGTTTCCCGGAACTGTCATACCCAGCGCCTCGGCAATACAGCACATACTGTTTGCGGTGGTCATTGAACCGCACGCGCCCTGACCGGCGTGCGCACAGTAAACCATATCGTCAAACTCCTCACGGCTCACCTTGTTCTGCATAACCTTTCCGACCGTTCCCGAAACCTCGGAAAGCCCTATTTCTTTCCCGCGGTAAAAGCAAAGGGGCATATATCCGCCCGTCACCAAAACCGCCGGAATGTTGAGCCGTGCCGCCGCCATAAGCTGACCGGGCACGATTGAGTCGCAGGTGCCGAGAAGCACCATTCCGTCAAACATATTCGCCTCAACGTTAAGCTCTATTTCGTCGGCAATAAGATTTCTGCTCGGAAGTTCGATATATCTCGGGTCTTTTAAAACCATTCCGTCGCAGATACCGGTTGTGGAAAGCTCAAACGGAAGTCCGCCTGCCTCGCGCACACCGTCTTTCACCCTCTGCGCAATCTCCTTTAAATGAATATGCCCCGGATTGTATTCGTTCCACGAATTGACAACGGCGATATACGGCTTTTTCACCTCGTCGCGCGTGTATCCCATACCGTATAAAATGCCGTCGCGCTTAACGCTTCCCACACCGAATTCCCATTTACTTCTTTCAAACATCATTTTACCTTCTTTCCGCAAAAGCATATGTATTTTTTGCCACCATAAGTTCCTCGTCAACAGGCGTTATGTAAACCTCAACCTTCGATTTGTCCGACGAAATCTTATACGGCTCGCCCGCCGGTTTATGCTTTAATTTTTCGCTGTCAAGCTCAACGCCGAGAAATTTTAAACGGCTGCATATTTTTTCTTTCACAATAACGCTGTTTTCGCCTATTCCGCCCGAAAAGCTTATGACGTCTATTTTCCCCAGAACGGCAATATACGAGCAGATGTATTTCGACACGCTGTAAGTAAATGCGTCGATAACCAAGGTATCGTTTGCCTTTTCTATATCGCGCAAATCGTTGCTTATACCGCTCATACCGTACAAACCGCACCTTGTGCACAAAAACTTCCGCGCATCGTCTATGCTCATATTTTCTTTTTCCATAAGGTAAAGCACCGCAAAAACGTCAATATCTCCGCATCGGTTGTTCATGGGAAGTCCGCTCTGAGGAGAAAAACCCATACTGACATCAACCGATTTGCCGTTCTTTACCGCGCAGACCGACGAGCTTCCTCCGAGATGAACCGACACAATATTTTTTTCACTGCCGAATTTATATGCGGCATAGCTGTGCGCCGCGCCGTGAAATCCGTATTTTCTTATGCCGTATTTTTTTGCAATGTCCTTGTCAATAGGATATACCGACGCGAAATCGGGGATTGTGTTGTGAAACGCCGTTTCAAACGACGAAACCAAGGTAACGTTCGGGAAATATTTTTTAACCGAATTAACCGCCTCGATATACGGCGCGTTGTGCGCAGGCGCAGACGCACTGTATTCCTGCATTTTTTCAATCACCGCGTCATCTATAACACACGGATAGTTGATACCGCCTGCCATAACCGTTTTAAAGCCGATTGCCGAAACGCCGTTTATGCCGTCCGCACAGTTTTTATCTATAAAATCGATTATCATTTCAAGGCACGTACCATATCCGTCCGACGCGTCAAAAACCGTGCTTTTTTCGGTATCGCCCGACAAAAAATTACAGCCGGCGTTTTTTGAAAACACGGAATTTATTTTTCCGCTTGCAATCACGCTTAAGTCGTCCATATTAAAATATTTGAATTTAAAGGACGTACTGCCGATATTTAAAACAAGAATTTTACAAGCCATATTTATCACCGAACGCCAAAAGCGCCTTTTCAAAGCATTTGAGCGGAACGCGCGCAATGCCTGCACCAAGGCGTTTGCCCGTTTTGGAAATCATTCCGCCGTGGATAACGGGTTCTATGCCCGTGTCCAAAACCTTTCTTATGTCAATTCCCGTGGGTGTTCCGCGGTAGTTTAACGCAGGTATGAGATAATTTGCGTTTTCGCCGACTGTGATTTCCGACATTTCAAGCGTTTGCTCAATGCCGTCGGAAAGCGTTTTATCAAGCGAGCGCATAACCGCAGGCGCTGCCGCCGCGGCAAAACCGCCCAGTCCCGTTGCCTCAAGAATACAGCTGTCGCCTATCCAGGGCAAAACGTCGTCATCATTTACGTCGGACGAAACGTATTCTCCCGTAAGCTTGGGCGACGGCGCGGAATACCAGTTTGTATTAAGTCCGCTTACCTTTATCGCATAATCTACGCCGTTGCCTACCATTGCGGTTACAACCGTTGAATATTCAACATTGCGGATTGACTCCAAAAGCGACATTGCCGACGCCATACCGAGCGGATGGAAAAATCTTACCGTGCCGTATAAAAGGTCGATACATTTTCTCTTTTCGTCCTCGGTAATATCCGCGTCAACAAGCATTTTCATAAACTCGTTTGTTGCAATAATTCCCGTTGCGTCCTGTCTTGAATGAAGCTCGTCGCCCATTTCCACACCGCGCGTGAAAATTTTGCGCATTGCTATACCGCCGTTTGCCTCAAGCACCTTTGTCATTGCCGGAGCGATTATATCACGCACCGTGTCAAGGTGTTTTTTTATGCTGTCGTTTAAAATTCCCCAGCCGGCAAGACCTCCGCGGTTGGGGCCTTCAAACGGAGGGCAGAAGCCTTTAAATCCCGTGTTTTTATCCTCCACAATGTTAACCGCCATTGACGGTGTGGTGATGCCCGAACCGGGGCCTACAAGGTGATAGTCGTTTGCCGACACAAATTTTATTGTGCCGTTTTCAAGCATTCTGCGCGCCTCGTCCTCGTCTTTTGCGTAACCCTCGTACATCACGCCGTTGATACCGCCCTGCTGCTGGGTTGCGCACATTCTGTCCCACGCTATGTCGGGACCCGAATGTATTATCATTCCGTCCTCAACACCGGGAACGCACTCTTTTGCGGGTTTTACGCCTATCCAGTACGGGTCGGTGTTGTCCATAATATTCTTAACCTTCGCGTTTGCCTCATCTATTTTTTCCTTAAAATCAGAATACATTGCCTTTTCGAGAATTTCTTTCGCCCTTTCGGACAAAACCGCCTTTTTGCCGGGTTTCCAGTTAAGCTGTTCGGCAGGTATTCCCTGCTCTTTTACCGCGTTTGCAAATACATCCGTTCCGACGTTTATCACATTTATTTTATCGTTTAACATTTATCTTTCCTCCGTCCCTTTAATAATTTTCATTGCAAGATTTACCGCTTTAACGTTTGTATCGGCAAGAATTACGCCTGACTCCTTCAAAATTTCAGCCTGCTTGTCAAAATTCTGCGGATCAAGGTCGCTTCCGCAGATTGTTGCAATAACCGTAAGATTACGTCCCTCTTTTTTTGCACGCTCTTTTTCCTCGCAGATGACTTTTGACATAACCGACGCAGGGTCAGGGTGGAGCGCATAGCCGAGAAGAAAATCAAGATATATAACCGCGGTTTCGGGGTCGCGCGCCTCTTTTACAAATCGGTTCACCCTCGCCGTCGGGTCGATTGCCACATGAGCCCTGCCTTTTGTGAACGTTTCGTCGCCGATATCGATAACCGTGTTTTTTATGCTTGAAAACGGGTCGGGAAGCATAAATTTTTTATCGAGCGCAACGTTTGAATATATTTCACCCGCACTTTTTCTCCACAAAATCTGCGTTTCGTCGGCAAGCGCGCCGCCGCAGAGTATTGCTCGGAAATATTTTTGCCTCGGTGAAAATTTTGATATTTCGGCGTCGGTGTCAATGTTTTCGTCAAATATCTTTTTTAATTCAACCTCGTGTCCGCACGAAAGCTCCATAACCTTCTTTGCGGTTTCGTCAAAGGTTTCGGAATACATAATTCCATTTTCTTCAAGAATTTTGTTGTCGCCGTTCAAAAACTGCACCACAACAGGCTTTTTGCACTTTTTGATTATATCAATAACCTTTAAAAGCGCGGAATGTGCAGGCGGTTTTGAGATAAGCGCGATAACCTTTGTGCCCTCGTCGTTTTCGAGTGCCTTAATGCTTTGTATCATTGTGATACCGCCCACCTCGTCCGACATATCGCGTCCGCCCGTGCCTATTGCGTGGGATATTCCGAACCCATTTCGGTGAACAAGCACCATAACGGTTTGAATACCGCTTCCCGACGCTCCTGCAAGACCGATATCACCGCGGTTTACCATACTGCAAAGCCCGATTGCCGCGCCGTTTATAAACGAAAGTCCGCACCCCGGACCCATCATAAACCTGTCTTTTTTAAGCGCGAGATTTTTAAGCTCAACCTCGTCTTTTATGTCAACATTGTCGCTGAACATAAAAACGTTCATACCGTTCATAAGCGCCCTTTTTGCCTCCGCGGCGGCATATTCGCCGGCAACCGATATTATTGCAAGATTCGCGTTGGGAATTGCATTTTTTGCGCCGGCAATGCTCCTGAACGAATTTTGCATATTGCCCGAATTTCTCTCGCTGACAAGCTTTGCAAATTCCTCTTTTGCCCTGCTGCACGCCTCCTCGTCCTTTGCCCTTACGGCAATTATAAGGTCGTTCGGACCCGCGCTGTTCATCTCCTCGGTGTCAAGCCCCAAGTCGCAAATGGTTTCCTTGTTAAGAGGTGTTCCCATTCCTATCGACGCATTGTCGATATCTTCGGTCTGTGCAAGCTTGCCTGCAATTTTCATAAGAAATACCGAATCGTAATAACGGTTCTTTTCAATGTAGTTTTTTACAACCATTCTTTCAGCTCCTTTTTACTGCTTAATATATATCCCAAAATCACGCCGTAACACGTTTCCGTACCCGACGTACTGCCGTAATCTATCATATCGAGCGCGCATTTTTCTATGCTTTTTTCATCATTTGCAACCGCGCATATCAAATTATAAAGACTGCCGTTTATATATCCGTTTGCAACGTCAGTCAAAAGGTTTTTGCTCACCGCTGCGGTGGCAAAATCGCCGTTTTCATAAAGATATTTTGCAAGAATACCGTTAAACCGCTCCCCAATGCCGTTTAAATAAAAATATGCGGATATGCCCGAAATAATATCGTCACACGACGGTGTAAGCCCTGCTCCCAAACCTATAAGCGCCGAAAATCCGCTCAAAGGGTTTTCCTTTAAAAGCTCAAAACCGTATTTTACCTTTTCCGACAAAATTTTGTCCTCAAAAACAGGGCTTTTTCTGCCGTATATTTCAAGCGTTTTTTTCAAAATGCCGATATTTTTTTTAATGTCTGCGCCGTGTTGTATTTTTCCGCGCTTTACGCTTATAATTTCGGGGCACGCCATATCAAAAACAACATTTCCGGCAAGAATGCATTTTTCAAACCTCGTCACCCTCATACCGTCCGAAAGCGGAAGAAATGTCATATTTGAGCAAAAATCCGTCAGCACCGCACGCGTGGAAAAACGGTCTGTTTTTTTAAAGAACGTCACAAGCTCGTTTTCCTCGGTGATGACGTTAAAACAGTTTTTGTAAATTCCTGCCGTTCTGCCTATGTGCCAGTTTATTTTATTGACGTTTTCGCAAATGTGCGTTACTTTTAAATTCATATAAAATCCTTTTTGTGCAGAAAATTCTTCTTATATTCGGGATTGGTTTCGGGGTAATCGGTGCGGAAATGCACACCGCGCGACTCTTTTCTCAAAAGCGCGCCGTATATTGCGCATTTGCAGACAAGTGCAGAATTTTCACATTCCTTTTTGCTCACCGCGGCGTCAAATCCGAACGCCGAAAAGCTTTTTACTTCGTCCTCGATACCGCATACCGTTTTGTATGCCTTTTCAAGATTTTTGCCATTTCTCACAGGTCCCATATTCTCCGACATAACCGCGCGGAGTTTGGTTTTTATGTTTTCAAAATATTCTTTGTTCTGCGCTTTTTTTCTCGGCGGCAGCGCCTTTTCTTCAAAGCTTTCAAAATCAGCGTTTTGTGCGTATTCAGCAGCGCTTCTGCCTGCCGTTGTACCGAAAACGTATACCTCCGTGCCTGCGTTTCCGCCCACGCGGTTTGCACCGTGGATACCGCCCGTCACCTCGCCTGCGGCAAAAAGCCCGTCAACACAGGTTTTGCACTCGCTGTCAATCACAATACCGCCCATAAACGAATGTGCGCACGGCGCGGTTTCAATTTTCTGCTCTGTAATGTCAATTCCCGCATTTTTAAAACGGTTGTAATAGAGCGAATGATTTTCCTTGATTTCCGTTTCGTCAATATCGGTAAGGTCGAGGTACACTCCGCCGTGCTCCGTCCCTTTTCCGTCGGTTATTTCTTTGTATATCAGCTTTGCAAGCGCGTCTTTTTGTATATCTCCCTCGGATTTATAATATTTTAAGAGGAACCGCTCGCCGTAACGGTTTGTTATTTTTCCGCCCTTGGCAAGCAGTGTTGTGGAAATGCCGAGTTTTTGGGGATATATACATCTGCACGGCTCAAACTGAATAAACTCCATATCGGTAAGGCACGCGCCTGCACGGTATGCCGCCGCATAGCCGTCGCCCGTCATAGAAACGGGATATGTACTGCCCTCTGCGATATGTATTCCGCCCGTAGCGATTACAACCGACTTGGCGCACACATAAAATTCTTTTCTGTTTTTCAAATCGAGCACCGACGCGCCGATTGCTCTGTCGTTTTCAACGATAATATCCGAGAGCATAGCGTCTGAAATTATTTTTACGCCCTTTTCCTCTGCCATTGATAAGAATTTTTCAAGCGATATTCTGCCCGTTCGGTTTTCTATGTGCGCAAGCCTCGGAACAGTGCACCCGAGCGGTTTCAAAAGGTGGTAGCCGTCTTTTGAGCGGTCAAATTCAAGCCCCGATTTTTCGGTAAATTCAATCTCCGAAACGGCGTTTTCGCAAAGCGTTTTAACAAGGCTTATATTGTTTATTCCTCCGCCTCCGTTTACGGTATCTTCGGCGTAAAGCTCCGCACTGTCGCGCAAACCTAGCGGTGCGTTAAATCCTAAAATATAGTTTGACGCACAATCCGTACTTTTTGTAATCAAAACCGCACTGCACCCGTTATTTACCGCGGTATATGCGGATTTTACGCCCGCAATGCCGCCGCCGAAAACAAGAACGTCGGTTTTGATGATGTCAGAGATGTTCATAAAATCATTCCTCACATTCTCCGAGCAGTTTAAGCGCATTTTTACGGCAGATTTTTTCATATGTGTCATAGCTTATTTTGCCGTTTTCGCACGCTTCGTCCAAAAACTCGGAAAGCTTTAACATTTCATACGCAGGATTATCGGGATTTATATTTTCGGGGTCGTGTATATCGGTAGCGTAAAAAATACGGTCGGAAAACTCCTCCATAAATTTATAGGCATATTCCTTATCGCGCGTCATTGCGCGGTATCCCGAAAGCGAGGATAAGTCGCAGTAAAGATTTTTATATTTCCGCATTAAATATCCCACTCTGCCCTCTTTTTCAACCTTGCCCGCCGGATAGCTGTCCCTTGTATCCTCGGTCACGTCTGCGTCAAGCTCCGACCAGAAACGCACCGAATGACCGATAATTTTTAAATCGGGAAACATTTTCAAAACCTTTTCAAGTTTCGGCAGGTGCAAACCGTCAATAACGCCGTAGTCGTGACTTTCCTTTCCGAAATGGAGAGTAACCGACATACCGCACTTTTCGCAGTGCTTAAAAAGATTAAGCACCCTTCCGTCATCAAGGCTTATGTTTGATATAAGCTCGCTGATACCCTTTGCGCCGTGCGCCTTGTAATAATTTATGTAATGCGAAAAATCGGTATTTTCGTTGTTACTTCCGAAGCGCGGGTCAAGCCCCAGAAACCACCAGCCTATCGTGTCGTTATATTTTTTTGCAATCGCCTCCGCCTCTCTTGGCGAAAGGCGCTCGGTGGTAAATTCGGGACAGGTGCCCGGCGGCAAAAGCACGCCTTTTTCAACGCCTATTTTGTCATATATTTTTCTAAGCTCTTTAACCGTCGGATAAAAGTGTCCCGAAAGCTTCGGAATACCTCTTTCCTCTATACAATGAACGTGCATATCTATTTTTTTAAGTTTTTTCATACCGCAATACCTCCGTATATAATTATAAGTACAAACCGAAAAGTCTGAAATACTCATTTGTGCGGACTTAAAAAAATTAAAATTGGGTATTGCAAAATTGCATTTGATGTTGTATAATAGTTCATCAAGTTTAGGCATACGGGGTTATACCCTCCGATGCCGGGGAGGTGCACACTGTGAAAAATGCAAAAATTCCGATAATCGCGGAGGAAAATTATTTAAAATCAAGCTGGTGCGGTGAAACGCTGGACGGCATAGGCAGACAGAAATACGAAATTGTAACGCCCGACGATGTGAAAAATTTCGCAAAATCCTCCGTCGTGCCGATAATAGGCACAACAAACCATTTTTTGAAAAAAAGCATTACCGTGTGCATTGAAAACAATCTCCGCCCTATCGTGGTAGGCACCGAAACGGCAAACGTCGACAGCCGTATAAGCACCATTAAAACCAACAGAAAAGCGGCGGTTACAAGCCTTTTGAAATATTTCAAATCGGCAGGCAGAAACAGCACTGCACTCCTCGGCGTAAACAGGTACTCAACGATTGACAACGAGAAAAAAGACGCCTTTACAGAGGCATATTCCGCGCTTTACAAAAAAGACGCGCAGAAAAACATATATTACAGCAAAACCAACGCGGAGGACTGTGTAAACAGCCTTTTAAGCGATATTTCATCATATAACGGCGTGATATGTTCAAACGACTATTTTGCCGTTTTGTTTATGTCAAAGGCGCGGAAGGCGGGGATTAAAATTCCCGAAGATGTGTTTACGGCAGGCTACGGAAATTCGTTTATATGCGAAAACATAACCCCCGCCGTTACAAGCGTCGCGCCGAAATACCGCGAAATGGGCACACAGACGCGGAAAGCGTATTATTACCTTTCCGATAACCCGTCGGTAAGCTCGGTAAGTATTCTTGTGGATTACGATATAATTGTGCGCGAAAGCACGCTGAATATAAAATTTGAAAATGACAGCAGTATAATTTCAAACAATTTTGAACCGTGCACTCATACCATATTTGACGACGGCAAAATCAGGGGAATAATCGGTCTTGACGCGGTTTTCGGCTCGTCCGACACGTCGCTCACAATGATTTTGAAGGGAATTGCAAATGATGTTTCATACAGTGCGCTTGCCGAAAAGCTTTATCTTTCCGACTCGGCTTTCCGATACAAGCTTAACAAAATTTTTGCCCTCACGCATACAAAATCGAAAAACGAGCTTAAAGATTTGCTGAATGATTTGAATTTGAAGAATAATTAGCCTAGAGGAGATTTGACATTGAATAACATTGTTACCCTGAAAAACGGCGCGTCAAGCGCAAAAATTTCATCGCTCGGCGCACAGCTTTTAAGCTTTTGCAGTGAAAAAACGGAATATATGTGGCAAGCCGACAAAAATGTTTGGGGATTTACCGCACCGGTTTTGTTCCCGATTTGCGGAAGCCTTAACAACGGACGGTATGTTTTTGACGGGGAATCCTATGAGATGACGCCTCACGGATTTGCAAGATTTAAAGAATTTGAAATTGAAAATTTGTCCGGAAACAAAGCTTGTTTTCTTCTAAAATCGGACGAGGATACAAAAAAGAAATACCCGTTCGACTTTGAATTCCGCGTATCCTTTACTCTTTTTAAAAACAGGCTGGACATTACATACTGCGCAAAAAACACAGGGAACGGCGATATGTATTTTTCATTCGGCGGACACGAGGGATATTCCTGTCCCGAGGGCGCGGACGAGTATTATGTAAAATTTGAAAACGATACATCTCTTACGCGCCATATGCTCCAAGACGGATTTTTCAACGGAAAAACGGAAAAAATAAATCTTACAGACAACGTGCTTTTTCTCGATTACGGAGAATTTGAAAAATGCACATATATTTTTAAAAACATAAATTCCGACAGCGTGATATTCGGGCATAAAAACGGAAAAAGAAAAATACGCGTCGGTTTTCCAAGCCATACGTCGCTCGCATTGTGGACGCTCCCCGAAAGAAAATATGTCTGCATAGAACCCTGGTGCGGAGTTTTGGAAAAACAAGACTTTGACGGCGATATTACAAAAAAAGACGGCATTATTTGCATAAAACCGTTTCAGAGTTTTGAAAGAACACATTTTGCTGAAATACTCGGCTGAATTGAAAAAAAGCAAGGGACGATGCTAACATCGTCCCCTACATAAACGCAAAATATACAATAATGTAAAAACGCACAAATTAAAAAACATACAAATCACAAACAAAATCCGACCAAAAACATTGCAACAATTAGGAGAATTTTTCTCAATCGAACTTAATACTGCATTCGTACGGTATAAGTTTTAAAATTTCCTCCTCGTCGACCTTTGGAGAGAGCTCCATTTTATACACATAGTTTTTCGTGTCAGCATCCGGATTTTTCGAGGCGGAGCTTAAGCTTACCGAAACGCCCATTTTCTCGCATCGGGCGCAAAAATCTTCGTTAAATCCGTCCTTATCAACGTTTTTGACGCTGACAACTCTGTGCACAGGCATTTCCAGCCATTTATATCCGCGGTGAAGAAAAATCTGCATCAAAAGCACAATGACGCTTGCACAAATGCCGATAAAATACATTCCTCCGCCTATCGCCATACCTATGCCCGACGTTGCCCATATGCCTGCCGCGGTGGTGAGTCCCGTTATGGTGCGCTTTTGAATAAAAATCATACCCGCGCCCAAAAAGCCTATGCCGTTTGCTATGTTCGACGCAACACGCGACGGGTCGAGCTTTATATTCTCGGCATACTTAAAACCCGGTTTGATAACGTCAAAAAACGCATACTTCGACACAATCATCATAAGCGCCGCACCTATTGCAACAAGGCAGTGCGTTCTTATTCCCGCCTCTTTTGAGCGGTTTTTGCGTTCAAATCCTATCACCGCACCGCATACCGCCGCGGCAAAAAGTCTTAACAAATATTCAATTTGTATCGGTTCAAACATTTTTCTCCGTCCCTTCCTTTTTGCTGTTTATAATTTCGCTGCACATATGACTTTATTATATTATATTTATTATACAGTATTTTTATTTGCATTGCCGATGTTTTTATGATAATTCATTGTAGCACAGTTTTATATAAACTTCAACAATTTATCAAAAATTTTTAACCCATTTAATACCAAAAATAAATTTACATAAAACTCCCATTATTGCAAACAATAAATTTGTAAAATTTAATCGGCAAACACAAAAAATACACATAAAAAAGGCACAAAATTTTTAAAAGTTTATATGTTTAAAAGGAGTTTTTTATATGAAAGCAACAGGAATTGTCAGACGTATAGACGACCTCGGAAGGGTGGTTATACCCAAGGAAATCCGCCGTACTATGCGTATCAGAGAGGGCGACCCGTTAGAGATTTTCACAGACCGCGACGGGGAGGTTATTTTCAAAAAATACTCGCCCATCGGCGAACTTGGCGAATTCGCCTCGCAATACGCCGAAACGCTTTACAAAACGTCGGGGTACCCTGCGTGTATCACCGACAGGGACACCATCATTGCAATATCAGGCGCGGCGAAAAAAGATTTTCAGGAAAAACGTTTGAGCGAGGATATGGAACGCGTGCTTGAAGAAAAAACCGCGTTCATCTACCGCCGCGAAAACGACAAAAATCTCACCGTGACCGACGGAAGCAAATTGAGTGTCGGTGTTGCGGTGCCGATTATCGCGGAGGGCGACACTGTTGGAAGTGTTGTTCTTTTGAAAGACAGCGCGGACAAAAAAATGAGCGAGGCTGAAGAAAAAATCTCCAAAGCCGCCGCACTTTTTCTTGCAAAACAAATGGAATTATGACAAAAAAGAGCCGAAATCAAAGCCGTGAAAACGGCGCAAAATTCGGCTCTTTTTGAATTTTATCACATCAAAATTTTAATTTTATCAAACAAATTTAAAGAAGTTTTTTTCTTAATTCCTCACCGCTCATTGCGCTCAAATATGCCGGCGGAACATCAAACACCGTTTTACAGCCCGTCATTCCCTCTTTGTTCATACGGCAAACGGCGCGCGCGTACGCAACCAGCACCGACGCGGTAAATTCGGGATTTGAGTCAAGCTTTAAGCTGTATTCTATAACGTGTCCGTTTTCGCCGTTCATACCCGTTTTTCCGCTTCGTATAACCGAACCGCCGTGCGGAATTGCACTGTGGTTTGCTTTAAGTTCCTCCTCGGAAATGAAATAAACCGTTGTGTCGTAATCGGCAAAATAATTCGGCATAGTTTTAATTTCGCGCTCAATTTTTGCAAGGTCTGCGCCGTCCTCGGCAACAACATAGCACTCACGCGTGTGTTTCTGACGCGTTGTGAGCGCGGGATTTTCGCCTGCGCGAACCGCATCAACCGCCTCTTTAACGGGGACGGTGTACTGGCGCGCGTCAACAACGCCGTCAATTCTGCGGATTGCGTCGGAATGTCCCTGGCTTACACCTCTTCCCCAGAATGTATAATCACAGCCGTCGGTGAGAATTGCATTTGCATACATTCTCGCAAGCGAGAACATTCCCGGGTCCCAGCCGACCGAAATTATTGCGGTTTTTCCGCCTTTTTTCGCGGAATTATCCACATTTGCAAAATGCTCGGGAATTTTCGCGTGGGTATCAAAACTGTCGATAACATTAAAATACTGCGCGTATTTCGGCGTCTGCGCGGGCAAATCTGTGGCACTTCCTCCGCAGATGATGAGAACGTCTATCTCGTCTTTCATTTTTTCCGCATCGTCAACGCTCAAAACGGGAACACCCTCGGTCAAAATTTTAACGTCCGCAGGGTTTCTGCGCGTAAACACAGCAGATAAAACTGCGTCGGGGTTTTGTCGGATTGCACATTCAACACCGCGTCCGAGATTTCCGTAGCCTAAAATTCCTATTTTCATAAAATTCTCCTTTTTTTCTAATTTTCGGATGTTATATATGCCGTCATTTCGGCGCCGTTCCATTCAAAATTAAAATAATTTGCAAGTTCGTCTATCGAAATGCAGGTGTAACCGCCGACGTTGTAAACGTCGCTCAAAATGCAATCACCGCCCGACGTTTCGAGCGCAACGGTGATGTTGCTGTCCTTAACCGAAAACGCTTTCTGACCGTTTCTGTTTTTGTAAATATCGAGCGCAATGGGTTTTTTCGCCTTTTGCTCGTTTGCCTTAATCGAAATTTTTCTCAAAGCGTCGTCATAGGTGACATCAAAACCGTAGTTTGCCAAATCCTCGGCAACCACAACCGCGTGCGGATTTGTGCCCACATAGCTGAACGTCGGCATTTCAAGCCCGTTCATAAACGTGCGGATATTGGTAAAGCAAACAATGTTGCGTCTGTCTTTTATTATGCCGAATCCGTAGTTTAAAAGGCGCGCGGTATCGGTGAAACGCTGACCTGCCGACGACGAACCCATAGTTACTGAAATAAGCCTTTTTCCGTCACGCACCGCTGTTCCGCAGAAACACGCGCCTGCCGCCGTGCTTGTGCCGGTTTTAAGACCGTCCGCACCCTCGTAATAATAGGTGTCGAGGAGGTGATTTGTGGTTTTGTATGTCGCACCCTTAAACGTCACAGATTTTTTGGACGAACGCGCGATAATATCGGGATATTTTGTAATTGTTTTTCGCGCAAGGTCCGCCATAGAAACGGGCGTAATCTGATTGTCTGCAACACCGCAGCTGTCGTAGTAATGCGCGTTTATGCCGAGTTTTTTAGCAGTTTTGTTCATACGGCTGACAAACGCCTGCTCGCTTCCTCCGCCCACAAGTTCAGCCAGCGCAACCGTCGCGGCGCTTGCGGAATATGTAATCACAACACCCATTATTTCGTCAACGGTGTAAACCGTGTCGTAGTTTAACGAAATCATATTCTGATAAAGCTGATTTCTCGATTTCCAATAAACGTTACTGCTTATCGGAACGCGTGTGCCGAGCGTGATTTCGCCGTTTTCAAGCGCCTCATACACGCAGTAAAGCGTCATAATTTTGGTCATACTCGCCGGAACGCGCAAAGCGTAGCCGTTAAGCTCGTATAAAACTTCGCCTGTATCGCAGTCCATAACGCACGCGCCGGCAGACGAAATATAGCTGTTTCCGACCTGCGCCGCATAGGCGTTTCCGCACGGCACAACCGCGGTGAAAACGAGAATAAACATTAGAATTACCGCGCAAGACGAGCGCATTTTTTTAAACTGTGAAATTTTAACCGAATCCATAATTACCCCTGTCCTTTTTGTTCCTTTTTTTGTAACATAGAAATTATATCACCGCGCCGAATTTATGTCAACACGGATTTTGCACCTTGCGCTCCAAAAGCGCAACAGTTTCGATATGCGCGGTGTTGGGGAACATATCGACGGGGACTGCTTTTGTCAAAATGTAACCTTTTTCCTTTGCAATTTTCGCGTCGCGCGCGAGGGTTGCACTGTTGCACGAAACGTACACGATACGTTTCGGATTGAGCGAGCAAATCATACCGATAAGTTTCTCGGTAAGACCTTTCCGCGGGGGGTCGACAACTATTATATCGGCTTTTTCGCCCTTTTCGATTAACTCTTTCACAACTTTATCGCAGTCGCCCGAATAAAACCTCGCATTTTCAATTTTGTTATGATGTGCGTTTTTCTCGGCATTTTTCACCGCGTCGTCAACAATTTCAACGCCGATTACTTTTTTCGCATTTTCCGCCATAAAAAGCGAAATTGTTCCGCACCCGCAAAAGAGGTCGAAAACCGTATCGTTTTTTGTCGGATTTGCGTATTCGAGCGCTTTTTTATACAAATTTTCGGTCTGGCGCGTGTTGACCTGAAAAAAGCTTTTGGACGGAATGAGATATTCCAAATCCCCGATTTTCGCGGTGATTTCGTCGTTTCCGAGCAAAATTATGTTTTTTTCGCCCATTATCACGTTGGTTTTTTTGGTGTTGACGTTCTGAATAACGCTCACCGCACCGTTTTTTTCGAGAATTTCAACAAGTCTGCCGATATTTTCGATTTTGCGCTTTGAATTTGCGACGATAACAACCATCACCGCGCCCGAAAACTCCCTTATATAGAGGTTCCGCACAATTCCTCTGCCCGATTTTTCGTCGTACGCCGAGATACCGTTTCCCCTGAAAAATTTAACGCAGATATTCATAATTTTGTTGATTTTTTCGCTTTGGATAAGGCAGTTTTCAATCGGTACAATATCATGACTGCGCTCCTTGAAAAATCCGCACGCAAACTCGCCGTGAACGAGCGACGCAGGGAACTGCGCCTTGTTGCGGTAGTGAAAAACATCGTCCGACGGAATTATTTTTTCAAGAACATAGTCACCGTCGGCAAAACCGCCGTTTTTGCGCAGATTGTTGCGCACGATTTCGGTTTTGAGCGCAAGCTGTGACGGATAGTCAAGATGCATAACACTGCACCCTCCGCACCGCGAAAAATGCGGGCACTGCGGTGTTTGGCGCATATCGGACGGCGAAATGAGCTTTTCGATTTTCGCAAATCCGAAGCTTTTGTTTATTTTTAAAATTTTGATTTCCGCCCTGTCGCCTTTCACGCCGTTTTTGACAAAAAGCGTGTAGCCGTCCGACTTCGCAATGCCCTCTCCGCCGGCACCGTTGTCGGTAATTTCAGCGGTTATGATGTCGTTTTTTTTAAGCATTTTTTCCTCCGCCGGTGCAATTTTTTCTGTCGCCGTCTATAAGAATTTTCATCGCGTCTACTGCGCACTGTATCGCGCGCGTGCTGTCGTTGCAAACGGTGTCTTTAAGCCCGTTTTTGCTCCGCTCGACGTTCCATATTGCGGTGATTACCGCGCCTGCGCGGACCGACCGCGCGATTGCAACCGAGAAAATTGACGCGCACTCCATTTCGCTGGTAAGACAACCGCATTTTCGGTATGCCTCCCACCGTTTTTCCAAAAAGTCGGAAACGGGCATAGTTTCGGGGTTTGTTTCGCCGTAGAACGAGTCTTTGCTCTGGATGACACCTATGTGATACGCGTTGCCCTCGCTTCCCGTGCAGATTTTGTCCGCGCTCATTTTCAGCGCCTCCACCACCGAAAAGTCAGCCGCCGCAGGATAGTCTTTGGGAAGATATTCGTAGCTTGTGCCGTCACCGCGTATTGCCGCCGTGGGGATAACGAGGTCACCTCCGCACACGGACAGGTCAATTCCTCCGCTCGTGCCGACGCGTATGAACGTGTGACAGCCGCATTTTACAAGTTCCTCCACCGCGATTGCCGCGCTCGGACCGCCTATTCCCGTGGACGTGACGCTGACCTTTTCGCCGTTCAAATACCCGGTGTAGGTGACAAATTCGCGCCTGTCCGCAACGAAATATGCGTCGTCGAGGTTTTCGGCAATGTTTTTTACACGTTTCGGGTCGCCGGTTAATATGACGTATTTTCCGACGTCGTTTTTGTCGATGTTCAAATGGAATTGTTTTTCGGTATCGAGAAGTGACATTTTTGTTTCCTCCTTTTTTCGGTTTTATTTTAATTTTAATTTTTTCTTCTGTATCAAAAATAGGTTATCGTTACTTTTTCTTTTGCTCCGCAGGCACCGCTTTTGCGGCACTTTTACTCTAAAAGCGCCCCCGCGGAGCGAAACAGTATAATATCATATTTTATGTTTTTGATATGACACAGCAAATCAAAACAACAGATACAACCATCGGGATTGCAAAGGCACTTCCTTTGCTTTCTCTCCCTATCATACCACAAATTATACCCAAATGCAAAAGAAAATAAAATTTTATAATAATTTGCCGCAAAATTTATATTGCTATTTTTCCGACGTCGTGATATACTATATTAGATTGGGAAGATATAGATTTTTATTCAAAATTACAAAAAAGAACATCAAACGAAAATATATAACTTATCGGGAGTGACAATATGGCAAATATATTTGAAAAAATATTCGGCACATACAGTGACCGCGAGATCAAACGAATTAAACCGATTGTAGAGCAGATAAATGCTCTCGAGGACGGTATGCAAAAGCTCACCGACGCCGAGCTTAAGGCGAAAACAAACGAATTCCGTGCACGTCTTTCGGACGGCGAAACGCTTGACGACATTCTGCCCGAGGCATTCGCGGTGGTGCGCGAGGCAAGCAAACGCGTGCTCGGTATGCGCCATTTCGACGTTCAGCTTATCGGCGGTATTGTGCTTCATCAGGGCAGAATTGCCGAGATGAAAACAGGTGAAGGAAAAACCCTTGTCGCGACTCTTCCGTGCTATCTTAACGCACTTGAGGGCAAGGGCGTGCACGTTGTAACGGTGAACGACTACCTTGCAAAGCGCGACAGCGAGCAGATGGGCAAAATTCACAGGTTTTTAGGTCTTACCGTCGGTCTTATCACGCACGACACCGAGGACAGACGCGCCGCGTACAATGCCGACATAACCTACGGTACAAACAACGAATTCGGTTTTGACTATCTGCGCGACAATATGGTTATCTACAAAGAACAGCAGGTTCAGCAAAAAGGCCACAACTTCGCGATTGTCGATGAGGTGGACTCCATTCTTATAGATGAGGCGAGAACTCCGCTTATCATTTCGGGTGCAGGCAGTGAATCGACACAGCTTTATCAGCTTGCGGACACCTTTGCAAAATCTCTCACAAGCTTTAAAATAAAAGAAGAGGACACAAAAGTTATCAACGACGACATTGACGCGGATTACATCATAGACGAAAAGGCGAACACGGCGGCACTCACCGCGCGCGGTATCAAAAAGGCGGAAACGGCATTTTCGGTTGAAAACCTTTCCGACCCCGAAAACATCACGCTTTCGCACCACATAAACCAGGCTATCAAGGCAAACGGCATTATGAAACGCGACAAAGACTACGTTGTGAAGGACGGCGAGGTTATCATTGTTGACGAATTTACCGGACGTCTTATGTTCGGCAGACGCTACAACGACGGACTGCACCAGGCGATTGAGGCAAAAGAGGGCGTTAACGTTGCAAGAGAGAGCAAAACGCTTGCAACAATCACGTTCCAGAACTTTTTCAGACTTTACAACAAGCTTGCCGGTATGACGGGTACGGCGCAGACCGAGGAAGTGGAATTTCAGTCCATTTACAAGCTTGACGTTGTGGTTATTCCCACAAACAAGCCGATGATAAGAATTGACCACAGCGACGTGGTTTACAAAAACGTTGAGGGCAAGTTCAACGCGGTTATAAACCAGATTGAAGAATGTCACAAAAAAGGTCAGCCGGTGCTTGTCGGCACAATCACAATAGAAAATTCCGAAATTTTGAGCAAACTTCTTAAAAGACGCGGAATAAAACACGAGGTTTTGAACGCGAAATTCCACGAGAAAGAGGCGGAAATAATCGCACAGGCAGGCAAAAAGGGCGCGGTTACAATCGCAACCAATATGGCAGGCCGAGGAACCGACATTATGCTCGGCGGTAATGCGGAGTTTATGGCGAAAGAAAAAATGCGCAAAATGGGATATTCCGACGAACTTATTTTGGAGAGCACGGGATTTTCCGAAACCGACGACGAAGAAATTTTGGAGGCGCGCAGAACGTTCTCCAAGCTTGACGAGGAATTTAAAGAGCAGATTAAAGAGGAGCGCGCGGAGGTTATCGAGGCGGGCGGACTTTTCATTCTCGGCACAGAGCGCCACGAATCAAGACGTATTGACAACCAGCTCCGCGGACGAAGCGGACGTCAGGGCGACATCGGCGAATCGAGATTTTATATTTCGCTTCAGGACGAACTTATGCGTCTTTTCGGCTCGGAGAGAATAGAAAATATGGTTAACGCGCTCGGCTTGAAAGACGACGAGCCTATCGAGCACAGAATGCTGTCAAACGCGATTGAAAACGCTCAAAAACGCGTTGAGGGAAGAAACTTTGAAATAAGAAAGCACGTTTTGCAGTATGACGACGTTATGAACGTTCAGCGAAACGTTATATATTCACAGCGTCAAAAGGTGCTTGACGGCGAGAGCCTTAAAGATTCCATCATCAAAATGATGGAGGATTTCATAAACAACACCGTTGCGTCCTACACCACCGCCGACTATGTTGACGACTGGAATTTGGACGGACTTATTGAATACTGCGAGAGAATTTTCCTCCCCGAGGGCGAACTTTCGTACACCCGCGAAGAACTTGAAGATTTGACAAAAGAAAAACTTACAAACGACCTCATGGACATTGCGCTTAAACGCTATGCCGAGAAAGAGGCGGAATTCGGCGAGGACAAATTCCGCGAGGTTGAGCGCGTTGTGCTTTTGCAGGTTGTAGACAGCAAATGGATGGAGCATATCGACAATATGGAACAGCTCCGTCAGGGTATCGGACTTCGTGCATACGGCAACCGCGACCCGGTTATCGAGTACAAAGAAGAAGGCTACAATATGTATGAAGAAATGCTCGGCAACATCGGCGAGGACGTTATAAAACTTCTCTTTGCGGTAAGACTGCGCACAAACATCGAGCGCAAACAGGTATCGAAACCCACCTCCACAAACGAGGGCGGTGACACGGTGAAAAAACCCGTCGTTAAAGAGAAAAAAATAGGCAGAAACGATTTATGCCCGTGCGGCAGCGGCAAAAAATACAAAAAATGCTGCGGTGCGAACAAATAAACCGTAAATAAAAAAACGCATCAGACATAAACGAAATACATTTGCATTGCATTTTTAATACAAACGTATTTCAAAATAAATTTTGGGAGTGAAAAAAATGATTGAACTTGAGCAGCTTAAAATCGAGCTTTCCGCTTTAAGTGACAGCATTAAGAATTTGAGGGATTCACTTTGACGTGGACGGCGCACAAAAACAGATAGACGAGCTGGAAAAAGAAACTATGGTTGAGGGATTTTGGGACGATTTGGAGAAAAGCCAGAAAATACTGAAAAAATCCAAGGCGCTCAAAAACAAGGTTGAAAGCTACGAAAGCCTTAAAAACGACTACGACGACACGCTTACAATGATTGAAATGGCAATCGAGGAGGACGACGACAGCGTTTATGCGGAGCTTAACGACTCGGCGGAAAAGATAAAGAAACGTCTTGAAACGCTCACGCTGGAAACACTTTTGTCTGGTCCTTATGACAAAAACAACGCGATTTTGACACTGCACGCCGGCGCAGGCGGAACAGAGGCGCAGGACTGGGTTGAAATGCTTCTTCGTATGTATACGCGCTACGCCGAAAGACGCGAATTTTCGGTTGAAACGCTGGACTATTTAGCCGGCGAGGAGGCAGGCGTAAAAAGCGTTACAATCCTTATTTCGGGACTTAACGCATACGGCTATCTCAAGGCGGAAAAGGGTATTCACCGTCTGGTCAGAATTTCGCCGTTCGACGCGTCGGGCAGACGTCACACGTCGTTTGCGTCGTGCGAGGTTATGCCCGAAATCGAGGACGATTTGGAAATTGAAATCAATCCCGACGATTTGAGGGTTGACACCTACCGTTCGAGCGGTGCGGGCGGTCAGCACATCAACAAAACCGACTCCGCGATACGAATTACCCACATTCCGACGGGAATTGTGGTGTCGTGCCAGAACGAACGTTCACAGCACAAAAACCGTGAAACAGCTATGAAAATGCTCAAATCCAAGCTTATTGAAATTAAGGAACGCGAGCATATGGAAAAAATCGAGGACATCAAGGGCGTGCAGAAAGACATCGCCTGGGGAAGCCAAATCCGTTCGTATGTTTTCCACCCGTACAACCTTGTGAAAGACCACAGAACAGGCTACGAAATGGGAAATATCGGCGCGGTGATGGACGGCGATCTGGACGGATTTATCAACGAATATTTAAAACAGTCCAACCTCGGCACAATAGAGGTAAAATAAAAATTTAATATTGCACGGGAACATTTTAAAAATGCAGGGGACGGTGACCGCATCGTCCCGTTGTTTCAAAATACACCAAACAAAGGAGAATAAAATGAAAAACGCAAAAACATTCATCTCGGGCGTTCTCGCCGGTGCACTTGCAATGTCGGCGCCTGCGCTCGCAAACGGCGTAAAACAACTCATCGAGGCGGAACTCAACACCGTTAACATCACGGTTGACGGCGTAAAGGTTGACGGCGAAAACATACTTTACAACGACAGAACATACGTTCCTCTGCGCAAAATTGCCGAAATGCTCGGCAAGGACGTTGCCTGGGACGAGGCGACAAACACCGCGGACATCGCGGACAGTCACAGCAAAACTTTTGACGGCGAAACTGTCGGAAATATCGGCGGTGAGGACGTTAAAAAAGGCGAACTCGATATGTATGTTTCGCTCGCGAAGGCGCAGAACAGCGGAATTTCCGACGCGGACGCGGAAACAAAGGCAAAAGAAAACCTCGCATACGACCGTGCGCTTTGCGCATTTGCCAAAGAAAACGGCATTGAGGCAGGCGAGGAATTTGAAACCGCATATGCAAACTACATAAAAAATATGAACGCGCAGTATGCTATGCAGGGCGGTGCGAACGGCGAATTTAACAAGCTTTTGGAGGCGCTCGGCTACACAGACGAGTCGTACAAGCACGTGCAGAAAATGTCATACATAAAGTCGAAACTTATCGCGAAAAACAGCGCGCTTTACGCTCCGAAAGGCGACGAAATTTCAAAATATTATGCCGACAATAAAGAGCAGTTTAAATATGACGGCATAAAAGCAAAGCACATTTTGTTCTCAACCGTCGGTGCGGACGGCAATGCAATGAGCGACGCGGACGTTAAAAAGGTTGAAGCAAAGGCGTATGAAATCTACAACAAAATCAAAAACGGCGCAGATTTCGACGAGCTTATGAACCAATTTTCAGAGGATCCCGGTCTTGCGCAAAATCCCGACGGATACACCTTTACAAAAGGCGATATGGTGAAAGAATTTGAGGACGCGGCGTATAAACTCGGCGTCGGCAAGGTGTCCACACCGGTAAAAACCGCATACGGCTATCACATCATCAAGGTTGTTGAAAAAATCGACTACCTCCAGCCAGCAGACGCGTCGGTTAAAAATTATATCACGGCGCAGATTGAAAATCAAAAACTCGACAAAGACGTTTCGGAAAAGCTTTCATCTTTGAACGCAAGCTGGAACTAACTCAAAATTTTAAGATTAGTTTATGCAACAATTTCCCCCGGCTGAATATAATTTCTGTCGGGGGAATTTTTATTTTGCAAAAAAATGTTGACTTTTTCGGCGGTGTGGTATATAATAACAGTAACGATTACTAATTTTATAAAAGGGGTAAATAAATGAAAACTACGCGTTATTCACATCAGCGTGAAGTGATACTCGACAACGTTTTGTCACGCAAAGACCACCCCACCGCGGAACAGATTTACGAGGACGTTAAAAAGGAAATCCCGAATATCAGCCTTGGTACGGTGTACCGAAACTTAAATTTTCTTGCCGGCGAGGGCAAAATTTTGAAGGTCGATTTGGAAAAATCCGTTTTTGACAGCACGCTTGAAGGGCATAATCATATGCTCTGCGAAAAATGCGGACGGGTGGTTGACGTTGACGTTGACATTAACACCGCGAATTTTTTTGACAAACTTGGAAATATTATAACTAAGGCGGACGTGCGCTTTACAGGTATCTGCGCACAGTGCAAAAATCTTTGAAACCGCTTTAGCGCCCCCGCCTGAAAAGGCATAATTTAGGCTAAATAAGTCAAAATCTGAAAGGAGAATTTCTTTATGGAATTGAACGGTTCTAAAACAGAGGCTAATCTGCGCGCGGCATTTGCCGGCGAAACACAGGCGAGAACAAAGTACACATATTATGCGTCGCAAGCGAAAAAAGACGGCTTTGAGCAGATTGCCGCCATTTTTGCGGAAACTGCGGAAAACGAAAAAGAGCACGCAAAAATTTGGTTTAAACTTCTCAAAAAAGGTATGCCCAAAACGCTTGACAACTTAAAAGACGCGGCGGACGGCGAAAACTACGAATGGACGGATATGTATAAAAAATTCGCCGATGAGGCACGCGAAGAGGGCTTTAACGAGATTGCGTCGCTTTTTGAAAAGGTGGGCGAAATTGAGAAAGAGCACGAGCAAAGATACAAAAAGCTCATTGAAAATCTTGAGAAAAACGAGGTGTTCAAAAAGAGCGGTAAGGTTATGTGGATTTGCCGAAACTGCGGTCATCTGCACTACGGCGACTCGGCCCCCGAGGTCTGCCCCGTTTGCAGTCACCCGAAGTCGTTTTTTGAGGTTAAACCCGAAAATTATTGATTATGCAAAAGGCATATCGCCAAACGGCGGTATGCCTTATTTTTTTGCCTTATAAACTTTTTCATACAAAACATTTCTTATTTTTTCAAATCCGCGCTCATCGGCATTTTTGCCCGACGTCATAACAAGGAGCGGAATTTCGCCTTTTCCATCGCCCAAAGACGGCTGGAGATATTCAAAATTGTTTAGGAAAAATCCGTTTCTTTCATAAAATTTAATACGCCGTTGTGCAATTTCGTTTTCGGGAGGTTCAACTTCAAGGCAGACGGTTTTATTGAAAATTTTTAAAATTTCCGCAAGCATTTTCGCGCCGATACCGCCGTTTCTGCATTTTTCGCTCACCGCAAAATGCTCGATATACGCAAAATCTTCAAAATCCCACAGCGCGATAAACGCGGTCACATCTTCACCGTCATAACGCGCAAAAATACGGTATTCGTCCTCTTCAAAAAGCTTTTTTTGTCCGTCATACGAACGGCGTTCATCGGACGGAAAACTTTCGTCCATAATTTTATAAACCTTGTCAAAATCGCATATTTCAAGCGGTTTAAGCATAATATCCTCCGTAAAATATAAAGACGGCAAAACGCCGTCTTTATCAAAATTTTATTCAAGAAAATCTTTAAGCTTTTTGCTTCTGCTCGGGTGTCTTAATTTACGCAGTGCTTTCGCCTCAATCTGACGTATTCTCTCACGTGTAACGTTAAACTCCTTGCCGACTTCCTCAAGCGTTCTCGCTCTGCCGTCGTCAAGACCGAAACGCAGTCTTAAAACCTTTTCCTCACGCGGTGTGAGCGTTTCGAGAACGTTCATAAGCTGTTCTTTAAGCAGCATAAACGCCGCCATATCCGACGGTGCGGGCGCGTCGTTATCGGGAATAAAGTCACCGAGGATACTGTCCTCCTCCTCGCCGATAGGCGTTTCAAGCGACACGGGTTCCTGTGCGATTTTCATAATTTCGCGCACCTTTTCATCGTTTACCCCCATTGCATTTGCGATTTCGTCCACTCTCGGCTCGCGTCCGAGTTCCTGCAAAAGCTGGCGCGACACTCTTATAAGCTTATTTATGGTTTCCACCATATGAACAGGTATTCTTATGGTTCTCGCCTGGTCGGCAATGGCGCGCGTAATCGCCTGTCTTATCCACCAGGTTGCGTATGTGCTGAATTTGTAGCCTTTTGTGTAGTCGAATTTTTCAACCGCTTTTATAAGACCGAGATTGCCCTCCTGGATAAGGTCGAGAAAAAGCATACCTCTGCCGACATAGCGTTTTGCAATGCTGACAACCAGCCTTAAGTTCGCCTCGGAAAGCCTTTTTTTCGCAGCCTCGTCGCCGTTGTGCATTCTCTCGGCAAGCTCGATTTCCTCGTCACTGCTCAAAAGAGGCACCTTTCCGATTTCTTTAAGATACATTCGCACAGGGTCGTCCAAACCGACGCCTTCGGGAATTGACAGGTCAATTTCCTCCTCGTTGGTTTGAATTTCGGCAAGCTCGCGGTCTAAATCTTCAACAAGCTCAATGCCCAAATGCTCCAGAGTTTCATAAACCTTTTCAATCTGCTTTACATCTAAATCAATTTCGGAAAGAGCATCAGCAATTTCTTTGTAGGACAACACACCCTTTTTCTGACCGATTGCAATAAGCGTTTTTATAATCTCTTTTTTACCGGCAGCGCCTTGAGTCTGTTCAACCTCAACGTTTTTTTCTTCAGCCATATAAGCCTGCTCCTCCTTTCATTTGTTAAAATTATTTATTTTTTAAAAACTCATTCAGCTTTTCCATATCTCCGCTTTTTAAAAGCTCGCTTATTTTCGCCTTGCGCATTTCCTGCTTAATCGCGGCAATATAATCGGTGACGGCTCTCGTTTTATCGTCGCACATTGCGTCGATTGACAAAATTTTTGTAACCTCGCCGATTTCGTCCTCATCGAAAAGCGTCATAACACTGCCTGCCTCGAGGCGCTGGTGCTCTTTTGCGCGTTCTTTGATTATATTAAAAAGTTTGATATGAGTTTTGTTTTCAAAAAGTTTTTCGTCGATTTCGCCGTCAAAACGCTCAAAAATGCTCACACTGTCGGCAAGCACCGACAAAAGAAGTTCGCGCGTTTTTTCGAGTTTGTCCGACACAATCGCGCCGGCATACGGCAGAATATCGGGGCTTTGCACGCTTTGATCGCCTTTTACAACGCGTGTTTTGCCGAGCTGGGCGTATATCGCCTGCGCACCCGTTTTTGCACGGCGCGCAATCTCCTCAACGTAAATATCAAGCTCCACGTCGTTTTTCACCTTTGCAAGATACGGCAAAAGGTCGGAAACATAGCGTATTCTGTCCTCAACGTTTATTTGCAGTTCATATTTTGCCCCAAAAATATCCATTAAATACAGTAAATCGGATTTTCGCTTGTTTATCAGCGCTAAAAATCGGTCTTGCCCGTATTTTTTCAAAAATTCGTCGGTATCTTTCGCGCCCTCAACCGTCATAACGCTTACCTTTATGTCGAAATCGCGCAAAAGCATTATCGCGCGTTTTTTCGCCTCAAGTCCCGCGTCGTCGCTGTCGTAGCAGATAATTATTTCGTTGAAATAGCGTTTTAAAAGTTTTGCCTGGTCGGAGGTAAGCGCCGTGCCGAGCGTCGCAACAACGTTTGCAATGCCGTGTTTAACAACGCTGATAACGTCCATATATCCCTCAACCAAGATAACCTCACCGCATTTTGAACGGCGCGCAACGTTTAAAGAATACAGATTTTTGCTTTTATTGTAAATAAGCGTATCGGCGGTGTTTAAATATTTCGGGTTTACGTCCTCCGTGATACGGCGCGCACCGAAGCCGATAGCCTTGTCGTTTGCATTAAAAATAGGAAACATAATGCGGTTTCTGAAACGGTCGAAATATGCGCCCGAGTCGTTTTTCGACGCAAGTCCGGCGGCGAAAATATCCTCCTCTTTATATCCCTCGCCCTTGAGATAATCCAAAAGCGCAGTCCGCGAATTGGGGGAATATCCGAGAGTATAAAACTTTGCGCACCGCCCGTCGAGCTGTCTTTCTTTGAAATACGCAACCGCAGGCGCGCCCTCTTTTTTTGAGAGCATACCGTAATAGAAAAGCGCCGCCTTTTTGTTAAGTTCAAAATAAAGTTCTTTTTTATCCCTTATTGCAGCCTCTTTTTTGCTGTCGGCATAACTTGTTTCGGGAAGTGCGACGTTCGCCCTGTCCGCAAGCTTTTTAAGCGCCTCCAAAAAGGTTAAATTTTCCATTTTCATAACAAAGCTTATCGCCGTTCCGCCTTCTCCGCAGCCGAAACAATGAAAAATTCCCTTTTGCGGCGACACCGAAAACGAAGGTGTTTTTTCGTTATGAAACGGGCAAAGGCCCATATAATTTGAACCGCTTTTTTTAAGCGGAACGTATTCGGAAACGACATCGACAATATCGCTTTTGTCGATAACCTCCTGAATAACGTATTCGGGATAACGCGGCAAAATCCATCACCATTTTCCTTATTTTTTGCACAAGTATTTTAATTCGACATTTTTTTCGAAATTCCTTTTTAAAATTGCATAAATTTATAAATTACCGCAAATTACCACGTCTGCGGAACGAAAAGTGCATTGAAACGCTTTAAAATATATCCGTCCGTCATACTCGCAATATAGTCGCACACAACGGTGTCGGCGTCGTAATTTTTGAGCAAATTCACAAATTCGCCGGGCATTTTTTCGTGATTTTCAAGATAATATTTATACATTTTTTCAATAACAAGCTCAACTTTTTTGTCCTGCTCGCCGATTTTTTTGTAAACCGTGTCAAACATAAACGCGCGCAGTCCCATCATTGCGCCCTCGATTTCGGCGCTCATAGACACTTCCTTGTTTTTCAGCGTGGTGTTTATGATGTCGGTAATAAGCGTGTTTATGCGTTTTGAATGGCGGTCGCCGAGAATTTTTATATATTCTCTCGGCAAGTCGTCGTTTTTGATTATTTCAGCACGGATTGCGTCGTCAATATCGTGGTTGAGATACGCAAAACGGTCGGCATATTTGATAATTTTTCCCTCAAACGTGCTTGCCGTCATAGTGCCTGCGTGGTTTAAAATTCCGTCGCGCACCTCGTATGTGAGATTTAATCCCCCGCCGCCCTTTTCAAGAACGTCAACCACGCGCAGACTTTGCTCATAATGCTTGAACCCGTGAGGCGAAAGTTCGTTCAAAATATGCTCGCCCATATGCCCGAACGGCGTGTGTCCCAAATCGTGCCCAAGGCTTATAGCCTCGGTCAAATCGGTGTTTAAACGCAGTGCCTTTGCAATGGTTGCGGCAATCTGCGAAACCTCAAGCGTGTGCGTGAGGCGCGTTCTGTAATGGTCGTTGTCGGGCGATATGAAAACCTGTGTTTTGTGCTTTAACCGTCTGAATGCTTTTGAATGGACAATTCGGTCGCGGTCGCGCGAAAAATCGGTGCGGATTTGACACTTTTCCTCAAATTTTTGACGTCCTTTTGTGTTTTTTGAAAAACACGCATATTCGCATAGGTACCTTTCTTCAAGCATTTCGCTCTGCTCGCGTATGTTCAATGTTTACTTAACCTCCTCGGCAATTCTTTCGCAAATAATGTCAATTCTCGAAAGCGCGTTTTCGTCGGCATTTGCAGGGTGACGGGCGCATACGCCGAAGTGCCCCGCACCATTCTGTGAACTTGTGCCGACGATTGTGAAGCCGTCAACCAGCATAGCGTCGTGAATTGAGCGCACGGTTGCCTCCTGTCCGCCGAAAAGCGAGCCTCCGCAGACAAACGCACAGCCAAGTTTGCCGACAAACGCCTTGCGCGAGCGTGCGTCGCGCGTTTTGTCAAAAAGACATTTAAGCTGGGCGGTCATAACGCCGAAATATACGGGCGAACCGAAAATAACGCAGTCGGCTTTTTCCATTTTATCCAAAACCGTTTCAAGCTCCGTGCCCTTGTAGCAAGCCTTGCTGCACGGCGACGAACAGCACATACAAAACGGTGTTTTTGCGGAATTGAGCGCGCTCTGAAGATAGATAAGCTCGGTGTCAAAACCTTTTTTATTTAAAATATCGAGCGCGGTTTTAAGCATAAACGCAGTGTCGCCGTCCTTGTGCGGACTTGCGTTTATTGCGATAATTTTTTTGTTCATCGAAAATCACTTCCTCAATAATATAATACCACATTTTTTTGAAAAATCCTTTTTTTCGCGGTTTTTCACATAATGAAGAATTTCAGTATCGCAATTACAATAATCCCCGGCACGCCCAAAAGCCCCAAAATCAGCGCGGTTATGGGGTTTATGCCGATGTAAAATCCCGTTATGTGCGAAAATGAATTGATGATGAATAACAGAACCAGTCCGAGAAAACTGCTGAAGAAAAATTTAAATATCACTTTCAGCGGTTTGAAGAAGATTTTGCAAACCGTAAAAATTATCAGAAGTCCGAGTATGTAGCCGAGAAATTTAGAAAACAGTTCCAACTCCATAAAAATCCCCCCTGTCCATATAAAAATATATAATTTTTTTGCCGTAAATATGACATAAGAGGTGGATTTTTACGGGGATTTTTCCCCGTTTGCCCCTATCTGTAATTTTAAAAATATTTTTCTGTATCAAAAACATAAAATTTGTTATTATACTGTTTCGCTCCGCTTATGGCACTTTGCACGCGCCCCCGCAGCGCACGAAAAAAACGGAGGATAACTCCTCCGTCCGAACACCAAAACAAACCCCTTGCACTCAAGGGGTTCATATAAACAAAATCAATTTTTGCAAAATTCACGCAAAACTACGCGATTTTCGCAAGCTTGCCTGCAAGCTGAGATTTCTTTCTCGATGCTGTGTTTTTGTGCATAACACCTTTTGCAACAGCCTGGTCGAGTTTTTTAACCGCAAGCTTGAAAGCAGCATCGGCATTAGCTTTATCAGCTTCAGCAACATATGCTTCAAAGCTCTTTATGCAAGTTTTGATATTTGTTTTAATCATCTGGTTTCTTAAAGTTTTTGTGTTTATAACTTTAACTCTTTTTTTAGCAGATTTAATATTAGGCAATGTATTTCACCTCCAACCACAATGTAACAAGCTAAAGTATAACACAATTTTTTGCAAAATGCAAGCATTTTTTAAAAATTTTTTTAAATTAGTTTATATTGACACATAACCACAAAATTGATACAATAGAAAAGGGTGAGAAAAATGGACGCTTTCGCTTACGATTTACACATTCACACTGCGCTTTCGCCGTGCGGCGACGAAGATATGACGCCCAACAACATTGCAAATATGGCGTATTTAAAAGGTCTTGACGTTATAGCCGTCACCGACCACAACTCCTGCCGAAACGTATCGGCGGTGCAGAAATGCGGTGCAAACGCCGGCGTTACGGTCATTCCGGGTATGGAGGTTGAAACGTCAGAGGAGGTGCATATGGTGTGCCTTTTTAAGTCGCTTGGTGACGCGTACGAAATGGAGGAATACGTTCTTTCGCATCTTCCCGAAATAAAAAACAAGCCCGAAATTTTCGGCAGACAGCTTGTTATGGACGAAAACGACCAAATCACCGATATAAAGGAAAATCTTCTCATCACTGCAACGACGCTTTCGGTTTACGACGTTTTTGACGCGGCAAAACGCATCGGCGCGGCTGTTTTTCCGGCGCACATCGACAAGCAGTCGTACAGTATCATTTCAAACCTCGGTTTTATTCCGCCCGAGCTGAAATTTAAGCTTGCGGAAATCAAGGACAAGTCGAAAAAAGACGAAATTGTGCAGAAACACCGTCTTGAAAATGTGAAAATTCTGCACAACAGCGACGCGCATTATCTTGAAAATATTGCCGAACGCGAGAATTTTCTGCACGCAAAAGGCAAGGATTTGCAGTCGGTTTTTGAATGTTTAATATGAAAAACGCGTATTTTTAATAGAATTTTGTAAAAATGCATAAAAATTTTAAGTTTTTTAAAAAATATGTAGATTTTTTTGAAATTATATGTTAGAATATAATGTGAATTCATTTTTGATAATTAGGGAAAAGGAGGTCCCACGGCATTGGGAAGGAAAAAAAGACGCAGTGACGCGATAAATATAAGCTCCATGGAAAAGCTGGGCGTTTTTCTGGCTCTTTTAAGCATTGCGGAGCGCATCATAGTTATGATTTTGTTTGAAGGCTGATACCTTGCGTTTTCCTTGATACAAATTGAAATATAAGGACTTTACAATTCATATATGTCTGTTTGCCGCCTTTGCTTTTCAACTTGTTTTTATGCTTTCAGACCTTTCCGATTACGGATTTTTGACATACGGATATTTGACAGTTTCCGACATTTTAATTGCCGTGCGGTTTGCGGTGTTTCTTCCGCTTTCCGTTTACGAAGCGTATTTGTCGGTGAAATACAAGCGCGAGGCTGATGAGGATGACGGCACATCACATCATCACCATCACCGACGCAAACGCGGTTTTTGGTATAAAATCACGCATTTCGGCAAACAGAAACACAGCAGCCATCACCGCCGTGCATATATAAAGGACAGCGACGGCAACGTTATGGACGAGGAATATTCAAAGCGCACGCAGTTTATGGACAAAGAGGCACTGCTCAAAAAGCAGGAAGAAATGCGCAAAAGCAGTGTTCATTGATGTAAAATTCATATTAAAATTTAATATTTTAAAAAATTTCGGGGCGGAGTGAAATTCTCCACCGGCGGTTAAAGCCCGCGAGCCTTTTTGGCAGATTTGGTGCAATTCCAAAGCCGACAGTACAGTCTGGAAGAGAGAAATTTTTGTTTTTTGTGAGGTTATTTTCGATTTCATAAAAAATTATTCCGCCTTGGATTTTCATAAATTTAAGGGGGAATTTTTTATGACAAAAACAAGAAGAATTGCAAAAATCGGTATGCTCGCTGCGGCGGCATTTATACTGCAGGTCATCGGCACATACCTCGGAATTAAGGTCGGCGGATTTCTGGACGTTGAAATTTCGGATTTGCCGGCGCTTATCGGCGCGCTTGCGCTCGGCCCGGGCGCAGGCGTTACGATTGAGCTTGTGAAAAATATTTTGCACTGTTTTATGACAAGCACAGGATTTGTGGGCGAGGCGGCAAATTTCATCGTTAACGGAGTTTTTGTTTTCACCGCAGGAATGGTGTATAAATCGAACAAAACAAAGAAAACCGCGCTTATCGGGCTTGTTCTCGGCACACTCGCAATGAGCATTGCAGGGATTTTCGCGAATATGTTTCTTTTGCTTCCGCTCTATGTGCCCGATTGGCCGGCGGCTCAGAGGTTTAAAACCGTTTTCACGCTCATAACGCCGTTTAATATATGCAAAGGCGCGGTTCTCGCGGTTATTACAACCGTAATTTATAAGAAAATTTCGCCGATTTTGAAAGGAAGAAAATAAATAGTTTTTTACGGTTTAACGGGGCGATGCGGGCATCGCCCCCTACAATACAAATTACATTGTAAAATCATACAAAATTTTCTGATACAATTCCATACACAAATTCTCAAAATCTGCACAAAACGCAAAATATACATAAAAAATCCGTCTGCACAAACAGACGGATTTAATTTACATTTTTCTCACAAGCGTATTTTGATACGTCTTAAACACATAATTCACATTGCCGTCAGACTTAACTTCGCTCTCGTCCGCAAGGCGCCACGACGGGTTTTTCGAGATATTGTTAATCGCCCTATCCGCCTCTTTCTCGCCGTCAACCTCGGTGATATAGGCAAATTTGCAATACGGCATAAGCATATTGTAAAGGCTCTCGCCGCCGATTACAAAAATATCGTCGGTGTCGTATGCCTTGATTTTCCCGAAAAGTTCGGGAAACGAACGGCACACTATGCACCCGGGCGCGGAAAAATCCTTATTTGATGACAAAACGATGTTAATCCTGTTTGAAAGCGGTTTTCCGCCGGGCAAAGATTCAAGCGTTTTTCTGCCCATAACCACAACTTTGCCGTCTGTTTTTTCCTTAAAAAACTTCATATCTTCTTTTATGTGATACAAAAGACTGCCTTTGAAGCCAATCGACCAGTTTCTGTCCACTGCAGCAATAAGATTCATATTATGTCCTTTCAATCCCCGTCATTCAGCCACGGGAATTTTTATGTTAAACTCGTGATAATTATAATCTTTCAGCCGCACATTGTCAACAGTAAATTTATAAAAATCGTCAATATCGTCAATTTCAAACGCCGGCGCAGGCAGAGGTTCGCGCTTTATAAGCTCCTCAACAATGGGAATATGGCGGTCGTAAATATGCGCGTCGGCAATGACGTGCACAAGCTCGCCGGCAACAAGTCCCGACACCTTTGCGAACATATGCAGAAGCACAGCATACTGACATACATTCCAGTTATTGGCAACAAGCATATCCTGCGAACGTTGATTTAATATGCCGTTTAAGCGGTTTCCCGTCACGTTAAACGTCATACTGTACGCGCACGGATACAAATTCATCTCGTGCAAATCCGCGTGATTATAGATATTCGTCATAATTCTTCGGCTTAACGGATTGTGCTTTAAATCGTACAAAACCCTGTCAACCTGGTCAAATTCGCCCTCTTTGTATTTGTGCTTAATGCCCAGCTGATAGCCGTAAGCCTTGCCGATTGAGCCGTTTTCGTCCGCCCACGCGTCCCAGATTTTGCTCTTTAAGTCGTGCGTGTTGTTGGACTTTTTCTGCCAAATCCACAAAAGCTCGTCAACGGCGGATTTAAAAAAGGTTTTCCTCAAAGTTATAACCGGAAATTCCTTTGTCAAATCATATCGGTTAACAATGCAGAATTTCTTTATTGTATGCGCCTTTTCGCCCGTGTCCGCCCAGGCGGGGCGAACGTCGTAACAAACGTCGGAAAAGCCGTTTTCCAGAATATCCTTGCAGTTTTGTATAAATCTTTCGTCCGCAATGCTCATATTTTTATCTCCTTATCTTTTGTCCGCCAAAAATTTTTTAAGCTCGCCGAGCGCCTTTGAACGGTGGCTGACAGTGTTTTTTGTGTCAAGCGGAACGTTTGCCAGCGTGGTTTTGAACTCGGGGAAATAAAACAGCGGGTCATAGCCGAAACCGCCGCCGCCGATTTCCTTTTCGAGAATGTATCCCTCGCACGTTTTTGTGAAAATGTGCTTTTCTCCGCTCGGGTAAACAATGGCAATGGAGCAGACATAACGCGCTGTGCGCTTGTCAAAAGGCACGCCCTCAAGCATAGACAAAAGCTTTGCGTTTCTGTCTTTATCTGTCGCGCCCTCGCCTGCAAAACGCGCGGAATATATTCCCGGCGCGCCGTCCAGAAAATCCACTTCAAGACCCGAATCGTCCGCGATTGTAACCTCGCCGAGGCGGTCACACACATATTTTGCCTTGATGTATGCGTTTTCCTCAAACGTTGTGCCGTTTTCCTCTATTTCGTCGTGTATTCCTGCCTCGGACATTGTTACAATATCGTATTCGGGCAGAATTTCTCTGACCTCTTTGAGCTTGCCTTTGTTTGACGTTGCAAGAATAAGTTTCATTTTACTTCGTGTCCCCCGTCACCGATTTCAGATATGTAAAACGACGGTGTAAGCCCTGTTTTTGCGGTGTAGTTTTTGCCGACTTCCTCAATAAATTTATCCACCGCGCCTTCCTCGACAATGCTGACCGTACAGCCTCCGAAGCCTGCGCCCGTCATACGCGAACCGAGAACGCCGTCTATTTTGCGCGCCTCGTATGCAAGCGTGTCAAGCTCATCACCGGTAACCTCATACAGATTTTTGAGCGAATCGTGCGACTCGTTCATAAGCTTGCCGAATTTTACAATATCGCCTTTTTCCAGCGCGTCAACCGACTTTAACACCCTGTCGCACTCGCATATAACGTGTTCCACTCTTTTCTCGACAATCGGGTCGGTGATGAGATTTTTGTGCTGTATAAATTCGTCATACGAAATCTCGCCCAGGCACGTTTTTTCGGGCATTGCTTTTTTGAGCATTTCAAGCCCTCTTTCGCACTCTTCTCTGCGCTCGTTGTATTTCGACGCGCCGAGAGCGTGTTTTTTGTTTGTGTTGGTGAGAATGAGCTTTTTGCCCTCAAAATTTATGGGCGCATATTTGTAATCGAGCGTTTTGCAGTCGAGGAAAATTGCGTGGTCCTTTTTGCCCATTGCAGAGGCAAACTGGTCCATAATTCCGCATTTTACGCCGATGAAATTGTGCTCCGCCTTTTGGCTGATTTTCGCCATTTTTATCATATCAATTTCTTCGTTTATGCCGTTTTTCTCGTTTGAAAACGTTGTAAACATAACGGCTGTGGATACTTCTATCGCCGCCGACGACGAAAGTCCGCCTCCGTGGGGAACGGTGTCGTCATACAAAAGGTCTGCGCCGACAATTTCGTAACCCTCTTTTTTGAGTTCGTCCGCAACGCCGAGCTGATAGTCGCCCCATTTTATGCCCTTGTAATCCTCCAGACGGTCAATATCCGCCTCAACCACAACGTCAAGGTCGGTGGCGCGCATAACAATTTTGCTGTCATTTCTTTTGCGCGCAACGATGGTAGTTTTCATAGTGAGCGCCGCCGGGAAAACATATCCGCCGTTATAGTCGGTATGCTCGCCGATAAGGTTAACGCGCCCGGGCGATGTGAAAATTCTCAAATCGTCCTTTGTACCGCCGTAAATTTCTATAAATTTATCAATAATTTTGCAAAGTTCCATATTTTACTCCTTTGTAGGCGTTATATAAATATATTATAAACCAACTTTAAGAATTTTTCAACAAAAATTTATTTATTGTCGCTCTCAACGTATTTTTTGTGTGCCTCGCGAAGCTCTTTCGCCTTTTCCTCGGGCGCGGTGGGGTTGCAGTGCGCCCACGCACCCGTTTCGCTCGACGCGTTGAATTTCTGCTTGTCGGCACTGCGCATCGGGGGATAAAATTCAATGTGGAAGTGGCAGAAATCCGACATATCACCGCTGTTTACGGGCGACTGCTGAATACACATCATATACGGGAAAGTGTAGCCGAAAAGGTTATCCAGCGTACCTGCCGCCTCACGCACTGCCTTTGCAAGGTTTGTGCGTTCAGTATCGGTGAACTGCGAAATATTGTGTTTATGCGATTTTGACGCGATGTTTATTCCGTACGGATATGCGGAATAGAACGGCAGAAATACAACGAAATCGTCGTTTTCAAAAATAATTCTGTCTTTTGCGGAATATTCGTCCTTTAACATATCGCAGAAAAGGCAGTGACCCGTTTTGTCAAAATGCTCTTTTGACGAATTTACCTCAAGCTCGATTTTCTTGGGGATAAACGAATATCCGTAAATCTGACCGTGAGGGTGAGGCATTGTAACGCCCACAACCTCGCCTCTGTTTTCGAAAATGAAAACGTATTTGATTTTTTCGTCCGCTTTCATAGCCTCATATCGCTCGCACCAGAGGTCTACAAGCTTTCTCACGTGGTCAACCGAAAGTTCGGGCAGTGTCACGGTGTGCTCGGGCGAATACAAAATTACCTCGCATTTGCCGTAGGACGGCGCGGTTTTGTAAATTTCGGTCGCAACGTCGTCGGGCACGGGCGGATTTTGTGAAAGCGCAGGAAAATCGTTGTCGTATTCGTACACGTCGAAGCGGTCGGGCACCTTTCCCGAACCGGGGCAGAACGGACACCAGTCTTTAGGCATCTGCGGTCTGTTCTGACGGTGCGACGCAATCATTACCCAGTCTTTTGTAAGGGGGTTAAATCTTAATTCAGCCATTTTTAAAAACTCCTTTATAACATAAAATATTTTTAAAGTTATTATATCCCATATAATTATATACCTTTTTTACTATACAGCAAATAGAATTATTGAGCGTATTATTGTTAAAAATATGTCACATAATAACATATTTTTGCATATTTGACAAATCGGGCGGAATAAAATATAATATTAGTATAATTTTGATTAGGAGATTTTTATGAATATACAATGGTTTCCGGGGCATATGACAAAAACTATGCGCCTTATCGAAGAAAACATAAAATCGGTGGATATTGTGGTCGAAATTCTCGACGCGCGGATACCGAGAAGCAGTAAAAATCCGCAGATTGACGCGCTTATCGGCGATAAAAAACGGCTTGTGGTGCTCAACAAATCCGACATTGCGGACAGATTAGAAACCGAAAAATGGCTGAAATATTTTGAGAAAAACGGCATTTCGGCTATGGCGGTAAGCTCGGTTCAGGGCAAAAATTTGAACAGCGTTTTGGAAAAATGCCGTGATATTTTGTCCGACAAAATCGAGGCGTGGAAATCGCGCGGAATTGTGAACCGTTCGCTTAAAATGATGATTGTCGGCGTGCCGAACGTCGGAAAATCGTCGTTCATCAACAAGCTTGCCAACAAAAAAAGCGCAAAAACAGGCGACAAACCGGGCATTACGCGCGGAAAACAGTGGGTGCGCATTGCGAGCGGATTTGAGCTTTTGGACACCCCGGGCGTTTTGTGGCCAAAATTCGACGACCAAACCGTGGGTATGCGGCTTGCGTTCACCGGCGCGGTGAAGGATGAAATTATGGACGTTGAGGAACTTGCAATGCACCTTTTGGAACTTTTGCGCGAAAATTATCCCAATTCGCTCACCGAGCGTTACAAAATGACAGATTTTGAAAATCTCGGCGGTTATGAAATGCTTGAACTTTTGGGCAGAAAGCGCGGATTTGTGGTGTCGGGCGGAGAAATCGACACACTGCGCGCGGCAAACGTGCTTTTGGACGAATTCCGCGCGGCGACGCTCGGAAAAATAACGCTGGACAAAGTGGGTGAACAGGAATGAAAACCGAAAAAACTTGCGGTTTTGACAATCTTGAATATGAAAAAAAATACTGGGAAAACGGCTTTGTATACGTCGCGGGCGCGGACGAGGCAGGCAGAGGTCCGCTTGCCGGACCTGTTTATGCGGCGGCGGTGATTTTTCCCAAAGACATACAAATCGACGGTTTGACCGACTCTAAAAAGCTTTCGGAAAAAAAGCGCGATTACTATTTTGACGTGATAAAAGAGAAGGCAACCGCATATTCAATCGCGTCGGTCGACGAGAAAATTATCGACGAAATAAACATCTTGAACGCGGCGCATCTTGCCTTTAAAAAGGCAGTTGAGGGGCTCAACCCCGCGCCCGAGCTTGCGCTTATCGACGGCAACAGTATGAAAAATCTGCCCTGCCCGTTTGAGCTTATCGTAAAGGGCGACCAAAAGAGCCTCACCGTTGCGGCGGCGTCGGTTCTGGCAAAGGTTTCGCGTGACAGATTTATGGACAAAATTGACAAAGAATATCCGCAGTATATGTTTTCAAAGCACAAGGGCTACGGCACAAAACTGCACTACGAAATGCTTGAAAAATACGGTGCCTGCCCGTATCACAGGCAGAGTTTCAGGCTTTTTAAAAATCAGTGACAGAAGGTTTTAAACTTGAACAATATTGACATTTCGGATAAAAACAAATCGGACAAATTCAGCAAAAAAGCATTCGGCAAATTCGGCGAGGATACGGCGTCGCACTATCTGACGCTTCGGTTTTACAAAATTCTCGAGCGCAACTACCGCAAGCGGAATGCGGAGGTGGACATTATTGCGCAAAAGGGCAAAACGCTCTGTTTTGTCGAGGTGAAAACGCGCTCAAACGACAAATTCGGCACACCTGGCGAGGCGGTGGATTTCAAAAAACAGCAGAAAATCATTCTCGGCGCGCAAAACTATCTTGTACAAACAAACTGGCAGGGCGAGGTTCGTTTTGACGTTGCGGAGGTGTATGCACGCAAGACGAAATTCGGCTTTAAAACGCACAAAATCAACTACATAAAAAACGCGTTTGACAATTCCGATTAAAATTTTTGCAAAAATTTTTATGATTTTTATAAGGTTGTGATTATTATGAAATATGAAATTTTCGACGCGCACTGCGACACCGCATTAAAGCTTTATTTTGACGGCAAAAACCTTTATGACAGTGACTGTATGGTGAGCGCAAAAAAGTGCGAAAATTATAAAAAAGCAACATACACAATGGCAATTTTCAACGATAAAAGCTTAAAATGCGCTGATATTTTTGCGATTATCGAAAAAATCAAAGCAGAAACAAAAGCTTTAAAGCACACAAATTTTGACACCGTTATTGCAGTTGAGGGACTGGGAAACACACCCGATTTGACGCTTGCTGACGTTGAAAAGCTTGCAAAATCGGGCGTCAGAATTATGAGCCTCACCTGGAACGACGACACACCGTTGTGCGGAGGAGTCGGCTATCCGAAAGGCGAGGGCGCGGAGGGCAACACAAAAGGTCTTACCGCGCTCGGCAAAGAATATTTGAAAGAATTTGAGAAAAACGGCATAATTCTCGACACGTCGCACATCAGCGACAAAGGATTTTATGACGTTCTGGAAAATTTCGGCGGAAAAGTGTGCGCCACGCACTCAAATTCGCGCGCGGTTTGTTCGTACAAACGGAATTTAACCGACGATATGTTTATAAACCTCAAAAACCGCGGAGGCGTTGCCGGCATAAACCTCTGCCCCGATTTTTTGAATGACACGGGGGTTGCGTCAAGCGACGACGCGGTGCGCCACATTGAGCATTTTATGGCACTCGGCGGTGAAGACAACATCGGTATCGGCGCGGATTTTGACGGCATCGACTCAACTCCTTCCGACATTCCGGACTGCGGATTTCTTTACGTTTTGTTCGACAAGCTCCTTGCCCTCAATTACAGTGAGGATATTATCAACAAAATTTCACATCAAAACTTTGAAAAAATGTTGAAAATATAATAAATTTGCAAAATTTTGAATTTTATCATCAAAAAACTTGCATTTTTCGTGTGTTTATGATAGGATAAAACAGTAATGCAACGCAAAAATGAAATTTTTGCAATAAAAATTATTCAGTATTATAAACGGAGGCAGGTTAAAAATGTATCTTTCCGAGAAGTTTTTGAGCATTTCGCCGTCACCGACACTGTCGATTGACGCGAAATTCAAGCAGATGAAAAAGGACGGTCTTGACGTTGTGGGTTTCGGTGCGGGCGAACCCGATTTTGACACGCCCAAGCACATAAAAGACGCGGCTATCAAGGCAATTTTGGAGGGCAAAACAAAATACACGCCGGCTTCCGGTATGCCCGAACTCAAAAAAGCGGTCTGTCAGAAATTTATGCGCGACAATTCGCTTTATTACGAGCCTAATCAGATTGTGGTTTCAAACGGCGCGAAACACTCGCTTGTAAACGTTTTCGGCGCAATTTTAAACGAGGGCGACGAGGTTATTATCCCTGCGCCTTACTGGGTGAGCTACCCCGAAATTGTGAAAATCAATTCGGGCGTTCCCGTCACGGTTTACGCGTCGGAGGACAACGATTTTAAGGTTACTCCCGAGCAGATTGAGGAGAAAATCACCGAAAAAACGCGCGCAATCGTGCTGAACAGTCCGAGCAATCCGACGGGTATGGTTTATACAAAGGAAGAACTTGAAAAAATCGCGGAAATCGCATTAAAGCACAGCTTGTATATCGTTTCGGACGAGATTTACGAGCATCTTATATATGAAGGAAAACATTTTTCAATCGCGCAGATAAGCGACGAGGTGAAAGACATCACGATTATCGTGAACGGCGTATCAAAAACCTACGCTATGACGGGCTGGAGAATAGGCTACACCGCGTCAAATCCGACCATTGCAAAGGTTATGTCAAACGTGCAGAGCCACGCGACGTCCAACCCCAACACAATCGCGCAGATTGCCGCAATAGAGGCGCTTAACGGTCCGCAGGAGGAGCTTGGCGCTATGGTTGCGGAGTTTGCGAAAAGGCGCAATTATATGGCGGACAGAATTAACAAAATTGAGGGCGTTTCGTGCATAAAACCGCACGGTTCGTTCTATATAATGATGAATATCAAAAACATTCTCGGCAAAAAGCTGAACGGAAAAACCATTCATTCGGCGGACGAATTTGCCGAAATGCTCTTGGACGACAAGCTGGTTGCGGTTGTTCCCGGCACAGGTTTTGAGGCGCCCGATTATGTGAGATGGTCGTATGCAACGAGTATGGAAAACATCAAAGAGGGTCTTGACAGGCTGGAGAAATTTTTGTCCGAATTGGAGTAAATTTTTGAAAAAAGGCGGGACGGTGTGGTCACCGTCCCCTGCAACATATTACGCAAAAAAACATTCACGGTTGTTAAAAATACATATGAGGTGATATTTTGAATAACATTTACGAAAGTCCGCTCAACACGCGCTACGCAAGCGATGAAATGAAAGAAATTTTTTCGCCCGACAGAAAATTCAAAACGTGGCGCAGGCTTTGGATTGCACTTGCAAAATCGGAAAAAGCGCTCGGTTTGAACATCACCGACGAGCAGATTGCCGAAATGGAAAAATTTAAAGACGATATAAACTACGACGTTGCAAAGGCGCGCGAAAAAGAGGTTCGCCACGACGTTATGTCGCACGTGTATGCGTACGGCGTGCAATGCCCCAAGGCAAAGGCGATTATCCATCTCGGCGCAACAAGCTGTTACGTCGGCGACAACACCGATATTATCATTATGACGGAGGGTTTAAAGCTTATCCGCAAAAAGCTTGTCAACGTTATTTACCGTCTTAAAATTTTTGCGGACGAATACAAAAATCTCCCCACGCTCGGCTTTACGCATTTTCAGCCGGCACAGCTCACCACCGTCGGCAAGCGCGCGTGTCTATGGATTCAGGAGCTTTTGATGGACTTGGAGGACGTGGAATATCAGCTTTCAAAGGCGAAACTTTTAGGCTCGAAAGGCACGACCGGTACACAGGCAAGCTTTTTGGAGCTTTTTGACGGCGACCACGAAAAGGTTAAAAAACTGGACGAAATGATAACCAAAGAAATGGGATTTGACGCGTATTTTCCCGTTTCGGGACAGACGTATTCGCGAAAACTCGATTCGCAGTTTTTAAACGTTTTAAGCTCAATCGCGCAGAGTGCGTATAAATTCAGCAACGACTTGAGGCTTCTCCAGCATCTCAAAGAGGTGGAGGAACCGTTTGAAAAGAGTCAAATCGGCTCGTCGGCAATGGCATACAAACGCAATCCTATGCGTTCGGAAAGAATTTCGTCGCTCGCGCGTTACGTCATCGCAAACAGCATAAATCCTGCCATTACCGCGTCAACGCAGTGGTTTGAAAGGACTCTCGACGACTCGGCTAACAAGCGCATTTCCGTTCCCGAAAGCTTTCTTGCGGCGGACGCGATTTTGAACATTTATCTCAACGTTGCGTCGGGAATGGTGGTTTATCCGAAAGTTATCGAACAGCACATTTTGAAGGAACTTCCGTTTATGGCGACCGAAAACATTATGATGCAGGCGGTTAAAAACGGCGGTGACAGACAGGAACTGCACGAAAAAATAAGAATACATTCAATGGCGGCGGCGAGAGTTGTCAAAGAAGAGGGCAAAGAAAACGACCTTATCGAGAGAATTGTTAAGGACGAAAGTTTCAACCTCAATCTCGACGACATAAACGCGGTGCTCAAACCCGAAAATTTCATCGGCAGAGCGAAAGAGCAGACCGAGGAATTTTTGAAAGATTACGTTTCGCCCGTTTTGGATAAATATAAAGACGTTCTCGGCGAAGAAGCGGAATTGTCGGTGTGATGGGAAAAAGACGGTGTTAGCCGCTCCTCAATAAGAAAGCATTGGTTTTGAAGCCGTATTTTAAATTCATA
>ERZ773194.78-NODE-78-length-126680-cov-10.639629_pt1 | contig 126680 bp, 103 predicted proteins | sample MGYA00511240_ERZ773194 | MGnify/ENA primary metagenome ERZ773194 (study PRJEB29015, sample SAMEA2737774) | human gut metagenome | biome: human gut; feature: human-associated habitat; material: faeces | place: China | collected 2012 ... | reverse complement strand
AAACTTCAAGTGCCTTTTCGATGGTCGTTGCACGACCTTCCTGCATAATATCAATCATTCTCTTTAACACGACCGGATGTGCATACCATGCCGGAACCGGAAAGTCCGGATATTGTCTGATGTACTGCTGCATTTCATCAACAGCCTGTTCCAAATGTGTTTCAATGTACTTTTTATTGTTTCTTGCAGTCGGTAAAACATTGGCACTGGAAAAGAAGAAAATGGAAGCCAGTCCAAACAACAGGAAATACATTGCAAATCCAGCATGTGTAATCAATGCGTAGATACCATACAGCAATGCCGCTGCTCCCAACAGCGTAATGCTGAGTGCTACCCATTTATATGCCGGATTACTTCTGTCATACACTCTTTTTCTTTTTGCCCCTGCACTTAATGCAATACTTAATTCTTCATTCTTATTCAGATACTGCATACAATTCTCTAATACGGCAATATTCTCCTGTGCTTCTTTTGTCAGAACCTTTGCTTTTTTCTTTGCTGCAAGACGTTCTTTTTCTTTCAGTCTTTTTTCCGCTTCTGCGCTGTGAAGCCGGATTTCAGGATGTGTCTGTTTTAAATAGGCTAATAAAGAATCGACATTTTCTTCAAATTTGAAATTGCACTGCTTTTCTTCGCCATTGTCATATTCCACAACCAGATACGGAATCGTTGCAAATAATCCCTTTCCTGTGAATCCGCCTTTGCTCATCGCAACTCTTTTAAATACTCTTTTTACGGAAGTGAGCGGAATGTAATATCTTCTCTCAAAATAAAAACTGTTCAGATAAATCGCTTTTTCTCCCACTCCGCATGGTCCAAACTTTCTACAATGCTTTTTATCCTGCGCCAATTCTTCCTTTTCAAGCGATTCTTTTCCTAAACAACGTGGTTTCCACAACATACAACCAGCCCCTTCCTTCAGTCATTGTTTCTTTGGTGTGTCCTTTCTATTCTTTCTATTATTTCACCAAAGAATAAAGACGGGGAGCCACACGAAACATCGTCTGCTTTCAACTATTTTCATGTGGCATCCCCTTTAATCTAAATTATTTTATCTTTTATGTACCTCTGTAAAATGCATTTACAGATTTTCTAAACGCCTACTGTTATGCAGCTTCTTTTGGCTGTTTCTTTGTTGCATACATGAAGATGCCAAAGAATACAATTGCTAAAATGATACCTGCCGGGTAAGCTACTGTTGTACCGAGGTTCAAGCACTCCGGTGCATAGAAGAAATAGGTCATAGATACGGCACTCATAAAGGTTGCCGGTACTACGGTAATCCAGTAATTCTTCTTTTCTCTGAATAAGAACATACTTGCTGTCCACAATACAATCATAGCGAGTGTCTGGTTTGTCCAGCTGAAATATCTCCAAACGATTGTATAATCCAGATGTCCGACAACTGCACCAACTGCTAAAAGCGGTACACATAAGATCAGTCGTTTTGTAAACTTAGACTGGTCAACCTTAAACCAGTCTGCAAGAACCAGTCTTGCACTTCTGAATGCTGTATCACCTGATGTAATCGGGCATACAATAACACCAATCATTGCAAGGGCAACACCGACACCGCCCATTGTCTTAGAGCATACATCGTAAATTGCTGCGGACTGTCCATTTGCAAGAATGGCACTTAAACCAGTACTTAAACCATCTGTTACTGCATAGATTGAACAACCTGCTGCTGCCCAGATTAATGCGATAACACCTTCTGCAACCATCGCACCATAGAATACGAAATGTCCCTGCTTTTCAGACTTCATACAACGCGCCATCAGTGGTGACTGTGTTGCATGGAAACCGGAAATCGCACCACACGCTACGGTGATAAACATAACGCTCCAGATTGGTGTTCCCTTCGGGTGCATATTGGTAAAGTGTGACCAGATTTCAGGAATCTGATAATCTGAATGTGTAAAGACACCAATAATAACACCTAATGCCATGATGATTAAGCAGATACCGAATACCGGATAAATACGTCCGATAATCTTATCAATTGAAATAAATGTTGCAATGAAATAGTATGCAAGAATTATCCATAACCAGAATTCTGTACTGGTAACAATTCCTGATACGTTACCATTCTTGAAAAGAGTTACAATAAGTCCAGCAGGACCTACTGCGAATACTGTACCAACCATAACAAGAAGTACAACACTGAATACTCTCATTACATTCTTCATAAATCCGCCAAGGTATATACCACATACCTCTGAGATTGATGCACCATCATTACGTTCTGATAACATACCTGAGAAATAATCGTGTACACCACCAGCGAAGATAGTACCAAATGTAATCCATAAGAATACTACCGGGCCCCATAAAGCACCCTGCATAGCTCCGAATATTGGTCCTAAACCTGCAATATTCAAAAGCTGTACTAAAAACAGTTTCCATTGTGGCATTACTACATAGTCAACGCCATCATTAATCTTAACTGCTGGAGTTTCTCTGTCGTCTGGTGCAAATGTATTCTCTACAACTTTACCATACACAAAGTAACCGCCAATTAAAAGAAACAAGCAAATGAAAAAACTAATCATAACCTTGCCCTCCTTTACTTTAGAATAAAATATTTAACTTATCACAGTACTGTTCCGTTAGCTTTATTATAATATAATTAATAAAAATTTCAACTTTGAAAATAAAAAAAATGTGCCAAAAAAGTCTGGCACATTTTAGTATTTATTAACAAATTTTATTCATTTTTTATATTTCTTTTTGAATAATATTGACAAATCATCGTTTGTGTATCTCAACATCAGCTATTCATAATCATCATCTGCATTCTGTTTTCAACATTAGCATAGCTTGTATCAGGGTCAAGATCAAGCGGCAGAATTGTAACATTTGGGTAGTCTTCTTTTATTCTCTTTATTACCCCTCTTCCGCATATATGATTAGGCAGACAGCCAAAAGGCTGTAATATAATAAATGACTTTACGCCTTCCTTAGCATAATGTACAATCTCTGCTGCCATAAGCCAGCCCTCACCACAGCTTAGGGTTTCAGGAATTATATTTTTAACTCCCTGATACATATCCCTTGGTCTTAATGCCTTTTTGTACAAAGGATGAAGAACAGCCGTCTTCTCCAACGACTTCTGGACGTGGTCAAACAGCCAGTCAACAGCAAATGGATATGGGAATATATTTGCATTATAATCCTTTATCTCAGCCATAGATGCAAGAAAATCTTTTCTTAGCTGGTCTGTTATTCTTGGGAATATAGTTTCCATTCCATTTTCTTCCATATATCTTTCAATATTAAAGTTAGAGCCTGAATGATATGTAACAAGCAGTTCTCCTGTTATGAATACTTTAGGCTTTAAATGGCTTCTGTCATAAGGTATCGCCGCCATATCCTTCATTCCCTGTTCAAATGCTTTTCTTGCACTTCCAATTCCAGATTTAATAGCCTTGGCAAGATTATCAACACACTGCTGGTATACCCTGTCTGTTTCGCCTTTATTAATCTCATAAGGACGTGTCTTTCTGCATACATCAGTAAGCATATCAAGCATCATAAATGACCATACAGCCTCTAATACCGCACTAACTCCAAGTAAGAATACACCTGGGTGATTTCTTTTAGTATCATTAACATCAGTTGTAAGAATTGGCACATTACTAAAGCCTGCAGAATCAAGTCCTTTTCTAAGAAGTCCTGCGTAATGTGACATACGACAGTCACACTGGAATTTAACCATTCCAACGGCAACCTCGTCCTGATTATAACCGCCGCGTTTTAATTCACCTATAAGCTCTCCTATAACCATCTGGGCTGGGAAACATATATCATTATGTACATATTTCTTTCCAAGCTTAATCTGCTCTGTTGAACCTATTGGTATTCTCTTAACTTTGAAATTCTCTTTTTCCAATATACCCTCAAGAATTTTAGAAACCTCAACTGATATATTAGGCACAAGAATAGTTCTTATCTTCTTATCTTTCCTATAGAACTTGGCAGGACTTGGCTCTTTAAGCTCCTCATACATATGCTTCTTTATGAATTCTTCATCTTTAATCCCACGTCTTATCTGTACAGACTTTATAAACGACTGTATTCTTATTCCAAGTGCTCCTGTCGCATCACTTTCATCAACTTTTAGAATAAGGGGCGGCTTATGTCCGCTCTCATTCATTATTCTTATAATCTCATCTGAAAGTATTGCATCATGTCCACAGCCAAAACTTACAATCTGCACATATTCAAGCTCTGGTGTCTTAGCTGCTATCATCGCCGCTGACAACATTCTTGTATGGAAATTATTGGTTATCTCTGTCCTTGTATTAGAAAGCACCTGCTCATTAAGCTTGTCAAGACCATCAACAGGAATAACAGCAATTCCTTTCTTTGCAAGCATTTTCGATATATTCTTGCTTACAAATGGGTCTGTATGATATGGTCTTCCTGCAAGCACAACAGCAAATGTATTATTCTTCTTAGCATTATCAATAGCCATATTGCTAAGTCTTATAAGTTCACCCTTAAATCCATTTCTTGCATCTGCTGCCTGTCTATAAGCTTCCTCTGCCTCACTCTTTGATACTGAAAGTTCATTGACAGCATATTCTATTATCTGGTGTCTTCTGTCTTTCTTTGAGAACCAGTGGAATATAGGTGTATCAAACTTAACCCCGTACTGTTTCTCTGGGTTCTGTGAGTTTCTTACAACCATAGGATATCCCATAACAACAGAACACACATAAGGACTCAGCTTATCAGTTCCTTCTGGTGGCATATGCATAACATATGGCATAAATATTCTATCAACATTCTGGCTGGCAAGATCCTCTATATGTCCGTGAACAAGCTTTGCCGGAAAACATATTGTATCTGAAGCTACATATTTAAGCCCTTTCTCATACATTTTCCTGTTGCTTTTATGAGAAAGCTTGACATTATAACCCAATGCCTTAAAAAATGTTGTCCAGAACGGCATACTGTCAAAGAATTCAAGAACTCTTGGTATTCCGATTGTTATATCCTTGTGCTTTGAAACTTCTTTGTAATCATACGCCTTAAATAGCATTTTCTCACGCATTGCAAACACATCGAGCACGGCGTTCTCTTTGCTGTTTTCTTTAGTATCCTCAAGTACCGCCGCTGTTTCATCAAGTATAAGTCCATTTTCACACCTATTGCCTGTAACCCATCTGCCGCCGTCAGGGAATGTAAGAACATTTCTTAAGCAGTGATTGCCGCAATGCTCACAACGTACTCCCGATTGTGTTGTGTATTCAAATTTCTTCACAGCCTCAAAGCCTATAAATGATGAGCTTTCACCATTCGCATAGCCTTCTTCTTTTATATGTTTCTTGGCTGCAAGTGCCGCACCAAGTGCTCCCATCTCACCTGGGAATGGTGCGAGAGTAACATTCATATCAAGATATTCTTCTATGGCACGAAGAACAGCCCTGTTTCTAAAAGTTCCCCCCTGAACTACTACTTTTTCACCAAGCTCTTTTGTATTGGCAACTCGCACAACCTTAGTGAACACATTTTCAATAATCGAACGGCACAGACCTGCCATAATATCATCAGGGTTCTTGCCATCTCTCTGTTCATTAATTATTGTACTGTTCATAAATACTGTGCATCTGCTTCCTAAATGTGCTGGACTAACTGAGCTGAATGCCCTTTTAGCAATATCCTTAACATCTATGTTTAGATTGGATGCAAAGTTCTCAAGGAATGACCCACAGCCTGATGAACAGGCCTCATTGAGCATAATATTAGTTATTACGCCGTCATTAAGCCATATTGCTTTCATATCCTGACCGCCAATATCCAGCACAAATGTTGTATCAGGATAGAACTTCTGACAACCTGTCGTGTGTGCGACAGTTTCTACTGTATGGTAATCAGCCCTGAATGCCTTGGCAAGAAGATGTTCTCCATAACCTGTTGTTCCCATTCCCCTGCACACAAGCTTAATTCCTTTATCAGCATATTTATCATATATCTTTGTTATACCCTCTTTAACCACTTTTATAGGGTCACCGTGGTTATTAGCGTAAAATGTATCTATAACTTTTTCTTCTTCATCTATAAGCACGAATTTAGATGTTGTACTGCCTGAGTCAATTCCAAGATATACATTCAGTACACCATTCTTAATATGTGGCTCACTCAGCTTATAAAGCTCTTTATCGTGTCTTTGGGTAAACTCTTTATAATCTGCCTCATCTGCAAAGAATGGCTTGCTGACTGCTTTATGCTCTTTTATTAAAGACCTGTCAAAAGTATCAATTCTATTAATAAGCTCGTCAATAGTGACATATGTATCATCATCAAATAAATTATCTATCGCAACTGCTGTTCCATATGCAACTATTGTTTCTGCATGTTGTGGAACTATATAATCCTTATCTGATAGTCCAAGCCTTTCTGCAAATACCCTTATAAGTGTAGAATTAAATGTAAGAGGTCCTCCCTCGAATATTATAGGTGCTTTTAACTCAAGTCCCTGTGACAATCCACCTATTGTCTGCTTGGCTATGGCGTGAAATGTTGACAAAGCAATATCAGCCCTGTCAGCTCCCTGTATTAATAATGGCTGTATATCTGTCTTTGCAAATACACCACATCTTCCTGATATGTCATATACAGTTGTACCTTTTGCCGCAAGGCTCTCAAATTCTTCTGTCTTAACGCCAAGCAGTGTTGCTATCTCGTCTATAAATGCACCCGTTCCGCCTGCACAGCTTCCATTCATACGCATATCAGATGTCATAAGCCTGCCTGTATTATCATCAAAATAAAAGAAGATTACCTTAGCATCCTGTCCACCAAGTTCAATCGCTGTTCGTATATCCGGATACAGTCTTTGTACTGCCGCCGCATTAGCAACAACTTCCTGAATATAATGTATTCCCAATGCCCTGCTCACCGGCTTTCCACCTGAACCGCATACTGCTGCCTTAAAGTTTTTCCCACTAAGGAGCTCCTTTACCTCACTAAGAAGAGTTCTTGCTGTGTCAATCTGCCTTGCGTTATGTCTTACATATTTGGAATACACAACATCATTGGTATTAATATCTGTTATTACAAGCTTAACTGTTGTTGAACCTACATCTATTCCTACCCTTATATCACTATTATCTGATAATCTGTTCTTTACAAGTTCTTCCATCTTCATTGCCTTACCTTTATATATACTTATATATTTATATATATCATTTACATTTCATCAAGTGTAGTAATAATATCCTGCACATTCTCAACTATGTAATCTGCTCCTGCATTCTCAAGCTCATTTTCTTCAGCAAATCCATATCTGACACCGATAGACTCTATTCCGCAGTTCTTAGCTCCAAGAATATCATCTTTTCTGTCACCAATCATAATTGAATCAGCCTTGATATCATTTAAAATATCTGCTGTATCTGATACATTTGTTGTATCCGAAGCATTAGTAATATCCGCGTTATCAGCTTTATTTAGCTTTATAATCTGGTTAAATACCTCATTAATCACATCATCCTTATGTCTTCTTGCACCGCCCTCTAATTCACTTCCTACAGCTATATCAAAATATTGCTCTATATCAAAATACTTAAGTATCGTAGGAACATATATTTCAGGCTTACATGTTGCAAGTGCTGTTATGTAACCTTCTTTCTTTAAACTGCTTAACAGTTCTTTTATTCCATCAAATAATCTGTTCTCATATATTCCTGTATCTTTATATCTTTCCCTGTAATAATTAACCGCCTTTAACGCATCCTCTCTACTTAAGCCGTGAAATTTAGCAAAGCTTTCATCAAGCGGAGGTCCTATATATCTTTTAAGCACTGCCTCGTCATTCTCTGTTATCCCAAGCTTATCAAGTGCATACTGCACACTCTTTGTTATTCCCTCACTTGAATCTGTAAGTGTTCCGTCCAAATCAAATAAAATATATTTCTTTCTCATAGATTATCCTTTCAATTCTTTATATGTTATACAAATACAAAAGAGGTGCACCTTTTACGTCCACCTCTTTTGATAATCAATTATACTATTTTAAATTAATTTGACAACTCTGATTTGTCATTGTTTATAGTAATATTAGAAACTCCGTCTACACCATCAACAGATATATTTCTGTCTGTCTTTGCCTGTATTGTATTAGCTTTCATAACATCTGTTATATCAAAGCCTGTTGTTTCTTTAATAGATTCTATTGTCTTTGCAAGCACCGATGGAACATAACCGCCCATCTGTCCTACACCAGAGCCATTAGAACTATCTGTGCTGTCAATAATTGTAACCTTATCTATGCTCTGAAGCGGCTTAGCTACCTGTTCTGCCATCTGTGGAAGTACCTTTACAAGCATTTCCATCATAGCTGCCTGACCGTACTTCTCATAAGCTTCTGCCTTCTTCTCCATGGCTTCAGCTTCTGCTATACCTTTGGCTTTAGTTGCCTCAGCCTCTGCTATACCTGTCTTAGCAATAGCGTCTGCTTCTGCTTGTGCCTTAATTGCAATCGCTTCTGCTTCTGCCTGTGCTTCAACTTTCTTGGACTCAGCTCTCGCCTGTGCCTGTGCAATCTGACGGTACTTTTCTGCATCTGCATCTGCCATCTGTTTTGCCTTCTCAGCATTAGCTGGTTCAACTATAGTAACCCTCAAACTCTCTTTAGTTCTTTCAGCCTGCTTCTGTGCAAGTTCTATATTCTTCTGCTCTGATGCAATCTGAACCTGAATCTGTGCTTCTGCAATCTCTTTTTGTCTTTGCTGTTTAAGAAGCTCTGCATCCATCTGTGCCTGTATTACATCTTTCTGTGTAATATTAGACTGGATATCGTGTGCTAATTCTGCTTTAGCCTGTGCTGTCTGCTGTTCCTGCATATAATTGGCTTCAAGGACTGCCTTATCCTTAGCCGCCTGAGCTATATCTGCCTCTGCCTTTAACTTGGCTGACTCACCTTCCTGACGTGCCTGTGAAGTCTTAATCTGCATATCTCTTGCAGCTTCTGCCTTCTGGATTTCAGCATCTTTCTTTCTCTGGGCAATCATACCATCACCAAGTGCCTTGATATATCCGTTCTCATCAGATATATCTGTGATAGTGAAGTTCTTAACCTCAAGACCCATATTGCCAAGCTCTGTACCTACAACTTCCTGTACCCTTGAAGAGAATTCTTCTCTCTTCTGATAAAGCTCCTCAACTGTCATAGTTGCAATAATCTCTCGAAGCTTACCTTCAAGAACTGCTATTGCTGTACCCTGAATGTTATCAATAATCTCTTTCTCGTTACGTCCCGTAAACTGTTCAATTGCTGTAAGAATACTGTTCTTTTCATTTCTTACTTTGATAACCGCTGTTGTAATTACACTAATTGGTACACCCTGGCTTGAAAGACTGCTTCGTGTCGCAACACTGAGCGGTATATTTCCAAGCGAAATATAATCAATTCTTTCAAATACTGGAATTACAAGTCCACCACCACCGGTGATGACCCTTTTCTTCATACCAGTTACAACTCCTGCCTTGTCCTGTGGTACTTTTTTCCACATTCTAAGTACAACTGTGAGAATTAATACAATTCCCAGTATTGCAGCTACAATGCCAAATAGACTTGACTCTGTGCCATATCCCATATAAACCTCCATTCTGCCATTCCGGCTTCTGGCTTATCTGCCAGAATATTTATCTTCAAGACGTGATGTGCTCTCTACTATTATATAATCACCATCAAATCTTAAGATATTAACTTCTTTATCCTGCTTAATAGGCTCACCATCTTCTGCCTTGGCAGGATATGTGACATTTGAGCCTGTGCTTAATAATATGCTCACAGCCCCGACACCACCTTTGGGAATTGCATTACTCACTGTTCCCCTGCTTAACAATATTTCACTCTTCTCTGCGGCAAAATTCTCAACCTTTTTCAGTCTTTTAATAATTGACTGTAATATAACAGCACATATGTAGCCTGCCACAATGCCAATCACAATAAGAGCCGGTTCAGAAAGCTTTCCATTAAATATCATTCCTGTACAACCAAATACTAACGCCCATAAACACAGGCTGTTAATTGAAAATGGCAGAAAATCAAGAACCATATCAGAGCCGAATTCTAACTGAAATATATCTATTGATATAAAATCAACAAATCCATCAAACAAATTAAGCACTATACTACAAAATGGAATAAGAATTCCAATTATAATACACGCTATACATATCGTATTAAACATAGAACCTCCCCCATATAAGGTCAATCCAATCATCTGATTACAGCAGTATTTATTAAATGCAGGATATCACACATTTTATATTATCTTATACATATCCCATTTAATTAAAATCTAATATACTTAATTAAAACCTGCTATATGTATCCACCTGCATACTGTCAGTTATATTAGAAATATATTCTGAATATTTGTTGTTAAGTACATTTGACGCAATTGTTTCATCTGATGAACCATCATATGACTTATTAATAAAATACAGTACATAATAACAGCCTGATGATGAATTCTCTATAACTGTTACATCGCCAGCCTTTCTGTCATCTGAAAGAAGCCAGTCTGATGTTCCTGTGTCCATATTAGAACTTACTACCTTGCTAAAGAGCGAACCATTGATGTCATCATATTTAGTGTCACCATCATCTGCATATCTCTTACATAAATCATTAAATGCCTGCTCACTCACAGCTCCTGCCGCAAACTCATCTGCCTTTGCCTTGGCTGCCTGCATCTCACCGTCAGTTGTATCTACAGCTTTTATTGTAAATTCACGATAATCAACCTGATCATATGTATCCTTATGTTCTTCATAATACTGCTTAACTTCATCATCTGTAGCCTTTAAGCTGTCTGTAAGTTCTGTTCTATAAGCATCTGCCTTAAGATATTCCATTAAATAGCTCTTTATATTCTTCTTGGTAGCATAATTACCAAAGTTCTGCTTATAATATGCCTTTTCATCTAATGATGCGGCGGCAGCGGCACTTTCTGCCTGTTCTACAAGCTTGTTGTAATCCTCATCTGCTGTTGTGTATTCGTAATTATTGTCAGCAGCATCCTTTAATAATGCCTTAGTTTCCTTAATTGTATTAACTGCATTATCCGCAAAATAAGCATACCAGGTTCCACCTGTCTGTGAATTAGTCTGTGACTTATCATTCTCAGAGCTTTTATATCCCATATAAGAGAAATAGTCTGCCATTGTCGTATTTCCGTAAAATGTCTGTGATAACAGTGCATTTTTAGAAATATTATAATACATATCAAATTCTATCTGGCTTATATTCTCTGAATCAACTTTTATAAACTTGTTATGTATTCTTGAATATCTTGTTCCCAATGTTATTACTAAAGCTAATACTATTCCAGCAAGAACGCCAATTCCTACAACCTTAAATATAAAGCTTTCTCTTTCCTGTTTTCTTTGTTCAGCCTTTCTTTTAGCCATCTTCTTATCGTATTTTGTAACTATCTTCTGTGTGCTGTCATTCTTTGTATTGTTATTGCCAGCCATTTTTAATCCTCCTGATTATTTGATTATTAAAATTTATATATATTATTAAATATTATTCAAAGCCATTAGCTTCTTTAATTCTGTCAAGCTTTTCCATCCATGCAGCAGGACTTGCATCACTTGGCATTCTTAAATCTCCTCTTGGAGATACTGCAACCGAACCGACCTTTGGTCCGTCTGGCAGGCAGGAACGCTTGAACTGCTGTGCAAAAAATCTCCAGGTAAATGTTCTTAACCATTTGTATATTACAGCAGGGCTATAATCATTTGCAAATGCAATATTAGCTATTCTGAATAACTTTTCTGGTCCGACTCCAAACCTTAACATATGATACATAAAAAAATCGTGAAGTTCGTATGGACCTACAAGGTCTTCCGTCTTCTGATGTATTGTTCCATCTTCATTAGGTGGAAGAAGCTCTGGACTTACAGGTGTATCTAATACGTCAATAAGCACCTCTGATAATTCTTTATTAGCACAGGTATCAGCATAATATCTTACAAGATGTCTTACAAGTGTCTTTGGAACAGAAGCATTAACTCCATACATTGACATATGGTCGCCGTTGTAAGTTGCCCAGCCTAATGCAAGCTCTGACATATCACCTGTTCCTATTACCATTCCGTTAGTCTGGTTGGCAATATCCATAAGAATCTGTGTTCTCTCTCTTGCCTGTCCATTCTCATATGTTACATTATGAACATCTTCATTATGTCCGATATCTTCAAAATGCTGTCTTACAGACTTCTTTATATTAATCTCTCTTAATGTACAGCCAAGCTTTTCTGTCATCTTAACTGCATTATTATATGTTCTGTCAGTTGTTCCAAAGCAAGGCATCGTAATACAGTTAATGCCATTTCTGTCAAGATTAAGAATATCAAATGCCCTTACAGTTACAAGAAGTGCAAGTGTTGAATCAAGTCCCCCTGATATTCCTATAACTGCACTCTTACAGTTAGTATGCTCTAACCTTTTTTTTAGTCCATATGTCTGTATGTCAAGTATTTCCTCACATCTTGCATCTCTTTCCTTCTTATCATCTGGAACAAATGGTGCTTTATCAAAATATCTTTTTAATTCCAAAGTACGTTTTTTTAATTCAGGGCAGGTAACATATTTATATGCTTCCTTCATATTTTCATCTACATTCACATCAAATGTAGACATTCTTCTTCTTTCCGAACATATTCTGTCAACATCAATATCCGCATACACTGCTTCATTGGTGAACTTCTTAGCCTCTGCAAGCACTGTGCCATTCTCGCATATTAGATTATGTGCACCGAATACTATATCCTGTGTCGACTCTCCATCACCTGCTGTTGAATAAATGTATCCGCATACAAGTCTTGCCGACTGTCCTTTAACAAGCTCCCTTCTGTAAGCTGACTTTCCTATAGTCTCATTGCTTGCAGAAAGATTGACAATAATTGTCGCTCCGTTAAGTGCGTGTCTTATGCTTGGTGGTGCTGGTGTCCACAAATCTTCACATATCTCAATTGCAAGTTTAACTTTATTACTGCTTCCAAACTGACATATCAGGCTTCCACCAAAATCAACATCTTCTCCATCTATATTAACAGACACATTGCCCTTAAAGCCTTCTTTAAATTGTCTTCTCTCGTAGAATTCCGCATAATTAGGTATATTCATCTTAGGCACAAGTCCAATAATATGTCCATTCATAAGCACTGCCGCCACATTATAAAGCTTTCCCATATACATATATGGAAGTCCGACAACAACAGCCATTCCTTCATACTGTCCGGTATATTTCTTTAAATCAATCAATGAATTATATGCTTCATCTATCAATGTATCCTGTAAGAACAAATCATTGCAAGTATATCCTGTAATACACAATTCAGGAAAGCCTACAATTGCAGCTTTATTATCATATGCTTTAGTGATAAGTTCTTTAATCTGCTCTGTATTATAACGGCAATCTGCAACCTTTATCTTGGGTGTCATTGCCGCAGCTCTTATATATCCATCCTTCACTGGTATAATTCTCCCTTATACAATTTTTAATTAGTATATCAAAACTAACAACTATTTACAACGCAAAAAAGTCCAGAGACCGACATTTATAATGCTGATTACACGTCTGCTGGACTTTTTGACACCGTATTTATTATTCGTGGAATGCTGATGAAATCTCTGTTGCGATTTCCTTCATTCCATTTTCTGCTGTTGACATCATCTCTTTTGCACCAGTTGCCGCTTCTGTCATCATCTCTTTTGCTCCTGTGGCTGCTTCTGTCATAAGATTTTCTACTGTACTCTTGTTATTATTTCCTGAACCAGAATTACTCCCGCTTTCAGAGTCATTCTTTGCTCCACAGCCAACAAGAACTGCCATAACTGTAACCATCATAGCTCCGATAATGAACCATTTTAACTTAGACATAAATCCTCCATTCTTATGCCTGCCGCATAATATTATATTTATGAAATAAACCAATATAAGCGTATACAGCCATTGATAATGGTATCATTAATAATGGTATATACGCTTATATTCATATAATATTATGTCCCTGTTAAAATCTATTATTCATCATCAGGCTTTTAACTGATGACTTAAATACTTGTATAACACAACTGTTATAACGCCGTCAATAACAGCTTTAATCACATTAAATGGTGCAACCGCCAATGCGACAAATGAGAATACATCTTTAATTGAAGCATTAACCTTTGTTCCCATAGCAATCAATGTATCCATAGGAAGACCGTAAAGTTCTGAATACTTAGGAAGCAGATACCACGCATTAAGTGCCATACCAGCTATTACAAGTATTATTCCACCTATTGCAAGTGATACTACAGCCATCTTTCTTGTCTTTTTAATGTGATAAATTATAGAAGCCGGCACAACATACATACAGCCAAGTATGAAGTTAGCAAAATCGCCAACAAATGCTGTTGTAGTTCCTTTCATACAGAAATGAAGTATTACCTTAACTGCTTCTATAACGACTCCTGCACAAGGTCCAAGCATAAATGAACCTATAAGCACAGGCACTTCGCTGAAATCAATCTTATAAAAGCCCGGAGCTATAATTGGAATAGGAAAATCAAAGTACATAAGAATAACCGCTATTGCTGACAGCATAGCCATAATAACTGTTTTATTAACTTTCGTATTCTTTGAAGCGAATTTAACTCCGTTTCTTTTCTCAATAAGCACTTCACTTGCCCTTGCAATCACAAATACTATAACCATAAGAAGAAGTGATATACCTACAAATTCAATATTCTTACGAATGACATCTAGTAAGTTACTCATTATTGTTCTCCACTCTTAAATAATATTTATACATATACCAACAGTTATTTAAGATCTGAAATATTACCTACACTTACACGTAATACTCTGTGTCCTTCAAGAAGCTTATTCTCTATTCTTATGAATACAACAACTCTTATCTTCTTACCCGTCTTAGTCTGAAAATAATGCTCATAGCAGGCATATCTCTGATCAATAAATGTCTCTCGAAGCTCTGTTATTATGCCCTCATAATCAATATCCGGCACAATATCTTTGAACACAAGACCATTTTTCATATCTTCTTCTGTGTAGCCAAGCATTTTAACAAAGCCTTCATCAATCTCAATTATCTTGCCACTTCTCATCTCCATAGCAAAACGTGTAAATGGGAGTTTTCTCATTAAATTATCTGCCATAACTTTTGTCCTCCATAATTATATATTCTGGTCTATTGCTTTTATGCACTTCCCGCTGGATACTGCATTAATCTTTCCCAGCAGGAAACACATATAACTTTAACTATTGGCTACTTAGAAAGTGTTGCAAGTCTTTCTTCAACCTGTGCAAGCATATTAGAATATTTCTCTAATTTAGCTTTTTCTTCATCTATCTTAGCCTGTGGTGCTTTAGATGTGAACTTCTCATTATTAAGCATACCATTGCAACGGCTGATTTCCTTATGAAGCTTATCTTCTTCTTTCTTTAATCTCTCGATTTCCTTATCAATATCAACAAGCTCTGCAAATGGAATATAGATAACTGCATCTGGAATAACTGTTGATACTGCATCTTCTGGAATACCAGACTTATCAGACTGGATTACAACTTCACTCGCATAACCTAATGTCGCAAAGAATACTTTACCATTAGCGAATATATTTCTAACATTCTCATTCTCTGAAACAATATATACAAGTGCTTTACGACTTGGTGCAACATTCATTTCAGCTCTTAAATTTCTTATATTGCGGACTGCTGTCTTAATTGTTTCGATGGCATTTTCATCTTGTGAATAGTTATTATCTTCTGTGTATACAGGCCATGAACTTATCATAATAGACTCTTCCTCATCCTGAATATTACAGAATATTTCTTCAGTAATAAATGGCATATATGGATGAAGAAGCTTAAGTGCATCTATAAGAACCTTCTTTAATGTCCATATAGCTGCTGTCTTAGTTGTATCCTCGTCATTGTAAAGACGTGGTTTAACCATCTCTATATACCAGTCACAGAATTCTTCCCAGATAAAGTCGTTAAGCTTGGCAACTGCTATACCAAGGTCGTACTTTTCCATATTATCTGTAACTTCTTTAATAAGTGAATTCATCTTTGATAATATCCACTTATCAGCCGCTGTAAGATTAGCCGGCTTCTCATCTGTAGCCTTTATCTTGTTATCCGGGTCATTCATCATTATGAATCTTGAAGCATTCCATACCTTATTAGCAAAGTTACGGCTTGCCTCAACTCTTTCCCAGTAGAAACGCATATCATTACCAGGTGCATTACCCGTGATAAGTGTATATCTTAAAGCATCTGCACCGTACTTATCAATAACTTCAAGTGGGTCTATACCATTTCCAAGTGACTTACTCATCTTACGTCCCTGTGAATCTCTTACAAGTCCGTGGAATAATACCTTGCCAAATGGCTTCTTACCCATCTGCTCATATCCTGAGAATATCATTCTGATAACCCAGAAGAATATAATATCATATCCTGTTACAAGTACATCTGTAGGATAGAAGTAATCAAGCTCAGGTGTATTATCCGGCCAGCCAAGTGTTGAGAAAGGCCAGAGTGCTGATGAAAACCAAGTATCAAGTGTATCTGGATCCTGTTCCATATTAGAGCTTTTACACTTAGGACATGTACATACCTTATCCTTAGATACTACCATCTCACCACAATCCTTACAGTAGTAAGCAGGTATTCTGTGTCCCCACCATAACTGTCTTGATATACACCAGTCTCTTATGTTATCAGTCCAGTTAAAATATGTCTTATCCATAGAAGCTGGAACAAGTTCAATATCACCATTCTTAACGCCTTCAACTGCTGGCTTGATAAGCTCATCCATCTTAACGAACCACTGCTGTTTAATCATAGGCTCAACTGTTGTCTTACATCTATCGTGTGTACCAACATTATGAACGTGGTCTTCAACCTTAACCAAAAGTCCCTGTGCATCAAGGTCAGCTACCATAGCTTTTCTTGCTTCGTATCTGTCCATACCGGCATACTTTCCGCCAAGATTGTTAATTGTAGCATCATCATTAAGTATGTTAATCTCTGGAAGGTTATGTCTTTTACCAACCTCAAAATCGTTAGGATCGTGAGCCGGAGTAATCTTAACAACACCAGTTCCGAATTCCTTATCAACATAGCTGTCTGCGATAACAGGTATCTTTCTATCTGTAAGTGGAAGGTATACTTCCTTTCCAATAAGATCTGTATATCTTTCATCATCCGGATTAACAGCAAGTGCCGAATCACCAAGAAGTGTCTCTGGACGAGTAGTAGCTATCTCTACATATCTTCCTTCTTCACCAACTACAGGATAATTGATATGCCAGAAATGTCCTGCCTGCTCCTCGTGTTCAACCTCTGCATCTGATATAGATGTGTTACATACAGGACACCAGTTTACAATTCTTGAGCCCTTGTATATAAGACCTTTTTCATATAACTTGCAGAATACTTCAAGAACTGCCTTAGAACAGCCATCATCCATTGTAAATCTTTCTCTGTCCCAGTCACAAGACGAACCAATCTTCTTTAACTGGCTTGTGATGGTTCCGCCATATTCTTTCTTCCATTCCCATGTTCTTTTAAGAAAGCCTTCTCTTCCAAGCTCGTGCTTGTCAATTCCTTCTTCTTTTAAGGCATTGGTTACCTTTACTTCTGTCGAAATACTTGCGTGGTCAGTTCCTGGCACCCATAATGCTTCATATCCCTGCATTCTCTTAAAACGAATAATAATATCCTGCATTGTATTATCAAGTGCGTGACCCATATGCAGCTTTCCTGTAATATTAGGTGGTGGCATTACAATAGTAAATGGTTTCTTATCCCTGTTTACTTCTGCGTGAAAATATTTCTTATCGAGCCACTTCTGGTACAATCTGTCCTCTATCTCTGAGGGATTGTAGTTCTTTTCCAATTCCTTACTCATAGTAGTAATCCTTTCTATATCCTAAGAAAATAATCTATTTAACCGATATAAATTCCGCCATTAATCAGCATAACATATCTTATTATAGCATAATATATTATTTTCTTATAATCTCAATCTGTTTAATCATAATATTACCAGCTAAAAATGTCAACACGCCTCTATTTCTTTGATGTTAAATTCACTTCCCTGCAAAAGATATGTATGTGTACTTCCACATTCAGGACATATCTTTCCATATTTTACCGTTTCATATTCAGCCTTGCAGTCCTCACAGTAAGTAACTGCATTTATCTTCTCTATAACAAGCTCAGAATTCTTTAATAAATCTTCCTTCTTTACCGCCCATTTCCAGCAGTCTGTAAGGTATGAGTCTATTACGGTGGATACTTCGCCAAGTTCTAATACAACTTTAGTTATCTCGGATATTTCATTATTCGCGGCTACTTCTTTTAAATCGTCTATTATGTGAAATACTACGCCTAATTCGTGCATTGAGGTGATTGCTCCTTTCTCTGTGATTTTTCTATCTATACCATAATACACTATAGGATAGAAATAGAACAACCACAATACAATCGCTGCCAAAAGCCGCAAAGGCTGTACAGCCTGATTATATTGCAGTTGTTCTTATCTACATAGGAAATTATCCTTATGTCATTATTACTATAGCTTAATATAATTATTACTAATTATCATTATCTGTTATCCAGCTATAAGGTTGTTTATTTCTTCTTAAACTTAATCTTTATAGCCTGCTTAGCTCCATAAGGAAGTATATACTTAAGCTTGTCTTCACTCTTTCTCATTGTACTACATTCTGGTAAATCCCTGTTAAGGTGTATTGCATCGAATTCACACTTAGTTGTGCATATACCACAGCCAATACATTTGTTAGGGTCTACTACAGAAGCACCACAGCCTAAACATCTTGCTGTCTCTGCTTTAACCTGTTCTTCTGTAAATGTAAGCTTAGCATCTCTGAATGACTTCTTATGGTCAAATGAATTATCTGTTCCAGGTATCTGTCTTGAAGAATTATCATAGCTTTCTACCTTGATGTTATTCTTGTCAAGTTCTATGAAATCCCTTCTGTTACGTCCTATTGTAAGTGAGCTGTGTGGCTGTACATATCTGTGGATTGATATAGCAGCTTCTTTACCAGCCGCAATTGCATCAATAGCAAATCTTGGTCCTGTGTATACATCTCCACCGATAAATACATCTGGATCTGTTGTCTGGTATGTAAGCTTGTCAGCTTTAACTCTTACGCCATCTATCTCAACCTTTGTGCCTTTTAATAAATCGCCCCAGATTGTTGTCTGGCCTATACTTAAGAATACGTGACTGCACTTAACTGTCTTAGTATCATTCTCATCATACTGAGGGTTAAATCTTCCATCTGCATCCTTAACTGATGTACATCTCTTAAGGACAATTCCTGTAACCTTTCCATTTTCTGTAAGGATTTCCTTAGGACCCCAGCCACAGTCAAGCTTAACGCCTTCTTCTACAGCCTCTTCTATTTCTTCTTCTGAAGCTGGCATATTAGCTCTGTCCTCAAGACAGAACATAGATACATTGTAATCACCAACTCTTGTGCTTGTTCTTGCAACGTCAATAGCAACATTACCACCACCGATTACAACAACATCACCTTCAAGTGGGAATTCGTGTGTGCTTCCAGCCTCTTTTAAGAAGTCAACTGCTGACATAACGCCCTTGGCATCTTCGCCTGCAACTCCTGCTTTTCTTGAACCCTGACAGCCTATTGCTATATAAAATGCTTTATAACCCTGCTTCTTTAATTCATCAATAGTGATGTCCTTACCAACTTCAACACCTGTCTTAATGTCAACGCCCATCTGTCGCATAACATCTATCTCAGCCTCAACAACATCTTTTTCAAGCTTAAATGATGGAATACCATATACAAGCATACCACCAGCCTTCTTGTTCTTCTCAAATACAGTTGGCTTGTAACCCTTCTGTGCAAGGTAGAATGCACACGAAAGTCCAGCAGGTCCGCCACCAATAATAGCAATCTTTTCATCAAAATATCCCTTAGTTGCCGGAACTACAGGTTCTGGTATATAACGTGTATCTGCTTTTAAATCCTGCATTGCAATAAACTTCTTAACTTCATCTATTGCAATAGCTTCATCTATTGTTCCTCTTGTACAGGCATCCTCACACCTTCTGTTACATACATGTCCACATACTGCCGGGAATGGATTATCCTTCTTAATAAGTGCAAGTGCATCCTTGTATCTTCCCTGAGCTGCCATCTTAAGATAGCCCTGAACCGCTATATGTGCTGGACAGGCTGTCTTACAAGGTGCTGTACCTGTATCATAACAATTGATACGGTTCTTATCCCTGTAATCTTCTGTCCACATATGTGGTCCCCACTTCTGCTCTGATGGAAGTGGCATTTTAGGATACTTAATCTCGCTTCCGTCCTTAGTACATAACTTCTGTCCAAGCTTTACAGCTCCTGCCGGACAGTATTCAACACACTTGCCACAGGCTACACAGTTCTCTTTAGTTACCTTGGCAACATATGCCGAACGTGACATATTAGGTGTGTTAAATAACTGCGATGTTCTAAGTGCATAACAGACATTAACATTACAGTTACATATAGCAAATATCTTGTCCTGTCCGTCAATATTAGTAATCTGGTGAACAAAACCATTGTCTTCAGCCTTCTTGAATATCTCAAGTGCTTCTTCCTTAGTGATATAATGACCGCCCTTGCCTGTTTCAACAACATAATCAGCCATATCACCAACAGCTATACACCAATCCTCTGGATCATCTGCACAGCCTTCATCATAAGTCTTTCTTGACTTACGGCATGAACATGGGCTTGCTGCATATTTGCCATCATACTTATCAAGCCAGTATGATATCTTCTCTAAAGATATTGCCTCGTTATTCATATCAATAGCTTTCTCTACCGGAATAACGTGCATACCAATTCCTGCACCCCCTGGTGGCACCATAGGAGTAATCTTTTCCAATGGAAGACGGCTCATTCTCTCAAAAAAACGTCCCATCTCTGGATGTTCTTCAAGAACTGTGGAATTCATATTAGTAAATTCAGCACTTCCTGGTACGAACATTGGAAGAACATACTGCTTCTCGTGCTGTGGATTTTCCCAGTTATATTCCAAAAGACCATTAAAAGACATCTGCTCAAGCTGCTTTTCAAGTTCTTTCTCGTCCATTCCTGTAATCTGCACCATCTGCTTAAGTGTCTTAGGTTTACGGACACCCATTTTTAATGCTATATTGGCCTGTTCATCTGTACATATTGGTGCAAGTCCCCAGTATTCCGGACTATCTGCTGTTAATTTCTCAAAGCCAAGCTTAATTGGCACTCTGTCTGTTATCATCTTGCCAAGCTTAAGTATTGGCTCTCTTACCGGAAGTTCCGGATGAGGATTTTTAAATTCTTCTTTACCCATAAATTGTCCTTTCCACCTTATAAAGGCTTTTATCTTCGTTGCTCACGTTAAATAATTATGCTTACCGTGGTTACGCTTCTTTCCATTCCATAACCTGGTTCTTTAACCAGTCTGTCCATTCTAATATTCCTTCACCCGTCTTGGCACTAACAGGTATCACCTTAGCATCAGGATTTCTTCTTCTGATATATTCCCTGCACTGTTCAATATCAAAATCAAAATATTCCATAACATCAATCTTATTGATAAGCACAACATCACACACTGAAAACATAAGGGGATATTTAAGTGGTTTATCATCACCCTCTGGCACTGAAAGAATCATAACATTCTTTACTGCACCTGTATCAAACTCCGCCGGACAGACAAGATTTCCGACATTCTCAAGAACTACCAGATCAATATCACTATCGTCAAGCTCATCAATTCCCTGTCTTGTCATATCAGCATCAAGATGACACATTCCACCAGTATGAAGCTGTATTGCTTTAGCACCTGTCTCAGCAATTGTTATTGCATCAACATCTGAATCAATATCAGCCTCCATAACGCCTATTCTTAAGTCATCTTTCAACTGTTCAATCGTTCTTGTAAGAGTTGTTGTCTTTCCTGCCCCCGGTGATGACATAAGATTTAAAAGAAATACACCTTTATCTTTTAAATCTTTTCTTAAAAGAGCGGCACGTTCATCGTTGCTTTCAAACACGCTTTTTTTCACTTCAATAACCCTAACGTCCTTCACTGCTAACCTCCCTGATTTAATATGAGCTAATAAAGCTGTTCACATATGCCAAGCCATAACAATAGCTTATTACATACTATGTGAATATTTAATTGTCAATAAAAGTCTGACTAAATTATGCCGTAATCAGTCCCTGCTTTTATGCGTATTGCACTATGATAGCAATATGTTAAAAAAATGTCAATTATCAATTCACGAAATCAAACTTTATCATAATAATATTATTATATATGTTTTAAAATAAAAAAGCCAGTGTTATTGATAAAATGCAATCATTGAACGTTACCATTAATTACATTTATCTAAAACACTGGATAAAATATATTATTTAATCAAACAGGATTTCTCTGATTAAAATCAAAGCACTGACAGATAATTGTCCATCTGCTCTGACATTGCAGTGTAGTCCTCATTCATAGCCGCTGCTATCTCTCCGTAAAGAAGCTTTCTTGCTGTTGCAAGCATACGGTTATCTGCCGACTTCATTCTCCTTAACTCCTTTGCTCTGTCATTCTTTATGTTAAACAAAGCTCTTACAAGGTGCATAAGCTGTATAACGTCCTGTGATTTAACCATCTCGTCATACCTGGATGGGTGAATCTTTTCATTGAGTGCCTCATCCTTCTTACAATTCTTAGCACGGTCAATAAGCTTGATACAGGTATCCTTGCCAATTATGCTCCTAATCATAACTTTGTTATTCTCAACTGGCGAATATATAATACCTTTAGTGTCATATACAGGCTGAAGAAAATAATAATCTTTGTCAATTCCCTTTATAGGTGGTCTGCCTATCTGTTCAATCTCACATACACCTACAACTCCATAAACAACTTTTTCATTAACTTCAAACATATAACTCCTCATTTCTGTGTACTTTACTTTACCAACTTGGGTATTATTATACATCAATTCGACAATTTTTTCAAAATGTTTTCTTTTAAAATTCTTTATAAAGAAAAAAATGACTGTGGCATCATATAAACACCACAGTCCTTTAACATTATGTATCAATGGGAATTAATAGAGATTAACACGTCCTGCAACATTGCCGTTAGCAACATAGTAACAAGCATTATCTTCTGGCTTTAAGTACATTTTCAGTTCCTTAATCTCTACATTCTGTTCCTTAGCATCTTCAACTATTCTTGCAACAAGAGTTTCCTCGTCAACCTGCTTATTAGCATACTGGAAGAATAACTCCTTATCAAAAGTATTCTTAGCTGCCTTAGTTGTCTTTCTAGTGGCTGGCTTCTTTGCCTTTGCTTCCTTAACAGCCTTAGCTGCTGTCTTAGTTGTCTTAGCTGCTGCTTTAGAAGCTGTCTTTTTAACTGCTGTCTTAACTTCTGCCTCTACACTCTTAGCTGTTGCCTTTACCTCAGCTTCAACCTTCTTGGCTGCTGCCTTAGTTTCCCCGGCTGCCTTCTTTACTGTCTCAACAGTCTTAGCTGCTTCTTTCTTGGTTTCCTTAACAGTTTCTTTTGCTGCTGCCTTTGCAGGTGTCTTTCTTGTAGTGGTCTTCTTAACATCTGCACTCTTTGCTGTCTTAACTTCTGTCTTAGCCTCGTTACCAAAAATGTCCTTAGTTTCCATGATCAAATCCTCCATAAATTAATCATTACAAGTTAAAAAGTTCCTAATTGCATCGGTGGCATTACTCTCATCACTGCCAGTAGCTGTAACTTTAACCTCGATGCCTTCCTTTAATCCAAATGCCATAATCCCCATAAGACTTTTTGCATTAATGTTTTTTCCTTCGCCCTCAATCTCAATATGACTGTCAAACTTACATGCTATCTGAACTAATTCAGCTATTGGATTCTTATGTGCTTTGTTAATGTCTGCAACCTTAACCAATTCTGTCATCGTTAACATCCACCTATCCTTCATAAATTAATTACATTTGTAGAATATACCTCATATACCCTAATAAGTCAAGACCTGCTTAAATATTCTTATCGTTGTATCCCATATGATATAGTTCATTCATCTGCTCATCAAACTTATCTGTAACCTCATAATCAGACGTTATTGCAATTAACTGCTGTATCTTCTTATCGTCAGTCTGGATAGCTGAAATACCACTTATAACCTTATCATACACGCTTTTTAATTCAGTTATTGTGCCTTCTGGTTCAACACCCTCCTGACTTGTTAAAATACCAAGTGCATACGCACATTCATAATTTCCTGTCATTCTGGCATTATCATATCTGCATTTTGTCTGTATCGCTGTTCTTACAAGACTAACAACCATATTTACTCATTCATCTCCTTCTTGAAAGAGCTTATATATTCTTTGATAACATTTTCATCATAATTATTCTCTTTCATAAGAGTGATAAAATGTGAACCAACAATTGCACCATCAATAATATCCTCAAGTGGCTCTACGTCCCCGGCTGTTCTTATTCCAAATCCCATCATAACCGGAACAGGGCTGTTCTTCTTAACTTCCAAAAGATACTCTCTTATCTGCTTATGGAAATTAGTACCATTACCTGTAACCCCCATCTGTGATACACAGTATACAAAGCCTCTTGCATTATTAACAATCATAGGTATACGCTGCTTAGATACCGGTGATACGAGCTGTATAAGAATTGGTGCAGCCTCATTTTCTGCAAGCACTGCATTAATCTCTTTCTGCTCCTCATATGGAAGGTCTGGTATAATAAGACCGTCCACTCCGCACTCTGCACACATTTCGACAAATTCTTCAAGTCCGTAATGGTAAACTGTATTATAGTACATCATAAACACTACAGGTGTAGTAAGTCCTTCTTTTCTTACCTCTTTCATAAGTGTAAATATCTTTGTTAAAGTTGCCCCCTTCTGTATTGCTTCATAAGATGCTGCCTGAATAACCGGTCCGTCTGCTACAGGGTCAGAAAATGGTATTCCAAGCTCCATAACATCTATGCCTGCCTCCTGCTGTGCGAACATAATCTTCTTAGTTGTTTCCATATCTGGAAGCCCTGCTGTTGTATATGTGATAAATGCCTTTCTTCCTTCATTCTTTAAGACTGTCATTTTTTCTTCTATTCTATTCATTATTTGTTAGTCTCCTCTCCATTAAGATATTTCTTTACTGTGTGAACGTCCTTATCGCCACGTCCTGAAAGACACATTACTATAAGCTTTCCCTTGTACTCTCCCTGTGCCATTTTGAATACGTGGGCAAGTGCGTGGGCACTCTCGATTGCTGGAATAATACCTTCCATCCTGCAGAGTTCCATTAACGCATCCATACACTCAGCATCTGTAATTGATACATATTCTGCTCTTCCTGAGTCTCTTAAATATGCATGTTCCGGACCTACACCCGGATAATCAAGACCTGCTGATATACTGTGGGCAAGCTTGATATTACCAGCCTCATCCTGTAATAAATATGACTTCATTCCATGAAGAACGCCCGGTTCTCCAAGTGCCATAGCAGAAGCGTGCTTTCCTGTATCTATTCCAAGTCCGCCTGCCTCAACACCGATAAGCTTTACATCTTTATCATCTATAAAATCAGCAAACATTCCTATTGAATTAGAACCGCCGCCAACACAGGCAACTACTGCATCAGGAAGTCGTCCTTCCTTTTCTAATATCTGTTTTCTTGCCTCTGTTGATATTATTCTTTGGAACTCTTTAACCATTTTAGGATATGGATGAGGACCTACAGCTGAACCGATTATATAAAATGTATCCTCCGCTCTCTCAGCCCACGTTCTTATAGCTTCGTTAGTTGCATCCTTAAGTGTTGCACTTCCTGTCGTTACTGCCTGAACCTTTGCACCAAGCATTTCCATTCTGAATACATTAAGTGACTGCCTTTCTATATCTTCAGCACCCATATATACTGTACATTCCATTCCAAAAAGTGCTGCTCCTGTAGCTGTTGCAACGCCGTGCTGTCCAGCACCTGTCTCAGCTATAACCTTAGTCTTTCCCATTCTCTTAGCAAGAAGTATCTGACCTATAACATTGTTAATCTTATGTGCTCCTGTATGGTTTAAATCTTCTCTTTTAAGATATATCTTAGCACCATACTTCTCGCTTATTCTCTCTGCATAATATAAAGGTGTTTCTCTTCCTACATACTCTTTAAGATAGTACATATATTCTTTTATGAACTGAGGATCTTTAATAGCCTCATCAAATGCCTTCTCTAACTCATTAAGTGTATTCATTAATGATTCAGACACATACTGTCCGCCAAACTCTCCATAATATCTGTTATCCTGCATAATTATTCCTCTTTTCCTTTAATTAAATATTACACCCAGCAAGCTTTGATAAGCTTTTCTGGCTTTATACCATAAATCTACACTGTTAATTATTAACAGCATTTATAAATGCTTTGACTTTACTTTCATCTTTGCCTTTAATAAGCACATCTTCATATTCAACACCAGAGCTTATATCAACAACATCAGGCTGTACGCATTTAACTGCCGCCGCAACATTGCCACTGTTAAGCCCCCCTGCAAGAAATAACTTCTTTTCTGTTATCTCAAGCTCTTTAATACTGTTCCAGTCAAACGTCTTACCCGAACCCGGAACACCTGCATCAAGAAGTATTCCAGCAACTTTATCAAGCTTCTGACTTTTTTCAACCTGTTCCTTAACTGTATTAATTATGTCGTCAGTTTTATCTGCATTATTGTTATCTGATATATTAACTGCCCTTATAATTGGAATTGTGTCTGCCTCATATACAGCCTTTTCAAGTGTGCCGTGAATTTGAATATAATCAAAACCTGCTTCCTGTATTTTATACAACTGTTCCACTGTTGGTGACACTGTAACAGCTACAGCTTTTATGTCTGATTTTTTCAATATATCAACTATTATCTTAGCTTCTTTTATCGTTACATCTCTTTTGCTCTTTGGATAAAATACAACAACACCGCCATAATCAGCACCATATTTTATAAGAAGTCCCGCGTCTGCTTCACTTGTAAGCCCGCATATCTTCACTTCAACAGGAGAAGTTATTTTTTTGCCTTTAAAAGCTCCTTATCGTATGTATCTTTAAATTCTCTTATAAGCTCTTTAGGATTAAGTGCTTCCATAAGCACTGTTCCGCAAAGCAACGCATCTGCCCTGCTGTCAGCAAGCGGCTTAACATCTTCACTGCCTTCCACCCCGCTCTCGGATACAAGAACCTTTCCTTCTTCTCTCATCTTAGGTGTCACCATATCTGAAAGCTTTTTAGTTGTATTAAGGTTAACTTCAAATGTCTTTAAATTACGATTATTAATTCCAATAATCTTAACATCAAGATTTATCATACGCTGCATTTCTTCCTCATCGTGAACTTCACACAGCACATCAAGTCCAAGACTGTATGCCAGATCATATAACTTCTTGAATGTCTTATCATCAAGTATTGCAGCTATCAAAAGAATTGCATCTGCACCTATAACTTTAGCTTCATATACCTGGTATTCATCAATTATAAAATCTTTTCTTATAATCGGAAGATTAGTCAGGCTTCTGATCTGCTTAAGATATTCTGTGCTTCCATTAAAATGATCTTCCTCTGTAAGACACGATATAGCATCTGCACTCTCACTATATTGTCTTATTCTTTCAGTCAGGTCTATCTTATTATCCATCTTTCCGTGGCTTGGAGAAGCCTTTTTAAACTCTCCTATTATTGATAACCCACTCTTTCTTAAGGCATCATAAAAACTTATGCTCTGTCTTTTTAAATTAAGTGCTTCCTGCTTCATATCCTCTTCACTTATAGCATTTTTATGTTCTACAAGTCTTTTCTTCTTATCTTCTACAATAACGTCAAGAATCATATTATCTCCATTTCTACACATTTATTAATCAGATATTGCCATTAACAAAATTCTCTATCATTCTTTTTCCGTGTTCAGTATATATTGATTCAGGGTGGAACTGTAAACCGACAACCGGATATTTCCTATGCTTAACTGCCATAATCTCTCCGTCATCAGTTCTTGCAATTACCTCAAGCTCATCTGGAAGTGTACCCTCTATAATCGCAAGTGAATGATATCTTGCAACCTTTACAGGCGATGGAATTCCTTCAAATATACTGCTTCCATTATGAATAACCTCTGACTGCTTGCCGTGCATTAACTGCCTGGCATATGAAACTGTTGCACCAAATGCAACACCTATGCTCTGATGTCCAAGGCATATGCCAAGTATAGGTTTCTTACCTGTAAAATGCTTTATCACCTCAACACTTATGCCTGCCTCTAAAGGGCTCTTAGGTCCGGGAGATATAACTATTGACTCTGGATCTAACGCTTCAATCTCCTCTATTGTTATCTTGTCATTTCTTACTACCTTTATATCATTGTTAAATATACCTATAAACTGATAAAGATTATATGTAAATGAATCGTAATTATCAATTAAAAGAATCATAACTGTTCCTCCTTAACAAGTGTCTTGGCAAGTGCCATAACTTTATTACAGCACTCCATATATTCAAGCTCTGGCTTAGAGTCTGCTACAATTCCAGCTCCTGCCTGAAGATATACATAGTCACCTTTCTTTATCATAGTTCTTATTGTAATACAGAAATTCATATTACCGCCAAAATCAAGGTAACCTGTTGCTCCTCCATAAAGACCTCGTCTTACAGTTTCCAATTCATCTATAATCTCCATAGCCCTTATCTTAGGTGCTCCGCTTAATGTACCTGCTGGAAGGAATGATGATACAAGGTCAAGAGGATGATATTCTCCATTTCTTCTTCCCTCTACCAACGATACTATATGCATTACGTGTGAGTATCTCTGCACATTCATAAACTTTGAAACTCTCACTGAACCTAACTCACTTATCTTACCACAGTCATTTCTTGCAAGATCAACAAGCATTACATGTTCTGCTCTTTCCTTCTCATCACTAAGAAGCTCATCTTCTAATGCTATATCTTCCTCCTTAGTTCTCCCACGTCTTCTTGTTCCAGCTATAGGACAGGTATATACTTTAGAATCTGTCTGCTTTACTATCATCTCTGGTGAGCTTCCTATTATTTCAAAATCCCCAAAATTATAATAATAAAGGTATGGTGATGGGTTAAGCTTTCTTAACTTCTCGTAAAGATTAAAACCTGTCTGTTTTGTCTTGACTGTCCATCTCTGTGATAATACTGTCTGGAAAATGTGTCCTTCTTTTATATAATTCTTAATCTTCTCAACCTTCTGGCTGTATTCATCTATCGTGTCCGATTTTTTCACAATCTGGCCATCAAGCTCCATATCAATCTCTTCGTTATGATATTTACCAACGCCTTCTCTTGCTGTCTTTATAAGTTCCTCAGCTTCCTTTAATGCTCTTGCTCTGCCTTCTTTGCTATCTTCATCAAGAACTACTGCTGTAAATGTCTCTGCCTCGTGGTCGATTGCTATGAACTTTGAAGCTAACATAAGCTGTATTGTTTCTATGCCTATCTCATCTTCATTATCATCTGGGAGATTCTCTGTATATCTTATATAATCATATCCAAGACTTCCAACAAGTCCTCCCATGAATTCAAGTTCTTCTGCATCTTTTATTATTTCAAATTCATCGAAATATTCCTTTAATCTTACAAGCGGATTACCTTTTCTTACTTCCCTGCTTCCGTCTGATTTAGTAATTACAAGACTGTCCTTATCTGACTGGATAATCTCCTGTGGGTCAACTCCCATAAATGTGTATCTGCCATTTTCCTTATCATTACTCTCCATAAGAAAGCCCTTCTTTTCTCTTCCAAGCCCCTTATAAAGCTCAATAGCTGATTCATTAACAATACTTACTGTCTTTTTGTATGCTTTTAATCTTCTCATACACCAATCCTCACTTCTTATTAATCTTCCTGTCAGATAGCAGACTTTTTTCTTATCTATTAGAGTTTATTATGTAAAAAGACATTTCCTAATACACAAAAAAGTCCCCGACAGGACATTCCTGTCAGGGACGATAAATCTCGTGGTGCCACCCTTATTCACAAGTACATTCAACTACATATCATAATATATTATATCACTTATGCTGTGCATATTATATACACATAAAATGCTTTACAAGCCTTTAAGTGAAACCGAATAATTCATATTACTATTATATGTATATACAGCATATATGGCAATCATATACAGTGTTATAATTATAATATAACTATAAGCTGTTATACATATAATGTTATTAAAATATACTTATCTCATTATCGGATACTATTATATCCTCCCTCTATAACGTGAGGACACGTCACAGACTACTAGGCTGTTACGCTGTTAATCTGTGCATCTCCCAAGCCCATTCCTTTATGACTCCCATACCAGCTTTCCATCACCGCCAGCTCTCTGTAATGTTCCTTCATAAAGTACTATCTTGTTCGCAGACTTTAGTGTATTAAAATGTTGAAGTTATGATAGCACTAACTAACCAATACGTCAACCCCAAAAATTAAATTTTCCACTACATTAATTTCTCAACTACATCAAATTTTTCCACTACATCAATTTCTCAACTACATCAAATTTTTCCACTACATCAATTTCTCAACTACATCAATTTCTCCAACTGACATTTCTGTATCATCATCTTCTTTTTCTTCCCAGCCCTGTGCATTTTTATTTTTATTATTAGCTGCCTTTTCCTTTGCCTCTTTCTCTGTATTAGGAAGTGCTTTATACTCGTCAGACTTTCTGAACTCCTTATATACATCATCATATGCTGCCATAATTTCTTTCCTGGCTGGGTCATCCTCACTTATTCTTGACATAGCCTGTGTATATATGTCTGCCGCTTTTTCCTTTGACGTAGCACTTTTAAGTTGTTTCTTTAACGACTCTCTTAATACCTGAACCTTTGCCGCCTTGGCATAAGTCACAGGGTCGTTCTTTCTTAAATACTGCATTTCGTCTGCACTAAGCTTCTTACCCGACTCTAACTTACGGTACAGCTTCTGTACAAATTTCTTTTTTTCTTCTTCACTCATTCCGGTTGTCGGGTCAAATATAGAATCAACCGCTTCCTTTAACTGCAAACCTATTGATAATGTATCAAGCTTTGTGTTCTCATCCTCATTTTCATTTTCGGTGTCATCTTTTCTGTACTTTTTAAAAAGATTATTGATAAGTCTTGTAGTTTTATTAGTGCTTTTGGCTTTATTATTGTTGTACAATGCCATACGGCAGCTATTTACTGCTGAGTTAATCTGTTTATCTTGTGTATTCATACTTACCTCCCTGGACATTCAAAAAAAAGATGGCACTGATAAAAAGTGCCATCCGTAGCGTATATTTAACATCCGTGTTATTATATATTTCATTGGTCAGCCGTATAAGCTTTCGGCTTATTATTTACGAATAATATATCGTACAAAATATATAATACCTTAATATTAATACATAAAATAATTATAGCAGAATTTTTTTAAATATAGTCTTTAGCCACTCAAGATTACTTTTCAGGTAATATAATTACAAAAGGATATCTTTAAGCTCTTTAAAGCTGTCTATTACCCCAACATATAAAGAAGGTTCAACTTCACCAAAACCATACTCGGCATATATAAAGTCTATTTCAGCTTCCCTTGCCGCACTGGCATCACCTGCTGTATCACCGACATATACCGGATTGCTAAGATTATTTCTTTCTATAAGTGTTCTGTTGCTTACTGCCTTTGGTGCTCTTGTTCTGCCCCAGCACTCTGTATCACTAAAATATTTTTCAAGCTTATGTGCCTTTATAAATGCTTCAATATATCCGTCCTGACAGTTGCTTACTATATACAATGGATATTTTGTCTTAAGCTCTTTAAGTGTTGCCTCAAGCCCTGGAAATAACACTCCACCCATCTTTTCAAGATATCCATTTTCAAATTCGCACAGCTCGTCCATAAGTGCATTTCTTACTTCTTCCTTCTCATCAGGAAACAGCTTTGCCGCAATATCATACATAGGAAGTCCCATACACTGTCCCAGTTCTTCTATTGTTATAGGCTCTCTTACTATCTCTTTATGTCTGTCTAATATAATATTCCACGCTTCACATATAGGCTTTGATGAGTTCCATAATGTTCCGTCAAGGTCAAATATTATGCTGTCATACTTGTTTTTTAAATCCATATTCTTCTCCATTTTAATCATCATTTCTGTTCCTGCTTTGTGCACATAACGATTTTAATTCATAAGCTTAATTCATAAATTACGCATTTTCAAGACATCTGTCTAACTCTGCAAGTACTCCTTCAAGCTGTTGTTCATTAGTTATATCATATACAATAGAAAAACAATCCTTTGCAAGTGCATATTCCTTATCCTTAAGCATTAACTCTCCAACCCTGTATACAATACCGATCGTCTTAGAGTCCGGGCCCGGCTCAACATTTTCTTTATCAAACATTGCCTGCATTGTGCGGATATCATATTCTTTATCATCCTTAGTTACGCCCTTATCTTTGGCTTCCTTAAGTGCATTTTCTATATAATTAAGCTCTGAATCTGCATTTTCTGTGTGGTAATAGATATTACTGTATGTGTAGCACGCCTTTGCCATATCTGTGTTGTATGATGAAAGATAATAAAAGCCCATATTTCTGTAATACCTTGCCATAGTTGCCCTTGTACAGCAAAATCTATATGCCTGCTTAGTGACATCAAGGTATCTTGACATCATATTAAGGTATTTGTAACATTCTGCAAGCCCAAGATATGAATCCAAATCCACCGGATTCCAGCACAGTGCTTTCTTGTAGGCGTCTTCTGCCCTCTTGTACTTTTGAAGCTTCACGCATAAATCAGCATAAGTCCTGTAATATTCTGCAATTGGAAGCTCTGGCATAAGTATTTCTTCCTGTGGCTCAAAATAGCACGCATATATATAATATTCCATAATATGATTAGTACACAGCCATATTTTATCCGTACCTTCTGACTTTCTTACATTAAGATCATTATCCAGCATACCAGCTTTTCTTTTATCTTCGTATTCAAGCTCTATGACATCTAACACCTTCATAAGTATATCTGCCGCTTTATCATAATCTCCTGAATTAAATACTTCCTCATAATCTCCATACTGGCTCTTTAATTCATTAAGCTTTGTGTAATCCATTTTAACTTTTTCCTTTCCGGATATTATAACTTTTAGTATCTTTTCTTAATAATTCTGGTTTTTTTCTTTTCTTGATATTCTGCCACAAGGATTGCTATGCTTCTTTCCGGTACACAGACGCTTCTTGCTTCTTTATCAATAAATGCTTTATCCTGCACATCATTCGTGGCTGCTATTATCTTAAAGCTGCTTCCCTCAACCTTTGGCAGGGCAAGATTGTGCTTTTCCCAATGCATATTATAAGCTATGTATATAAGACTTCTCGACTTATCATCTGAGTAGGAATTGCAATACATAATTCCTATCTGCCTGCAATAATTCTCCATATCAGCATACCACGCATTGCCTCCGTGATATGACATATCTGGATAGCCTAATGATTTGGAGTCACTTAACGAAAGACTTTCCCTGCTGTGAAGAATACCATATTTCTTTCTTAAGGCAATAAGCTTCTTAGTCCATTCCAATATCTGCATTGAATCATTGCTTGTTCTCCAGTTCACCCACGAAAGCTCACTGTCTATGCAATAAGGGTTATTATTTCCCTGCTGGGTGTTCATAAATTCATCTCCCGCAAGAATAAGCGGCGTACCCTGCGATAATATAACCATAACAAGAGCATTTTTAATCTGCTTAATTCTTAACTGTCTTACCTTAAGCTTTCTCGTACTGCCTTCTTCGCCGCAATTCCAGCTGAAATTATAATTCTCACCATCTCTATTATTCTCGCCATTAAGCTCGTTATGCTTGCGGTCGTAGCTCACCAGATCATACAGTGTAAAGCCATTATTACTTGCCACATAATTGATAACCGCAGCATTATATGGATTAGCACCTGCCATATTAATAAATGGCCTTAACATATCCTCATCACCTTTTAAATAACGCCTTATCGTATTCTGTGCATCATTATTACAGCTTGCCATATGCTTATATGTACCCCTGTCTGAATTCCAGCCGACAGTAATTATCTTTGTATCTGCAAGCTGTGGATCTGCTGCCAGCACATTTAGGGAATGTTCATCACAGTACAGGTGCACTCCGTCTATATGGTATTCCCTTACCCAGTACCTCACGCATTCAAGAATATATGCCGTTTTAACACCGTCAAAGAAGAATTCCATCACAACTTCAATTCCGTTATTATGCAGGCATTTTACCATATTCTTGAATTCTGTCGTGTAATCATTATATTTACCTGCCTTTTCACTAATATTATCCTCTGCTGGTATACTGTAAGATGCCTTAGGTGCATAATAAAATGCCTTGGTATAGCCCCAGCAGTTAAGCTTTTCTGCCTTTTTAGTAACAGTATTATTATAAATGCTTCCTTTTATCACACCATATCTTAAATATTCACTGCTGTCTATGAATTGAGGAAATCTGTATGCCTCATCAAATTCGTATGCCGGCATAAATTCAAGCGTAGTAATACCAAGTTCTTTAAGATATGGTATTTTCTCTACAATCCCCCTGAATGTCCCCTTTGCCTTTACCTTTGATGACCTGCTTTTTGTAAATCCACGCACATTAAGCTTATAAAAAACACAGTCATTATATGGCAGATGCAGTGGCACATCACCTTCCCAATTAAAGCTTTCAAGCTTTACCGGACTTAAATGTAATGTATTTTCTTGCTCAACTCCAAATACTTCACAGCCTGTAACCGCCTTGGCATAAGGATCAACAATATATTCATCATCAGCCTTGTAACAATACAGCATTCTCTCTATATTATCATCACACACACATACAGAATATACTGTCCCCATTCTTTTTTTTAACGGAATTTCCTCTTTTAATTCAAGAGTATCCCTATCAAAAAAGCATAGTTTTATATCCGTATCCGTACTACAATCATAAGCAAAATTATATCCATTTTCTATCCTGTTACACCCCATAATACAAGGGTTACCACTCTCACATCGCATAATATGCCTCCATTTCAACTGTCTTATACTTTATCATAATAATCCAGTATAATCAAATTCTGGAATAAAGCTTTCATCTGCTGTACCGCCCTCTTGTATAAAGCCGTTGACAACACCTAATTCAATGGCATAATCTACAACCTCATCATATTCTTTCTTAGTGACCCTCCTGTTAAGATTATCGTATTCCTTAATTCTGTTTATCGGTGTGTACTGGTTCATAATGCTTATGTATATGTCATCTTTATATGTATCATACAGGTACTTGATTACAGCCTTGGAGTCTTTCACACACGCAGGCAGAAGAAGATGTCTTACTATGACACCTCTCTTCATAATCTGCTCTTCAACATACCCCTCTTTTACGAGTTCATCTTCTGCTGTAAAGAATACCGGCTTACCTGTCTGTCTTATCATTTCTTCTAATGCTTTCTTCGCAGTTTCTGTATAATCTGCAGCATATGAATACTGCTGTGAAAGCCTGCTGTCCATATATTTAAAATCCGGCAGATATACATCCACTATGCCGTCTAACATTCTTAATGTTTCAACATTTTCATATGCACTTGTATTGTATACAACCGGTATTCTAAGTCCTTTATTTCTTGCCTTTTCTATTGCCTTTATTATTGGAATTGTAAAATGTGTTGGCGTTACAAGATTAATATTATCAGCCTTATTATCCTGCAGACGAAGCATAACATCGCTCAGCTCATCTACAGATAATTCCTTTCCAACCTTTGCAGAAGCTATATCGTGATTCTGACAGAATACACATCTTAATGTACAGCCCGAAAAGAATATAGCACCACTTCCACGCTCTCCTGATATGCAGGGTTCTTCCCACATATGAAGTGCAGCCCTTGCCGCCATAATTTTATCATTCATAAGACAATAACCTTTATTATGTGTTCTGTCAATATTACAACGCCTTGGGCATATATTGCATTTGTTATCTGGCTGTGTGCTTAGTGTCATCATAATCCTCATTTCTGCATATGTTTACTATTCTGCATATCTTTATTGTTCTTCTATTTATTCTTCTGTATATGTTCATTGTCTTCTATTATTGTTCCGCATATGTTGATTGCCTTTTATTTACTCTTCTTTGTTCATAAGCTCTTTTATCTTATTGAATGCGTGGCTTATTCCGCCTACTTCATTAATAAGCCCGGCTTTCACTGCATCTTCTCCTACAAGAATTGTTCCTAAATCCTTTGTAAGCATTTCTGTATTCATCATCATATTCTCTACTTCTTTTTCTTTTGTGTCGCTTTTTCTTGCAATAAATGAGACAATCCTTTTCTGTATGCGTTCAAAATAATCATAAGTCTGTCTTGCACCTATTATATTTCCATTCATTCTCACCGGATGTACTATCATTGTAGCTGTTGGAACAATAAATGAATAATCTGTGCTTACAGCAAGAGGAACACCTATACTGTGGGAATCTCCTATAACAAGAGATACCGTTGGCTTGTGCATTGACGCAATCATTTCGGACAATGCAAGCCCTGCACTTACATCTCCTCCGACCGTATTCATTAAAAATAATACTCCACCTATTGTATCATCATTTTCTACCGCAGCAAGCTGTGGAAGCAGATGTTCATACTTGGTTGTCTTGCTTGCAGCTGGAAGATTATCGTGTCCCTCTATTTCACCTATTATTGTAATTAGCTTAATCTTCTTTCCATTTTTATCCTCAAGCACAACCTGTCCATCTTTATTATCACTATCTTCACTCATATATGTGCTGACTCCTTTACAATATTCCTGACCTTTCATAAAAATCCTGGCCTATACAATACTATGTCAGCACACCCCAGAACACTTCTTATAAAGAATGTACTGACTTATCATCTTATAATATTGCCAATATTGTAAATATTATGCCAAATATTCTGTATCCATAAATATTTATTTTATAATTATCTGGAACCGGTCTATCTTCCTGCCTATAATACCTGCATAACCGTCCTGTCCATTGTCTGTTTCATTGTCTGTCTGATAAGAATAATAATCCATATTCTTTCTGCTTACCCTGTAGTACGCATAATGATATCTTCCGTCTTTTAATGTTGCATATGGTGTCGCTTCATTTATAAGCAATGATGCCGGTGTATAATAATACACTTCAACCGCCTCAATCTCAGCTCCATTTCCTGCATAACCATTATAATAGTCATTAATATCTGAATTTCTGCTGTCAACATATGAAAGCCACCTGCCACCGGCATATACTCTGTATACAGCATAACCTTTATCAGTTGATAAGGTTATTCCAGTTATTCCAGTCCCCTGTATTCCTGCATAATCTTCATCATTAACTACCTCAGGAAGCCAGTAACTGCCTCTAATCTGTGCCCTGTAGATTACATTTACATTGGTATCAACATTTACTGCTTCAATTGCAGAACTTCCAACAGCTTTATCTATACGTTCTATATTCTCTCCGTTATCGTCTGTATCTGGTCTATCTTTAAATGGTGAGCTGTAATCTGCATAAAATATATTGCCATCAAATTCGTGCCCATCTATTAAGTATGCTCCAAACTGCCACATCATACAATCCATACCAGGTTCTTCTATACCCCAGTGTGCAAGCCACATATTAAAACCTCTGGTATTCGCAAGCCGCTCCAAATTCAGTACATTTTTATAATAATTATAGTTAGCATATACGCCTGTCGTATAGCCTTCTTTATCCATAGCTTCAATAAATTGTATACAAAAATCCGTTAAAAGCTCACCATCTTTGTATACATCAAGTCCATTACTCTCCTTGTATCCGTCTGCATCTTCCATATCAAACCATACGCCACGGACAGGACTTCGCCCCTGCAACATTCTTAGTGTATGATTAATCTCCGATGTCACTTCATCACTTGTAAGTGCATAACTGTATATATACACACCATAAGGTATTCCAAGCCGCTCACATTCATTCATATTACGGATTGCCTGCTTATCATCTTGTCCTTCAATATCATTACCATAACCAATTCTTATTATGACACCTTCTATATGCTCCTCTATCCTGTTCCAGTCTATCAGACCATCGTGACTGCTTACATCTATCACAACTGCACTTACATTAAACACGCTTATGGTAATCATTATTATACTAAGAACAAGCGATACAACAATAGCTGTTAAATGTGCACTTCTGCCCTGTGCTTTATTATTGTCCTTCTTGCTATGTGTAAATTTCGGACTTTTTATCATAAGACATACCACCTCCTTTATATACATATAAAGGATATACCTTGTGTAAGAATACATCTTTAAGCAAGATATATCCTTAATATATGTTATTCTAAAAGGAAGGCTTCGTGCCTGTTAATCAGTCTATATATTCTCTGTTAATTCCACTCTTCATCTCAAGCAGCTTCTCAAATACTTCTTTATTATCAAGTACAATTATACACAGCTTATCTCTTGCTCTTGTAACCCCCTGATACAGAAGCTTTTCTAATATATCATCATTATTGTCTTCTACATCAGCAACTAATTCCCCGTACTCGTTATAACGGAATTTGCCATCTATAACTGTAAGCACCTTATCGAATTCTTTTCCTATATAACGGTAGGCATTGAACTGCCTTGTCTTATATCTTTCATTCATATCTTTATATGACTTCTCATAATCTATGTAAATGTACTGCTTTGCCCTGTAATATGCTTTAAGCTTTTTAAATTCATTAATACTGTTGGCATAGGCAATTGTTACACAATCATACTCATAGCCCCTGCCGTGCTTGGTAAGATCAAATAAATTACGCACAAATTCCGCAAGTTCTGGATTGGTTCTTATCTTATCTGAAAGAAAATATTTCTCTTCTGATAATTCTTCTATCCTTTTGTCCATTGCCCTTAACTGTTCGTGCCTTGATAATACCTGGTCACAGTCATAGAACATAATAATCCTGCCGGCATTACATTCCTTAAGCCACTCAAACTGGTCATCGTGCATTCGCTGTGTTTCATCTACAAGCACATAATCATAATCTTTGATATTATCTTCGTTGACAAATTCTTTAGAGGTTATTATTGTCGTGTTACTGATGGTATTCTGCAATATATCTATATTAGGTGTCCTTCTGCCAAAATGTATTATACATTTTGATAGTTCTTTGGGAAGCTTGCGCACTGTATCATACAGAAGAAGTGTCTTTCCTGTTCCAGCTTCACCCTTTATTGAATAATATCTGACTTCACTATTACTAATAAGGCTGTTAAGGAACTTCCTGCTCATAGCCTCCTGCTGGTTCGTAAGAAAATACTGGTGTCTTGCAAACCTTTCTGGTGCATTAACTGGCGATATAAGATAGTCTTTAGCTTTGAACAGACTTTCGATATTGTATTTCATACACTTCTTTATCATTCTTATATCAGCCACAAGCTCTGTAAAATCAGCCATAACAAGTGTATATGTACCATCACTAAGTTCTAATCTATATAATGTATTGGTATTTAGAATAAATGTATACGAATATATATTAGTAGTTACTGGACTAAGGTAATATCTGTTTCTTACAAGCTGCTGCTTTATTCTGTCCTCTCCTACATCTTCACTTTTAAGCTCTATATTAAGAATACATTTTCTGTTAGATGAAATCCTTAATAAATCAAATTCCTTGCTTATATGTGCAATCGTATATGAATAGAAATAGTTATCCAGATCCTCTAACCTTGCACCAGCTTTAATCAATTCCCTTACAAGAATAATAAGTGACTCTTTCTCTCTTATCCTTGTCCTCTGAAAATCTTTTCTCCCCGACAAAATATATTCATACTCAGCAAAATCCTCATTATCACTAACTCTTGTGAGATTATAAATATTAATCGAGTTCATACACTCACCTGCCTTTATAGTAAAATAGAGCATACTATACTTTATAATATGTATGCTCTATCAACTCCGGCACATAGTATATATTAACACTCTCCAATATCCAATAATTATATAACTATCGCGATATTGTAATAGCAATATTAATATTAACACTATATTACGCCGCTATATATTCTACTGTCTGTATCCGTTAGGATTATGGCTCTGCCAGTTCCAACTGTCTTTACACATATCTTCAAGTGTCTTCTTAGCTTCCCAGCCTAGAACCTTAGCCGCTTTAGAGGCATCAGCCCACGAATCAGGTAAATCTCCCGGTCTTCTGTCACCAATCACATAATTAATCTTAACACCTGTTGAACTTTCAAACGCATTAACTATCTCAAGTACACTGTAAGGAGTTCCCGTTCCTAAGTTAAATATCTCAACACCCTTATGTGACTGTGCATATTCAACAGCCTTAAGATGTCCGCAGGCAAGATCTACAACGTGTATATAATCTCTTCTACAAGTACCGTCTGGTGTATCGTAATCTCCGCCAAATATTGTAAGCTGCTCTCTTCTTCCTGCCGCAACCTGTGATACATAAGGCATAAGATTATTAGGAATTCCCTGTGGGTCTTCTCCAATCTTACCTGATGGATGTGCTCCAATTGGATTGAAATAACGAAGAAGTATAACTGTAAGCTCTGAATCTGCATTAGCACAATCTGTAAGAATCTGCTCCATCATAGCCTTAGTCCATCCATATGGATTAGAGCATGCACCTCTTGGCATAGTTTCAACATATGGAGGCTTCTGTTCTCCATATACTGTCGCTGAAGATGAGAATACAATCTTCTTAACTCCTGCTTCTTTCATACACTCAAGAAGTGTAAGTGTTGTATCAATATTGTTACGGTAATACTTGGCTGGAAGTCTTGTTGACTCACCAACTGCCTTAAGTCCAGCAAAATGTATTACACAATCAATCTTATTTTCTGCAAATATCTTAGTCATAACTTCTTTGTCTTTAACATCAGCCTCATAAGATACAATACTTTTTCCAGTTATCTCTTCCACTCTCTTTATAGATTCAGGACAACTGTTACTGTAATCATCAACTATAACAACATCATGTCCTGCATTAAGTAATTCAACTGCTGTATGTGAACCTATATATCCAGCTCCACCTGCTAATAAAACAACCATATGTGCCTCCAAATCTTTCTTTGTAATTATTATAACATACCTAAGCCAGTAATCAATGTCAAGAAACAACTATATATGTATTTTTTACTGTTTCTAATGCTTCTTTAAATATCTTTCTTTGAAGCAGCCTTGTATTATCCTCAAACTGCTCTTTCAGTTCATCTGCCTTATTAATATCTCCCAGCCTGACATACATATTATAATCAACTGCAATATTATAACATTCTACAAACGTATAATAATCCTTCTCATCTTCAGATATACTTTTACCAATCCCCTTATTATAATTAACCTTCTTAGAAAGTCCCGCATAATCTTTTTCTATAAAATCATTAAACAGACTCTCTTCTTCATATCCGGCATATCTTCCCTTGACTCTATATATCTCGGCTGCTGTATCTGCTATCGGAGCAATGGATATTATGAGCAATATTGCAGATATAATATATAACAACACAAATGGATTAAACTTTTTCTTTCGCATTATCCGTATATCCTCCTTGTTAGAAGTGTAAGCACCTCTGTCTGATTCATATCTGGCAATTCCGCAATATCGTCATCTGTGAAATCGCAGTAAGCTTTGATAAATAAGTGCGCCTTATCAAGTATATTCTCTGCATAAGATTGACTTTCTTTACTTCTGCTCGTATCAAAAGAAACCAGCCTGTTCATGGTGTCCTCTAAATCCACTATTGATCTTGCAGCTCTGTTAAGACTATCGTCCCACGAATAAGATGATGAATCGCCTTCTGCTTCTTTTATCCCACATATTGCCCTTCTTATTTCAAGATAATCATATAAAATGCTATAGAAGCTGCTCCAGCCATATTTATAATCATCTGTTATAATAATACGGTCTGCCGTTTCATACAGCTCATAAAGTGTTCCATAATCTTCATTATCAAGCAGCTCTCTAAGCTGTATCTGAATTTCATCATTATGTTCTTTGTTATACTTTTTGTTGGAATTCTCCGCCAATCTATATCCCAGCATTGAATTATTAGCTATAAGAGCTGCTGCAAGAACTATTGCAGATAACATAACAACCGCAATTGGTGTTATATTCTTCACAAACCACTTACTATTGCTTATCACTTTGCTTCTGGTTCTATTAAACTTCTTGTCATAGTTCTCCATATCATTGACATGCTTTAAAGCCTGCTCATTAGGAGAACCACAATTAGGACAGAACTTTTGATTAAGCTGAAGCGGTGCACCACAATTATTACATTTCATCTTCTACTCCATTCTTCATAATACTTATCTTCATATGATTGTCCAAGCTTATAATCATAATAACCATCTGGATATAATTCATCTATCTGCTGCCTTATATCATCTTCTGATAATCCAGCATAATTAACCAGGTAGTCTCTGGCATTCTCTACCCACATATCTATTATCTGTCTGTCCTCTTTAGAACAAGTCATATAATTTCTATTAGCATATGAGCCTTTATTTTCTTTCATATTTACAAGGTCAAGAGCATGCCTATAGCCATTCTTAAACTGGTATTCCATTACCTCTGCTTTATCCTGTCCTTTAACATTCTCGTATACCTTTAAAAAAGCATCATAATACCAGTCATATAGCTGTATAAAATTATAATGTTCCCAGCTTGCCATAAGGCTTGTATTCCCATCATAATTTCTTATTATATCTCTGGCTTCTGAATATCTTTGAAGTGTATACAATTCATCAAGTTTAGCAGAATTGTCATCGTACCAATCCATAGCTTTATGAATCTCATTACGTTCTTTTCTTGAATCGTTATACTGCTTATAATCAAAACGTCCTATAGCTACTCCTATTACTAAAGCAGCAGCCGTTCCAATCAATACATATCCTATACTTTTGGCTATGCTTAATAAAGCATATCTTCTTACATTCTTATCAAGATTATCCATATCACTGTTAATCTTATATAAGTCATTCATATACTTCTTCTCTGAAGCCTCGTACTGCATAGCACCGCAGTATGGGCACTTTGTATCTTCACTGCTAATATCTGCTCCACAATTACTGCATATCATACATATCCCCCTTATATTAGAATAATGTCAGCTGGGTGTAGGTTAATTCCAAATTAATAATCTTTATAAATTCTTCTAATTGCTGTCTATCAGATAAAATATTTACATTTTTATTCTGCTCTAAATATTCATTACCAGATGAAAACTTCACAAGTCTATGACTATAACATGCTATTCTCTTAAATTGTTCCTCCGCATACTTAACCGTATGCATTGTTCCACTATTCATCTCTGCCTCAACAACTAATACACCCTGACATATTCCACTTTGCAATCTATCTCTTTTTACATATTGGTATTTATTTAATGGTGTTCCAATATCATATTCGCTTATTAGACATCCACCATTCTGTACTATTCTATCAGCTAAACTTCTATTAGACTTTGGTTGTATATTATCCAACCCACAGGGCAACAAAACAATGCATCTTCCTCCATTATCCAAAGCACCTCTTAAAGCTTCTGTATCGCACCCTAATGCCAGACCATTCACAACATTTATATTATTTTTTGCAAGAAATGCACCTGTTTCATATGCAATTTTCAATCCATTTTCTGAGGCTTTTCTAGTTCCAATTACTGCAATATTTTTATATTTATTAATGCATTCTATTGAACCATTATAATATAATATTGATGGCTTATCATTAATATTTTTTAAACCCTTAGGATATTTATTACTTTCTATTGTACAATTCTCTACAATCATATCTTCTATACTGCCTTTCCTAAAGCAAACATTTTAACTGTCTTTGCACCTTTTTCCATCAATATTCCCTACAGGCATATAATGAATTCCCTGTTGTTGTGACATCATCCATAAGCAGTATTATGTCTCCATTAATATCAATACTATCTACTGTTGATATTGTCTTCATATGTACTTGTCTATCTCTGCATCCACCATATGCAAGCTTATCAATACTCTTTGTTCTCTGCAAATAATACACTTTATTCTTACGTCCATCAGCCGCAAGCATTTCACCTAACATTCCTATTCCACTTTCCTTCTTATCAGCATCACTGGATGGAACCACACATATAGTTACATCTTTACATATCTCTTCATTAATCAAATTATAGAAATACTTCACCGCCGACTGCTTTCCTTCTTTCAAATCAAGTATTCTACCACTAAAAACATCAAAGTACGGATTCTTAATTCTGAGTTCCTTATTTTGCCAATATTTATGATAATTACTATATACTATTATATCATCAATTTCATCCCATTCTTTATTAACAAATATCATATGCTGTCCTCCAAATTCATAGCAAACTCACCAAACAATATATTTTATATTTATAATATATCAGCTTTTTATGCGTTTGTCAAACAAATGTTCTTTATATTTGTATCAGCTTAACATAATAAATGAGGCCTCCCTATTATACGGAAACCTCATTTAATATATGTACAGATAGAAACCTTTTAAAATTCTATTCCATTAACCTTAAGTAATTCCCTTGCACTTTCAAGTGAATCCTTACCTGTCTTATTCTTAATAGGTGCAAATTCGTAATTACGTTCAACTTCATATGGAACACAATTGTCCATCATCTCAACCATATCAAGAACAAGCTTTTCAAACTTATAGCCATTAGGTGTTTCTGGCTTAACAAGGTTATCATTCTCATCTATATAAGGTATCTTCTTTTCTACTATATGTAATGGAAGCTTTCTGTTAGCTATCTCAACAAGCTTGTTAAAGCTGAATAAATAATTAAGAATAACTCCAAATCCATATGTAAGCTCACCATCTTCTCTTCTCATATTGGCAAGTTCTTCTGACATCTCATAATACTCAATAATTGAAGGGTGTCCGTTTACCTTACACATTACACCAACCTTCTCGTCTGGTGCACATTTTCTAACAACCTTTGAACCACAATCTGCTCCTGAAAGTATTGTTGCGCCTACAAATGATGGGTCTGCAATTCTCTGTAAAATATTATCTACTGCAAATACATTTACCAATTCAATGCCCTTGCTTTCCATATCCTTATCAAGTCCTGCATCAATAAGTGATGTAAACCAGCCGCCATTGCCATTAGGTGACATTGCAAGACTGTCAGTGCTTTCCATATAAAGCTTACCATTATAATCAACAGATGGTGCCATACTCTGAATAAAGAACTTAACATAGTCTTTATCATATCCAAAGAAGTTGTGTTCTTCAAAAAATGCTACTGTATCATTATTGTTCTTATCACTTGTCATAATATAAAGTGGCACATATGCACCTGACTGGTTAACTACATCTAATAAGTTATTAATCAACTGCTCGAAAAGGAATAAATCCTTATTAATACCTACATTAAGGGTTCCCTTTGGCTTATCAAGTCCAAGTCTTGTACCCTGTCCACCTGCAAGTAATACTGCGGCAACCTTGCCAGCCTTGATAGCCTCTATACCTTTAGCAGTATATTTATCCTTATTAGCTTTAATATCCTTTATCTCAACAGCTTCCAAAGGCTCTACTTTTCTATCAGATGAATTATCCTCTGCTTTGTGATTAATGCTTTCAACAACACTCCAGTCTATGCTTGCAACCTGTGCAATAAGCTTCTTAGCTGAAACTTCATCAAGAGCCTCAAGTCTTTTAATTACATGCTCCTGATTGTGTTCTTTTAACGCATTAATTGCTTCCTGCTTATTCATTGTAATTCTCCTCATATATTATCAAATGTTATTCTTGTTGATTATACAACTTTTTATAACGTAAAGCAAATAAACATTAAATCCTGTATGCCCATCCATTTACAATGTTATATCTTACACCACTGTATACATATGAACCATTCTTTGAGAAGTCAACTTTTCCATTCTCTATATAGAATTCTCCATTCTCATTGCTGGCTATTCCTGTAAAGTTAAAATTGACCTTACCATTCTCTATTCGCCACCAGCCATTTTCATTCTCGGCTATTCCTGTGTAATCAAAGTTGACCCTGCCACCTTCTATCTTCCACCAGCCATTTTCATTCTCGGCTACTCCAGTGTAATCAAAGTTAACTTTGCCGCCTTCTATTCGCCACCAGCCATTCTCATTCTCGGCTACTCCTGTATAATCAAAGTTGACTTTGCCCCCTTCGATTTTCCACCAGCCGTTTTCATTCTCAGCTATTCCGTTATAATCGAAGTTAACTTTGCCGCCCTCAATTCGCCACCAGCCATTCTCGTTCTCGGCTACTCCAGTGTAATCGAAATTGACTTTACCATTCTCTATTCGCCACCAGCCATTTTCATTAGGTCTTATACCTGTATAGTCATATCTTACTTTTCCATTTTCTACATATAACCAGTCTTTTCCATCATATGTAACATTAGTATATGAAGTATCTACTACTCCGTTTATTACATAATAATTATTCCCTGCATAGCTTACAAAGCCTGTATATGTCTTATCTGCCTGTCCATTAGCAAAATATGTAAGCGTTCCATTAACATCTCTTAAACCAGTGTATGTATCTTTCTGCTTTACTGTTACTGTGCAGCTCGCACTCTTTCCATTGCTGCTGGTAGCTGTGATTACTGCTGTTCCTGCTTTTTTTGCTGTCACTTTTCCTGCACTATCTACTGATGCCACAGCTGTATTACTACTACTCCACTTTACTGTCTTATCTAATGTTGTATTAGAAGGACTAATTGTTGCTGTTAATGTCGCACTTTCCCCTTCTGTTAATGACATAGTATCCTTATTAACATGTATACTTTCAATAGGCACATTAGTATCAGCTTCTTTAGCATTAGATGTAAATGCTTTTATACAAAAATTATTAGGAGAGTATTTATATACATTTCCTTCTTTATAAAAACTCTTTCCATCAAACTGACTAACTCTCCTGTCCCATATTATAGTTTCGAGTTTTTCTCCTGTAGCCATACTTGTAGCATCTTCTCTATCAAGCGCTGCCTTATCTGTCGTTACAACAACTGAATATGTTGTTCCCGGAGCAAGCTTAATTGGATTACTCAACTCTATTGTATATATACCAGCATATTGTGTATAACCAGTAGTCGTTGCTGTAACCTGTTTAGTTCCACTAAGTGGATTATTAAGATTGGTCAGATTAGTATAAATATCAACAGTATATTTTACATCTGCTGCCTGTGACATTGATACAGATACAGCCTTTAATACTTCATAATCAATTCCAGATTTTTTCTGTGTTGTAAATACATTAGCTCCAGATAATACATTAGATGATCTATAAGTCTCAATACCTCCATCCAGCTGATAATTATTGTCAAAGCCATCATTTGCAACAAAATCAAATACCCATGCTGTATTCTCTAAAGAAAACGTATCATATGACATCCAGAAATAATCACAGTAAGAACCCCAGCTATTCCTTATAAGCCATGCTCCATCATTCGAAGGTTTAAGTCCCTCGAAATTATCTTTGGAAAAATTGTCATTCCATCCAACTATCATAACAGCATGACCACCACCTGCCCGAGCTGTGTCATAATAAGTATAACAGTCACTCTTTCTACTCCATGACATATTATAATCTGAATGATAATACATAACACCTACAGCACCATGCTCCATAATTGCTTCTTTAACACCTGATGTATTCTCTTTAATATTAATCTGATATACATTGTGAAGGTGGGCATCTTTATAACTATATGCGAACTCACCACTTAGTCCTTGTTTAATTGTGTCGTTCGCTTTGCTGTAAGGAACTGTATTCTCTGTTGCTCCTATCCATTGAGCCAGTCTTCTTGATGAATACTGATAATTGCCGCCTCTATTAAGATATGAATAATCTGAATTTTCATTATAATATTTAGCTGTATCCCCCACTGTTCCACCAAGTGGGTCAGTTACAGAATTGTATGTATAATATGCCAATGCCAATTCGCTTAAATCTATATTCTTATCAACTGCTCCATCATTAATCAGATCGAATTCTGCAAGTCCCAGACTTGAGAATGCCCAACAAGTTCCATATGGATTCTGATTACGATTGTCAGGATATTTGCTTTTAATATCTTCAACACTTGACGGATAGCTAGCAGGCAATTCGCTTAACATTCTTGCCATACCATAGTCTTCATATACAGGAGTATTGCCATCAAGTTCACTTGCTACATACCCTGGAACAAATTGGAATTTCTCCACTGATGAACTATTATTATCATCTCCAGCTGCCCAGGATGTATAACTAAATGAGCTTATGGCAAGTACAGTACCCAATACCACTGCTAATAGTTTCTTAATTCTCATATTTATACCTCGTTTTCTTCTGTTTTTCACCTAACTTGAATAACTTTCATTAAATATATCGACTTGTATACACACTTTCATAACACACATTGATTAATTAAATCTCATAAAAATAATGTTAACAATCAACTGTCAACCTTATTTATTATATAAAATACAATATATTATAATTATGCTCTATATGCCCGTCCATTTACTATGTTATATCTTACACAATTGTATACATATGAGCCATTATTATCTGTTGTTAATGCTATGTCATAAGAATCATCGGCTGAATAGTGTATATTCTGCCATTCCACTTATCAACCCTTACATAATTAGCATAATGACGTGTTGACACAGCTAACTCCTGTACTCCACTGCCCGACACCTGTTGTGCCGGTGTGATGCTTACTGTCCCAAATATAAGCATAATACTTAGTGCTGTTGAACAATTCTTTTAATATTGCTATCAGCCATATAATTCCTCCGTTTCTATTTTTTAATTTTCATATAATTGTCTTATGTAACAATATTAATTTCCACCAAATTTTATTAAATCAATATCTTTATGTAAAATTCTTATGCTTTTATTCACGTATACAAGTAAGTCTAATCTTATATACAGTATATTATATACTAGAGTATAAGTAAACAAAAAAATGGTCTATGTACTGACTTTTAATAACCAGCATTTCCACTAAATATTCAGTAAAAATGCTGATTATTAAAAATAAGTTAACATAAACCAGTTTATAATCTATTTATTCAAAATTCTTTTATCTTGTTCCATATGCAATATTAACATCACAGCCGCCTGCTATACCAGGAACACTTGCTGTACTTGTATACTGCCATATTCTATATCTATAACCTATGTCTGGAACTTTGTCACCATCTGCCCATAATCTGCCTGTTTCATAATAAGCGTCCAAATACCAGGCAAGCCATATATCATAGTTTGATGATAACTTATCTGTATCAACATAGTTAAGATAATCATGCTTGTTAATATATATCATTGGGTCATAACCCCTGCTCTTAACAGTATCGCAAAATGCTATGCTCATAGCAGTACGAAGTTCACTATTGCTGCGTAAATCTTCTGTTCTATAACCTGATGTTGTCTCCCAGTCAAATACAACAGGATATGTAATATTATAACCTGCAATTAAATCGCAAATATAGTTAGCTTCTTCAACAGCTTCTTCAACTGACATAGATTGTGAAAAGAAATATGCTCCAACCTGCATTCCAGCTGCAAGTGCTCCCTGTATGTTCTCCTCATAATATGAATCAGTGTATAAGTTACCATCAGCACCTGTAGATCTTCCTGCAACCTTAACCATAGCGAACTTATAACCTGCATTAGCTACTTCTGCCCAGTTAATTACACCTTCTCCGTTATCATTGTTATGATGAGATACATCTACACCCATAATCTTTTCAGATATATTGTCTTTAGATACAACCCAGCCTTCTCTTACACTATACATATAATCATCCTGATTAATTGTTCCTGTATAACTAAAATCAACCTTGCCATCTTTTATAAAGAACTCACCATTCTCATTCGCTGCAATACCTGTAAATTTAAAATTGACTATACCTGACTCTATTCTCCACCAGCCATTGATATTCTCTCTTATTCCTGTGTAATCATATCTGACTTTGCTATTCTCTATATATACCCAGTCAGCACCATCTTGTATTACATCTGTATAATCAAAATTAACTCGTCCATTTACTATATAAAAGCGGCCATTTTCATTATCTGCCAGTCCATTATAATTAAAATTAACCTTACCGCCTTCTATTCGCCACCAGCCATTCTCATTCTCAGCTATTCCTGTATAACTATAATCGACTTTGCCGTTATTAATATATAACCATTCGCCATTATTATCTTCTATACTGTTATAATCATATCTGACTTTGCTCTCTATGAGATAAACTAAATCATTGCCATCCTGCATAAATCCAGTATAATCAAAATTAACCCTGCCATCTTCTATATAAAAACGACCATTTTCATTATCTGCCAATCCTGTATAATCAAAATTGACTACTCCATTCTCAACTCTCCACCAGCCATTTTCATTCTCTGCTATTCCTGTATAACTATAATCAACTACTCCATTTTTTATGTATAACCATTCATTATAATACTGTTTTATTCCTGTGTAATCATATCTGACTTTACTATTTTCTACATATACAAGATTTCCTCCATCCTGTATTATTCCTGTAAAATCAAAATTAACCTTGCCATCTTCTATATAAAAGCGGCCATTCTCATTGTCTGCTAAACCAGTATAATTAAAATTAACTACACCATTCTCTATTCTCCACCAGCCATTACAATTATCTCTTATGCCAGTGTAATCATACTGAACAACGCCATTCTTAACGTATACCCATTCATTCCCCTGCTCTATAATGTCTGAATTTTCATCATATGCAAAAGCATTGATATTACATAACAACATTAAACCACAGGCAAGCCCTACACCAATTAATAATTTTTTCAAAATAAAACCTCCTTAGCAAAAATATATATAGTATTTAACAACCCTTAAAACAAAAATTTATACAACCATCTTTTTTATAAATGGAATCTTTTTTATGATTATTGTTAATACAATACATATAAATGTAATAATTATCGTTTTTAAACTATTGGCTATAGTAGAATAATATTCAATCCCTATACCAGAATATAAATACTTATCAAACACAGCTAATATTATATAATGCATATAATAAATTCCCATCGTTGATTGTCCTATTAATTTACCAAGCCCTAGCTTTATATCACAATAGAAATCGAAGCAAAGATAAAGTCCTACCGACATTATTAATGTTGATATTCTATTATAACCATTGGAAATATAAATATTATTCCACCTAAACGAACCAGTTTCCTTATACTTAACAATAAATAACAACATAAATCCAATAACAAATAATATTATTGGCATATTCTTTTTAATTTTAATATGTATCATTTCCCTATATTCTAAAAGAAAAGCACCTAGAACAAAATAGAAAATCATATACGGATAATTTAAATACGGTGTCAGGTAAGCAGCATCATATATAGAAAAATTAATATAATGTGTTACAATCATATTCATTGTTGGAATAAATATACCTGAAACTCCCGTTACCACCATTATGTTAAGCATATATTTTTTTCCACCATTCATTAATAAGAACCATATGACAGGATATATCATATATGTAACCAGATAGGCCTTCATATACCAAAACACGTCCATATTAATTCCATTAACATCCGACATAAAGAATATTCCTGCTATTATATCTTTACCTGTATATATATTTCCATTCATTACAATATAAATTAGAATATATACTATTCTCCATAAAATTATAACAACATATAACGTAATTAATCTTTTTATATATTTCTTCCAATCAAAATCAGACTTCTTCCTGCACAACAATCCCCCTGTAATCATCATAAAGCAAGGTACTGCTGCCCACGCTAATGTCATAATAGCATTACCAACTACTGAACTACCTGATAATAACGTATAATGGCAAAATACAACTAATAATATGCAGATTCCTTTTAAATTATCCATATATAGCAGTCTGCTATTCATATCCACCTCCAAATTATAGAACGTATTTAAACATTTGACAACCTAGTATTCTTAAATATTCTTTATCTAATGCTTAATGAGAAATATATATCGGGCAACATATTTATTTCTGCTCAACACCCCTACAATAACAGCAGATAGTACTATTGTTATAATTGTTAAAAATGCTGTTTCTAATGAAAGGCTTGCAAATATTTGTCCCATATATTTTATTTTAGTCATAATGACTATAATATGTACAAAATATATACCCATACTTATTCTACTTATATAAGTAAATATATTAGATATCCTCTCATTTATAACATTATCATCAATCCTTGTAAATAAAGTAAATAAACAAGCAGTGCATATTAATAAAAACGGAAAATCGTACCACACTTTATATATATAATGTGATTTATCACTTAATGAATACACCTCAAAGCACATAATTACAACATAACTCAATATAGCTGTTAAAATTAAATGCCAATTTCTTATCTTTTTTATTTTTACCTGATTATCATATATGTAATATCCAACCAGTAAATATAATCCATAGATTGCTCCCATATATGGTATGCTCATTTCGGAGCCGAAAGTCTGTCCATTATTAGAAATTCTGGCTATCACATTTAACAGCGGCTCTATATAACAGAAAATGAATGTAGCTGTCATAATAGGTAAAATTGATTTAAAAGAAAATGTTTTTACAATTTTAGCCAAAAATGGAACACCAATATATATTCCAATTATCATAGGCATATACCACATATTAGTCATTGATGAATTTTTAAATAACAATAATTCTTTTATAAAATCTACAAAATTAAATACCTGCTTTAATACAAATACTTCATATATTTTATATATAATAAGCCAGACTTCATTAACCGCAATTAAAGGCAGCAAATTTTTTTTATAGAACTTAAATATATCTTCATCTTTTTCTATTACTTTCCTAAGCAGTAATACACCTGAAAGATATAAAAATATTGAAACTCCAAACCTGCCAATTGTAAATGTACCCATCATAAATATTCTAGATGTAATTTTTAAATTTTTAAGAACTACCATGTCATTAAAATATGTCATTTCACTACAATGACATAAAATCACACATAGTATCGCAAATGTCCTAGCTATATCCAACTTTACAATTCTATTTTTCATTCACAATGTAACCATTACTTTCCAAAAATACTCTCACACTTATCAAGTACAGAGGCAATTGTAGCATCCATATCATAGTACTTATATTCGCCAAGTCTTCCACCGAATATAACCTTATCCTCGGCATTCGCAAGCTTCTTATATTCCTCGTATAGCTTTCCGTTCTTCTCATCATTTACTGGGTAATAAGGTTCATCACCCGGCTTCCACTCTGATGAATATTCACGGCTTATAATAGTCTTAGGCAGGTCATTGCCATTTTCATCTTTACCAAACTCAAACCACTTATGCTCAATAATACGTGTCCAAGGAGTCTCTCTATCTGTATAATTAACAGCAGCATTTCCCTGGAAATTAGGCTTGTCAAGTGTCTCATTTTCAAATCTTACTGAGCGATACTCAAGTGTTCCAAGCTTATAATCAAAATAAGCATCAATAGGACCTGTGTATACAACCTTGTCTGCAAGTGCATCAAGTTCTTCCTTATGCTCAAGATAATCTGTATTTAATCTTACTTCAATGCCATCAAGTATATTCTCAACCATCTTTGTATATCCCCCCATTGGAATTCCCTGATATAAAGCATTAAAATAATTGTTATCAAATGTAAGTCTTACTGGAAGTCTTTTAATAATAAATGCTGGTAAATCCTTGCAGTCCCTTCCCCACTGCTTCTCTGTATAACCCTTTACAAGTTTTTCATATATGTCACGGCCAACAAGTGATATAGCCTGTTCTTCAAGATTCTTAGGCTCGCCTGTTATCTCTTTCTTCTGCTCTTCAATCTTTGCAGCAGCTTCCTCAGGAGTAACAACGCCCCACATTTTATTGAATGTGTACATATTAAAAGGCATTGAATATAATTCACCCTTATAATTAGCTACCGGGCTGTTAGTAAATCTGTTAAATTCAGCAAACTGTGTGATATATTCCCACACCTTCTTATTATTGGTATGGAATATATGTGCACCATACTTATGTACATTAATGCCTTCCTGCTTCTCTGTATAGATATTACCTGCTATATTAGGTCTTTTATCTACTACAAGCACTGACTTTCCTGCCTTCTTTGCCTCGTGGGCGAATATTGCTCCATATAAACCAGAACCAACTACTAAATAATCGTACATTACATTTTCCTCTTTTCTATTATATATTTTTTTAATTTTGATTTTGCTAATAAATTTTTAAAATAATTAACATTGATCAGTTTTCTTTCCTATTTTACAAAATATCTTATTCAAATTCTCACTAACAACTTCTTCTTTCATAATATAAAGCATAACAACATACACACCAAAAAATAACACTGCTGATACTACAAGTTTTATAAACACTCCTGATATAAAATGCTTTACAGCTAATGCTACAACTGTTGATATTGCTAATGCAATTATAATCTTAAAATAACTTTGATTAGAATACAGATACTTTACATCTTTCTTAAGATATACCATTTGTACAATAAGAACAACCAATTCTGCAACCAGTGTTCCAATAGCAGCACCAGATGAATCTAAAAATGGAATAAATATTGCATTAAGTATCAAATCAACTATTGCTCCTGCAAAAGTTGATATCATAACAGCATTTTCCTTTCCCATAGGAATAAGCATCTGTATACCCATAATATTAGTTAAACCGATAAATAAAAGCGTTGGCATAACTATAATCATAGGAACTACTGCTCCGCCAAATGCTTCTCCTGACAGGAAAAGCACGCCTTCTCTTGCAAATATCATAAAATATATCATCATAGATGTTGCCGCAAGCAGAACAAATTTGATTGCTTTCTTGGAAAGCTTATAGAACTCGTCCCACATTTCCTGCTGTATATAATAGGAAGCTCTTGGCATAAGCACCGTTCCTAATGATGTTACAATACTCACAAGAATATTCTTTATCTTTGTTGCGGCATTGTAATATCCAACTTCAACATCATCTTTCATAAATCCAAGCATTACATTATCCAGATTAGTGTATATTGTTGTCGCACAGGATATTATAAAAAATGTAAATACCGGCTTGAAATGCTTTTTAAAATTAAGATTAGTTACTTTCTTTGTTCCTATTATTTTCCTCAACCTGATAAAATTAAACACATTAGATGCCGAAGCTGCAAATATAGAAATCCCTCCATATATAACATAATCATCAACATTTCTTACTAATACAAACATTGCAATAAGTGCAATAAACTTAAATATTATTGAACGTATTGTTATATATGTATACTGCTCAAGTGCTTTATACAGCCACTCAACACCTATTGTATTAAAGAATATCAGTGTACTTGTTATAAGAAACAGCTTTCTGTCGGCTCTTAACCTTGGCACACTTGCTAATGCAATAAAGAATACTACATACGCCAGAATACTCATAACAACATTAATTATGAATAATTCATACACCGTCTTTTTTAACTTTTCTTCATCATCTCTTACAACCGCACAAGCCCTTATACCATAAGTTGGAATACCAAGCTGTGATATCATAACAAAATACGTTACTACCGAATTGGCAAATGAAACCCTGCCTGTTCCAGCCGGAAGCAGAACTCTTGACACATACGGAAATGTAATAAGCGGAAACAAAAAGCTGGACATCGTAAGTATCGCATTCATTATAAAATTTAGTTTTAATGATTTCTGTTTATTTTTCATAATGCTCACCTATTTTCTTTAAATACAGGTCTTTATTTCAGATACATATAATTCTGATAATTCTGATGAACATTTCTTAACATCATATTTATTATCCAGCACTACATTGTTTCTATCTGTCTGCTTCATATGAATTGTATCTATTTCTTTACTCCATATTGATGCATCCTGCTTTAAATCCATACGCTCAAATAATTCTGATATCTGTGCTGTCTTAGGAACACCTAAAGAACATAAACTGTATAAGCCGCTTGCCTGTGCTTCCAATACCGATATTCCAAGTCCCTCATATAATGATGGAAATACGAATATATCCATTGCCTGAAGTAATCTGTTAATATCAGCTCTCGCACCTGTGAAAATAACTTTCTCACTTATTCCATATTCATCAGCCTTACTTTTAAGCTTTTCCTCATCTTCGCCCTCTCCTACAATTAACAGCTTTGTATCAGGGTTAAGCTTTATATATTCCTTAAAAATATCTAATAAAAAGCTCTGGTTTTTTTGAGGGCAAAGTCTCCCTGTATTACCAATAACAAAAGCTTCCCCTAATCTTAATTCCTGTCTTGCCTGTTGTCTTACATTAATATCAAAAGCATAATTATCATAATCAATGCAGTTAGAAATCAAGCCATAATTATTTTTTCCAAATAAATAGTCACCTGCCTGATTAGAACAAGCTACATTACAGTTAGCATAGTCTTTTCCCCAGAATATTAATGGTATATTTCTAATTGCGTGTGATAACTGATCTGCCGCCTTATTCTGGTGGCTATGTAAAATTCTTACAGGGACTCCATATTTCTCAGCATATTTAAGATAAATAAATGCAGCATTTGCCATATTACAATGTACAATATGATACTTTTTACTCTTAATTATCCTGATATATTCATTCTTTATCTGTTTTAAAGTCTTTAAACCAAATGGAGGCATTTTATATATATTTCCACCAAGTGATTTAACTTCATCAGCATATGAATTATCTCCTATATTATGAACAAGAAAATCGAATTGGAACTTATCCTTATCTATATTTCTATAATAATTCATTATAAAGGATTCCATTCCTCCACACACATTCAATCCCGGAAGAATCATTAATACATTTATCTTCCCGTCTGTACATTTTTCTTCTATAGCTGGCTTTTCTATAACAGCAAGCTTTGACTTGTATAATATAAAATATAGAATTGTAAATATAACAAAATTAGTTATAAACGTAATCTGAAATACTGTCGTGTAGAAATAACTATCAATACAGTGCATATAAACACAATATGCTAAATACATATATACAACCGTAATCAATTCATTAAATTTCATATTTGGTTTGTATTTATGTATATAATATCCTACAGCAAATACAGCAGCCATTATTCCATTCAGTACAATTATTCCTATCCAGCCAAAATCATGATGCCATCTTCGATATGCTGTATACACATTTCCAATCATTGAATCATAGTAATATCTGAAACTTAAGTGTGCCGTCTGTTTCTCTGCAATATTAGTATGTGTTATCTTATACTTATCTAATGACTGTAATAAAGTATAAAACGTTTCATTACCAACTATATCTGACTTTTCACCTTCTATTGGAAATATTACATAATGATTTAAACATTCTATAGAACCACCAGCATAAGTTGTTACATATTTAAACAAATTCTTATCATTAGATCTTCCTATTAAAGAAGCACTCAAATAGAAAAGGACCATTCCAACTACACCTACTGCTACAATTATTCCAATATTTTTAAATGCAATTCTGCTTTTCCAGTTCTTCTTCTGGCTCCATAAAATTATTGCTATTGTAACCGCTCCAACGCACATACTTAATATGGAAATTCTGCTTGAACATATCAATTCTTTTATTATATATAATAAACACGGAATTAAATAATATAACTTGGTTACTATAATTCTCTTTTTTTCTTTTCTGTCAGAATATACAACATATTTAACATAAGCTATAATACAGTAATATGATGATAATTCTAACAATTTAAACATCAGACTCAAATAATGTGGCAGTGACGCATCATTACTATATGAAGTGTGTGCTTTAAATAAAGCCTGTGCCTGTGTGAATGAATTATATGTTCCAAAAGCATCAGCAATCTTTAATACATTATATATTGTCAATGCTATAACAACTATAGAATATACAATTAACAGTGCCATAATATATTTATTAATTGCAGCAAACTCTTCATTCTTATGTTCAACTGTACATTTAGATCTGAATAATTTCTCAACTAACCATACAACAGCAACAAACTCAATCGTTCCTATAAATAATATTAAAAATGTCTTATTAGCCAAATGTATATTCCACTCTTTAACATTACACATAGTACAAAAAGAACTTATAAAATACATAAAACAATATATAAATGCTGGATTTGCAATTTCTCCCTTAAATAACTTGTATGTTAAGATAGTCATAATCAGGAAAAAAAGAACCAGAATATAAATCATAAAAATATCTCCTTTACACTATAATACCGCATTAATCTTCTTCACTACATCTAACAAATACTCACCATTTCTAAGCTTCCCAGAAATCTTTCTAGCATTCTCTACCATTTCATAATATTGCTGTTCGCTTAATTCATCAAAAGCGTTAGAAAAATCATCAATTGAGTTAACAACAATTCCTACATTATTATCTTTAACAAACTGAGCCTCTGCCGCCTCACTCCATATTACCACAGGCAGACCTGACACAAGATATAAAGATAGCTTATGAGGATTATTATACCTCAGATAATCTCCTGTATTTCCTGTACAGCCGTCAATACCCTCTCCGTCCCACACAAGACCAAACCCTTCATTTAACTTAGATGGTATCTCATCAGCCGGAAATGCTCCCTTATAATCAATTGATTTAGAATTTAAAATATCTTTATTAAAATTAAGACCATATAAATTAACTTTAACTGATTTGTCTAAATCATTAAGACCTTTTATGTACTTACACTTATTAGTATCAAGATTTCCTGCTATATTTAATGTCTTTGAGTATTTAATCTCCTTATCAGAAGGATTACTTTCTGTCAGATAATCAAATATCCTAAGATTATATATCCTGCTCTTATCAACACCTTTGCTTACTAAATACTGCACCATACTTTCATTATGAGATACAACATAATCAGCTATCCCATACATTGTATTATCCATATATTCAAAATCTGCCGCTGATTCTGGAAACATCTTTCTTAATGAATCCAGATCGTGAATAATAAACGCCAGCTTTATATTTCTTGTCTGTCTTGCTTTCTTTAATATATCTATATATTTCTTATTAAGGTAAATTGGATGTGGAACAAACAGTAACGAACCTTTAGGTATTCTGTTAATCTTGTTTAACTCAAGATAATTATTAATCTTCTTAATATATTTATTACCATGCTTTTTAATCTTTAAATAGTATGGCTTTACTCCATTATTATCAAGAATCTGATTACAGTCATTAACTGCCTTTGAACTTGCATTTTTTGATTCGTCAATCTGTATTTTTATGTAATACTTATCACTCATTAGCATATCCTCTTTCATTTAATCTTCAATAAAATGCTTAAATTTGTCACCTTCAACCTCTATATCATAGCCTGCCTGTGAAACTTTAATACTGCTTTGTTCGTAATCTACAGCTTTATTCATCTGCGCCTCAATAGCTTCTACCCATCGGTCAACAGGCTCATCAAGTCCTACAAATTCAACATTTCCAGTAACATTTACAATATCAGGCACAACATTCTTAGAAGTAACACAAGGAAGTCCCGCCGCCTGTGCTTCTATAAGAACAATTCCTAACCCCTCAAATCTTGAAGGAAGCACAAATACATCCATTGCCTGCATTATTTCATTGACATCACTTCTTATGCCCAAAAACATAACATTTTCTTCAAGCTTTAACTTGTTAACCTTATCCTTTATTGCCGCTTCTTCAACACCCTGTCCAACAAGAAGCAGTCTGCTGTCAGAATATTTCTTATGAAATGAATTATATATATCAATAAGCAGTTCGTGATTTTTCTGATATTGAAATCTTCCTACGTGTCCTACAACTATATCATTATTCCCAATGCCAAGTTCTGTTCTTACTTTATCTCTTATCTTTGTATTTCTGCAATATTTCTTAACTTCTATGGCATTATTAATTATTCTATAATTATCACTCTCTAATATTGACTTTTTGTAGAAGAATTCTCCTGCTAATTCTGAACACGCCCAGTAATCTGTTGCATATCTGTCTATATTATTCTTCCAGTAATTGTGTACTAATTCATAAAATTTTCTTTTCTTTCCTGTATGCATTAACTGATTATTATGCGCATGGATAATTCTTTTCTTTATTCCTGCTTTTTTTGCCTGTTTCATTATATAACCACAATTAGCCAAATCACAACAGTTAAACCATATTGCACTATATATTCCACTGTTTTGTTCAAAAAAAGTCTTTATTTCTTTTTTATACTTAAATGGCTGTCTAAACTGTGCGCTTTTTATAAAAATAATATTACTATTATGTTCTCTGTAATATTCTTCATCATAGCATATATCCGTAAATACCATTAAATCAAACTGCACGTCATCTTTAACAGTTTCATAATACCTTTTAATAACAGTTTCAACACCACCCGGATTGTTGCTTTGTCCAACTACTAATATTTTCATTATTACTCCCTTAAGTATGATATAAACTTACCTGTTTCTGTACTTATATCATATCCTGCTTCTGTCAATAACTTAGTACCTTCTGTTCTGTCTATATTCTTCTTTAAATCATTATTTACAGCCTCTGTCCAAATTGCTGCCCCATCGTCTAATGAAACAAAATCTACATTTCCTGTGATATTAACTACATCTGGAACAACTGCTTTAGATGTTATACAAGGAAGTCCTGCTGCCTGTGCTTCTATAAGTACCATCCCTAATCCTTCAAAATGCGATGGCAATACAAAAATATCCATAGCCTGAAGCAGTTTATTAACATCTGAACGGACTCCCATAAACATTACATTCTCGGTCATTCCCAAATCTGCAACCTTCTGTCTGATTGCTTCCTCGCCTTCGCCCTGACCTACTAACATTAATACAGCCTTATTATCAAGCTTTAAATATTCATTAAAAACATCAACAAGGAATTCGTGATTTTTCTGATACTGAAACCTTCCTACATGCCCTATAACATACTTATCTTCCAGCTTATATTCTTTTCTAATCTCATTTCTAACAGCTTCATCAAAAGCATAATCTTTAGTCTGGATAGCATTGTTAATTATATGATGTTTTGGTGAGTTAATTATATTCTCATTATAAAAATACTCTGATGCCACCATTGAACAGCTCCAATAATCAGTTGCATATTGGCTGAGTCTTGTCTTATTAAGATAGTGGAATATTCCTCTTAACTTTGAAGTTTCATTGCCAGAATTATGTGCATGGATAATTCTTTTCTTAATTCCATATTTTTTAGCATATACAAGGTAATCAATATTAGTTAATGTACAAGTATTATACCAGAACACATCATATTCACCTTTATGTGCTTTAAAGAAATCATCAAGTGCTTTCTTATATGCTTTATAGTCTTTGCTTTTCTGTGGTATTGTGTATATCTTAGACCCCTTAGCTGTAACTTCATCTGCATACACCATATTTTCCCAATTACATAAAAAATCAAACTGGACATCACTCCAATCTATATTTCTATAATAATTCATTACACAGCTTTCCATTCCACCTGGATTATCTGTCATTCCAAATACTAATACCTTTATGCTCATTAAACTATTCCTTTCAATCTGTCATAACTTTTGCACTTTAAAATAATCCCTCATAGTAAATTTGACTATTAAGGGATTATCATAAACTCTATAACTTTTTAAAAACTTCCGCTGTACTTCTTCTTTAAAAATTTAGCGGCAAGAAACGATCTTACTTTCTTGATTTTATTAATTTTTTCAGTATACATAAATGGTACTTCTTTGTAATTTAAACCATTCTTATTCATCCAGACATCAAAAAGAAGCTCACTTAATCTGCCTGGATATCTAGCCTGAAATGCATCATATTCTTTATCGCCAAGTCTTTTTTCCACTTCAAATAAAATATCAAATAACCATTTGCAATAATTATTAACATTTTCTCTGCTCATAATAAACATATTAAATGCATGCATATATGTCTTTTTCATATTAGCATCAAATGTTGCAAGATATTCCGGATATAACTCAGCTATAACTTCTCTTGTACAATCTAATGTTTCTATATGATGAGTGTGTTCATAATGGCTGTAGATTGTTTCAATCATATAATTTCTCTTCTTTGGCACTATTACATCACACTTATCTAACAGGTTAGAAGCTTCCTCATATGACAATATATTATCCATTATATTGTCTGACTTCTTCTTTCCTTTGAAGTGTCTTCTATAATGTGCAAGACCAATATAATCAGCATCAAGATTCTTCCACGCCCAATACAGACCAGTAAGCTCGCAATACATAGAATTCTTAGATGATATGTTATCACCTGTATTATCTTTGGTATAACCTATATCCTTCTTTCCTTCTGCACCAACCTGAACTGGTACATACATTTTATCCTTAGGCATTTCATACTTCTTATGAGCAGCCACTATTACCTTTATATCTTTTCCCATCATATTCCTCTCTGATTATGTTCCGTGATTCGTAAATACAGTTGCAACTGTCTTGAATAAAATCTTGATATCAAGAAGTATGCTCCAGTTATCGATATACTCCAAATCCATCTTTACAACTTCATCAAAGTCCATAACACTATTTCGTCCATATGCCTGCCACATTCCTGTAATACCTGGCTTCATAGACAGTCTTCTCTTGTGGTGTCCTTTATACTGCTTGAACTCCCCCACCGTAGGTGGTCTTGTTCCGACAAGGCTCATATCTCCCTTTAACACATTAATAAACTGAGGAAGCTCGTCTATACTTGTCTTTCTTATGAACTTACCAACTTTGGTAATTCTAGGGTCATCCTTCATCTTGAACATAAGACCATTCATCTCATTCTGTGCCATAAGTTCTTTCTTACGTTCCTCGGCATCAATATACATTGAACGGAACTTATAAATATAGAAATAACGTCCATTCTTTCCTACACGCTTCTGCTTAAAGAATAATGGACCTTTTGACTCAATCTTAATAGCTGGTGCAACAAATATCATCGCAATTGTCATAAATACAAGACCCACGATAGCTCCAACTATGTCAATACATCTCTTTACGAATAAAGACTTCCAGCTATATATCCTGTTAGCAAATGTAATAACTGGAATACTTCCAAGATAACCAAGCTTCGCATCGAAATCCCTGTATACATCTAATACTTCAATCTTAAGATGTACAGTAACACCCATATCCTCAAGTTCCATAACCATAGGCTTGATACGTTCTCTTATGCGATCTGTAACATCTATGTAGACTTCATCAACGATTTCATTCTTAATAAACTTCATCATAGTATGGATATCTGCGACAACAGGAACTCCATTGATATCCTGACCTGTCATATTCTCATCCATAATTACAATTCCGTCTATCTTTCTTAACCAGTCGTCCTTCTCATCAATCTTTGAAAGTGTATTCTTAGCCCTGTCCTTAACTGTAACCATTATGACACGGCTTGCCCTCTTGCTTTCGTTATGTGATTTAAGATATGCCTTAACAAGCAGTCTTGATACATACATAATAACTATTGCAACGATAACTGTAACAATATATATGCCTCTCTGGATGCCTTCTGCATCTCTTCTTAATAATTCATAGACAGCGAGTATAGCAGCAAACAGTGCACTCTTGCATACTACAGACCTGAATTCTTCAAAATAACCTCTGCTTATAAAATCATTCTTGACATTATAAAATACTGCTGTAATAACTGTCGCAACCAGTATTGATACGCAGTTATTATTAAGTTCACTAAAAATCTGTCTGTTATTCATTCCCCAATATAACCCCAGCCAGATTATTCCTGCAACATAATACGATAACACTATCGCTATTGCATCTGTAAAAAATATAAGTATATTCTGTATACTTTCCTTAGTTCTGTTAATATTCGTCATAAGCCCCCTGATAGTATATTATTATATATGCAATCTGAATAATTATACTATATTCGACATAATTGTCAATAATGTAAAAATCCGTCCCACTCTATTATGTGGAACGGATATAGTTCATTTTATTCCACTGTAACTGATTTAGCAAGATTTCTTGGCTTATCTACATCAAGTCCCTTAGCTACACTTACATAATAACCAAGTAACTGAAGTGGCACAACAGCAAGTGATGCTGCAAAATGTTCATCTATCTTTGGAATGTATACAGTAAATTCAACTGTATCCTCAACTTCATACTTTCCATATGTAGTAAGTCCCATAAGATATGCACCACGGCTCTTGCACTCAACCATATTGCTTATCGTCTTCTCATAAAGCTCACTCTGTGTAAGCACACCAATAACAAGAATATTATCTTCAATAAGACTTATAGTTCCGTGCTTTAATTCACCAGCGGCATACGCTTCTGAATGAATATAAGATATCTCCTTAAGCTTAAGGCTTCCTTCAAGACTGACTGCGTAATCAATTCCTCTTCCTATAAAGAATATATCCTTTGAATTGGCAACCTTTGCGGCAAACCACTGAATTCTTTCCTTATCTTCAAGAATCTTCTCAATCTTATCAGGTATAGTCTTAAGTTCTTCTAAATATGTGCTGTACACATCATCTGTTATCTCACCTCTTACTCTGGCAAACTGAATTGCAAGGCAGTAAGCGGCTATAAGCTGTGTACTGTAAGCCTTAGTTGTAGCAACAGAAATCTCCGGACCGGCAAGTGTATAGAATACATTATCTGCTTCTCTTGCAATTGAACTTCCAACTACATTGACAATGCCAAGTGTCTTAAGTCCCTTATCCTTAGCAAGCCTTAATGCCGCAAGACTGTCTGCTGTTTCACCTGACTGGCTTATAACAATCACAAGTCCATCAGGATCTAACAAAGGCTTTCTGTATCTGAACTCAGAAGCGAGTTCTACTCTTACCGGTATCTTAGCCAGATCTTCCATAACATACTGTGCAACTACGCCAACGTGATATGCCGAACCACAGGCTACGATATATATCTGTGAAATCTTCTTAATCTCTTCATCTGAAAGCTCTACTGCTGATAAATCAAGCTTCCCGTCCTTTAATACAGAATTAAGTGTATCAGCAATTGCCTTTGGCTGTTCGTGGATTTCTTTCATCATAAAATGCTCATATCCACCCTTTTCTGCTGCCTCAGCATCCCATTTAATCTCTACAAGCTCTTTTTCTATCTCATCACCATCAAGGTTATAAAATGTTATATTACCATCTGCAAGACGTCCAATCTCCATATTGCCAATATAATATACATTTCTTGTATAATTAAGTATAGCCGGTACATCAGAGCCAACATAGCAGTTGCCATCACTGACACCAAGTATCATTGGGCTGTCTTTTCTTGCTACATATATTTCATCAGGATATTCCTTGAACATAATTGCAAATGCGTAAGAACCACGGATACGAACCATAGCATGGTTAATAGCATCTACAGGTGTATGCTCATATTTCTTATAATAATAATCTATAAGCTTAATAGCCACTTCTGTATCTGTTGATGAATAGAACTCGTATCCATTCTTAACAAGCTTATCCTTTAATTCCTGATAATTCTCAATAATTCCATTATGTACGCCAACAACATTATAATCATCTGATATATGAGGATGTGCATTATTCTCAGAAGGCTCACCATGTGTTGCCCATCTTGTATGTCCAATACCGCAAGTCCCTTTAATGGCAAGACCATTATTGGTCTTTTCCTCTAATGCCTTAAGCCTTCCCTTCGCCTTAACAACCTCAACCGGACTTTCGCCGTCACGAACTGCAATACCTGCCGAATCGTACCCTCTATATTCAAGCTTTGCAAGACCGTTAAGAAGTATTGGTGCTGCCTGTTCATTACCTACATATCCAACTATTCCACACATAGATATATTCCTCTCTTTTAAAAATTCATATCACTTTATAATATATTATTCCGTTCCTAATTACAAGAGTATAGAATATTTATTTTAAGTCCATATTTCAATTTCAGCTTAACTTCTCCTTTTCACGTCCACTGTGTGTTATGACTATATTTCACCCTGCATCAACTCTTATTATTAATCCCTATTATTAACTTTTATACTAATCCTTATTATTAACTCTTCCTATTAATTACTTTTCAAACGCCACAATAGCAGTTATATCATTATAACCAAGCTGCTGCATTTTCTTCTGAAGCTTATTGATTGCCTCATCAAATTGTGAAAAAGCATTATATGTATCATTAAAATACTGCATTGCCTTTTCTTTATCTCCATCTTCATTAGCATGCCATGAAAGCTCTGCATAATGATGCAAATCATTATGTGCCTTTACAAGCTGCTTGAATTCAGAACTATTTACAATCTTATCATCCTTTAACTGTGCAATCCATTTACCAAGTTTACAGCGTGACGGATCATCTACCTGCTTCTTTAAAAGATGTTCAAATCCTACGATATTGTTATATACTCTCCATGTAAGAATATAATGATCTACTTCAAACACTCTCATCCAATCCTGCTGTGTAATCTTAGAACAGCCTCTTACAAGGTCACTTCTTGTCTTATCAAGATATCTGCCCACCTTGAATACCCTCTGTCCTGACTTAAGGCAGTCATCAGACAGTATGCTGTAGCTCTGTGAAATATTCTCTATCTGCTTAGAAAATGACTTTGTAACACCTGTCTGTGTATCTATGTCATTAAAGACACTGTCAACCTTCTCACTTATGTCATCAATCTGGCTGTTCATCTGCTGCATAACTTCAAGTGACTTCTCTACCTTTTCATTACCTTCACCAAGGCTTATAGTAGTCTCATCCATTGCTTTTGCAAGCTCATCTATATTATCTCTTAATTCTTTAACATACTTGACTATACTTCCAGCAGACTCTGCTGTATTATTAGATAATAATCTTACCTGATCAGCAACAACGGCAAAGCCTCTTCCTGCTTCTCCGGCTCTTGCAGCTTCAACAGAAGCATTTAAAGCCAAAAGATTACTCTGGTTAGATACCTTCTTAACAAGGTCTACAATCGCTTCAATCTTACCAATCTTACCCTTAAAATCCTGAACTTTATTATTGATAGACTGAATCTTCTTAGATGACGCATTAACGGCTTTGATACTATCGTTCATATCTACCGTTACATTATGAGACACTGATATTATATCGTGGGCATTATCACGGATATGTCCCATAGCCATAGAAATGTTCTCTATAGAACTCTCAAGATGCTGGCTGGCATTCTCCATATGCTGTATCGACTTAGTCTGTGTTTCTACCTGATTAAGTGTATCTTTAATCAAAGTATTATCGCCAAGAATCTCCATAGTTTCATTAAGTCGCATAACAACTGGATTATTAACCTGCTTAACCGCTTTAAGCATTGAATTAAGCTTATCTGCATACAACGGATTATTAAAATCCGTCGCATCTATCTCATTAAAATCACCTGAGGCTATATTGTCAATTGCCTCAATCATTCGCCTGACATCACCTTCTGGCAATAAGTTCTCTTCTGTCTTTTTTCTAAACATATACTTTCATTCTCCTATATACGCACAACAGCGGGTTATAAAATACAACTCCCATTTCCCAGCAACAGACATACTACTACAGTCCTGATTAACGCAGAACAAGCTATAAATATCTGTAAAACATCGTATCTTCGAACCATTTATTAAATTATTCAAGTCTATATAACACCGATATTGTAATAATATCATAATTCAAGTATATTTACCATACAAAAATAAAAATTTGTTAATTATTTTGCAAAATGTCAGATTAATTAATCAGATACTTCATATTCTCCTATAAGTCTATGTTCGGTAATATCATCTCTCATCAGAATAGGTGTATGCTTAAATTTAATATATTCACCTAGATTTATAGCGAATTTATCACCCTCAAATTCTTCAATATGAGGTACATTCCTTGTTCCAGTTCTTATTCTCTTTGATGAAGGAATTGTACAACTTTCAAAATGTGCTTTCCTATAAGTTGTATACATATACACATTATTTATATTAATTTCAATCATTGCTGCAAATGCTTTTATAAATAAATAACTTGCCCTAAATTTGCCTTTAACTTCCATCCAGGTATTATCTGCTATATTAGATTTCATTTCAATTAAATAAATATCCCATTTATTATTTTGTATATCCACATTATCCATAATAATATGATCAACTCTTTTATACATTGAAAACTTAGAAGTATCTTTAAAAAAGTACATTTCCGTATGTTTTTTATCTATATTTTCTATTGTCATTGTATTACTAGATTTTGTCATAAATTTAAGTCTGCTTTCTCCGCCTTCTTCATTCTCTTCAAGAATAATGACATTATCATCTTCTTTTACTGTAATAAAATTTTCTTTTAATAATTCATCGATTATAAACTGTATTCTTTTTTTCATATTAATTCCCACTCTAATGTACATTTACCACATATTTACAAGTATCTATAACAGCAATTATTTTTTATAATATCATTGCAAATTATTTACTCCTGTATATTATACGCCTCATCAGTTATATCATCTAAAGTATCATTAAAAGTTGGTACTGCAAACCCATTAACACCACATTCAACTTCTTCTAGAATTGTTCTTTTTTTTGCCCTAAACACTTCTGTATTAAATTGATATACTCTGACTTTCCTATAATCAAGCAAATCTTCATATGAATAATTGTATTTTTCCATTAACTCCTCATTTTCAGAATTATTATTCAAGGCAATCATATTATTAATATGCTGTATTATTAAATCACTATGTGTTGTCATACATACGTTAATTCCAGAATTCACAATTCTGCATAATACTCTTCCCATAGCCTTCTGTAATTGTGGATGCAGACCTATTTCTGGTTCTTCATAAAATATATTAGTAATTTTTCTACTGTATTTTAATAATAACAATAGTGGTGATAATTCCGTTACAACGCCCGATACAACTCTTAATGGCAGACTTTTGCTTCGTCCATTAGGAACATATCTAACTTCCTTGTTAAGTAAATCTGACACAGCAATCACTCCATCTGCCATATCAGTCTCTATATAACCAACTATACCACCATACTTATCATTCTTTGTCTGCGAATATTGCGATAAATTATTAATAACTGTAAGGAAATTATTAATAGGACGTGTAAACGGCGTAATAATATTCCCCTGTGTTTCATTAAATGTATTGTCTCTTCCTACCTGATTAATAATATCCTTGGTCAACATAAAACCAGTTCTTGATGCCGGAAGGTATATAGATGTATCCTTAGAATAATTAGTTCCTAATAAGAAATAACATAGCACAGACATCATAAACTCAATATTGTGTACGTCATGTAATTCATCTAATGCAGAAAACAGACATACTGCTCTGCTTCTTCTTCTTTTTTGAGCTATCTGCATAGTTAATTCAATACGCTCAGTTTCGCTATCATTTTCCAGTAATTTTTTATTATGTTTAATGCTGAATTCAACTTTAACCAACTCTAAAGCCGGTATCATTATCTGCATCTTATCTATACCGACTTCGTCTGTATTAAAAAGCCATTTCACAAAATTCTTCTTTTCATAATCAAGACAATCATTAATTAAATTCTGAATAATAACGCCATATTCTTTTAATTCTAAGCTGCAATCTCCAGTAACAGAATTACCAATGTTATTATCAATCCAATCATAAATTTCTTTATAAAAAGTGCTTTTTCTCATATTTTTGGGTGAAAAAAATTCTGTTCTTCCATAATTCTGAAGTCCCCATATCAATGATGTCAGATAACTTTTTCCACTATTATTATCACCAACAAAAAGCAACATAGGAGCAAGCTCAATCTCTGCACTCCTTATTTTTCCAAAATTCTCAATATATATTTTTCTATATTCCATAAACAACCTCTTGGTTTATTATTTTTAATAATTCTCCCTAATCCATTCCAGACTTTCTCTATTACCTATATCATACCTTTTTCCTGGCATTTCATACGCATACACTTCACGTTTTTTACAGAACCACTCGATAAATCCACCTGGTGCATCAAGATTAATCTCCTCGTCATTGACACAATTAACAATCACTGGCAAATCATCTTTACCATATATGTAAAATGGTGGAACTGCCCAATTACTCTTTGGCTTTGCCGGCTTTTCTTCCATTGAAATAACCTTATCATAATCATTAACCTCGACAACTCCTGTACGCTGTAACTTTTCTAATGATGGCTCAAAATGTCTCATTATACAGGTTGCACGTTTTTCTTTATAAAAATCAAGAAATCCTTTAATTGAAAAATCAAGCAAATTATCTCCTGCAAGCACAAGCACACCATCATTCTTCTCATCTTCGTTGCATTCCTTGATCAATTGACACTTATTAATTGCAAATGCTATATCTTTAACAGCCCCCAACCTGTTATCATTATCTGTTGAACCATCGTCCAACAGAGTAAGCTTCATTGCACCTGATAAATTATCTGCCTTATCTGTCCAATCTTTAAATATATTATAGAACTTGTGATTAGACACAATAATAGCTTCATCAACCATACCCGTTGATTTAACATCTTCTAACAGCCAGTCCAATATACTTTTCCCTTTAACCTCTAATAATGGCTTTGGAAAATTCTCTGTTAATGGATATAATCTTGTTGCATAACCTGCTGCTAACACTATACATTTCATAATCATTCCTCGTATTATTGTATTTTATATTATATATTTTATGAAACTCTATCTGAATATCTCTTTACCGCATTCGATATTGTTTCTTTTAATAAATCTTTTTTAGTATCATCCATATTACGAATAAGCACTCTATTTTTTTCAATATTATAAACTTCTTTGTCAAATAATCTACCTATTGCATTATTTAAAAACGCAGTATTAACCAAATCAATACCATCAAAATCTAAAATTACAGTTTGGGAATTACCATTGGTAACCTCAATAATTTTTTTAAATAATTTATCTCCATTGGAATCATCAAATGCAATTTTTGAATCTATTATTTCTTTGACTTTTAATTCTATGTTTTTATCAGCATTATTCATACAATTCATCTCCTATTCCACAAGAATGTTGTTAAGCACTGTATATAATTCATATAAATGTATTTTTCCATAATCCGTATCAGAATATTCCTTGCCGCCAACTGACACTTCATCACTTATATATTTATATGAGCTATAAATTTTTTGAGAACATGTTATTTTTTCTTGTGAATGTAATTTTTCAATCTCTTTTAGCAAATCTACAATCTCATCTTCCGTTATTATATCAATTTTACTTATATCAACTGGAACAGTCAAATTTATTTTATCATATAATTCTCTATCATACACATGTTCACTATCTAATTTAGTAAAAATTGCAATATTTTCTTTATAATTATCACTTTTTGTCGCAATATATTCATAATACTTCTTAGTAGATGTATATGATATGCCATTATAATTATTATTTTTTAAAATAAGAGCTAATATCTGTGGTATTATATATTCTTCGCAGAAGCTATACCCTTTTAATTCACTTTTCTTTTGAAAACTACATACAGATGCCAATATCATTTTAAAGAAATCTGAACTTGTATATGTTCTTTTTTCACTTTCTGTCATATTATTAAATGAAATTTCAGTATACACATCTAATATACTACATCTTAAATCATATATCTTAAAATTATTATCAGGAAGTCTTACAACTGATACTTTTAAATTATTAATATCTTTTACATCTATCTCTGTCGCTACATCTATCACAGAGCTTCCTATGTATAACATTGGCTGTCCTGTCAGGCTATACCTTTGATTACCTATTAAATATCTTTTATTAAACGGTATATGAAACATATCCCAACGAGTTAATACTTTGTCTGAATTACGAGCTTTAAAATATATCTGCTCTTTACTGAGTTCTTTTTCATATCCTAATAAATTATGTTTATTTAATAAATCTTCAAATGCATTAATAGCATCAACTGGGTTTGAATTAATCCATTTCAAATATATCTCCTTAACGCAGTTAAAAAAATCTTCTATGTCTTTTTCTTCAATGTCTGAAATTTTATTTCTTATCTGCTTACAACTTTTCAACAAACTACATTCTTTACATTTTTCATTTTCATATTTGACATAATTATAATGTGTTATAAATAATTTTCTATAACTATCTATTGTATCTTCATGCCTTTCGCTCAATCCCTGTGCAAATTTTCTAAGTTTTGCCTGATAACTATCATCCAAAAAATCTTTAATACAATCCATATCTCTACTCCTTTAAAATATTTATCAAATCAGTATCTGTCTCTTGATTTTGAGATTTATCACTAGCAAACATATTTTTCTTATATGGAATCCTTAGTGTAATAAATGTCCCTTCAAAAGCATCATTAATTATTTCCGACTTATTTTCTCTTAGATAATAATTTTCATCTTCCAATATGTAGCCTCCATTTTCCAATGATATAATCTCGCTACCTGAACAGATTATTATATCCCCACCAAGTTCACTTATATATTTCCTCACCAGATACAACCCCAGCCCTCCTGTTTCATCATGCCTTCTTGTAGAATTAGTCTTCTTGAGTATCCAATATATTGCATCTATATCAGTATTAAATATTATCCCATTATCTATTAATATATTTCGTATACTTCGACCATTATTTACAATTGTAATATATAAAGAACTATTTTTTCTAATAACAGTCGAACTCATAAAGCCTTTACAATTTATTTTTCTATTAATAACGTGCATTTTTATATTAGCTATCAATTCGCTAATTATTATTGAAATTTTATCTTGTTCACATAAATCCAATTCAAACAAAAATTTTGTTAATACATCCTCCACTTCCTTTGTGTTAGGATTACCTGCTATACATCTTGGTTTAAAAAATGACCTACGATATTCTTCATCAGTATAATAGTTAAAGCACTTATATGCACCATCTTTTCCAACATATTCCTTATTATCCGGCAGAATAAATTTGACATCTATATTTTTCTTATATGCATCTTCTATTACAAGATATAAAACAGCCATTAAATTGCTTTCAAATCTTTTAGTATTGGAAAAATCCAATATTATATCCTCATTGCAGCCATAAATAAATCTATTATATATTTTAATAATATTTTTATAAGTACCAATGCTATTCTCTAAATATGTCCCAAATATAAATTTCATACCTGCCTCTTTACGCTATAACTTTAGTATTACTATTTCTTTTATTATTATAATATTACACAATTAAAATTCTGTCAATATAATAATATTATTTAAACTATTCTATAATAGTAAAAAAATGCAAGGTGAATAATATATACACCTTACATTCTCATCAGAATCAGATTCTTACAATCTAACTCCATCTGCTGTATTAACGAAATAAATAGCAAAATCCTTCTCTAAATTAGGATGTCTCTTTATATACTCTTTTCTTACCTTATCAGCAATCTCTTCTTTCTTATCTGGATTAATAAGAGCAATACTTGAACCATTAAAGCCTGCACCAGAAAATCTTCCGCCATATATTCCATCTGTATTTTCAAATATATCCTGTAAATCTCTCAGATTATCAGAGCCAGTTTCATAAAGCTCTATGGAACTTCTTCCAGACTGGAACATAAGTTGTCCGAATTCTTCAATATCACCTTTCTTCCAGGCCTTAATTCCGTCTTTCACTCTCTGTCTTTCACCATAAAAATGCTCTGCTCTTTTTCTCCAGTTCTCTGGAAGCCTGTCCTTGTACTGCAAATAAACGCCTATAGGTACATTTCTTAAATATGTATCTTTATAATTACCATAATCCATACCTGCATACGCCTGTAATGCATACGCCGCCGCCTTGCACTCATCAACTCTGGTATTATACGCAGAACCAGCAAGCTGTCTTTCTTTTCCGCCAAATACAATCATAATCTCAAATGGTTTCATATTGTAACTTACCGGTATAATCTCATTGGAATCATCCAGTGTATCAAGAAATAGCAGACCATTTTTCCTGCAATATACCTCACAGCTCTGGTCAAGCTTGCCGACATTAACTCCTATATAATTACGCTCCGCCCATATAGCATTGCTTATAATCTCCGGTCTTGTAATCTGAATATCATTAGCTATACATACCGCATTAAGATATGTAAGAATAACTGCCGCTGAAGATGATAATCCTCCAACTGGCAGTGTTCCTTCTATAACACCTTTGATACCTCTCCTTAATTCATATTTTCTTGAAAGTGCAACAATCGCAGCTTTAAGGAAATCCCCCCAAAGCATCTCTCGTTCTAACTCATCTTCAAGCGTGAACATTATATGACCTGGATAATTCTTGCTGATAAGGTCAAATGTTCCATCTTCTGTTATGTCAAATTCTAAATTAACCCCTCTGTCAATTGCAAAACCCGTAACCTGTCCAAGCTGGTGGTCTACGTGTGCACCTAAGGGGCATACTCTGTATGGGGTGAAAATTGTGTGTTTCATTATTATTTCCTCTTTTTCATTGAATTTTTTGCCAAGCTGTGCAATCAAATATACTGCAAGATTATAAGTCTGCTCGCTCTCATTAATCTTACTAAATCTAGCAAGCTTTCGCTTTAGAGCTGTATCAACTTATCCTCTCCGAGCTTTTTCCGCATTGTCTAAATACTCCCTATAATAAAATTACTTGTTAATGACATCCGTTTTCTTCCTTTTCTCCATGAATTTTACTACTGCATCCACTCCCTGTAAATAAGTCACATTAATAGGGACACGAGCTGTTCTGTCGTTGGCAGATGTTTCAATCGCATCAGCAAACTTCTCCACCTGTTTCTGACCAGATATAATAAAATTCTTAGTGATACTTGAGATTGCCATATAAACACCTCCTTTATTAGTATGACTATTCTTCTGCCTATTACTCAAAATATATTACATTCTTCTCTAATTCTATTCTATTATGTGGCCCTCTGTTTTGCAACAACCTTATCAATTTCATCTGACCGTACAACTTTAATATCTGACGAAATTTCAAGAAGCTATTTTGCATACTCAGTTGATTTATTCCAGTTATCTTTAGCTATTAACATATCCAAAAGTTTTTCCAAAAAGATTTATCACCATAATTGAATTTTCATATTAATTAATTGGTGCTGTTTTCTCCCTGATATGTTTTGATGCATCATTTATCTTCTTCTGATAACATCCACGCATTGTAGATTCAGCAATGACAGAGCCAATTCCAACAAAAAGGCATATACCTCCTATAAGCGGGAAACTTAGGAATAAGCCGCCTCCGATAGTATAGGTTAAATCAGCTTCTCCGACCATTTCTGCACCATCTGCGACCAGTTTTTTATAATATTTAATATCAGCATATAGGCTAACAATCTCTGCCTGATAATTTAATATTTTTCTAATAATTGAGTAACCGCATTTTGAATAGAAACATCCCTTTGGCAAGTTTAATCAGTGCCTTATTCATATTGTTCTGCCAATCAACTAATGAGCCTGTTGATTTATTATTTTCATCCGTATGCACATATGATGAAACTTTTCGATTTATTATTTTTACTTTATCAAACATCCTTTAATCTTCTATATATCAACTAACCTGATTTAACGTGCTTCCGATACCTCTATCGACATCGTTTCCTTAATTTCAAATTTACCACACAATTCCTGAATTCTTTCATATTCGGATTTCTTAATAACCCAACGCTGCATAACTGGCTGTAAACAATAATAGCGGTTTCCTATGTCCCGTACTCCATTATACATTTCAAAACGGACTACCCTTTCACCATCTTTATTTACAGCATATATTCCATTATCCACGATTGTCTTCCATCCAAAGCACCTCATAGCATAATATGATATATCGCATATTTTCTGGCTAAGATTAAAGCTTGCTGTTCCTCCATTGCGGATAATTATATTACAACATGTCTCCTCATTAAATCCTGCATAATTAATTAGGATACTTCTTCCATTCATATGCCCTGAGTTTTTAGCAAGCTCATCATCATACGCATTAGCGAGCTGCAGATACGAAAAGAGTAAGCCTTCAATCTCTCGTTCTCCCATATAATCAACCACTACTCCTCCAAGCAGCTTTTCTTCCTCTTCGTTAATGCCATAGTTTAGAATCTGATGTACATAATTCTTCTGAACATTATCACTTCTCTCTAGAAATTCCTCTTTTCTCTCATTAAAGAACTTTCCATCATTATAAGGAAACATCGGAGCTGAATTCAGCAATATATAAGGTTCCGTTGACGATAATACACACTGCAGCATACTTACACAATCCATATGCCATCTGCCATTATAAAAATCTTTATACATTATATCCTGCATTGCTATATTCTCTTTACATACCGATACACCTAACTGTACATTATTTCCCACCTTGAATAATACAGAATCCGTGGTTCTTACTTGGGAAATATACTCAGCCACTCTTTCCTCAAGATTGTCTCCGCCATCTGATATCATTGAATTAAGTTTTTTAATCACACTCATAACATATTGCCCGCCCGAAACAGTCCTTGCAGCATTATGATACTTTATGAATTTCTTGCTTCCAGCATCATATATCTGCTTAAAAAATGCTTGTTCTGCCAGATTATATACTGGTTCATCAACTCCCATGATATCGTTAATCTTAAAAATTAATAACCGTATATACATAGCTGCATTAAACTCTTCAGTGTCTGTATGGCTATGTAATACATCACTGATTTCATCAATTGCAATTCCATCATCTATTAACAACTCCAGAATCATAAGATACCATTCCTTTGCCCTGAAATGTAACTGTTTCCAATAGCCGTCGACAACATTTAATAATTCTGGCTGCAACTTCAATATATGATATAATGCTCTTAATGCCGTCTCAGCTCTATCTGCATCATTACTTAAAATCATTAGAAGAAGCATACGGATAAACAGTATTTCTAATGAATAAATCGTGTTAATATCTAAGAATTCTCTTGACTTAAGAATATCTTCATCCCGGTCAAATTCATTAATGGAAACATTAATATGACCTGCCGAACTTAACCATTCCTTTTGCATATTGAGATATTGTCTTAATCCATATACAACATAATCAGCATCTGATACTGCTATCCTTTTCTTACATGCATCCTCAAGTTCTTTATAAGGATAAAAATATTTCACTTCTCCATTTAATCCAGATATCAACCTGTCTCTTATAGAATTATCATCTGTTGCACTCTTATCAGATTCTGAATCTGCATTTTTATCATCATACCATTTGTCAGGAATTATATATCTGACTGGATCAGCATAACAACATACCTCTGCTGGACCAATATCTTTTAAATCATCAATATTAACATCAGCATTGTTCTGCTCTGCATTTTTACACAAGGCATATTTAAGTGCCGCTATATGTGATCCATTACTTTCATTTTTCCAATCTGATATTCCTATTCCAAAAGTCCATATCAAAAGCAACTGTTTTCTAGAGAACTTGTTCTCTCTAAGCAGTCCAACCAGTCCCTCAACAATATACTCTGGTTTACTAATCATCTCCTGAAAGTATCTGTCATCCTTCAAAGCATTTATTATATTCTCCAGACCACCTGAAAAGATATCACTATATACCCTGCAGTTAACATTATACGAAAGCCTGTTGTCCCCTATATCTTCCACCTTGTCAGATATTAATTTAACCTCATTAGAAAACTCTCCTGCTCTTATAGAAGATAAATCTGAGACAGCAGTATACCATTCCATAATATTGCTGAATGAATATTCCTTATGAGATACATACCCAATCACTGACCATTTTGCTTTATCATAAAAGTTCTGCAATTTTAAATACTCATACAGATTGTATTGTCTTGCCAGACGAATAATATCATATGCCAGCCTGTTTCGCTCTCCAATCTCCTGTTCCCATATTCTACTATTATCGTTCGTCCAAAATGCTACATACTCTTTTAATTTTTCTTTATTATTCCTATAGCAATACCAATAGGCATCTATTTTCTGATCTATTGGATAATTCTCAAACAGCCTATCTAGACACGCTCCCACCGTCTGCTTTAACTCAGTTCCTGATTTTTCCATACAATTAATAAACGCAATCAAGATTTCAGAATAATGCTTTCTAATATTATAATCTTCTTCGAAAATGTTATGATTACATATAAAGATTCTCTCTAGCAGAAATGTAATCTTCTTTTCATCAATTGAATCCACCTTATTATTTTTTAACTGATACAGCCAGTTTCCCAATACACACATAAGGTTAAAAACAGCACCATAATATGTTTCTTTAACTCTTGAATTATTATTAGCGTAAAGTTCCAGCACATACGATGCATTCGTATCACTGTCTACAGAAACATTTAAATAGCCTGTCACAAATGCATATACACAATAATATATAGATTTATATTCATATGAGATTTCTGATAACTCAACATCTTTAATCTGATTCCATATGGCATTGCGCTCATATTTATCTGGAAATCCTATATTACCAGATACTATCTTCATAAAGATATCAAGTAATATAAATGTTTTATTCTCTGTTTTACTAATTCTGTCTCTGAAGGATTCTTCTATAATACCAATATCTTCATATCGGCAATACTTTATGCATTGCAGACAGATATCAAATAAATCATCCCTAAAAATATAATAATTGAAATTCAGACTATTCCTTAAATCATCACCAGAGTAAATTGATACACATTCCTTAAAATATGTTGTTTCAAGTATTCCAATAAATGTATCAAATTTATCTTCATCTATATAATCCTCAAGCATCCAATACTTTTTAAATCTGCAAATCATAATCCCTAAATTACGGGCTATTTCCTTTGCTGTCTCAGCAAGCAGAATATTATCATCATCAGAAAATCTTTCATCCAGCATTCCCTTTTTACAGATATTATTCCATATATCCAATACATTCATATCAGAAAACCATCGAAGGAACATTCCTTCAGAGCGCCTGACATCAATCTTATATAATTCATCTATCCTGCCCAGAACATCTGCAATTAATTCAGCATCCCACTGCGATAATTCAACAACCTTACATTCATTTTCAGAATATGATATCATATTATTATCATTCTTGTCTGTTATTTCATAATCTTCTATTTCATTCACAGTTTTATAGATCTGTTCTATTGTATCCCATGCTGCTGAAAGATCAATCATACAATTCCAGTCAATGTCTTCCATAGATAATAAATCTTTAAGTATTTCAGATGCATTAATAGAAAGCACTTCCAGACCCACACCATTCACATATGATGCGATTACGAATTCAGGAGTAAAAATATTAATTATATCCCGTTGTCTCTCTGCCATCTTTAGAAGTTTACATATATCATAATAATACACCTGTGATTTTATTCTGGAATTAATATAATATGTTGCTATAGCATCTGATATATAAGCTGACCTGTTACCATTTTTTATTAATCTGGTCAGAAATACCTTAATATCATTGTGCAATAATCTGTATCCACATTGTTCTTCAATAACTAATGGTTTTAATGCTTCTAACATATCTTCCCATGTACGCTCCGAGATATTTTCTTCTTTAAACATCTCTTCCAGTATGCTACCATCAAGCTTTTCATTAAACAGAATAAGCGCCCCTGCCAACTTATAATCTACAAAACCATGCGAATTAATCTTTCTTTTAGCATTATCCCATATATTGTAATAATATTGTTCAAGATTCACATGTAATTTTCTTTCTTTCAAATGCTTCTCCAACTGTGAAACATCTGTAAACATCGATGCTTCGTGAACTGCAAATATAGCTGAAAGAGTATTACCATTAGCAATCCTGTCAATTATATCTGTTATTACCGGATATTCAGACATTCTGTCATCAGATATCTTATCACTTACAAGCAGAGCTATATCTTCTCTCTGAATTCCTGGCACATCAATTTTTTTTACATTATCATCTTCATCAAATAACCAGTATGGATACTGTTCATAACCTTCCTCTGGCTGCCCTGCAATAAGCAGCTTCACATTCTTAGGAATATAGGCAGGATTAGGAAGCGTATTTAAAAATGTATCTATGCCTTCCCCTGCTCTTGCTGCGTGATCTATTCCATCTATTGCGACAATAAATATAGTTTTTTCATCAAGCGCATACTTTGAAGCAATTTCAAAGAACCTGTCTTTCATATCCCCTAATGTCATAAAGTCATTCTGCAACGGTACATTATACTTTTTAAGTTTTCCTTTCAATAAATACCTTAATTGAGAAAACAATTCATTCCAGAACACATCTTTTCTTACTCTTTCAGATGCATCAATAGGTAGATATTCTTTATCTGGCTGAACTGGTTCATATGCATAATATCTGATTCTAATTACACTGTCTCTTTTATTAGATAATTTACTTATAATATTAGTTTTACCTATTCCTGGCAACCCCTTAAGAAAGATTACCCTCTCATTACCACATATTAACTCTTTTTCTAATTCATCAATAAAACCTTCTCGACTTGTGAAAAATGGATTACATGGGCATAAATCATGATTGTATGATGGTTTAACTGTGTTCTCTGCCAATGCATCCCAGACAGCTTCAGGATTAATCTTCTCTTTATTAGCAAGTGTAGAGGTCCAGTATCTCATTTTCTGGTCTAGTTTTGTAAATAATTCTGTCGCAATATTCTCATTTACTCCAAAAACTAAAGCTGTTTCCTCTATCAACTGTTTCTCAATTGATTCCAAATCTGGTTGACTAGTCTCTATTTCAAGTAATCTTAAGAATTCAATTCTATCATTATCTTCTGGAATTACTGATAATTGTTCTTTCCACTCTTCCCATGCCTGTTCATATCCATCAAAGTGAATATCTGAATACTGGGTATTATCATTATGCAGCTGTCCTTTTAATTCGAGCAGAAAATCCTTTAAAGCTGGTCTTTTAAAACCATCAGCCCTTTTTGTCGTAGAGACCTTCTCACCAAGCTTTCTATTAGTAAATATCTGTGGAACAATAATCTTATAATTATTCCTTTCCTTATGCCAAGATTCAGCTAATTCTCCTAAAAGCGAAATCTTACCATCAGATTTCGGTGATACTAAATCGGCATATGTTAATGTGTCATCAGCCCTTGTATGCTTAACCTGAATACACTTAATAGATTCATCCTTATAATAAACTACAACATCATCAAGTCCCAGACTGATATTTCCTTGAAAAGCAACAGCTTCTATATTACTTTCCTCATACAACATATCTAATAAGTACTTTTCTCCAACAGACCACTCATACCAATAAGGATCGCTCTTTCCTGGTTTGGTTGTTGATGTGTAACTGTAATTCATAATTCCCCCCATTTATCTTTTCACAAATGCTATTGTTCCGTAAGCGCTGCATATACTATTGCACTTGAAGCTGTTCCCCTTACTGTATCATAATTTACTATTTCTTAATCCTTACTCTCATAAAATAGAAAATCGCATTTTGCCAACACCTCAAACTGATTATTGATTTTTAAACTTATATTTGCCTTTTCCGTGTCCAGATATCGGCTCAATAATATCCGCCTGTACTAAATTTGAAAGAAGTTTTGATGCACTTGAGTTTTTCAAATCAAGTAAGTCCGTAACTGCACTTCAGCCGAATACTTCATCATATCCGAATTTTTCAAACATTCTACGGATATGAACTGCCGTTTTAATAGAGAAATCTTTCCCTGTTGTCGAAAGTACACTTTCAAAATCTCTAGTTTGTTGCTCATTAAAATCCTTACTACGACCTATAAGCAATATTCCCTGTGGATTAACAACCTGCGGTTTTACATTTCCAATTAACATCTTAGATAATTTTAAATAGAAGCTGTCTCTTTCACTTTTTAAAGAATTTAAACAAAAAATGTATTTTTCAATCTGCTGAATTGCTCCAGCAAATTTTATCCAATATATTTTTCAATATCTAATAATTCTATATTTCCATACAGCTTTAACCACTCATCCGTATTTGAATATCCAATATTCGCATCTATTATAATATCCTGTTTCAATGGTATCTTATATATCTTCAAAGCCTTTACTTTTTCTTCTGAATCTATCCAAAACGGGCTATCCACATCAGAAAACAAATAAAAATCTCCCTGAAGCACATCACAATTATCACAACAATTATTTATGTGACTTTCATTAGTTGTTTTAGAATATCTCATCTTATAATTATAATTCTTTTGAAGATATGTAAGTATTTTTTCTGGAATCGGATTGATGTGACCTGCCATTCTTATTACCCCACTCCAATACTCAACTTCATCTAAGGAGCTCTCCTCCACATCATAATCACTAAAATCATAAAAATCTTCTATTCCAAAACCAATAACTCTTGTTTCCTTACCACATTTAAAACAGCTCTGTCTTCCTTCTAACACATAAAGATTATTACAAACTATTATATTTCCTTGTGGCACAATCCATTTACAAAACTTAACATAATCCTGCCTGTTCTGTACATACCATTTCTTTATGTCTGGATTCCATTTTGCTCCAAGTGCCTTTGCCTGATCTTTTTCTTTATATGGTACATTTAAAATTAACACTTTTCCCCTCCATAATTTCAAGTCAGTTTTATATATTCAAGCTTTACCAACGCCATAATTAATTTCAACAAAAACAACCTCGCTAGAATAATCTTTAATAATCTGTACATATTGAAACTATTCTGATATCATCATACACACTCATTGTTTTTGTATTTTGTAATAATATATTACTATTTTTAATCAATTAAATCAATTATGATATATTTTTAAAATACATAAAGGAGTCTTTACAATGAACAATTTAAACACACTTATTCAAAATTATCTGGAGTATTGCAAATTTCAAAAGAGATTAGACGAAAAAACTTTAAAAGCATACCAGATTGATTTGCAGCAATTTTCTAAGAATATTTATGATAAAAAAATCGCCGAAACTAACTCACCTATTTTAGAAAATTATATTGCAGCACTTCATTCACAATATCAGCCTAAAACTGTTAAACGAAAAATTGCAACACTAAAAGCATTTTTCCATTATTTAGAATATAAGGAAATTATCAGCCAAAGTCCATTAAACCGTATGCAGCTACATTTTCGCGAACCGATAAAACTTCCAAAAATAATCCCTCTACATACTTTGGAGTTATTTTTGTCTACAATTTATGACCAATATGAACACGCCCCAACATTGTACCAACGTCGTAATGCGTTACGTGATGCCGCCGTCGCTGAATTATTATTCTCAAGCGGTATGCGAATATCAGAACTATGTTCATTATCCCCTGATAATATTAATCTTTACGATGGAACTATACTTATTTATGGAAAAGGCTCTAAAGAACGTCGTATTCAAATTGGAAACAATGATGTTCTTGAAATTTTACGCAAATATAAAAAAGAATTTACTGCTGAAATCAACTTCTGTCATCATTTTTTTACAAACCAAAACAATGCTCCCTTATCTGACCAGTCAGTTCGTAGAATGATTAACAAATACTGCTCTTTGGCTGCCATAGAATTGCACATCACTCCACATATGTTCCGGCACACATTTGCCACCAGCCTTCTTGAAGCTGATGTCGACATAAGATATATTCAAGAAATGCTTGGTCATAGTTCTATTAATATCACAGAAATATATACTCATGTCGCAATGGCTAAACAGCGCGATATTCTAGCAACAAAACATCCTCGCAGAAATTTTAAAATATAATTTCTTATTAAGCAATCTATAGCGTTTAAGCTGTAGGTTGCTTATTGATAGATAATAGAAGATTATCCGTTATATATTGTAAATAGTATATTTTTGTTATTGACAATTGATTACAAGGAGAATTTAACATATGAAAATTGGATTTTGTTATGATACTAAAGTGGATTATGGATATCCAGAAAATAATCTGGAATATACAGATTTCGTTTCTTTAGATACCGTTTCTGAAATAGGTAAAGCAATCGAACAAAATGGGTATACACTTGAATATATAGGCAATGTATATAAATTACGGGAACAATTAGTAAATAACTCATTTGACTGTGATTTAGTATTTAATATTGCTGAAGGATTCGGTTCAAGAAATAGAGAGGCAATACTTCCAGGATTACTTGAATTATACAATATTCCACATACTGCTTCTGATATATATGGTATGAGTATAAATATGAATAAACAACATACAAAAATTCTTGCAAACTCTATAGGAGTCCCTGTAGCAAAAGGTTTTTGTTTTGATAATTTATCAGATGAAGTAATAGAACAAGCTCGCAACTTGAAATTGCCATTTATTTTAAAACCTAATTGTGAGGGTGGAAGTATGGGGCTTTATCTTATATACTCCATAGAAGATTTTATTAAAAAAGCAAAATTCTTAATTGAAATATATTCTTTTGAACTTTTAGCAGAAGAATACATTGAAGGTGTTGAAATCACAGTTCCAGTTATTGGAAACGGCAAGGATACAACAGCATTAGGTGTCGTTACTATTTTAAATGAGGATGGTACTAATATAAATTTATATGACAATTCTCTAAAACAGATTGACAATGTTATTAATTCTCCAAATTTTATGTATGGTGATGCCTTAAAGAATAAGATATTAGACTATAGTGTCAAAATACATAAATTCTTTCATTTATGCGATTATTCACGTATGGATTTTAGAATTTCGACAGATGGTATTCCTTATTTTCTTGAAATTAATACAATGCCTTCACTATGCAGGGATTGTTCTTTTGAACAATGTGGAAAACAAAATGGATTATCGTATTATCAGGTGATTGGTAAAATTATAGATGCTGCTAGAGCACGTTATAATATTTAATATAATATTCATATGGTTTTTATAAGGTCTTCTATAACCTACTATTTAATTATAGAAGGCCTTGTGATTTTACTTAATTTTCAATAAGCTTTATATTTTTTAAATATTTTTTTTAATATCATAATAGTGAAACTCATCATTATATTGTATATTATATTTTACATAATCACTGAGATTAAAATCAAAATTTTTTTTAATAAAATGCTTCTTTGAATAATAATCATGGTATTTGACATTAAAAGAAACTACTTCTGGATATTGTGACAATTCAGAACTATTTATCAACAAAAATCCATATTTATCTCCTGGCTGAAGAATTGATATTTTTTCAAATCCATTAACAAAATCATCTGTATTCTTTATTTCAATATCATAGGCATATGTATTCCCGATATTTTGTAGTATAGCATATATTTTACCAGATATTTGAATAAGACTAATTGATAAAAAAGCCTGACCGGATTCTATACGTATTATTTTACTTTCCTTCCAACTGCAATACGCAATCATCACTGCAATTATAGATATTACTATTGATATTAAATCCTTATTATTTACAATTATCCCCAAAACATAATTTCGCATAAGTATAAATCTCTTTCATATATATATAATTCTATTTCTGTAGGTGCAGGTTTGTGTTTATTTTTAATTTTATCAAGAAATTTACTGCTTTTATTTTTTTTGTTCAAATCAGCTATATTTCTTTTTATTGCATAAATAATATTGGAATCATATTTACTACATTTATCTGCACATTTAAAATACTTTAAAGCTGCTGACAAATTATTTTCAGATTTAAAAAGCAATGCACAATTATAGTAAAATTGACGTAATTGATGTTGAATATCTGGACGTTGATTTTTTATATCTGCTATATTGCTGCATTCAGTAGTAATAATATTTTCTAAAACATTTTTTTCTTTGTATGCACTTTCATAATCTTTCATACTAATTGATATATTGAATAAATTATTATGTAATGCTAATTTACAAAAAGATTCGTCTATATTACATTTCAAAGCCTCCAATATGGTTTTAGTTGCCCTATTATAATCACATTCATTATAACTATATAGTATTGCCAATGAATTCAGTGGATAATAAATTTGATTAGCACATATTTTATTTAATATATCCACAGATAAACTTAAATATTTTTGCGCATTTTCATAATCCTTAATAAAAATACAACTCGTACCATAATTGTGTAAACATTCTGCATATTGTTTTAAATTATTTTCTTTGTAATAATCTATAGCACATTGCATTTTTTCACGACATTCAGGAATACGGAAGTCAATATACATATTATATCTTTTATAAATTTGATATTTTATTGTATTATCACTATATGAAGTTGCCCTTTCAAATTCACTTTTAGATTTTTTATTATCCCCTAACCAATCATAAATAGAAGCCTTCAAAATATGGATATATCCTTTAAAATATCCAGCTTTATTTTGCATTTTTTCTAATAGTTTTAAAGCTTCAATCGGCTGCCCAGAATTATATAATGCTACTGCAATATCATAGTTCAAATCCTCATCTTCAAAATCATCTTTATAGTCAATTATCTTGCGATAACTTCCTATCGCTAATAATGAATGAAAGTATATAACCCAAAATTGATGGGATTCTTTATTTAGCTGCAAATTATCTGCGACTTTGCTTTCAAGAAGTTTTTCGCCCTGCTTAATAGCATTTAGATACATAAAAGATTTATAATAATATTCCATTAATTCAGTAATATATTGAATTTGGCTAAATGTTAATTGTTTATGTCTTTGCTTTGTTAACATTGAAAGAAGTATAATTTTTTCAGTATTTTGCAAATCATTATAAACACTCTTATTGCAGAATAATTTATCTAAATAATCATTATATTCTGTAATTATCTTATTTATTTCTAAGGGGGATATTAGCCCTAAAATAGTCTTTCTAACATATTCACCTGAAAAAGCATAGTTTGATTTAAAATATGTATAGTTTTTATTATGGCTATTGTTATTTGCATGTATAAAACATTCTTGCTTACTTAATTCTTCTAGATATTCATCAAGTCTATCATAATCATTGTAAATAGAATAAATTATTACATCATATATCTGCTTAGAAAATGGTGCTGCAGATAAAAGTAGATTTTGTATATATTTTTTTTGCATTCCAAAAATATCTATATACAAGTCTTCAATGTTACTTGGAAGTTTATATATATTTGTATCATTATATATTAGTCGCTCGCCTTTTTTTTCTAAAACATGTATTGATATCAAAATTTTTTGTACTGCAAAAAAATCCTGTATATTTTTTTTAGATAACAACAGCATTTGTTTAAATAGTTCTTTGCTTTTATTTGAATTGCAAAAATAGTTCTTATAATATTTTTCAAAGATTGTATTATCAGGCATATCAATATGCAAAAAATGATTAGCTAATAAACATATCTTATTATCCGGTTCTACTGTAGTATTATATTCTAAAATTATATTTGCCTTCTTGTTATGATTCTTATAATATTTTACCAGTTCAAATAGTATATGCAGACTATCCAAATCAGAACACTCCATATTTTCAAAATACAAACAATAGTCCTCGGCAAACAGCTCTGAGCATTGCATAAAAATAGCGTTTTCATCATTCAACGAAATACTAATATCATCAAATCCAAAAGGTAGTACATTTTCATCAGTAAAAAATATATTTTTATATTTAATGTCATTTAATTCAAGAAATGATTGGGATAAGAAAGTTTTTCCAACCCCTTTCTCTCCCCATATTATAATTAAATTGAACATAGATGAATTATTAAATATATCTTTTAATTTGTCTTCAAATTTCTTATTAAAATGAAACATTAAATAATTGTCCTTCTTTTTATATTAATAATATACTATTTACAATATATAACGGATAATCTTCTATTATTGCTCTTTTATTATATCATACTATTATCTAATATTACATCATTATTTTATTTATTACCCTCTATTAAAAATGAAATTTTAAATTCCACCTCTGCACTTGAATTTACTTTTTCAAGTCAGCTTAAATGCCTTTTTGATTGTCTTTATTGCAAATTTCTGCACATACCAAAATCTCCACTGATATAATCTACTATTTGTATTAATTATACATTCTGTCTTGACATTTTATTATTTTATCATCATATTTTTTATCTCAACAATTCCACCTGAAGTATTTTTCCTTCTCAGCAGGAATTTGATTTCTTTTAATGTTTTCCATTCAGAAACCGCTCCACCAAACATAGACAGCGGAATACTATACTTTTCCCAATCTGATGATGGTACTATTTCCCTACAAACATCTCTATTTTTTAATCTACACTCCAATTCCATTATAGATATTGTATTGCTTACCTTTAAATCAAAAACTAATTTTTTTTCAAACATATATTGATTGCATAAATCCATATCCCCAGTATATATAACTATAGAGCATATCTCTGCCTCTGTTTCTTCAAAATTAATTTGAGAAATTATTTTATTTTTAATTTTATCAAATGTTACTATACATCCACTATGCTCATATTCGCCAATACAAAATCCTTTACACTCTTCTAAATTAATGTCTACAGATTCTGTATCTATTTTCCATTTTTGTATTTGTGTAATAAATTCATCTCTTTTGCGTTCCCAGAGTATAGACTTTCTTATACGGAATAGATGTGATATTTCCTCCTTAAATTGATTTAAATTTTCTTTTAGATTCTGCAATTCTCTTTCTGATTTGTATTCTAATAAAATTCCTTTTTTGCCAGCATTAATTGCTCCCTTTATTTTTGAAAACTCAAATCCTGGGAGTAAAAATGTAAAATAATCTTTCTGTTTTACCCATACTGCTCCCATCTCATTTAAACATGCAACACTAGAATAATAACAAGCTGACAACATAAAAATAGGAATTACTTGTTCAGAGTCCAACAGATTACGTAAATATTCATAGATGTCTACTTTGATAGGAACACCTAATTCTGAAATGGAACTGCAAAATATCGATTCTTTTGAAATTCCTATATCATAAAGAAGATTAACAAATTTTTCTACCAAATCACTATCCTTTTCCGCGTGACTAATAAATAAAATTTTTTTATCAAACATATTCTCATACCTCCACATGTGCTTTATTTAATTATAAACTTCTAAATGCTTCAAAGCATATTTTATAACTTTTACTCTTTTCACTGTCGGATGCTTCTTCTTTCTACTTGTACACCTACAATTCGTTAAAGTTGTATAAACTGGTTATCACTGTTATACCAGATTGGAAAATCTATCCAATATATTTTTCAATATCTAATAATTCTATATTTCCATACAGCTTTAACCACTCGTTAGTATTTGAATATCCAAAACAAGCTATCCACCTCAGAAAATAAATAAAAATCTTCTATTCCCAAACCATTCACTCTTGTTTCCTTACCACATTTAAAACAGCTCTACCTTCTTTCTAACTTATCTGGAGTATTGCAAATTTCAAAATCTTTCTCTAGACATTAACATCTTTATCCATTTTCTCAATCATATCATCTATTATTTTTTTATAATCAGAATAGAAGTTTATTTTGTCAGTTACATCCCAAATAGGCTTTGTAATTTTTATAATCACACTCAAACTTAATATCATCGTTATAACAATAAATTCTAATTCTATAACAAAAGATAAAAGTGTATCCATTTTTATTTGGGATATATTCATCAATGTACTAAACAATTCATCTACCATAAGTGTTATCATAACAGGAATAATTATCTTATAATATTCATATCCTGGTTTTATATTTCTAATTTTTAAATTTAGAAAATGACTAAATTCCTTTAATTCAGATTTATTTAAGCTTTTATATTTACTTTGTATATACTTTTCCCATTGATTGTATGTTGTAAATTTAATATCATCATTCATTTTTTTAATACCTTTTTATTTAAGCGTTTACAACGCAAAAACTTATATATATTTGTTTCATAATATACATCAAATCCATAGAACTCATTCAAATTTTTTACATTGTATATTTTATTCATAATATTGTCATTCTTATAATATCATTTTATACTTAACTTCTTCACTTTTCTTAATATATTCTGATATTCTCTTAATTCTTTATCATTCGGATTAATAAACAATCCATAACCAATTTTACCTAACATATGATTTATATAATTATCACGTTGCTCATTTTTATATTGTAAGTGAGATTGCAATCCATATTTATTAATATAATACATCTCTTGTCTTATTTGTTTTCTCTCTTTTTTGGCAACTGCATTTTTTCGTTTACAATTATACCCGTCACCTCTTGCTGCTGTCCCTGTCTTCTTGTTCGAGTCTTCTCATCATTCAATCTCATACCATACTTCTTTAATTCTCTTCTAACTAACCTAATCACATCTACAAGATTGAAATCTCCTGAAAAAGTCATATCGTATGAGTATCTTGTATATCTGATTTTATTCTCACCTGTATATTTTGCTATAGTTCCATCGAATTCTTTCATTACGATATTAGAAAGTGCCGCACTTGTTGGTGCTCCCTGGGGCAGCTCATTATCCAAGCTACATAATCCTGTAAGCATCATATCAACAGCTTCATTATAACCCAATTCAGAAAGTAGTCTGTATACCCTGTATAATTTAATACTACCAAAAAAATCGTGTATGTCCAATGTCAAAACTGCTTTTTGTCTTCTATAAAGCCTTACATTTTCTTTAATACCTTTTTTCTTAATATACGCCTTTGCATACGGACTCACTGGAATTTTATATAGAATATTTATTAAAATCCATTTCTGAATATCCTTAAGATTTGGTAATGGTTCAGCAATATCGTAACTGCTAAATAGCGCTTACCATAGTTTTTTGTTGAAATAAGTGTATAATATATAGAAGTATTCTTATCTTCAACCCCATTTATTATATCCTTCACCCAAACTGATTTATGTTCTATAATAATACCTGTTACTTTTATATTATCAAGAAACTGTTTATTTTCTTGAACCTTTTCAGATAATCTTTATACAATACTTGATGCATTATATCTTACTCTTCTTACATCATAATTCACATTTTTCTTCTGTATCTCTATATTGCACATTGTTCCGTTACCCAATGTACATAATGCATCAAGCTTAAGCACATTAGATATTTTTATCTTTTAATTTCTCCGATACGTAAATATAAGACTGCGGAATGTAATTAATGCCTATATCTTTTAATTCAATACATTTATTATATCTTTTTACCTTTCCAATTTTATATGCGTATGCGAATTCACTATTTTTATAATAACCTTCATAAAATTCCTTTGTTATACCTGAGTGTTTCTCTGAGAATTTCCAAAGATTATCTTTATTCATAATCATTTTCTCAACAACTTCCAACTCTCCGATAATTGCTTTTACTGGACTTGTCGCATAAACATATATTTTTTCTATATTATCAGTGCATATATTTTTTCTGTATTCATATTTTTTTTGACCGTTTAATATCTTATCAGCATATTCCGGCTTTATAGGCAGGACTATATTCTTGTCAAACTGTTCTTCATTCATATCACCATCAATATGATTTTTTATAATTCTTAAATCTGCACCTATTTCTTTTGCTAACTCCCTTGCATATTTTATTTCTTTATTTTGAAATAATTCTATAAATTCATTACTCCAATCTATATTATCTAACTCTTTTAATCTATACTTTATGTTCTTTACACTATCAACTATAACAATAATATTATCTATCCCAAATCTTTTTAATATTTCCAAAGGTATTTTCTCAATTTTGTTACTCTTATTCAATAAACATAAATGTCCGTCCAATATAAAATCAGTTTCTTTCAACCCACTTTTGCTCTTAATTATATTTAATTCATCCAACAATATCTGCTGATTTTCCTTTATATCATTAATCTTTTTATCCTTAAATTCTATTTTTAATCTATTTTTTATCAAATCACTTGCTGAATAAACACTGCATTCATATTCACTTTCTATTTTTTTACAAAAGTATGTTTTTCCAGCTCTATGTATTCCACACACTAGTACCATTCTATATAACCTTTCTTATCAAAAAAGAAGCTATAAATCAATATAGCTCCTTTTCTAACCAATCATTCTATTCTTCTCTCTTTTGCACCATATATTTATACACTCTTCTATAAATTCATCTATATTATACTTTCCTGACTTAATAAATCTCCTATAGATATTCTGCATATCCATTATTTCAAACTTATTGAAAAAAAGACTTTTCTCAGGCAATTCACCATTATATACATATTCAGTACTAAATATACTGTAATAATGTGGCTGTGTCTGTTCTAGCCTAAAACCATAATATTTAAGCAATGAATCAAACTGTACCTGTTTTGACTTATGCATCGTAATTACAGGATAATCATCCTCAAGCCATTCCAGACTTAACTGAATAAGTTTCTTACCGATTCCCTGATGCTGATATCTTCTGTCAACTCTTAATGTACATATCTTTTTTTCGTAATCTGAAGATTTCAATATAGCTAATCCTACAATCTTATAATTACTTTCACATATTATAATCTCTCTATCTAACTTCAATTCTTTACTATCTGTAAATAAATTGTTAAACCAATTAATAAAATCTGGATATTCAATTGATAATCTCCGAACAAACTTATAAATCAATTCATAATATAGCGTTTTTTCAAAGAAAGGGATATCTGAGTATTTATAATAATAGTTGTTATTATATGTAATCATAATAATTCTCCTTTCCACTTGAACGAATAATTAATTATAACACAATCTAATTATTATTCAATTACTTTCTTTTCCCTAATTTAACTTTTCCTAATACAATTGCCACAAAAATTAAAACAGCTACTGTTATAATCTCAATTACAATCTTAATAATCATAATGTCAATGGAACCCAACCTAGTGTTAAAAATTATATCTATAAATTCATGTATAATATCACTAATTATCCCTAGTGCAATTACACTTAATGCATATGCTATAATAGTTATAATTTTGGTTTTTGAATAATTCACCTTAACCAGACAGGAAAAATCTTCAATAAAATTTCTCTCATCACTTGATTTCTTTCTCCAGTGATACGCCAACACATGACCTTTGGCGAAATCTATCTTAGCATCCAAATAATCATCCCATATCTCTGGTTCTAATTCCCTACATGTCATACGCTCTTCACACAATGGTGTCAAATCATATGACGACGGCATCATTGCCAAAAAATGAATATTCTTAAAAATCGCCCATTCTTCTTTTCTGACAATAATTTCTGTTCTAACACTATCTGGAATATTTCTCTTTTCATTAACTTTAAAATCAATTATCCTTGTGCCTGAAAATGCACTCTCAAAAGATTTATTCAGTGGTTCACTATCAAAATATATGTGATTTCTTAGATTAACATTATTAATTCTCAATCTTATATAAAGAGTATTCAATTCTCTAAGTTTTTCTACTTCACCAACATAGTTATGGAACTTTTCAAAATCAAATCTAATCTCTGTTCCATCAGTTTCCTTTCTCGCTTCTACTTTACATACATCTTTAATAGCAGCAAAAATAGGAAATACCAGAAGCCTTTCTGAATTAGATAATTGAACAATAGTATAATTGTCCTTAGTTTCAATCTCACAATCATCATTAAATATAATATTAGCATTGCTTTTCTGTGATACAATTCCTGATAAATCTTTTATTCCATTAGACTCTATTTTAAATGGGCAATAAAAGGTCAGTTGTTTTAACAATTTATAATCAGATATTTTTATACCTATGTCCAAATATGGATTCTTTATATTTTTATCTGTTTTTATATCTTCCATTGACCAAAAATTCACATGTAGGTCAAACTTAGGTTTTGAATCACTTGAATCATTATGTTTTAATAATGCACATAATTTTCCTGATGGTTTATTATTAGAATTTTCTTCATTTGTCTGATACCACATTCCAAAACTTTTCATATGTATACCTGCCTATAAATATATCAATCACTTGTTAATATAACATTAATCCTATATATAATTTATCATATCTATAGCGTCTTTTCAATACGATTCAATATATTATCATATTATCTGAAATATTACACAATTATTAGTTTCTTATAAAAATCCAATAATTCTCCCTAATCCACTCCAGACTTTCCCTATTACCTATATCATATCTCTTACCAGGCATTTCATACGCATAAACTTCACGTTTCTTGCAGAACCACTCAATAAATCCACCCGGTGCATCAAGATTAATCTCCTCGTCATTGACACAATTAACAATAAATGACAAATCCTCTTTGCCATAAATATAAAATGGTGGTACAGCCCAGTTACTCTTTGGTTCTTTAGGCTTTAGTTGCCTTTATAACTTAATTCCATCTGCTGTATTAACGAAATAAATAGCAAAATCTTTCTCTAAATTAGGATGCCTCTTTATGTACTCTTTTCTTACCTTGTCAGCAATTTCTTCTTTCTTATCTGGATTGATAAGAGCAATACTTGAACCTTTAAACCCTGCACCCGAAAATCTTCCGCCATATATTCCATCTGTATTTTCAAATATATCCTGCAAATCTCTCACATTATCAGAGCCCGTTTCATAAAGATCTATGGAACTTCTTCCAGACTGGAACATAAGCTGTCCGAATTCTTCAATATCGCCTTTCTTCCAAGCCTTAATTCCATCTTTTACTCTCTGTCTTTCATCGTAAAAATACTCTGCTCTTTTTCTCCAGTTCTCTGGAAGCCTGTCCTTGTACTGCAAATAGACACCAATAGATACATTTCTTAAATATGTATCTTTATAATTGCCATAATCCATACCCGCATACGCAGCCTTGCACTCATCAACTCTGGTCAAGCTTACCAACATTAACTCCTATATAATTACGCTCCGCCCATATAGCATTGCTTATAATCTCCGGTCTTGTAATCTGAATATCATTAGCTATACATACCGCATTAAGATATGTAAGAATAACTGCCGCTGAAGATGATAATCCTCCAACTGGCAGTGTTCCTTCTATAACACCTTTGATACCTCTCCTTAATTCATATTTTCTTGAAAGTGCAACAATCGCAGCTTTAAGGAAATCCCCCAAAGCATCTCTCGTTCTAACTCATCTACAAGCGTGAACATTATATGCCCTGGATAATTCTTGCTGATAAGGTCAAATGTTCCATCTTCTGTTATATCAAATTCTAAATTAATCCCTCTGTCAATTGCAAAACCTGTAACCTGCCCAAGCTGGTGGTCTACGTGTGCACCTAATGGGCATACTCTGTATGGGGTTAAAATTGTGTGTTTCATCGTTGGTCTCCTTGATTAAATACTATATGTTTTCAATTTTCGACTGATATATCACCATAATGATTAAATTATAATCTTATTCTCCTTAATGCATCACTTGTCATAATACTATTAACCCCATCAACAGATATATAATGTTATAGTATACTTTTTCTCCTATATTCTAATTATTTCATTTTAGTAATATAACATATTAATGTATATTATATAACAATATGATTTTAATCTATCATTTAGTAACCAATAGTGATACCAGCTTGCTTCCACCTCTACGCGTTTTATTATATCCTAATGCGTATCGTATATTTTCTGCAATATAATATTCATCATCAGCTTCTTTAAGATATCCAAATCTTTCCAAAGCTTTTATATCTTCATTAGGCAAACTATCAAGAACATCCTGCAAAAGTGGTACTTGTTTCTTAGATGATGGTATACTCTCCAGCTTTTCAAAACTACCTGCTAACTGATGTATTTCATCTTTTACTTCTCTAAGTTTAGTTTCAGAAGCTTTTATTACTGCCTTTTTCATAATATCTGGAGTTAACAGCCTATCCTGATACTCCTTTTTTATGTTAAAATCCTCCGTTGCATATTGAAGAAATCTCACTATATCTCTTGCTTGTAACTGTCCATTAAAATCCGATAATGATGCAAGCACCCAACGAATTGTCCTTGCTGTCTTAGAACCATCAGCTCCCATTTTTTTCCCCCATAATCTATTAAGATTATTCTCAACTACTTCAGCTGAAAGATTATATACTGGTATATTTTCTTCATCTTTTATAATCTGTAACCCTATTTCATCAGCGGCATTTACCGCAAGTTTCCACGCCAATTTCAGCGCATCTGTCTGCGACCAATTTAATTCATATGACTGATACTGATTCCTAAATTGCTCAAAATTAACATCCATTGCCAATTCTGCAATATCTTTTCTTAAGAATACAATTAATCCTACATTTTCTAATTCATAATCACTTATATGGTTCATTACATTCTTACATATAGCTTTAATCCCTGCTTTTCCAACATTTTCTTCTATTACACCAGAAAACAAAGTTTCTAATCCGTCTATTATAAAAACAATTTTTTTATTAATACTTGACAGATACTTATCCAATTCGTTCCAATTGGTTATATTATCAAATATATCCCATATCATATGTTCCCATAAAAACGTCCAATTATTTTCTGTTATTTTATTATCTATGGCCTCTTTTATTTTCTTGTCATTAAAGGAAAGCATATCATCGTCTATATGTAAACCTTGAATGCTTTTATTACATTTTTTATTACATTCTTTTATCATAGACCTAAAATTTCGCCTATCCTCTGAACATAAAATTGGACATATTAATATTTCAGGTTCAACATCTATATTACCACCAACAATCTTTACAAATTCATTCCATGTTTGCGCTGCCATCATCTGCTTATATAAATACGTTTTACCAGAACCCTTAGCACCAAGAATATTAATTTTAGGCATATCATTAGTAAAATTGCCAAGTCTCATTACAGAATTAGTTATTAATAGATTAGTCTTATCATCTGCCTCTGCTGTAACATTATTATATGCTATCTCGTGAAGCTTAGTTCTAAAAGCTTTAATATCACTAATACTAAACTCTTCTTTATATTGTGATTTTGAAAATGTACTTCTCACAAGATCTTCATAGGCCGATGTCACTTTATACGCAGCACTTAACTTTGTGCATACATCATCTATATCACCTAAATACAAAAGGTTATTATCATTATCAACTTCTATTATATCATCCATTTTTTCGATATATTCTATAACATCATCATTGTAATCTATCCCACATAGAAGTCTCTGATACACATCATCCTTTTGTTTTTTTGAAATTATTCTATCATCAACTCTTGTTAACACAATATTACTTACAATATTATCTTTCTGCTTCCTTATTTGTTTCAAAAGTAATTCTGTTCCAACTATTGATTGTTCAGATGCTGTTGTTACAACAATTTTTTTAACTCTAGGATCAAAAACTAAAGGGGCAGAATATTCACTTATACCTGCTCTCAAATCTACAAGTACCATATCTACATCAAGCAATTTACCAATCAATGATAACGCATCCGTAATTATATATTTATTACTATTTCCATTCATTATCTTTTCAGGACTTGAATACACATCAAGCAATTGACTATCATATCTATATGTTGGGAGAAAATATTGATTTGCTTTAATCTTACCTGTATCAATCTCGATGAATATATTCTTCATAATATCACTTATATTACTATATACTTCTTCATCAATTCCTTTAGAATTAATAACATTAAGTAAATCAATAAAACTGAATCTATATTCACCATTCTGCTTTTTTCCTAACCACGTTAAACCAGGTGCTTCTATATCTCCATCTACTATGAGTACTTTCTTATTAAGACCATATTGTTCTACCATATCCCTGACAAAAGTAATAAGAGATAATGTTCTTCCAACTCCTCCCTTAAATGAATGAAAAGCCATAATCTCTACACCTGGCAATCCCTTTGGCTCATAATCGTTCTTCTGTAAAACATATGAGAAGTCTTTAAATAATGGATAAGGAACTGCTATTTGTTTCTCTTCATCATTTTCTTCAAAATTCACTTCTAATTGAACTTTTGTCTTATTAATAATTATTCTTTTATCTTTATAATTTCCTTTAAATAAAGAATATAAAAAATCATAAGATTTTTCTTTAAATAAAGCATTAATTTTATTGCCATATATAACAATTTCATCACTATATACGTCTATTGCCATCCATTCTTCTGGCCAATTTTCTTTATTCATATATAGTTTTCTTTCTATATCCTGCCATGTATATACTATAATATTTTCCATAGTTATCTTCTTCTCCTCTCAATATCATGTAACAATTTTAATGCTTTATTCATATTATCTTCTATTATTGGAAGTTTTTTATTATATTTCGATGCTATGGCTATTCCATATCTCCACATTTCTTGATATTGCCCCGCTGATATTTCTTCATTATGTGTACTCTTGACTGTCGGAAATTGACATTGCCCACATATTCCTATTTCTTTTAACAATTCTTTTATATTGTGCCTTTTATCACTATATTTTTGTGGTACTTCTTTATAAACTTTATATCCTTTATACATCATATACTGATATTTAGCACCACATTCAACTGCATAAAATAACAACATTCTCCTCGCATTATCATCCTTGGTCAATCTTGCAGCCTTTTCAAGATCATCTCTGCTTTTCTTCAATTCAGTATAACCTACATTTATCATTATGTTCATCCCCTATTATAATTTTCTTTGCTGTGTTTAATTCAACATATGATCATATCATAATATTATTTTAGATATTTATATCATTATATAATATTACTTCTTACATTTTCTTTGGAAATAAAATTCTCTGATTATAAAATTAAGTTGTACATTGACTAAATAAAAAACTTATAAAACATTTCTTTGATAAAATATTAAGTATTTAGGAATGTATAATCAAAAGTAATACATTTACAATTTAATTATATTATACCACAACTTCTTATAATAAAGCAAAGCATCTTTCATTTAGCAAGTGTATCACTATTCAACTTCATATTAAATAAAATCTAATGAATTAAAATTTATAGTTTTATGACTAAATATTTTTTCTAAATTACAATAACAAGTTGGACACTAGCTATGCAGCATCCACTTGATAGATTTTATCCAGTTCTTCCTCGAATAGTTCATCTGAGGTTTTATATCCTAAAAGCTTTCTTGGAAGACTGTTAATCCAGGTTTCAACATCAATGATAGCCTGGATATCGAACTGATCAATTCGTTTACCTCTTGGGATAAACCTTCTGATTAGTCCATTATGCCGTTCAACGTATCCTTTCTCACAAGAGGTGTAATGGTGGGCATAGTATACAAACGTTTCTGATACAGCTTCTAAGTTTGATAGCTCAGCAAACTCAGAACCATTGTAAACATGTTGTGGTCAAGCTTTTTTGTAACACTTTGTTCGATAAATACATACCTGTAACGAGCCTCCATTGGTGTTAAATAATTATTGTATGAATGAGGGCGAACATAGTTATACCAATTTATGTATTTAATAGTTAGTTCATCCATCATCTCTACATTTGAAAATGAAGTTATGTTATAAAAGTTGCTTTTGAAAGTGTTATAAAATCTTTCCATGGGAGCATTATCATAAGGACAGCCAGCCTTACTCATACTTTGTGTTATATTATTCTCTTTGCAAAAATTTGCAAATTCCCATGAAGTAAACTGTACCCCCTGGTCTGAATGCAAAATCACTTTAGGGTAGTTTTCCTTTTCAAGGGCTGTCTTCAGAGTGCTTATTGCCAAATCAGTGTTGATATAATCACTGTTTAACGAAGCGACAGCTGACCTGTCATACAAATCAATAATTGAACAGTTGTATCTGAATTTTCCATTTGGCTGGCGCATATATGTGAAGTCTGTGCACCATACTTTGTTCTTGCAGTCGACAGTAAAATTCTGATTTAAGAGATTGTCAAAGATTTTATTCTTTTTGCCAGTCTTGTAACCTGGCTTAGAATGCATAATTACTGCACAAAGATTCAATTCCTTGTTCATATATTTATGCATTGTGGTATTGCTTAACTCATAGCCATATCGTTTGATAAAAATGCGCATAGCCCTATAGCCTATAATATGATTGTTGTTGTAATAAACATACTTTATAAGCTCAAAGATATGTGCTAAGCGTTCACGATATTTTCGCTTTGCATCCTTTTTGTAGTTGTAATAACAATTAGGATTAATGCCAAACTTCTGGCATAGCCATCTTAAACCAAATATATTTTTATTGTCATCGATGAATCGATATACCACTAATCGATTTCCTTCGCGAAGAATGCCGCCGCTTTTTTTAAGAAAGCAATCTCTTTATCTTTTTCATTAAGAAGCTGATTTAATCTTCTGATTTCCTTTGCTTCATTAGATTCTGCGGTTGTGCTGGTGGTATAAAGACATTCTTCCTTGTATTCGTTAACCCATTTGCTAACGGAGCTTTTGGCAACATTAAATTCAACAGCAATTTGCGGTATTGATTTGTCGCCTGCCATATAGGCTTTAACTACTTCTTTTTTGAAGTCTTCGGTGTAGTGTACTGACATAGTAACATCCTCCTTAATTGAATAATATTATAATATATTATTCGAACAAGGTGTTACAAATTTAGTTTACCACTACATACAGTTGTTAAAAGGTACCACTTCACACCTGCTAAGATAACAGTTGACAAACACCATATAGGTGTATATGCCGGTAAAGAAGACGGACATATGAAGCGTGCACCACATCCAAAGGGATTACTGCCATCAAGTCCTGTAACGCCATCACTTGCAGCGGCAGTCATGAATGGCAAATATGTAAATGCTGTACCTTTATACAGGCTTGAAAAAGAGTTTGAGAGATACGGGCTTGCCATAACACGCCAGAACATGGCTAACTGGATGATACGTCTTGCAGATGAATATCTAGGAGTAATGTATGATTATCTTCACACGAAGCTTTATGGATTTCATGTAATCCAGGCAGATGAGACTCCTGTGCTTGTAAACAAAGACGGCAGACCAGCCGGTTCCAAGAGCTTTATGTGGGTATACCGTTCAGGATATATGTATTCAGATGAGCAGATAGTCCTGTATGAATACCAGCGGACAAGAAATGCTTCACATCCAAGGCAGTTTCTTAAAGATTATTCCGGGGTATGTGTAACTGATGGTTATCAGGTATACCATACAGTAGAAAAGGAACTGGAAGATCTTAAGATAGCCGGATGCTGGGTACACTGCAGGCGAAAATTTGATGAGGCATTAAAGGCAGTTCCAAAGGCTGCCCAGAAAGAAAGCCTTTCATATCTGGTAATAAAACAGATACAGGCAGTCTACCGTGAAGAGGATAAGCTGAAAGAACTCAAACCAGAAGACAGACTTAAGCAGCGTCAGGTGGTAATAAAGCCACTGGTTGATGCTTTATTTGTGTACCTTAAATCAAACGAAAGAAAAGCCAGCACAGCTAAACTGAAACAGGCTGTCACTTATGCACTCAATCAGGAAAAATATCTGAGAGTATTTCTTGAAGATGGTGAAGTCCCAATGGATAACAATGCATCGGAACGTGCAATAAGAGGCTTTTGTATAGGCAAGAAGAACTGGGAAATGATAGATACAATCAATGGAGCTACATCCTCAGCAATAATATACAGCATAGCAGAGACAGCTAAAGCTAATAACTTAAAGCCTTATGAGTACTTTGAATATCTGCTGACCCAGATACCGGAACATATGGACGATACAGACCACTCATTTCTGGAAGATCTTCTTCCATGGTCACCAAAGCTGCCAGAATACATCAGAAAACAAAAAGACCGTGGTTAGCGGTCTTTTAAAAGTCAAGGTACATGGGTTGGAGCGTTTACAAAAATACCACCTGTTCACTTGTAAATACTAATATACAATGCCACTTGAGTGACATTCCTTTATTATGTCTGCCAACTTCTTTAGATTGTGCTGTGTTTCCAGCTTCTTAGCGTTCAATAATTATAATCTCCTGAAAATTTGTGATATCTGTACTAATTGAACAAATCGTTAAAATTGTACAACTTGTGCAACTGGACTATTACTGTTATATCAAATTTTTCGAGTTATTTGTAGGTATATATGTTGTGGCGTTTACATAAATACATGTCCTAGAATTTATTGTCTATTTCTTAAATAATTTTATAAACTGCTTACTTTAAATTTTTGTTTCTCGAAATTCTCGCTAATTTACATCTAGCTCCTAAATAGATTCTTAAATATATTTTTTATACTTCATATATTTAATTTTCATTTCCCCACTTCTTAATCCATGCTATCAACGGAACTTCCACACCCTTATATAGTAATAATGAAAATCCCCAAACTATAAATGCATATATTAACATATATATCCAATAAGTGTTTACAGATATATTTATCTCGTTAACAACCGCCTCCAATAAATAAAACAAAGGGAAAAGCCAGAGATATACTTCGTAAGTTGCATTTCCTAATAACACAACTACTTCATTTGAAATTTGCTTTATATTTACAATTAGCATTATTATGCCTGGATATATTAACAATACTAATTTATAACATAACCAGCCTAAGCTCACACCAATCGAAATTATACCTAACAAGAAGCCTATTAAAGATACCAAGGTAATATGTTTTTTTGATTTATTATCATATATCTGATATACTAATACTCCAATAAAGAATGAAACATACACTCTACAATTAGAAGAATATAAAAATGGAATTCCTCTATTATTATAAAACCCAGCTATTCCGATAAGAATTATGGCAACCCATATTCCATTTTTCACCTTTTTATCTTTAACCAATTGATTGATCAATATATATACCAAATCCAATAATATAAGAATACACAAAAACCAAGCTGGGGCATTCACGATTGGATTAATCTCAACAATCCATCCTCTACTAACCAATACTAAACTTGTAATTATTTGAATAAACGAGTATTTTATTTTCCCAGTAATTCCCATAATTATTATCGTAAATATCATTGATATTATACACATTGGATATATCCTGATGCAGCTGGAATAGCAACTATTAACGAACCTTGACAGCTGGATAATCGTTCAAAACATTGCTATAAGGATTTTATACCATTTTTTCGGTCAAGAGAGATTAGTTCAAGCTTCATGTATCAAATTTAAAGGTTCAAGATGCAGTTTTTAATTTAGATACTGCTTCGTGAATAATTCAGGTGTATTTATATCTTCAAAATTCAAAAAGCACAAAATACACACAATATATCTTACACTTTTTACGACTAATATTATTTATATTCTTATAAATATAACCGCTTCTACTCTCACAATAAGCAAATTCTCATATCCACTATTATCTTATCTGCAATACTATTCTAACTAAACTGAATTTCCCTATTCAAGTCTTTTAATCATTTTCGCAGGTACACCCGCATATAATCCATTGGATATACAGTCTCTTGTAACAACACTTCCACTTGCTATAACACAACCATCGCCTATAGTTACTCCCGGATTAATAATAGAACCTGCTCCTATCCAACAACCATCACCTATAGTTATATCACTTGCAATAACCTTTCCCGTTCTCTTTTTTTTATCCGTATAACTATGATTAGTTGTTAATAACTGACATCTGTATCCAATTCCAACATTTTTTCCTATTGTTATATTTCCGCCTTTAGCATCTAATAAACATTCCTTATTAATATATGAACCCTCTTTTATTTCTATATTTTTCCCACTTATATAACATCTAGCATGTATGGCAGATTTTTTTACAGAAATCTTTTTAATTCCAGCTATATAATAAAATATATTTCTCACCTTAAAATGAACTAAATAGCTAGAGATTATTCCATTTACAAATAAGTCCCATATCCACTCTTTTAAATATAAAAAAAATTTAGCCATTTATATATCCTCTTGCATTTTTATATCATAAAAAATCTTTGGTTCTTTAATATCATCTATAATGTGTTCAAGTATCATTTTAGTATATTTATAATATTCTTTAATAGAATTTTCCTTATAATATGGATTATTTATTTCAATATTATCTTTCATATTTATCACTCTGCTAATAGCTTCATCTATTTGTTTTCTATCACATTTTACATCAATTACACTATTACCTCTCACCCTTCCTTTTTGTCTATCTCCTATATTTATAGTATATATGCCAAGACTTGGTGCTTCAATAATACCTGAAGATGAATTGCCTATTAAACAAATGGAATTTTTTAACATATAATGATATGCGTCCGTATGTAAGTTTTCTATATAAACTGCGTTTGAATTTTCATCAACATAATCCTTTATTCTTTTTCTTATTATATCAGAATAAGTATCTGCATTTGTTCCTAAAAAAACATATTTATATTGACTATATCTTTTAATAGCATTTAATAATTCATTAACCTGATCTAACACATTTATATTCGTTAATGTCTCTGAATGAAATAGAATTACAAAATAACTCTTTTTGTCCATATTTTTAACATACTCAGGTACATTTTTTTCATTTATCTTAAGACAATTTTCAGCTCCCAATGCACCTAAATAATATACCCTATCAGGTGATTCTCCCAATTGTATCACCCTCTTTCTATATATCTCTGTAGCTGTAAAATGATACATACTCATTTTAGTAATTGAATGTCTAATAAATTCATCATAATTACCATATGTCGCTTCTCCGCCGTGTATATGTAATATAGGTATTCTATTAATTGCAGCCGATATAGCAACCGATAGCATTTCATACCTATCACCTAAAATTATTAACAAATCATACTTATTTTTATCAAAAACCTCTGCAAATGACTTGATAATTTCACCAATAGATAATAATATATTTTTATTAGATGTTGAATTCAAATCAACCTTTACTTTTGATTCAATATAAAATCCATCATCTTCTATCAATGAAACTTGGTTACCATATTTATCATCCAACAAAGCCCCTGTAACAAGAATACTCAAATCAATATTTTCGTCATCATTTAATAAACGCAAATACTCTCTCATTATTCCATAATCAGCTCTTGATCCCGTTGCAAATGCTACTTTTTTCATATATTTTTCCTCTTTTTCATACATATACAAGCTAATTCATAATCTAATTCCGTATCTATATCAATTGAATCAATCTGATTCATAATATATGCTATACTTCTTGCTCCAAAAAAATGTTTTTTTTGTAAATATTGCTCTTTTTTTCCAATAAAAATTGCTCCATTAGGAGAATATTCTTTGAATGATTGTCTTCTATAATTAGAAAAATCTCTATCAAAATATTTAAGACTTTCATCTGAATCAATAGGTTTTATTAAATCTGCCGTATGCTCTGCTTCTTTAACTGAAACCAAAAAATCAAAATCAACTATATTATTTTCAAATTTTTTAATAGCCTTAATAATATGTAATTCATTTCTCATTGGTGATGTTGGTTGCAATAATACAAAATAATCAAAATCATCACTTTGCTTATATATAACGTCTTCAATTACCATATAAGATGTTGCATTATCATTAGATAACCTTTCTCCTCTCAATATGACTTCTGCTCCATATTTTTTCGCAATTTCGGCATATTTTTCCGAATCCGTAGTGACAATAACTTTATCAAAACATTTACTATTAATAGCTGCTTCAATAGAATATGCCATTAACGGTTTACCACATACTTTGATTATATTTTTATCTTTTAAACCTTTAGACCCTGAACGTGCCGGTATAATTGCTATTTTTTTCATAATATCTACCACCTTTTATAAATCTTGCCATTTAAAATTAGTATGTGTTATTAATTCATCTATATCAAATTCCTTCTCTGCCGTCTTTCCTAATATATTATACCATTCCATAGGATTGATACCATTGCCCGGTCTTTTACACGTAATATTTTCTTCTGTAAAAATATCACCTTTATTTATTTTTTTTGATGCAACTATTGATTTTCTAGCAACTATTTTATTTTTTCTTTCCGATAAAGTAACAATCTTTTTATCACTTCCTAACATTGTCTCAATTCTACGAACATTTTCAACCAATGCTCTCAATTCATCTGGAGTTGCTGATGCCTTATGATCTGGTCCGCTAAAATTTTTATCTAATGTAAAATGTTTTTCAATTAAACATATTCCCAAGGCTGTCGCGCCCACAGCCGCAATATATCCAACAGAATGATCTGAAAAACCAACATTAACTTTTGGAAAATTATTTTTCAAATCTTTTATAGCCAAAATATTTACATCACAATCTGGTGTTGGATACTCTGTATTACAATGCAATAATATAATATCTTCTTCCTTTGTTCCTGCTTTTACTAATATATCAATACACTTTTTAATCTCATCTATAGTTGCCATTCCTGTTGAAAGAATTATTTTTTTCCCTTGTCTATCAATAGAACCTATTCTTTCTAAATATGGAAGGTTAGTAATTTCTCCTGATGGAATTTTCCACAATTTTTGATTTATAGAATCTAAAAAATCTATAGATTCCATATCAAATGGGGTTGAAAATACTACTAACCCTAAACTTTCTGCATATTTTTTTAACTCAATAAAGTCATTATAACTCAACTCCAACTTAGCTGTCATTTCTAACTGCGAATCATTCTCACCTGTTGTTTCCTTTTGATATTCCGCTTTAGGAGCATATCGTGAAATTAAATTTTTTGCTTTAAATGTTTGAAATTTAACAGCATCTACCCCACATTTTTTTGCTTCTTCGACCAATTTTTTTGCTAATTTTTTATCACCGTTATGATTACAACCTATCTCAGCTACTATAAAAACATTATTCATCTTTCGGCTCCATTTCTTGTCTAAATTTATCTATAAAATCACTAGGATTATAAAATAATTCTAAATTTTCTCTTATTTTATTATCTGGCCAATTATACCAATCTATCTTATTTAACTCACTTCTTATATTTTCATCAAATCTAAATTTTAAATGTTTAGCTGGAACACCACCCACAATTTCATATGGAGAAACATCTTTCGTAACCACTGCTCCTGCTGCAATAATAGCTCCATTGTCTATATTTACCCCTGGCAATATAACTGCATTATTCCCTATCCATACATCATTACCAATATAACTCCCCATCTTAACCGCAATATGGATATCTTTTTCAACAAACCCCCTATTTTTATAATATAAAAAAGGATTGGTAGAAACATACTGCATTGGATGATTCATCAATCCAATTTTCACACCTGAGGCAATAGAACAAAAAGCTCCTATTTTTGTACCTTGAGCAATATTGGAAAAATCCATTCCGTAACTATGCTTACCAACCTCAACACCAAATCGTTTTTTATAATATTATCTAAGCAATTTTCCATCGTTATCATCAAATTTTCCAAGTATTTTTTCGTATATTTTATAAAAGTATTTTTTTATCATCCTAACATTGCTCCATTTTTTATCACCTTAGCTGGAACACCTGCAACAGTTACACCATCCTCAACTGATCTTATAACAACAGCACCTGCCCCAACAGTAGACCAGTTTCCAACACTAAGTTGTCCAATTATAACTGAACAACTTCCTATAAAACTTCCTTCTCCTATCTTAACATCTCCATTAATAACTGAATTTGTAGACATATTTACATGTTTTTCTAAACTACATCCATGTTCAACTAATGCTTTTGTATTTATTATGCTATTATCGCTAATATATGCATTACTATTTATAATAGCCATTTTACCAACAAAACAACCATTTCCAATATTAGCATTAGGAGATATAATAGCAGAACGATCGACTATATTAATTATCCTTTTATGCTCCTGTACCAACTTATCATACCATTTTTTTCGCTTTAAGTTATTTCCAATTGAAATAAAATAAACATATTTACTATTTTTATCCAAATCATCTAAACTTTTACCCAATATAGGGTAACCTAAATGTTCTTTTTCTTCACTATATTCATCTATAAATCCTACAACCTGATAATTAAAATAATCAACTGAATCTAATACAGACTTTGCATATCCACCTGCACCTATTAATATTAATTTTTCCATAATATTCTCCATTTATCATTTATAAAATATCTGATAATAATTCATGTTCTTTTTCTATCATTATATATCCGACTTCTTTTAACTTATTATATTGTTCTATATCACTAACATTGTCAATAACTATTTTCTTATTCATAGAATACGCTTGAAATAATACCGTTGAAAATCTTGAAACTATCTTATCTGTTTTATTTATTGAATCAAATATTGAAATATCTTTAGGATTTTCTATATAATCAATTTTTATTATATTCTTTTTTAAAATTTCTTCAATTTGAGATGGATGAGGTCTTATTATTACCTTTAATCCCTTTAATGCAAGCTTATTTATAACATCTGCTAATATTTCCAAAGACTCCTTGCTTTCATAATTCAAATAAAAACACATATCTCTTTCATAATTAAATAAGCCTTCTTCTTTTTTATTTAACCATGGGTTAAAAACACTTATGTCATCATATTTAAATAATAGCCTATTGTACAATTTTACATAATATTCATCCCATACATATATTTTATTAAAATGAGCCAATGTATTTAAATGTGAATATAATTTTTCTCCATGCATAAAATCAATATGTTCAATATTATTTTTACTGCATAATAATGTTAATATTGATGAAGCACAAGATGATTCGTAAGTCGTAACTATTTTAAAGGGTTGATATTTATTTATAATATATGAGTAATTTGCTAATGAAAAAAGAGTTTCAAATAAATATGACCAATCATTAGAGCTAACTATTTTCATCTTATTAAATATATATTTTGTATTATTGTCCCAATAATAATTTTGTCCAAAGCTAAATTGATAGGCATTTTTAAATTTGCCAGGTAAAATATCTTTATTATTCGATATCTTATAATAAACAACATCTTTTTTTTCTAAATCAATTTTTCTTTTTGACTTAACAATTACGTAAAAATAAAATAAATGCCCAATAATATAATATGTAACTTTCCTGATCAATATAAATTTACAATCACCATATTTTTCTCTAATTTTATACTGATAAAATGATCTTTTATAATCATCAATTTCTAATCCTGAAATTTTATGTAAATCTTCTTTAAATGCAGCAATATCACTTGGAATAGGATTATGAAAATTAAATAATTTTGCTTTTATTTTCCTCATAAAACTTTTCATATTTTAAAACTCCATTCTATTCTTTAAAATTTCTTTAAAGATATTTACTTTCAATATTATACAAATTATAAAATATATAATCATATATAATATACTTAATATAATAAACGTCATAAAATTATCTATTAACAACTTCTTTATGAATATCACAGATATAGTTGCCACTACTGAAGCTGCCACTATTTTTATTATTTCACTAACAATTAACTTAATACTAAATTTCCCGATATATCTTATTACATCCCTAGATAACATAGGAATTACACATAAAATTGCCAATGATGAAGCTAAAGCAATTCCATAACTTCCTATTGATTTAAAAAACAAAAAATCTAATATGATATTTATTATCACCATTATAATTGATGCTTTTATTGTACACCTAACAATCTTATAAGCATGTAATGCTCTAGTAAAAACATCTTGAAAACCATAACCTAATAAACCTATAGCATAACAACGCATAATATTTGCAGTTATGTTTGTCTGAGCTGATGTAAAATTTCCTCTTTCAAATAATATCTTTATAACATCATTTGAAAAAACAATTAAATAAAATGCTAATGGAATTATAATCAAATTTATAATATTAGAAGATTTTTCTATTATATTTAATACACCCTTTTTGTCATTTTGATTTTTCAAACGTGCAATATCTGTAAATCCTACTACACTTATTGCTGTACTTACTAAGCTCACAAAAACCACCGTTATCTTACTTCCATAAGATAACATTGTAATACTGCCTTCTTCTAACATTGAACCAAATGCTTTATCTGTAACTACATTTACTTCTCTTACAGCTGTAACAATAATTGTTGCCAACATCATTTTTATCATTATTTTTATGTCATTGGTTATTCCTATTGACATCTTAAATTCAACACCATTTTTTCTTAAAATAATCAATTCAGGTATAATAGAAATAAATGTCGTAACTGTAAGTATTATTCCTATAATATAGATATTGCTATTAACATTAAATATAATCAGATATAATACCATAACACAGTAGGGTATAACATTAGTCACTTCACTAATATTATATTTCTGTAATATTTGAAAATTGCCTCTATTTATTCCTCTCAACATATTTATTGATACTATAGGCATCTGTAATAATATCATTTTAATTAAAATAATTTTATCACTGCCCTCATAACCCGGGGCAACCATTTGAGTTATCGGATTGATAAATAAATAACTAATCACCATAATTGCAAGTGAAAGTATAAATATATCACCATATACTTTACTAATGAATTTATTTCTTTCTCTTTTATCTTTTGATACAAAATACTCAGTTGTTACTGGAACATACGCTGTTGCCAACGGCGAATTAACCATTGAAACAAACATTGATATTGTTGATTGTGATATCAGATATATATCATTTAAGTTACTTGCTCCTAATGATTTTGCTAAAAAAACATCTCTTACTAAATTTACAGTTTGGCATAATATTGATATAAACGCAAGTTGTAAGGATTTTTTATAAAAATTACCATTTGTTTTTGCCATATTCATTACCTTTTATTTTATTCGAATTTTATAAAAATCTGTTGATTTAATATCAATCATATTGAAATATATAACCATCCAAAAAATCCATGCTGAATTTAAAAAAATAGTTTGAGCAAAAGACAATACAAGTAATAAAAAAATAAACATTTTATCATCATATGTAATTATCTGTTTAACAATAAATAAAATATATATTAATAATCCTATAACACCAAATCCTACTAATATATCTGAAATAGATGTAATATATGCTGAATTTCTCATTAATATACTAACTCTATCTGTAAGTACAATTCTTTCTTCAGAAAGAAAATATGTCAAATTATTTTTTCCTATACCTAAAACTTTTTGTTCAAAAGAAAGTTTATTAAATACATCAAAACCATGTGATAATCTTGTATTATTTGTAATATCAATATCTAGAATTTTACTTATAGCATAATCATACACTGTGGTTTGTCTTATCACTAAAAATATTGCTAATCCTAAAATAATTGCTCCAATTTTAAATACTTTATTCGTATTAGATGACATTAAATAATATCCAAACAATAACACCACTGCAATTATACCTAGCGAAGATGTAGAAAATAATATTGATATTGAAAAAAATACAACCCATTTTAAATTATGCTTTTTTAATTGATAATATAAAAGTGGCAAAATATATGTTGCATAAGCTTGTGGCTCTGGAAAAAAACCGCAAGGTCTAGTTCCCCCATTAAACCAACTACTTGTATCTATTGGCAACAAGACTATTGGATATACTTTCATTCCAAGTACATAAAGTTGTAGACTTTGAAAAATTATTGCTATCGAACATATGAAACCTACAATTAAGTACACATTAAAAAATGCATCTAAATTAATTTTTTGCGTACAAACACATATGACTAAAAACATCATTATTATTGCAAATAAATTAAATAATCTTGAGCTGTTAAATCCGCCATACACCATAAATATGAATGGTTGCGTACAAATAGCGTATACAACGAATATCAACAATAATTTATTTACATATACAACATCATTACTAATCAAAATACTTTTTATGATTCTAACTAAAACATACATATAAATTATAAGCATACCAATTGAACTTACTGCTGGAAGTACATAATATGACAAAATGACATAAAAAGGTAAAAAGATTTCTAAAAAACCACAATCTTCGAGCATATTCAATTGTGATACTTTAAATTTCATTTTCAAAGCAATTCACCTCTTTAACTATTTTATTTATATCTAAAAAAACGCATTCTTTGATCGCATCATTATAAAATCTTATATATTGATTTTTTAAATCCTTTTTATTTTTTTCAACTTCTCTTTTTATAAAATTCTTGTTCCAATCGGTGTTAAATGTTTCTATAATTGCATCTTTAACATTTTTATCTTCTCGATTTTCTACAATAGTAAAACCACCTTTAAAATACACATCTTCATATGCATCTAAATCTTTATACATTATTGTTGGTAATCCAAAATATCCTGCTTCAATTATTGATAAACCAAATCCTTCACTTTTACTAACTACAATATTTGCATCGGATATTTCATATAATTCTGCTAATGTATTTTTATCTACAAATCCCGTTATTATTACTCTATCTTTTATATTTATTTTTTCTATCTCTTTATTAATATATCCTTTTATATTATTTTTACCTGCTAATATAATGTATAACTTTTCTTTATATTCATCTGGTAATAATTGATATGCTCTAATAATTTGAACTTGATTTTTTCTTTGTCCAATGGAACCTACACATATTAAAACATTCGCATCATTAGGTATTCCATATTTTTTCCTTAATAACTCTCTATTCTTGCCACTTTTTTTAATATCAATTGTATTTTTTATTATATAAGCATTTGATTTTCTTTTAAAATCATTTTCTATATTTTTTAAGACACCGGAACTAACCACACTAAATTTTATATTTTTTTCTAATGCAGATCTAATAAAACTTTTTTCTATATTTTTTTGAAAATCCGAGCATTCGTTCGATTTATATGATAATCCATGTAATGTGTATGCTGTACAATATTTTTTTGCAGCTTTATTAGCACATAATAAATTACCATATGTAATACCATTTATATGAATTATATCCGGTTTTTCTTTTTCTATAATACTTTCAAAATACTCAGCAATTATCATACTTCTAGCATTTTTTATTTTTTCTTTAAAAGAGCATTTCATCTTCATTACATTTGCGTATTTTTTCAAACCAACCTTTAATATATATGGAATAACGCTCATATTACTATAAGAATAAACCTTACATCCATCAACCACCGATTTTTCTCCTATTGGTGAAGTTGTAAAAAATACAATTTCATTATCATTTGATAATGATTGACCAATCTGTGTAACGACATAATCTAATCCTGTAAAATGCTTTCTGCTTGAATTTTGAGCATATATCGCACCTGTCACTAATAATATTTTCATATATATATTTTTTGCATAATATGCAAAACTCCTTAATTATATAATTTTCTCTCAATTCACATATTTATATTATAATATTTAATATAAATGTAAACTTATCAATTCTAATACTCTTTCCACATATCATGTGGCTCAAATTTCCATTCATTATCTATCTGCATATTGGATAAAAGATTCTTTTTACCATTAAATATAACCTCTATATTTTGTTCATTATTAATAGCATATTCTGCTATATATTTTATCATATCATACTTAAATCCCATTATTTTACACATTGTAGAATCAAAAGCATAAGAATTCTCAGATAACATTACCATTCCTAATGTTTTGGGTGATGGCTTAACTGGTCCATTTTTTTGTCCACATATAATCATATCACCTAAAATCAACATTTTTCTTTGTTTCTCATCACATATGTTGCCATTTTTGTCACCATAATTTATTATTGTATTTAAATCCAGAATCGTTCTCCATATAGTATCATTTCCATACCATCCTCCAATCCTAACTTTATCTCTGGAAATAACACTTCCTAATACATAAAAAACTTTTTCAAAAAAACTATAAAACTGAGCTATGTTATAATGCTTATTTAAACTACTATCTGTTTTCTTCTCATCCAACACTTCCATATAATGCTTAAATATATTCTTTTTCTTATATGCATCTCCGCCTTCTTCTACAGATCCTATCTTTCTATGTGGAAGACTATTTTTGTCATATATAACACCTACCATATTCTTTAACGCTGCTGTCATTCCTGCAAGTCTATGGCATTTAGGCTTTGGAATATTAATTATAACATCTGCTTCCAATACAATTTTATTTAATACATATTTATGTTCTTTTTCATTATGATAATTTTGTGTATCTTCTCCCATATACTGCGACACTTTATACTTACCATTATTATTAGTTCCCAGTTTATGATAAGATTTATCTTTCAAATCCACAACTATTGATTCATTATAATCATTATCTTTCTTTTCAAGTATAACATTATTCTCTATAACTGTTGAATAGTGTCTCAAATCTCTAATCTTGATATTGGGTATATACTTTCTCCAAAATTCAAATAGTTCATCATATCCAGCTTTTTTTAAAGCTTCCTCTAAATTGCATTCCTGCATAGGAGCATCTGCCACATATATCTCACCGGAATTTGTTAAAGCTATATAAACATAATCTACAATAGCCCTTACAACCGATGGATGTGTTACAAGGGCTCTTAAATCATTTTCATCATCTATCGCTTTATTTATATGCATAACCCAATTAGGCTTAACCAATATCTTCTGGTTTTTTTTGATAATATCACCTAATGGATTCCATTCTTTCTTTCCAAAGTTATCTCTATCATACCCCATACTATATAATGTATTGCGTACCATATCATATACTGGATTTTCTTCTCCAGCTATTTCATCACCAAATGGATATTCAGGATATTTATTACTTGGATTATAATAATATTTACCACTAGGATAATCTGTTATATCTTTCCTATATTCAATAGCTACATTAGAATTCATATCAATTATTCCTTTCTGGTAAAATGAATTTATCACCCATTGTAAAATCGAATTCATCAGGATCGAATTTCATATATCCGCTTCCATCAAAAAAAGTTATTTCACCAAAATAAACTTTATTATCTATACAATATAAATCAATTCGTGATTCTGGAAATGGTCTTGATAAAATTTGTGCTATTTCATACATTTTATCATAAACCTGCGGCTTCTCAACCACTCTTTCCAAAGGCTTTTCATCACATCTGACAACATTTAATTTTTCATATGTATCAGCCTTAAACACACCCAATCCTGCTTTATCTCCAACTTTTCTGTCTGCTAATACATACAAATATTCTGGCTTACCATTAAAGCAAAAGAATTTATAATCTATCAATCCACCATCTTCTGCTTTGGATGGCAAAAGCTGTTCTAGTATTATTCTATGCTTTCTTCCTCCATAAACCCATTCTCTTCCACCTTGTCTATATGATGTACTTGAATGTGTCCATTTATTTAATATACTTAAGAAATCCTCTTTTAAATTTTCTTTATTATTACATATAATTACAGAATTTCCGCCACCACCTAATGTATCTTTTGCCACAAACTGCTCTGGTAATTCTTCTATCTTAATATCTCTAACATCGTCATACACCCCAACTATAGGAATCAATATTTCAGACAATCCACATTCTTCAACATATTTTCTTACTTCATATTTATCAACACACTGTTGCATTAATAAATCTCTATAATAAATTTTATACCACTGCAATTTTTCAGTAAATCTTCTAGGATTAACCAAATCTAACTTTCTGTGAAGTTTAATTCTATACTGCAATTTAATCATAGATTTATCTGGTATAAATGAGAAACATTTTAAAATTGCTAATCTCATTTTTCTTGATTTTATTATATCTTTATATGACAATGTTCTTTCCTCACATTTCCTTTAAATAAGCCTCAACAACAATATTCCTATCAAATTCCCGTTCCATCTTTAATCTTGCATTCTTACCCATCTGTTGTCTATCTGCATTGCTCATATTAACGAATTTATCAACAGCCTCAATAAGTTTCTGCGTATTTCTTGTTTCGAAGCAAAATCCTGTCACTCCGTCCTCAACAGTTTCTCTACAACCTGCTCTATCTGTTGTTATAACAGGACGTCCACTTGCTTCACTTTCCAATAAAACATTTGAAATTCCCTCAGGATAATACGATGGATGAATTGTACAATGAGCAAATTTTAAATATTCAGATGTATCACTCACTTCTCCGTGGTATTTTATAAGATCTTTTGCTTCATAATCATCTAATATTTCTTTATACTCACCATCACAAGGTCCTAATATATGAAACACTGTATTAGGATATTTTCCTTTAATTACTTTAGCACAATTAAGATATTCTTCTATACCTTTTTCCTTTATAATTCTTGCTACAAATAAAAAGTGTATTCCATTATCATCACTTGGATATTCCATATACTTCCATTTATCAAGATTAACACCCGAACCTGGAATCATTTGATAATGTCCGCTATACATTTTATGCTTGATAAAAAATTCTCTGTTCTGTTCATTCTGAAAGAATACACATTTTGCTTTCTTAGCCGCTTTCCTATACAGACTAATCATTAATGGCTGTAATATACCTGGCTGTTCTACTGCCGTTCCAAGTCCTGATACATTCATAAGATATGGTATTCCCATATTCCCTGCTACTATTCCAGCATAAATACATACTTTTGTCGTATATGTAAGTATTATATCTGGCTTAACTTCTCTAAATATACTTTTGTAATCTTTTATTAATTGTGCATCTTTAAATGGATTAGTTCCTCTTTTATCAATCGATATCGGAATATACCTGCATCCCATTTCAGTCATATATTTAACCTTAGGTCCGTTAGGCAGACATATATATACTTCATTATCATCTCTTAATAATCTGTCTAATAATTCCACTCTAAAGTTGTATAATACAAAATCTCTGTTAGCCAGCACTAATACTCTCATTATCTTATCCTCTAATTATCTTCCCTAGTCGCTGCAATCTCCTGTCTTGCAGCTTCCAGCTCCTGTCCATATTCATTCATTATCTTGCTATTCTCTTCTGTAAAGCCCTCTGTGCTTTCCTTGCTGAATATTATTTTTACAGTTTCAAGCACTATCTGGAAATCAAGCATAAGTGAATAGTTTACAACATATATAAGATCCATCTTAAGCTTATCGTAAGATGTTGTATTGTATCTGCCATATACCTGTGCATAACCTGTAAGTCCGCCTTTGACCTTAAGTCTGTAGCCAAATTCCGGAATATCTTGTGTATATTTAGCAACATGCTCAACTCTTTCTGGTCTTGGTCCTACAATACTCATATTGCCTGCCCATATATCAACAAGCTGAGGAAGTTCATCTATTCTTGTTGCTCTTATGAATTTACCTACCTTAGTTATTCTGTCGTCATCAGAAGTCGCTGGATGCGGCTTGCCATCTTTTTCCGCATCTTCTTTCATACTTCTGAATTTATGTATTCTAAACACCTTGCCATCGTATGTACATCTGTCCTGCATAAAGAACACTGAACCGCCGTCCTCTAACTTTATACATATTGCTGTTATAAGGAATACCGGTGATAATATAATAAGTCCTAATGTTGAACCTACAATATCAATAGTTCTTTTAACAAATGCCTGTCCTGTTGTCATTCCAACATTTTTAGCAAGGAATAATGGTGAATCGAACAGATTAATCTCTTCTGAACCTCTTACAAGTATATCCTGTATCTTAGGTGTATAATATACTGGAATATCTTTTTCAAAGCAGAATTTAAGTATTTCTTTTCTCTCGTTGTTTGGAATATCATTAAGAAGAACTGCTTCATATTGAAGTATTTTATTATATATTACATCTGATGCCTCTTTATATGATATTTCTTCACAAACTTCGTATTTATCACTTCTGTTAGATATTTTATAACGTAAATGATTTTTATGAACACCGTTAATCTGTAATAATTTTATTGGTGGGAATATCATTCCGTATATCCTTATCCCAACAAGGTCATACAATACGCAGAACACTAAATCAATCAATGTTGAAACAGCTATCAGACCTGCAAGTCGTCCCATACTGTCAACTCGTCCCGCTGTTAAAGCTATTATAAGATATTCTCCAATTGCCGTTGTTATAAGTGCAAGGAACTGTGAGAATACAAGATTAACAAGTTTAATGTATCCAAGCTTAAATCCGCCCCACATTTTATATGTAACAAAGATAAGGAGAAAGATTGTGAATACCATAAGCTTATTACCACTTCCCATAAATGGTGTCTTAAGCATTGTATTATATACATTATTCCACATATATGCAAAATGCAATGTAAGTATCAGGAGCATTATTATATTAAATGCCCCTACATACATACTTACATTTTTATTTCTACTCATCCTGCCCTTATTTTCTTTCATCTTATCCTCGTTCCAATCTTATATTTATCTATATATTATTGTTATTTATTTCTCATCATAATCCATAAGAAAATCTCCATCAAACTCATCTGCCGATGGCTTCTTTCTTACACCAGTGTTGTTTCCTGCCACATTAGCTTTCTTTCTTGCGGCTACCTCGCCAACACTTCCTGCCTGTCTTTTGACTGGCTTAGAAGCATTGTTAGTATTCTTTCTTGCTGATGAAGCATTTCTAGCTTTCTCGAATGATTTATCTGGTGACTCCTCGCTGTTATAATGTCCATAATAGCTGCCGTAGTATTTACCGTAATACTTGCCGTAGTATCTTCCATAGTAACCATTTTCTGATAAATCAACCTTATTAAGAACACTTCCGATTATCTTAACTTTTGTCTTTTTAAGCTGTCCCATTACATTCTGAGCAAACTTATAGCTTACCTGGTTAGCTGCGATTACAAGAACCGCACCATCACATACCTGTGCAACAATAGCTGCATCGATAACACTTCCAAGAGGTGGTGTATCGATGATTACATAATCATACTTTTCTCTCATCTGTCTTACAGTCTCTTTGAATAATGGGCTGTCAAGAAGCTCTGATGGGTTAGGTGGCACCGGACCAGCAAGAATAACGTCCATATCCGGCACATTTGTCTGATATATTACTTCTTCTAATGTGTTCTGTCCTGAAAGAAAATGTGTCAATCCCTTAACACCCTTCTTAACTCTGTAACGTCCTACAAGAACTGACTTTCTTAAATCACAGTCAATGAATAACACTCTCTTGCCGCCATCTGCTATTGATGAAGCAAGGTTCATTGTTACTGTTGATTTACCTTCATTAGGTCCACAGCTTGTAAACATTACTACCTTTGTATCTTTACCACTTAAGAATATGTTAGTTCTTAAATTTCTATAGCTTTCTCTTACCTGATAATCATCCTGCTGGTTAGTTTCTATATTAATTGTCTGCATATTTTTAATCCTTTCACACTCTCTTGTTTACCTATTTTCTTGTTTTCTTTTTCTTACTGCTTGGCTGTCCATTATATTCTTCTTCAGTTAATGGAATAAGTGAAAGATTAGTTATGCCAAGATATTTTTCAACATCATCTGATGTCTTAATTCTATCATCAAGAATGAAGTTGACTACAAGCACTGCTATTGCTATTACAATACCTGCTATTGCACCAAGCATTGTATTCTTCTTAACATTAGGACTTGATGGTGCATTTGCAACACGTCCATATTCAATTACATTAACGCCTTCAATCTGCATTACTGATGTTATCTGCTTAGCAGATACATCTGCGATTGCATCTACTATTTCTTTAGCTCTCTTAGGGTCTGTATCTGTAACTGTTACCTGAAGAACTCGTGAATCTGTCTCGATTTCACAAGAAATCTTGCCAACGAGTGCATCTGGTGTTATATCAAGATCAAGGTCTTTAACTACCTGTTCTACTACTGGAAGGCTTGTCACAAGAACTTTATAATCTTTAACAAGCTGTGTTGATGACTGAATATCACTAAGTGTTGTAGTAGTGCCATTCTGTCTGTTGATTATATATAATTTGATGGATGACTGGTACTGAGGTGTAATTGCTATCTCTGTTATTCCAAATGCAACTATTGCTGTCGCAACACCTGCTACAATTACTATCCATATCTTTGATAACAGCATCCTTATGATCTGCATAATATCAATTTCTACTTCTTCGTTGTTATCTTGTCTGATATTTGTTTCCATATTATCTCCTATCCTTTGCGCCTTGAATACTTACTCTAGCGTTTATTATTCTGTACAATTATACGAACCTTGTCTAATAATGTCAACAAGGCCTACTTTCATCTCTTTTTTTGATTAAATGTCTTACCCCCCCCCCTTGATTTTAGCTGGTTTCGAGATGATTGACTTATTTTTTATGTGATTTGCAGGAAAATGTTTTTAAAAAAGAACATTCTATATTATTATCAGCATACACTGCAAATCACGCCTAAAAAAATGCGAGAATATCCTGTCTGACATTCTCGCAAGTTTCACTGTTACAAGCTACTAGCCGGAATCGAACCGGCGACCTACTGATTACGAATCAGTTGCTCTACCGACTGAGCCATAGTAGCGTACTTGAATTATTGTACTCTTATTTGATGTAATTGTAAAGGTGGAATTATACAATTTCTCTATTATATAATAAATCACTATAACTTCCTATTCTTGTTAATACCATACACCTTTTCACATTTCCACCCCCGCCGCATAAATTATAATAACAATACTTATACCAAGAGGTTATTTATGAAAGCTCTCCCCACCAATTCATCCCCTCCTCTGTTATCGCTTAAAGGTATTTCCTTTGCATATAATACGCCAAAAAGCGAAATTCCTGCACTTGATAATATCTATCTTGATATTATGCCGCAGTCTTTTACATCTATAGTTGGGCCTTCCGGCTGTGGCAAATCGACCTTGCTTTCCATCATATGCGGGCTTCTTTCGCCACAGAAGGGTGAGGTTGTTTTTAATGAGGATATTTTACACGATAATGCTGTATCTCCAAGAATTGGATTTATGCCACAGAAGGATACTTTATTTGAATGGCGCACTATTTATAAAAATGTGACACTCGGTCTTGAAATTAATCATCTTAAAGATAAGGAACATTTAGAAAATGTTGACAATATGCTAAAAGAGTATGGCCTATACCAGTTTTGCAATGTCCATCCTTCTGAATTATCCGGAGGCATGCGTCAGCGTGCGGCATTAATAAGAACCCTTGCACTTAACCCGGATATTCTTCTGCTTGATGAACCATTTTCCGCTCTTGATTACCAGACGAGGCTTGAAGTGTCTGATGATATCGGCAAAATTATTAAAGAGCAGAAAAAAACAGCCATTCTTGTTACTCACGATATATCGGAGGCTATCTCTATGGGCGATAGTGTTGTTATTCTTTCACACAGGCCTGCACATATTAAAAAAGTTGTTAATATTAACCTTTCCATTCCTGACAGAACACCATTTACTTCAAGACAGGCTCCTGAATTTGCAGGATATTTTAATGAAATATGGGAGGATATACAATGAATAAATCTATCAAAGCAATCAATAAAAAAGACATCTCTAACTCCCGTACACAATATCTTAACCACATAAGATTATATAAAATCTCCATAACTGTATTAAGATTTTTGATTTTAATGGCATTTATTGCCGCCTGGGAAATATCAACCCGTACTGGTATTCTTAATCCATTTATATTCAGCTCACCATCAAGAATATGCACAACTTTTATTGCTATGGCTAAAGATAACAGCATATTCATTCATATATGGACGACACTTTTTGAAACATTTTTATCTTTCTTCCTTATTATAATTGTCGGAATGGGAGCAGCAATTCTTCTCTGGCTGTGGAAAGGCTTATCAGACTGCCTTGAGCCTTTCCTTATTGTGCTTAACAGCCTGCCCAAATCAGCACTTGCCCCTATGATAATCGTCTGGCTTGGCAATAATATGAAAGCTATTATCATAACTGCTATATCTGTAGCTATATTTGGTATGATAATTAACATATATACCGGATTTTTAGAAATTGACAAGGAGAAAATCATTCTTATTAAGACACTCGGCGGTACTAAGAAAGATATTCTTAAGAAACTCATACTTCCCGGTTCTAAGCAGATAATAATAAGCAATATGAAGGTCAACATCGGTCTTTGCCTTGTTGGTGTAATAATTGGCGAATTCTTAGCCGCTGATAAGGGACTTGGCTACCTTATTATATATGGTTCGCAGGTATTCAAGATGACTTATGTATCTATGAGCATTGTTATACTCTGCATTATCTCAACTGTTCTATTCAAACTTGTTGATGTCATAGAGAAAATGTTTCGTGATTGACATTTTTATCTTTTCATAGTATACTGCAAATATACAAATTATGCTTTATATCGCATACAGTTTATTGTATACTCATATAGCTTATAATTAATGGCATTACTATAGATTATCACGCGCCCCGCTGGCGCAGAAATGAGGATTTAATGATTTCACTCCGCATTAAGGACACTAAAGTATTTATGTCCCAGCTGCTTATCAAGGATACCTTCGATAGAATGCTTCTGTCAGAAGCCACAATAAAGACTGCGTGTTCATACACTATTAATGGACAGATTAACAAGGAATATTATTCTGATGAAGAATGGGATAATCTTAATAATAACGAAAAGTCTTATTCAGAATGGGGTAATATTAAGCCATTCTGTTTTAGTCTTATTAAGGGTAATAAAGTTCCTGCTGCTATGAAGCTTGTTATGCTTGCCTCTTATGAACTTGTCACAGATATTATCGCAAAGAATAACATCGCTGTTATGCCTGAGAATGTTAATGGTCTTTTTATTAATATGAAGTATCAGGAAGGTCATGTAGATATTATTACAGGAACTTCTCTTAATGTATTTACATTAGATAAGCAGCTTGATACAGCTTTCGACAAGTATGTTAAGACTTTTCTTGCTAATGCCGGTCTTGATTTTGAAGAATTATAGTGAGTTTATTAATATTTAATATTTATCTAAAGCCTTGATTTTACTGTATTATCTCCATTTTTGTTAGCACTCATTAGATTTGAGTGCTAATTTCTGCTTGACTTCCACTTTTAACAATATTAAACTTAGACTTAATTAAGGATATAAAGATACATATATTTATTCTTTACATCTAATGAATATTAAAAGATAGGAGATAATAATTATGTCTAATACACACGGAAGTTTATCTATTAACAGTGACAATATTTTTCCAATAATTAAAAAATGGATGTACTCTGACCACGATATTTTCTACAGAGAGCTTATATCTAACGGCTGCGATGCCATAACCAAGCTTAAGAAGCTTGATATGATTGGTGAATATGAAGCACCTGATGATATTGAATATAAGATTGATGTTAAAGTAAGTGCTAATAATAAGACTATCAAGATTATTGATAATGGTATTGGTATGACTGATGGTGAAGTTGAAGAATATATTAACCAGATTGCTTTCTCTGGTGCAGAAGCATTTCTTGAAAAATATAAGGACAAGGCTAATGATGACCAGATTATCGGTCACTTCGGACTTGGTTTCTACTCAGCATTTATGGTAGCTGATAAGGTTACTATTGATACTCTTTCTTTTAAGGAAGGTGCTAAGGCTGTTCACTGGGAATGTGACGGCGGTACAGAGTATGATATGTCTGATGGAACAGCTGCAACTCCTGGTACTACTATCACTCTTTACTTAAATGAAGACAGCTACGAATTCGCCAATGAATACAAGGCTCGTGAAGTAGTTGAAAAGTACTGCTCATTTATGCCAGTACCAATCTTCCTTACTAATGAAGATGCCGGCGAACAGACAGAAGAGATTCCAGAGGAAGAAGTAACAGATAAGGATACTGTTCTTGATACATTTATCAAGGAAGCTGTTACAGAAGAAGTTGAAAAAGAGGACGGCACTAAAGAGACAGTCGAAAAAGTTCCAGCAAAGAAGATGGCTAAGATTGTTAAAAGACCTGTTGCTATCAATGATATCCACCCTCTCTGGACTAAACACCCTAACGAATGTACTGAGGATGAATATAAGGAATTCTACCGCAAGGTATTTAACGATTATAAAGAGCCTTTATTCTGGATTCACCTTAATATGGACTATCCTTTTAACTTAAAGGGTATACTTTACTTCCCTAAGATTAATACAGAATACGAGTCAATTGAAGGAACAATTAAGCTTTACAATAATCAGGTATTCGTTGCAGATAACATCAAGGAAGTTATTCCTGAATTCCTTCTTCTCTTAAAGGGTGTTATTGATTGTCCAGATCTTCCTCTTAACGTATCACGTTCTGCACTCCAGAATGATGGCTTTGTTAAGAAGATTTCTGATTACATTACTAAAAAGGTTGCTGACAAGCTTTCTGGTATGTGCAAGACTAACCGTGAGAACTATGAGAAATATTGGGATGACATCAACCCATTCATCAAATTTGGCTGCTTAAAAGATGAAAAGTTCGCTGAGAAGATGAATGATTACATTATATTCAAGAACCTTGAAGGCAAGTATTTAACACTTAAGGATTACCTTGAAGCTAACAAGGAAAAGCACGAGAATACAGTCTTCTATGTAACTGATGAGAAGGAACAGAGCCAGTATATCAATATGTTTAAGAAAGAGAATATGGATGCTATCATTCTTACTCACAATATTGACCAGCCATTCATCACTCATCTTGAAGGCAAGAACGAGGGTCTTAAATTTGCAAGAATTGATACTGACCTTTCTGATATATTCAAGGAAGAAACAAGCGAAGATGAATTAAAGGATGCAACTGAAAGCCTTACAGCTACATTTAAGAAAGCACTTAACAATGATAATCTTAATATCAAGGTTGAAAAGTTAAAGGATGCTTCTGTATCTTCTATGATTACTCTTTCCGAGCAGGATAGACGTATGCAGGATATGATGAAGATGTACGGTATGTCAGGAATGGATCCGGCTATGTTTGGTTCTACAGGACAGACTTTAATTCTTAATGCTAACAACAGTCTTGTTCAGTATGTTCTTAACAATAAAGATGGTGAGAATACTGATATTATCTGTAAACAGCTTTACGACCTTGCACTTATAAGCCACGCTCCACTTACAGGAAACCAGATGACTGAATTCATTGCAAGAAGTAATAAGATTATGGAATTACTTGCAAAATAATACAATTTAACATATGATAGGATATACGGGGTGAATTCATTCGCCCCGTATATCAATTAGATTGGGGACTAACGTATGACTACTAATAACAACAATACACCTGATGAAGATGATTTAGATTATATCGATTTTGATGATGATTATGATGATATTGAAGATGACGATGATGACAATGATGATTATTCTTACAGCCGTTCTGATAATATCAGCAGACATACAGATAATAATAAGAAGCAGGAGTATTCTGTTGTTAAATTTATAGTATCAGAAGCCTTCAGTTTCATTAAAATTGTAATATTTGCAGCTATCATTGCCCTGCTCTGCACCAATTTCATAATCATTAATGCCGAAGTTCCATCTGGCTCTATGAGAGATACAATATGGGAAGGCGACCGCCTTTTCGGTTTCAGGCTTGCTTACAAGTTCAGCGAACCAAAGCGCGGTGACGTTATAATCTTTAAATATCCTGATAATGAGTCAGAGAATTATGTTAAGCGTGTTATTGGTCTTCCTAATGAAATAGTCCAGATTAAGGAAGGGCATGTATACATCAATGGTGATGAGCTTGATGAGCCATATATCAAAGAATATATATATGATGACGGCGAAACACACACTTATATTGTTCCTGACGGCTGTTATTTTATGCTTGGTGATAATCGTAATAACTCCAAAGACTCAAGATACTGGACTAACACATATGTTAAGAAAGAAAAGATAATTGCCAAGGTGCTTATCCGTTATTACAGCGGTGAAAAGGGACGCATTTCCTTTAGCAGAATCAGTTAAAATTTGATACAATTTATAATGTAACGTATAATAAATCACCTCCTGTTAATACTACTACTGTGTATTGCAAATGTTCTATTTATTAAAGCATTTACCAGACACTTAAGTTAAAGATTAACAGGAGGTAATTTATTATGACTAATTTAAGCTGTAACGCTTGTAGCTGTGTACACAATGATGATAACTGCTGCTGCCTTAATGGTATTGATGTAAAGGGAAGTAATGCCTGTGAGTGCAGTGAAACTTGCTGTGGAAGCTATTCTTACAAAGATGGCTCTGCTAAGAATAATACTGCTTCACCTAAGCTTAATCTTCAGATAAAGTGTGCCGCACATAACTGCGTGTATAACAATAACGAAGCTTGTCAGGCTGACCACGTTGATATATCAGGCATAACAGCCGTAAATGCTGACGATACTGTCTGTTCAACCTTTAAATCCAAATAATAAATTAACATAAACAAAAAAGAGGTTGCCAAATTATTCATTTTATTATAGAATTGTAATAGTTATGATAATTAGGAGGTATACCAAAGAATGGTAAGCGCAGGAGATTTTAAGAATGGTTTAACAATTCAGATGGATAATAACATTTGGCAGATTATTGAATTCCAGCATGTAAAGCCTGGTAAGGGTGCTGCTTTCGTTAGAACAAAGTTAAAGAATATCGTGAGTGGTGGTGTTGTTGAAAAGTCTTTCAGACCTACAGAAAAGTTTGACCTCGCTCATATTGAGAAGAGAGAATATCAGTATCTTTACTCAGATGGTGATCTTTACAACTTTATGGATACAGAGACATTTGAACAGATTGCATTATCTGCTGAGAATGTTGGTGATTCACTTAAGTTCGTTAAAGAGAACGAGATGGTTAAGCTCTGTTCACACAACGGTAACGTATTCTCTATTGAGCCACCTATCACTGTTGAACTTCAGATTACAGAATCTGAACCAGGTGTTAAGGGTGATACAGCTACAGGTGCTACAAAGCCAGCTATCCTTGAAACAGGTGCTAAGATTTTAGTTCCATTATTTGTTAACCAGGGTGATACAATTAAGATTGA